>Ga0308309_10000139_pt1 | contig 61457 bp, 63 predicted proteins | sample HubBroMetageWFT5_FD_192491 | JGI IMG/M metagenome (GOLD analysis project Ga0308309, IMG submission 192491) | Warmed and freeze-thawed soil microbial communities from the Hubbard Brook experimental Forest, New Hampshire - Hubbard Brook CCASE Soil... | ecosystem: Environmental > Terrestrial >...
AGCAATTGCCGCAGTCGCTTCTCGACGGGACCAACGAGTACTTTGAATCGGTACTTCGGACACCAGACGAAGTGATACTTGAGCGAGTAAAGGGCAGCGATGCTGACTCTGTAGCGATTGTCAATCATACATCGAGCGTAGCACGGAAGTTAGAGATATGCAAGAAATCCAACAGGAGGAGAACCGCATTCCTCTGCCCGCTAAAGCGAGCAGTTCCCTGCGGTTTTTAATCTATGGATCTGCAACTCGCAGCGAAAAAAGCATTGCTAACAGGTTCCACGGCTGGAATCGGTTTCGCCTCGGCAATTGCGTTCGCTGCCGAAGGCGCATCGGTAGTCGTGAACGGCAGAACGCAGGAACGCGTGGACGCTGCCATCGCCAGAATTCAGAAAGCGCATCCCAAGGCAGATGTGTCTGGCGTCGCGAGCGACGTTGCGAACGCAGCCGGTTGCGCGAAACTCATCCAGGCTGTTCCCCGGATCGATATCTTGATCAACAACATGGGGATTTTCGAACCCAAGCCGTTCGAGCAGATTCCGGATGAGGATTGGCTACGGCTGTTCGAAGCCAATGTGATGAGCGGAGTGCGGCTTTCGCGCCACTATCTTTCGGGCATGCGCCAGAGAAATTGGGGCCGCATCCTCTTCGTCTCCTCCGAATCCGCCGTACAGATTCCCGCCGAGATGATTCACTACGGCATGACCAAGACGGCGCAAGTTGCCGTCGCTCGAGGCATCGCGGAATCCGTCGCTGGTACCGGCATCACTGTGAATAGCGTTCTGGCAGGCCCCACCCGCTCCGAAGGCGTGGAAACCTTCATCGCGCAGATGGGCGCCGGCGGCAACTCCGCGGCCTTCGAAGCGGAGTTTTTCAAAACCATTCGCCCTACGTCGCTGCTGAAAAGATTCGAAACCGTCGCAGAAGTCGCGAACATGATCGTGTATCTGGCCAGTCCGCTGGCCTCCGCAACAACCGGCTCCGCGCTCCGCGTAGACGGCGGCGTGGTGCGCGCGATCCTGTAGATACTGTGCCAGAAACCGAGAATCCTTGCGGGTCGTAGCTTTAGCTACGACGTAAGCACAGCTAATCGTAGCAGCGCGAACTGGGCGGCAGATCCTCCAACGCGACGCACCAGGACCTGAACCCGCGCTTCCCGGATGGAACCTCAATACAGGCCTGCCATGTTTTACAATCCCGCTGTTAGAACGGACCTGCAGCCGAATCACCGTGAACCTAGGTCGCAACTGGCGCGAGCCAACCTCGCACCGGGAATTATTTCGCATTGCCTCTGATCTGGCGAAGGCGATAGAGTGCCGCCGAGTCCTGCCTGGAGGCAAGCCGTGAAAGCGCTTTATCGCATCGCTTCTGTTCTTCTGCTGCTTTTTGCTCTCGGGCATACACTGGGGTTTCGCCAGAACAACCCCGAATGGGCAGCAGGTTCGGTGATTGACGCCATGCGCTCGCTGCATTTCGACGCGCAAGGCTTTAATCGCAGTTATTGGGACTTCTTCAGTGCGTTCGGCCTCTTTTTCACCGTGTTTCTTCTGTTCGCCGCGGTATTGGCGTGGCAATTGAGCAGCCTTCCCGTAGAAATTTTCGCCCGCGTGCGTCCCATGGCGTGGGCGCTCGCGATTTGCTTTGCCGCAGTCACAGCTCTGAGCTTCAAATACGCCTTCACCACACCCATCGTCTTCTCAGTTCTGATCACAATCTGCTTGATTACCGCCGCCTGGCTTTCGCCCACGAATCCAAGCTGAGTGGAAGTAAGACCGTGCGCTACCCACTAGCTATCCTTTGGATACAGGCTGCCGATTGGGTCGCAGAAGCCTCCACCCCGAATGCTAGACTGTCCCGAAAGAGAACAGCACCGATATGTCTACCGAATCCATCAGCGACCTGAAAAAGTGGGTGGGCGAAGTCGTCCGCCAGAGCTCGGATGGCGAGTTCGTCGGACTAAACCGCGTAGTGGACATGGTCAGCAAGAATTTCGCGGTGCGGCCGCATGAGGTCGCCATCCTGGTGATCACAGACGACGACCGCTTCCTGCGCTTCGTCGTCCCCGAAAAGCTCCGCCAAGTGGGGCAGATTCCGCTGACCAGCACGAATTCCCTGGCCGCGCGCACCGTGCGCGAAAAGCGCCCCGAAGTAATCAATCATTTCGCCGTTGTTCCGCATTCTTCCGTGTTTGAAGCCGTGCCCATCACCGAAGACGAACGCGGCGAGGCCATCCAGAAGATCATGAGCGCGCCGATCCTGCAGGAGCGCAAAGTCGCCGCAGTGATCCAGATCTCGCGCAAAGGCAAGACCGCCGCCGACGCCGGCCCGGATTTCACGCACCCCCAGCTGCGCGAACTGAAGTTGGTCGCCGATACGCTGTCGCCTTGCGTCCCGCTCCTGTGCAAACAGTAACTCCTTCTTCTCGGCCGCTGAAACGTAAACGAATGCTCTCGAATCTAATTTGACGGACCGCGACCGGAACTTTTCCGGCATTCGTGGGTTACACGTTAGGGAGACAACTCCGGGTGGCCATGGCGCCATCACTTATAAGGAGCGTCGAGGGCAGGTTGGCTGGTCATGTCAGTGCCTCCGGCCACGACACCTCCCGCGGAGTTGCCGAGCTGCCATAGGAACAACTGAGGAGTAGACAATGAACTCGGAACCAGCCAGCCGCAACGCATGCAAACAATGGAATGGCCGGACGCTCGGCGTCCTGGCGTTGGGAGTATTGCTGAGCGGCGTGCCCGCGTTGGCGCAACAGGGCCAGCAGAATCCGCCCGACCAGTCGAATCCGCCAGCTACCGCGCCGCAGACTCAGCAGGACCAAACCATGCCGCCGCAGCAAGACCAGCAGCCGCAACAAGATCAATCCGCTCAGCCCCCACTAAACCAACAGGCGCAGCCGGACCAACAAGCCCAGCCGCAGCAGAATCAACAGGGCCAGCCAGATCAACAGGCACCGCCGCCACAGAACCAGGGACAAGACCAGCAAGCAGCTCCTCCGCCGCCCCCGCCACCGGATCAGACCGGGCCGCTGCCGCCGGCTGCAGCCCCGCAATATGAACAGCCAGCGCCGCCGCCGCAAACCTACACGCGCGGGCGCCCTGCGAATCTGCCCGATGCCCTCACGATTCCCGCCGGCACCGTGATCCAGGTCCGCACCTCGGACTGGCTTTCCAGCGACCGCAACAAGACCGGCGATGAATTTATCGCCACGCTAGCTCAACCCATCGTCGTGGATGGCTGGGTAGTGATGCGCCGCAATCAGAACATAATCGGCCGCGTAACGGACGCGAAAAGAGCCGGACGCGTGAAGGGCGTTTCCAGACTGCAACTCGATTTGAGCCAGTTGACGCTAGTTGACGGCCAGCTTCTGCCCGTGCAGACGACTCTACTGAACGCGTCCGCTGGAACTTCGAACGGCCGCGATGCAGCTGCTATCGGCCTCACGACTGGCACAGGCGCAGCGATCGGCGCTGCCGCAGCGGGTGGTACGGGCGCGGCAATCGGCGCAGGTGCCGGGTTCGTCGCCAGCGTCGCCGGAGTTTTGCTCACTCGCGGCAAGCCCACGATCATTCCTCCCGAGGACGTGCTTACGTTCCGGCTGGAGAACCCGGTGACGATCTCGACGGTACGCAGCAACGTAGCGTTCCGTCCAGTCACGCCTCAGGATTACGCACAGACGAGGCCCGCACCGCCTCGGCCGCGCCTGGTCCGGCCCTATCCGCCACCGCCGTACGGGTATTATGCGTACCCCTACGGACCGTATCCGTATCCGGCGTATTACGGTTACTACGGCCGCTGGGGCTGGTAGAAATCAAACAGGCGACGGCGGCGAAGCCGCCCTCCGCCGCTTCCCCCGATGGGGACCCGCACTGCAGGTCCCCATTTTTTATTTCCGGCACTCCGTAGACACGAATAAATGCTGCAGCGATGCCGCGCACTCGCCGGTCATGCAGCACAATCGCAGCGAGAATCCGCAAATGTACCGCCAGTGTGCTAAAGAGGTCTGCAGCGGCGACCACGAATTCATCAACCTGTAATAATTGCCGCGCGCTCCCCGCATTTTGTAGAAACTGACACTTGCCGCGACGCTGAATTCGATTGACATCGCTACGTGTGCTTGTTAGTTTTCGAATCGCTGGTTTTTTCAACTCAATTCTGTGGAGGCACCGCAGTCCGGTACTGCTCATGGCGTTCGTCGCGAAGAAAATTTTCCTCACTAAGGGAGTTGGAAAACACCGCGAGCGCCTATCCAGCTTTGAGCTGGCGCTGCGCAACGCGGGCATTGCCGCGTGCAACATCGTTCGCGTCTCTTCGATTTTCCCGCCCTACTGCAAACTGATCTCCCGCAGCGAAGGTCTGAAGCACATCAAGCCCGGCCAGGTCGCCTTCACGGTGATCAGCGAAAATCAGACGCGCGAACCGCATCGGCTGATCGCCGCGGGCGTCGGCTTGGCACTCCCGGCGGATAAATCCATGTTCGGATACTTGTCCGAACACCACTCATTCGGTGAGAGCGAAGAAATTGCCGGGGAATACACCGAAGAACTAGCCGCCGAAATGCTGGCGACCACGCTGAACGTGGAATTCGACCCCGATCTGTCCTGGGACGAGAAAAAAGAAGTCTATCGCATCTCCAACAAAATCGTCCGCACCATGAACATCACCCAATCCGCAGTTGGCGATAAGCGCGGCCTGTGGACCACAGTCCTAGCCGCAGCCATCCTGATAGGCGAAGACGATTAGCTAGTCCGCAGTTTCATCCCACAATCGCAAGTCCCCCAAGTTTTCGGCGAATCGATCTTTGCGCCCGCCGGCCAGAAGTACCACTTGTGATCCACGCTGCCGCTGGCATTGGTCACATCGAGAGCCAGTCCGATCTTCATTCCCGGCGCAAGCTTCACACCCAACTTCGCGAAGGAGATTTTTACTTCGATCAGCTCCGTATGCTCGTCCGGCGGATGATTCGCGTCCCAACCCGGCTTGCTGTGCGCGCACTGAAACTCGCCCTTACTTTCGTAAACGTTCGGCCCACCGTTCCATTCGCTCCGCTTATTCGAAATGTGCAGCCAGCACTGACCTTTCTGTCACTCCTGCGACCGCGCATCGTGCGGATCGACCAAAATTTCCGGGAACAGTCGGCTGCCCGCGTGGGTCACACCTTCAAAATCAAAATACAGATACTGCGCGTCGTGCTTAGCGAAAACGCGCACGTTCCACCCCGGCACGACCGCAAACTGCGTCATGGAAGCATCCTCCCACTCCGCACCGGATTTCGCGCCGTCCACAACAATCGCCGGCCCGCGCGGAATACGCAATTCACGAACAGGTGTTGCGGGAAGCGATCGCGCGGAACGAACGACCAACGCAGCACCACACCGAAGTAGCAACACGCAGACCGTTCGCAGGCAGTTTCCAGTCACCGAAGCGCGCCTAACAGACAGACCGCTGCTTCGACCGATCAAAGTTCGAGACTCATATGGAGTGCGGCGGCTCGCCGCCGCTTTTGTCGAAACGCAATGCGACGCAACGAAACGACCCAGGCTCGCCTCGCCCAAGAAAAAGCTTCATCGCGGATGGTGTTTGCCCTTAGCGGCTTGCGTCCCACCGTGCGTATATCCCAGCCGCTCCAAAACCGCGCCAACAATCAACGGTAACGCGACAGTAGCGTCATCCAAAACCTCAGCGAACCGTCCACCCTCTTCCAACGGCACAAATTTCCCCCACGAAACCGCCTCCGTGTAGGTGCTCCCCGAAAGCCCGCCCCAATTCACAGGCTCAGGACAAATCCGCAAACCATAGTTATAACGCTTCAGCGGAATCTTCTCGTACCCGCGCCGCGCCAATAGTTCCGCGTACACGCCAAATTGCTGCGCCCAATTCCGCGGCACTCCTCCGCCAATCGTAAATATCCCCATCCGTTTCGTCGCCAGCATCGTCTTCGCATACTGCTCGAAATCCAAAAAGGGATCAAAACGCAGCGGCTCCTTCCCTTCCTGCTTCCGCTGCCGCTGATACAAAGCAAAATCAATGCCCAACTCGGAATCGGTAAACGCCGGCACAAACACCGGCACATTATGCTCGATGCAAGATTTCAAAATCCCGCGCCCCTTCGCATGACGCGCCAGATATTCCCCAATGCGCTGATTCAATTTATAGCTGCACACCACTTCGTCGTCTGGCCAGCGCTGCAGCACGTGATCCACCACCACTTCCACCGCATCCAGATTCACTTCCGGCTCCAGCGAATCGTACACGCGATTGTAGCCCGCCAGAAATAGCTCGTTGTCGTCCATCTTCGGGTCGTAGCGAAAATGCGAACGTCCCGTGGCTTCCACGAGACCGTGCGCCATCAGCGCCCCGGTAGAAACGATCGCCTTTACAATCCCCGATTCCACCAGATCACAAAAAACCAATCCCATTTTTCCCACGGTCAACGCGCCGGATAGCGTCATCACAATAAAACATTCTTTATCGCGCGCCATCGCTTCCAGTACGTCCGCCGCGTCACCAATCTGCCGCGCGGTGTACGCCGTCTGCCCCATCGCGCGCACCAGATCGTTGATCGTGTGAATCTTCGAAAGGTCCAGCGGATAAATCGGAGTGAGGCGGTCCTCCACCGGATCGTGCAAGATTCGTCCGGTCACGCCCTTTTTCTTTGCCATTCAGCGTCCTCACAGGTAATGTATGTCTCCCAAGAGGCCTGGGAGCACGAAATCGCGCGTGCGCGCCCATCATTGATAGTACAAATGCGCATGAGACGAAAGAAAAATCTCTGCTACATCGCAGGAGTCTAGACCGCACATGTCCCGATACACGCCCATGCCACCGCAAAATTTCGGCGGACTTCCCGAAGATCTTTCCGCGTACGAGACCGCGCGCGCGGTAATTTTTCCAGTTCCGCTGGAACGCACCGCCACCTACGAACGCGGCACGCGCAATGGTCCGAGCGCCATCCTGGAAGCCAGCCGCCATATGGAACTCTACGACGAAGAACTCGAGCTCGATCCCAGCCGCGAAATCGGCATCGCTACCTGGCCGCCCATTGATACGCAGGACGGCACGTTCGAAGAAGTGCTGCGTGAACTTTTCACCGCGCAACTGGAACTGCTCGACGCCGGAAAATTTCCCATTGCGCTGGGCGGTGAGCATTCCCTCACTCCGCCACTGGTTTCCGCAACGCTCAAAAAATTCAAGGACCTCTGCGTCCTGCACATCGGCGCGCACGCCGAGATGCGCAACGAGTATCAGGGAAATCCCGGCAGCCACGTCTGCACCATGCGCCGCGTCGTCGAAATGTGCCCCGCCGTGCAAGTGGGCGTGCGCTCAATTTCCGAGGAAGAATCCAAGGAAATTGGAAAGCTGCAAACAAAAGTGTACTGGGCGAAGGATATCGTACGCGCGCCGGTGAAAGCCTGGATCGCAAAAGTTCTGGAAGATCTCGGCCCGCGCGTGTACCTCACCGTAAATGTGGACGGCTTCGATTCTTCGATCGTTTCCGCCACCGGCGCGCCCGAACCCGGCGGCCTCGATTGGTATCAGGTAACGTCGCTGATCCGCGCCGTCGCCGACCACAAAAAAATTGTGGCCATGGACGTCGCCGAGCTTTCCCCGCGTCCGCGCGATCACGCTTCGGATTTTCTGGCGGCCAAGCTAATCTATAAGACTCTGGGTTATATTTTCTGCCAGGGATAATTTCAGGAGGCCGCATGGCTAGCTTTGCGGTAGCAGCAATACTTCAGCAACTTCCCACCACCGAGCACGGCTGGGTCGTTTACGTCGAAACGCACGGCATCATCTGGTGGATCATCATCGGCCTGATCGCCGGATGGCTCGCCGGCACCATCGCGCGCGGCCGCGGCTTCGGTTGCATTACCGACGTGATTCTGGGCCTGGTAGGAGCCGTAATCGGCGGGTGGATTTTCACCCGCCTGGGAATCATGACGTTCGGCTTCTGGGGCAGCCTCGCAGCCGCAACCGTCGGCGCGGTCCTGCTGGTAGCAGTCGCGCGCATCTTCGCTGGCGGCCGGTCCGACTAACACCTCACGACCCGCCCACTCAGCGACAGTTCGGTACTCGGTCAGTTGTGGAGTCGAGGTGTGACGCGGTCGGTTAGGTGCAGCCTAGCCGTTACCGCCTCTTTCGTCTGTCGGTGCCTCAGTAGCTGGACCATGCTTCCGTCTTCACACCCCGCTCATCGAACCGGACTGGCGGATTGCCCGGCTCTCGGAGAAAGTCTCACCATGTCGCCCACGCTAGACCTCGGGTCCGTCTGGTGAGACGGGCGCGGCCTAGCTTATCGTGAAGAGTGGCGCGCGAGAACCGCTGGCTCACCTGCCACGAAATACTGTGCTTTCTACGAAGCCACTGACGCAGCCTGTTGCAGGCATAAGCGTACACCGCCCGATCGGCTTTGCTGACTGGCCCAAGACAGAAGTAGTTGGCCCAGCCGATCATCCTGCGTTTGAGTTTCGCTACTACCATTTCCTGGTCCAGTAGAGTTTGATCTTGTCCGGTCAGTTCGCTAATCGTCTCGCAGATGTGGTTCACAAGCTTCTTCGAGGGAACCGTGCCAAGGTATGCGACCTTCTACACCGAAGGCTTCAGCAGGTTCGTTACCGCCGCTGCTGCTTCGATTGCTACCGGGTGAAGCGAACCAGTTCCCGTGCGGGTTTAGCTCCCGCTGGGGATCAACTCCTTTTCACGGCGCACTCCGGTTACGCGATTGCACGTCGAAGTGACCGCCAAGCGATGCAGAGGATAACTTCCGTGTTGCCGCCTAACCCGGAGTGGGCAAAAGACGAGTTACCTTTCTTCAGAGCAACAATTGAATCTTGTCAAACTGCTGAGCCCAACCAATCTTCAACAGGGCGTACGCGATGAGGGGAACGCCTACTTCTGTGACTGTGACTCTGGCCTTCCCCTCGGATTCACTGAATTCAACGATAACGGTGATCTCGTCAGGCCACTGCCCAGGAACCGATACTTGCGAGCCGGGAATTGTTTTTCCGTTCTCGTTAGAGAAAGACATCGTTGACACGATTTTCTTATTTGCGACGACTTCCTTGTAGGTACCGGTGTTCCAAAACATCCTTCCTTGCTCAGATTTCATCGCCCAAAGATAGCTGCCACCCTCTCGCACGTCGTTCCGGGCGACGAGTGCGGTGTAGCTCTTGGGCCCCCACCACTTCTTAATAGAGTCCGCATCGTTCCAAACCCTCCATACGTCCGCTACGGAGGCGTTGAAGCTACGTTCCGTGCAGACGGTCGTGTGGAACTTCCATGCACCGAGGACCAACAGGGCCAACAGCAACGTGATACCGCCCGATATTTTGTAAATCATGCTGAACCTCCCTAAAGTCGGCCTTGACATTGCTCCCCAGCTGTAACGTACGGCCTGGGACACCACGGGTAAGGGCTAGAGCATTCCTTCCAGCCGAACGTAGCTCGCTTCCATTCCACGTTCCATACCTGTTGCCAGCATCGCCGCGCGCGTCCTACCATCGGGCAGTGTCATTCGCATGGTCATCAGCGTTCCTGCGCCGTCGGCTTCAAATCGCGTTTCAATATGGTTGTCTGGCGTGGGATCCGGCAGGTGCATGCGCTCGACATGTACGATCCTGTTATAAGGCTCCAACTCCAAGTATTCGCCAGTGATGTGAAATCCACCGCCTTTGCCATTCGTCCATTCGTAACGGAACTTGCCGCCGGCCTTCGCCTCGTTGATGCAGACCGGCATCGTCCAACCTTCCGGACCAAGCAACCATTTCTGGATTAATTTCGGATCGGTATGGGCGCAGTACACGGCTTCTGGAGGCGCAGTGAAGCGCCTTGTCACAATCACGTGGGTATCGCCTTCGGTCTTCAGCGTCATCTTGCTCATCGCTTTTCTCCTTGCTTGTGTTTTTCCATCGCCGCCAAAACTTCGTCCAGCCGGTCGTAGTTTGTCTCAAGGGCTTTTCGCAGCATTGCGAGCCATTGGTCCATCGCTTCAATACCCGCTTTTGCGAGCCGACGAGGGCGCTTCGTACCCTCGACTCGGCGAACGATGAGTCCCGCATCTTCGAGCACCTTCAGGTGCTGGGAGATTGCGGGTTGCGTCATCTCGAACGGCTCTGCCAGTTCATTGACGGCGGCCTCCCCCTTGGCAAGGCGCGCCAGAATCGCCCGACGCGTCGGGTCGGCCAAAGCCGAGAAAGCAGCATCGAGATTATGCATAACACACACCTTATATAAGTAGATGTTTATAGTCAAGCAAAATTCCCCCCATCCACGGAAAATCATGGAACGCGGCGCTAACCTCCAGTTTTGCAAGGTCTAGTCCGACGGTCGATTTCGTCCTTCGCCATCGGAGATCAAGTGATCGTCGGCAGTTGTCGCTGTCCTAAAGGAAAACCTCGCTGAGCTGAGGATCGATTGCTATGAGCGAGTGACGGGCTACCCGGAAGTAATTCACATGCTTGCGAAACGCCGGAAACTAGCCGTCCAAGTCCGGCGACGAGACGCTCATCTGATCGGGCCGATTGACTTTTGTCACCCAATCCAGGGGGAACGACTCTGATGCCAATTGCGGCAGCAAACGGCTCCGGCATTCCGTCATGACGTGCAACCATTCGGTTGCGGTTAACCGAGCCCTAAGGTAATATGCAACTTGGAGGTTGCTTAAGATGAATGACCGCATCGAGAAGCGCATCGAACTCAAGGCCCCGGTTTCGCGTGTCTGGCGTGCACTATCGGACTACCGAGAATTTGGCGAGTGGTTTCGTGTGAAACTAGATGGACCCTTTGTACTGGGTCGAGTCTCGCGTGGCCAAATGACATACCCCGGCTGCGAGCACATCAAATGGGAGGCCGTCGTGCAGAAAATGGAGCACGAGCGACTTTTTTCGTTCACCTGGCCTCATCCCAAGTCCCTCGACAAACTAGACTACCAACAGGATTACTCAAAAGAGCCGACCACGCTCGTCGAATTCAGGCTTGAGAAGACCGCCCGTGGCACATTGCTGATCCTCAGCGAGTCCGGCTTCGATACGTTTCCCAGCGACCGCCGTCTGGAAGCGTTTCGAAGAAACGATGGAGGTTGGTCAGAACAGAGGAAGAACATAGAGAACTATGTCACACAAACGCCATAGCAGCTTGTCCGCCAAAATGCGGGCGCACGCAGTCATCTTTGCAGCGCTGGGCGACACAACCCGGCTAGCGCTGGTTGCCAAACTCTGCAGCAGGCAGCCACGCTCAATCTCTCAGTTATCGGAGCGTTCCAAGCTGACCCGGCAAGCGATCACCAAACATCTCCGGGTATTGGAAAGTGCCGGAATCGTGCACAGCGTCCATAAAGGTCGCGAGACCAGATTCGAGTTCGACCTGGAGCCGATGGTAGAAGCCAGGGAATACCTTGATTTCGTCTCGCAGCAATGGGATGAGGCACTCGCCAGGCTAAAGGCGTTCATTGAAGATTGAGGGTAGAAAAACGAATGGCCTAAGTCCAGGCAAACGCCGTTCTCGGAAACCGACCCACTACCGACGGTTCCACAAGGTGGGACCGCGCCATCCCCCAACGCCCGGGTGTGATACGATAACCGCGAACAAAGAACGAAAACTTTCGTGCATCGGCTTCATTGCGGGACTGCTTTCGCTGCGTGCAACCCCCTTGGTCGAGCTGAACGAACAAATCGGACACGCAAATTGAGCCAACCATCACTATGGGCCATTCCGCTGGGCGGGCTGGGCGAGTTCGGTATGAACATGCTCGCGCTCCGCACCGGCGACGACATCATCGTGATTGACGCCGGCCTGATGTTCCCCGAGCAGGAACTGCTCGGCGTGGACATCGTCATCCCGGACATCACCTATCTCAAGCAGAACAAACGCATGGTGCGCGCCATCGTCCTCACCCACGCGCACGAAGATCACATTGGCGCGATTCCCTACATCCTCGCGGACTTGAACGTCCCGATCTACGGCACCGAATTCACTCTCGCCATCGTGCGCAAGAAACTCGAAGAGCACGCCCTGCTCGATAAAGCCAAGCTACACCAAGTGAAGGCAGGAGAAACCACCGTTCTCGGCCCCTTCTCCATCGAATACCTGCACGTCACGCACAGCACCATTGATTGCGTCGCTCTCGCCGTGCGCACTCCCGTAGGCGTGATCATTCACACCGGCGATTTCAAAATCGATCACACGCCCGTGGACGACAAGCCCTTCGACATGCACGCCTTCGCCCGCTACGGCCAGGAGGGCGTGCTCGCGCTCTTCAGCGACAGCACCAACGTGGAGCGCCCCGGCTTCACGCCTTCCGAACGCGCCGTAGTCGTGCGCCTGGAAGAATTATTCCGCGCCGCGCCCGCCAAAGTGCTGGTCTCCTGCTTCGCCAGCTCGGTTCACCGTGTGCAGCAAGTAATTGATATCGCGCGTATGGTCGGACGCAAGATCGGTTTCGTCGGCCGCAGCATGGTGGACAACGTAGAAATTGCGCACGGCCTCGGCAAGCTGCGCGTGCCCGATGGCAGCGTGGTACGTCCGCAGGATATTCGCACGTTCGATCCGCAAAAATTGGTGGTGCTCGCGAGCGGCACGCAAGCCGAACCAATGTCGGCGCTTTCCCGCATCGCTGTGGATAATCATCGCCTGCTCAGCATCGCCGAAAACGACACGGTCATCCTTTCTTCACGCATCATTCCCGGCAACGAAAAAGCCATCTTCCGCATGATTGACCATTTCTTCCGCCGCCGCGTGCTGGTTTATTACGAAGGCGGCCGCTCCGCTCCGATCCACGTCTCCGGCCACGCCAGCCAGGAAGAAATGAAAATCCTGCTACAACTGGTGCGCCCGAAATATTTCGTCCCCGTTCACGGCGAATACCGTCAGCTATTCCGCCACTCCGCGCTAGCAGAACAATTAGGCGCCGTAGGCAGCCAGATTTTCCTGCTGGAAAGCGGCCAGCCGGTAGAATTCACCGCCGACGGCGGCGCGCATCGCCGCGAACCCGTCACCGCCGGACGAGTGCTGGTGGATTCCGGCTCGCTCGAAGAAATCGAAGAAGTGGTGATCCGCGACCGCCGCCACTTGTCCGAAGACGGCGTAGTCGTGCCCATCATGGTCATCAACAAACACACCGGCCGTATGGAAACCGCTCCCGAAATCGTCACGCGCGGTTTCCTGCCTTCCGAAGACGGCGCCGAAATCCTCACCCAAGCCCGCGAGATCATCCTGCGCACCATCGAGCAGTCCACGCAGGAAGAAAAAACCGACTGGAGCGTAATCAAGGAAAAAGTTCGCCAGGACCTGAAGCGCTTCCTAAACAAGCAAACCGCCAAGCGCCCGCTGATTCTGCCGGTGATCCTGGAAGTCTAGACCCCGCTGTGAACATCACTCTCAGGAATTTCGAGCCCGAGGATTTCGAAACGCTCTACGAAATCGACCAGGCCTGCTACGAACCCGAAGTCGCATACTCCAAGCGCGAACTCCGCGCCTACTTGCGTTTCAGCGGGTCGGATTGTCTGGTCGCCGAAGCGGAAAAACAAATCGCGGGCTTTTGCATTAGCGCGCGCCGCGAGGAAAGCGGCTACATCGTCACCATCGACGTCCTGCCGCAATTCCGCCGCGAGCACGTCGGCACAAAGCTGCTAGACGAAATCGAGCGCCGCCTTGGCGCCAACGGCGTGCGCGAGGTAGCACTCGAAACCGCAACCGACAACGATTCCGCGGTTGCCTTCTGGACCAAGCATGGATATCGTAATCGCGGCATTAAAAAAGACTACTATCCCGGCGGACGCGATGCGTTCGCGATGAGCAAGACCCTTCCACTATAGAGTGTGAACGAATTTCCGGCGGCACAAACCGTCACTAGGGAGAACTGAAAACCGATGCTTCTCTGGCAAGCAATCATTCTGGCGATCGTACAAGGCCTAACCGAATTCCTGCCCATCAGCAGCTCCGCGCACCTGATTTTAATTCCGGACCTGCTGCACTGGCCCGATCCTGGCCTCGCGTTCGACGTAGCGCTGCACCTCGGCACCTTGATCGCCGTCCTTCTCTATTTCTTCCGCGAGTGGATTCAGCTCACCCTCTGCGGCCTCGGCTTTCATTACCCCAAGCGTGCCAGCGAACAAATGGTTCTGCAGAACCAGCGCCTGTTCTGGTATCTGGTTGCCGGCACGATCCCCGGCGCTCTGGTAGGATTTTTCTTCGAACATTGGATCGAAGAAAATCTGCGCAACCCCGTCCCCATCGCCTGCGCCATGATCGCCATCGCCCTGCTGATGTGGTATGCGGAGTATTCCGCCCGGCTCAACCGGCGGCTCGAACAAACCTCACTCGGCGATTCGCTGGCCATCGGCACAGCGCAGGCTCTCGCGCTTTTCCCCGGCGTATCGCGCTCCGGCATCACCATCACCACCGGCCTCTTCCGCGGCATGACGCGCGAAGCAGCGGCCCGCTTCTCCTTCCTGCTCTCGACGCCCCTAATCGCCGGCGCCGCGGCGAAAGAAGTCCCTAAACTGCTGAAGCTGCACCACGCCGGAGCCCTCGACCTGCCGCAATCCACGCTCATCATTAGCATCGCGGTTTCCGCCGTCGTCGGCTTCGTCGTTATCGCCTTCTTCCTGCAGTATTTGCAGACACGCACGCTGAAAATCTTTATTTACTACCGACTTGCCTTTGGTATAGTCATCTTGTTGCTCGCGTTCCTCCACCTGGGTTTTGCGCGTTAGCGCCGGCGCACTCCGGGTTTTCTACGCGGCGGCCTTCCCCTATTTGTGCTCGGTCGTTGAAGCTCAGCCCTAGGACGCTTCACAGCGGCATCCTTCGGCGCCCGATTGCCGCCACGTCACGCGCTGAGCTGGAGAATCCGGCGCGCAACCGACGCCGCGCCAACAGGAAAAAAGGGGAAATCGTCGTGCGAATCCTCACACCTACTGAAAACAAACGCCTCAACGAGCTGATCGGCTTCGTGGGCCTGAGCCTGGCGATCCTGCTCGCACTCAGCCTGCTCTCCTACTCTCCGCGCGACGCTTCATTCAACGTCTCCGCGCCACCCCCCGGCGCTGGCCCCGCGCGCAACTGGATCGGCCCGGTCGGAGCCCATCTCGCCGACCTCTTCTTTCAGTTCTGCGGCTTTGCGGCGTTCTTGTTTCCGGTGGGCATGTTCCTGGTTGCCATGAAGTGGTTCCGCAGCCAGCTGCTCGATGCGCCGATTGCGAAATCGATCGGCTTTACGATGCTGCTCGGTTCCTTCTCGTCGATTCTGGCGCTTCTCCCGATGCCGGAAGTCCGCAGCGCGCTGCCTGCCGGCGGCATGCTGGGAACAATCCTGGCCGGATCCCTGCGCGCAGCTTTCAATCCGATCGGCGCAGCATTAATTGCGGGCGTGACGTTTCTGACCGCGCTATTTCTTACCACCAGCTTTTCCCTGCGCGCCACGGTCGCCTGGATGAAAAAACCGATGGCGCACGACGGCTACGTAGGCCAGCTGTTGGCCCGCGTAAAAGACTGGCGCGAAGCTCGCGAATCCGATCGCCTGCGCAAGCGCGTGGAAGAAATCAAAATCGCTGGACGCCCGCCCGTCCAGCGCCAGCGCGTTTCCACCAAAGAACTCACAGCAGAAGACGAAGAAGAGGAAGAACGCGAAGCCGATGAAGCGCTGCGCGACACCCGGCGCGCTCCCGCGGTCATCAAATTCCACGAAAACGAATCCCTAGCTCCGCCAGCCGCAAAGAGAAAATCCGTCGAGCCAAAAATCGCCACAGGCAAGACCACTTACAAGCTGCCCTCGCCCTCGCTCCTCTCCAATGCCGAGCGCGGCGAAAAAATGGACGAGAGCGAGCTGAAAGAACGCGCCCACGCCATCGAATCCAAATGCATGGAATTCGACGTCAGCGGCCACATCACCCAAATCAATCCCGGCCCGGTCGTCACCACGTTCGAATTCAAGCCCGAAGCCGGCATCAAATACAGCCGCATCACCAACCTGAGCGAAGATCTCTGCCTCGCGCTGCAAGCCGAATCCATCTTGATCGAACGGATTCCCGGCAAATCCACAGTGGGCATCGAAGTTCCCAACGTCCACCGCGAAACCATCGCCCTGCGCGACGTAGTCGAATCCCCCGAATTCAGCCATTCGCCGTCAAAACTCAGCCTGCCCTTCGGCAAGGACTTAATCGGCCGCATCCGCGCCGGCGACTTGACCCAGATGCCGCACTTGCTCATCGCCGGTTCCACCGGCACCGGCAAAAGCGTCTTCATCAATTCCCTGCTGATGGGCATGCTGTTCAAAGCCACGCCCGACGAATTGAAGCTCGTCCTCATTGACCCGAAGCAAGTCGAGCTAGGCCTCTACGCCGATATTCCGCACCTGCTCGCGCCCGTGGTGACCGATCCGAAAGTTGCGGCCAACGTGATGCGCAACGCCACGCGCGAAATGGAGCGCCGCCTGAAGCTGCTAGCGTCCCGCGGCGTGCGCAATATCGAGCAGTACAACCGCTCGTTCGAAAAAGGCCAATCGCTTTCGCTCTTCGATGGCGCCGAGGAAGATGAACACAAGCCGTTACCGTACCTCGTAATTGTAGTGGACGAACTAGCCGACCTGATGATGGTGGATACCAACGGCGTCGAAGAATCCATCACACGCCTGGCGCAGATGGCTCGCGCAGTAGGCATCCATCTGATCCTTGCGACGCAACGCCCATCGGTAGACGTAATCACGGGCCTGATCAAAGCCAATTTCCCCGCCCGCATTTCCTTCCGCGTGGCCAGCAAAGTTGACTCGCGCACCATTCTAGACGCCAACGGCTCGGAATCCCTGCTAGGCAAGGGCGACATGCTCTATCTACCGGCAGGCTCCTCCCGTCTGCACCGCATTCACGGCCCCTACGTCCACGAACGCGAAGTAGAAGCCGTCTGCGATTTCTGGCGCGAACAAGCCCAAGCCATCTACAACGAAGAACTCCTGAAGCCGCCGAAGGAGAAAGATGAGAACGCGGCAGGCGGTTCCGCAAGCGGCGGTAGCGGAAGCTCGGATGCCAACGACGAAGTGGACGACGATCTCTACCAAGACGCAGTGCGCGTCGTCTGCGAAATGGGCCGCGCTTCCACGTCAACATTGCAGCGCCGCCTCCGCGTAGGCTACGGCCGCGCCGCCCGCCTCATCGACCTGATGGAAAAAGACGGCATAGTAGGCCCAGCGGACGGCTCCAAAGCCCGCGAAGTCCTAAAAGCCCGCAACTGGATGAAAGAGTACGACGACTCTGTAAAGTGACGATGCGACGGGCACCGTCATCCGGAGGCCCGAGCCTTTGTCTGAAGCGGGCCGAAGGATCTCTGCCGCCTTTCTCTCGCCTCTGAGGTACGTTTTTGACGTTCTCTGACTTCGATTTTCCTGCGCCTTTCCTCCGTACCCTCTGTGTCAAATCTTTTGAACTCTGCCGCCGCGCCGAGCCGCATCAACCGCGAATTTCCTTTCCCCCATACCCCGTTTTCGTTTGTCACCCCGCCGAATTTTCCGTAGAATCACTTGATGCACCGGTGCCGAGGTAGCTCACCGGTAGAGCGCGGCCCTGAAAAGGCCGGCGTAGCCAGTCCGATTCTGGCCCTCGGCACCATTCCTTCCTTCATCGCAGCCTGCTAGTTCACCGACTGGCGATTGCCCTGCGTCAGGACTAAAATGTGCCTAGGCCGCCTTCTCCGGCCAAGCATTGGTTCCTTTCCCGAAGGGGATGGCATCGTTCGCAAGGGAAGCGGTCGTGAGGGTATTTTCATGCAAAGCAAGACAAGCACGAAACCTCTTGGACTATTGCTTACTACCGTGGGCGCTTTCAGCGCGAGCGGTGCAACCACCTTGCTGCAGCAAACCGATGTCACACCCGGAACCATACTGCCGATTTCCTTGAACGATTCCTTGTCCTTGCGGAAGTCGAAGCCTGGAGACGTGATCTCAAGCCGCATCATGCAGGACGTGCCGCTGCAAAACGGATCCTCGATACCCAGAGGCACTCGAGTGATGGGCCGCGTTCTCAACGTGACCCCGGCTACAAACGGCGGCATCGCACAAATCTCGTTTCAGTTCGATTCCATGCAACTGGGCCATTCGGCGATTCCCCTCACCACGAATCTTCGCGCTCTGGCCTCGCCGTCTGAAATTGACGATGCGCAATTGCCTCTGTACGGCGGCGACGGCGGCACGCCCTCCACGGCCTACACCACCGTGCAAATCGGCGACGATGAGGTGGTGTACCGCGGCGGCGGGCCCGTCGCGCGTGGCGATATCGTGGTGGGCAAACCGGTCTATGGTGGCGTGCTGGTTGCCGTCAGTTCCGCGCCCGACGCGCCGTGCCGAGGAGCTATCGAAGGGAACAAACAACCACAAGCCCTCTGGCTTTTTTCATCCGATGCCTGCGGGGTTTACGGCTACGCGGGCCTTTCGATTCGCCATGCCGGGCGTACCAACCCAAGAGGCCAGATTGTTCTTTCTACAACCGACCGGCGATTGAACGTCCGCGGCAGCAGTGGAATGCTGCTGCGGGTGGATCGGCAATAACGCGGCAGTGAATAGCAGGACCTGCACCCCGGGCCTTAGGGCAACGCTCCGAGTATTTTGCTGATCCGCTCGCCAAAGGCGGTCCCAAACGTAGCCTGCTTCTTCTGATCACCAAGGTAAGGATCAACGAACGGCCCAGTCTTATCCAGAACCAGGCGGTCGCCCCAGCCGATCAAACCAAACAGCCGTATCAACTCTTTTGTCGCCGAGCCAATCGGTACAATGTAATTCGGCTGCAAGGAATATTGCACGCGCTTCAATGCCGTCGGCGCAAGCCGCCGCAGCGCCGCGTGCAGTTCACCCTCGGACTCGAACGGGCACTCCACGCCATAACTCAGAAAATATCCCTTGCGCCGAAAATCCGTCAGCGCCGCTTCTTCCTGCGCCGCCGTATGCGCCGGCGCTCCCGTGGCCTTCACCAGCTCGTCGAAATACATGCGCGAAGCCAGCGACCGCAGCGAGCGATCGGCGGCCGCGCGATAAAAGAAATCGTCCATGCGCAAGGGCGGTGCCGAATCCAAAACTAGAACCTTGATTTGCGTGGGCCGATAGCGTCCCGCAAGCTCGATACGCTCGGCGCGGCTCTGTATGTGCGCTTCGTCCGTGCGCGTGCCGCAGCCTTCACAAACGGGCATGCCATTTCCTCCGATTCAGCGTGGACCAGGTGGGAAAGGATGGCACGGAGAACGAAAACGGGCAATACCGTAACGATCCGAACAGCTTTCGTTGTCACGTTCTTTACAACGCGATCAAGTGCCTCGGCCGCTGCATCAATTAGCCGCGCGCAAGCGCGCCTGCGGCGGCAGATTCAAAATGCTCGAGGCAGGCAGACCATGCGCGCGCACCTCGCGGTGCCGCGCCAGAAAATGTTTCTGCGCACGCCGTCCCCACGAACGGACAAAATAATAGTTCAGCGTCCCGCCGATGCCGGAACTCAGCAGCGGAATCAGCCGACCAGACCATTTCTCCGCCACTTCCGCGCCGACACGCACCGCAATGCGATCAATAATCCGCGGCACGATTTTTTCCATCGCCTGCTTTTCCAGAAATTCGCGCCCCAGATCCAGCCCAGCCGCGCTCGCCGCCGCCACCCACAGCTCGGTGACTTCTTCCTCGGTTTTGTATTCGAAGCCGTAAATCAGGCTGAGCTTCTGCAACATGCGAATCGTAATCGCCGAAAGAATTCCCGCGTCCGGCAAAATCGTCAGCATCCCGCCCAGGCCCAGTCCGGCTCCCTCGAACGCCGCCGCCCGCATCGCGGACTTCACTACCCGACCCGCGTGATGGTTCACCAACTTTTCGTCGACGTTGAACATGTCCGACCAGGTATGAATCGGCAAGCGATGCGCCCTGCGAAATTGCTGCAGAAATTTTTGCGGGTCCACCTGCACGCCGTTGTAAGCGCGCCGAAATCCCGCGCGCATGGACGCCTGAAAAACATTTGAAACCAAATTGGATTTCGCTCGTCGAGGCATAAGGATTTAGATGCGCTGACCCAAGCAACCGATTACCGCCAGCTCAACCTCCGCGCTCTTAGCAGAATAGCAGGATTCCCCGTCGCAGATGTCGTTTCATGATTCCGCGTTCCACCAGGCACTGCACGACGAAAACGGCTACATCTCGACAATCGTTGATCTCGCCCGCAACTTGAAGTCGAGCACGCGGACCAAGTATCAATGCCTAGCCCATTTCGGAGTGCGGCCGCTTGCCGCCGCTTTCGCGACAACTCAAAACCCGCCGAGGTCGAGCCAAGCGAGGCTTGCCTTGCGAACTGCGACTGCAGGGTTCCCATCGCATCGCCTTCGTCCGTGTCCGTTGGTGTTCAACTGCGTTCATTCAGGAGTCCCTTTCTTACTTCCGCAACACCCTCGACCCGCTAACAAACAAACTCTCCCGCTCATAGAACCGCAGCAACCGGTGCACGTCCTTATTGATTCCAATCCGCACGCCGACGCCGATGCGCCCCGGCGCCCGCACTTCCGCGCCCAGCCACAAAGCGCTATCGCCGCACAGATCCACTCCATCCAGCCGCCGGTCCACCCCAAACGCTTCCGCCAAACGTCCCGGCCCACGCGCCAAATCGAGCAATCGCTCCGTCCCGCGATTTCGCTCCATTTGAGCGATGCCCTCGAGCGGTTCAATGGCGCGAAGCAAAACCCCTTCGCCAATCCCCTCCCGCTGCCCGGAAACATTCAGCATAAAATGATTGCCATAAACGAAATACACATAAGCATGTCCCCGCTCCCGAAATAGCGGCTGATTCCGCGCCGTCATCCCGCGAAATGTATGCGAAGCCGCATCCCCCGTTACGTAAGCCTCTGTTTCCACAATCCTTCCCACCAGCCGCCCGCGCGGCAAATCGTGCACCAAGGTCTTCCCAATCAAAAATCGCGCCAGCTTCACCGTCGATACCGGCAGCTCGTCGCGCACCAACCGCCGAATCTTCAATCGCTCGCTCTTCATCGCCACCCCATTTTCTATCACATGAAAATTTTCCGACATAGTGCAACATCGCGCGATGCACGCAAGGGAACGTCCCGCGAGAATCCAGGCCGACCCGCGATTGACTTGCCGCCCGCGCCAGCCTAAGATTTCCGCGTTCAGGCCGCATCTCTCTCGGCCCCACCACTCCTGGGAGGAGCACCGTGGAAGATTGGCAGTACGCGCAAGCAGACCGCAGCGAAGAATTGGCCCAACACCATCATTTTTCGATGACCAAGCATCAAGACGGTAAGGACATTCCCTTTGCAATTACCGTGAAGGAATACGCCGTAGCTCCCAAAGGCCAGCATCTGCGCTACTTCGCGCAGGCCGATCGGCCCGTGAACCAAGGCACCGCCGGCTTCGTGCCATCCGGATGGGGCGATTCGGTGCTGAAAGCTCTCGCCGATTGCATCCGCCTGATCCGCCAATTTCCCTGTGAAGAATAATTTTCGCCGCGCACCGGCCAGGAGCTAGCTCACATGTTTCTGCAGAAAAAACAAATCAAACCCGGCATCTGGGTTCTGGAATTAAGCGGCCGCGTGCAAATGGGCCCCGATTGCAAGCGTATCGATCAGGAAGTCGAAGAGCACATCAAGAACCAGGAAAATCACATCATCCTGGACATGGCCGCGGTAGATCATATTGACAGCGCCGTGATCGGCCAGATTGTGAAGTCCTTCTCCCGCTTGGTGAAATCCGGCGGCACCCTCCGCCTCGCCGCCTGCAGCCCCATGGTCCAAGGCGTCTTGACGATGACGCAGGTCCATCGCGTCATCTCCATGTATCCCACCGCCCTTGAAGCCTCCGAAGGTCTTCCGCCCGCGAAATAACTGGACGGCACAAACAGCGCGCCAGGCACAGCCTGCTTCGATTTCACATTGCCCGACGCCAAACCTTTCGGCGAACTTGCGCCGCCCAGCGTGGGCGGCAGGCAGAGGCTTCGCGCTCAGAAAACAGAGTGGAAGTACGGTCTGCTCCAATGCCGAACATGTGGTTGTAAACACAGGCTTTAAGTGCTTCACGGAACCCCGTCTTTGATGGCCTAGTATCCGTCCGTAAGGACCTGGTAGTACCGCCGTCCTATTGGCCTATTCTCGCCCGCCATCTACATTGAATGGAGCAACGTTACGCGCCAATCGCATTCCGGAGGTTGTTCATGGCCACGGCAGTTCATGCTCCGCGTTCCGCAGCCTACGTTCCGTCCAGAAAAAAGGCCAAGCTGGAAGCGCGCAGGCGCGAACGTTTGAAAATGTCCCTGCCGGTCGAAGTCCGGCCCTTCGATGCCCGCTTCATGGACATCGCGGACGTGGGCGAAGTCGTGGACTTCACGCGCGACGGTCTCTATTTCGCCTCCTGCATGCCGCACTACTGCGTGGGGATGCGCTTGCTGGTTACTTTCCCGTTCGGTAAGAGAATCTCAGCGCACAAAAAATTTCTCGGCTCCATCGTTCGCATGGAAGAGCGCCCAGACGGCGCCATGGGAATCGCGGTCCGATTCCTGCTGTAACGATTCTAACCACAGCTGCAGCAGGAAGTCGGGGGCTGCCAAAAGGATAAATTGATGCACAACTCTTCGAATCGCAAGTTGCACGACGCCGTCGGCAAAGCCGCGGAAGTGCTGGAAACCGAACGGCGCGGTACCACCCGGCACATGTTCACGGCCGCCGCCGAAGTCGTCGAATTGAAATCCGGCGCGCGCTTTTCGACGCGCACCACAGACCTGGGCCCCGGCGGCTGCTTCGTGGACACCGTCTGCCCCTTCCCGGTCGGCTCCAAGGTCCGCGTGACGTTGCAGAAAGCCAAGACGACCTTCCAGACCGGCGGCACCGTCGTGTATTCGCAGATGGGCCTCGGGATGGGAATCTCGTTTGAGGACCAAGACGACGCGCGTCGCACGGCGCTGGGCGAATGGCTCGCGGAGATAACCGGCGACTGCCAGGCGATTCCGGAAATCGTGCGCATGCCGATGCCTCCCGGGAGCCATCGCGGCCCTGAATGGACTGCGCTGGTGCGCCTAATCCACCTGATGATCGGGAAAGGTATCCTGACCGAGGCAGAAGGCACGTCGGTTCTGCACGATCCGGTACTTTAGATCGCACCTCAAAGGGATTCCTGGGAACGCCAATCTTCCGATTGGCGCTTTCCATTACACCTCGCAAACCCCTCCATCCTTCCACTCCCGCACGAACCACAACTTTGTAACTCTTGGGTCCAAAAGTCTGTAGCATCGCCGCTGCGCGGGCGATCCAAACAGGTACACAGACTTGACCACAGCGTGTCGCTATTTCCTACACCAGGAAGAATTTGCATTGTCGTTCCTGCTTTGAATACCGTCACAAAGCTCTAACATCCTTGTTTTCAATAAAACAACCCTCGCTTCTCCTGGCCTCCGTCGTGCATCTAAGTTTGGGGGTATATTATGGGAGAGCGCAGAAAGGCTAGACGCTACGAGGTTTACCTGCCCGTACAGGTATGTATGTCCAAGCACCGCCCGCTGGAGTTCCACACCGGGCAGCTGCGAGATGTCTCCCGTACCGGGATTTTCTTCCACTCAGATGTTGCTATTGAATCTGGCGCGGGTTTGGAACTTACTTTTTCGCTTCCTGCGGAGCGCGAGCGTGGCACGTCCGTCCTGGTCCGTGCCAGCGCCAAGACTCTGCGCAGCACGCCACTGCCAGGTGAAGTTACGCCCGTCTTCGGCGTCGCGGTCGCGATTGACCGCATCGACTTCGTCCGGCCGGTAGTTTCCAGCGCAGCATAACTTCCGTCTAAGGTTCGGGGAGTTCCCATCGGAGCTCCCCAGCAGTCTTCCCTCTCACCGGTGCCCGTGTTCAATCTTGGCCTCGACCTCGAATCCAGAATTCTCCGGGCAATGTGCAACAACCTGTCGCCTCGCATAGAAGATCCAGCCGCCCTTGCCGCGAAACGTACAACCATCCTGGCGGACCTGCGCACGCACCGCTGGCAAGATCCCGAACACCGCGTCGTCTTCGAAGCCCTCACGCGATTGCCAGGACGCGAAGCAAGCGAACTCCGCGAACAACTTCCCGCCCAAGCGACCCGCATGGGCTTCCCGGACGTAAATTGGGAAACGTATTTTGCCGCAACCACAGATGATTCCGCGATCGAAACTCTCGTAGCAGAGTTGCTCACCACATCACGCGAAGCAAATCTCTGAAGCGGTCCAGCCCCAGGTTTCGAGTTGGACTTTGATTTCGATTTGGCCTTGGCCTTCAGTGGTGGCCAGCTTTAGCCGGACGCCATTGACGTTGCCGTTAGGAATCAGAAATTCGCGCGCCACGAACTACGCGTAATCGAGAAAAACACGACAGAAACTAGCGAGTGATTTGGGTTGCTGGTGATTGTATTCAATGACTTGCGATGACATTCGCTTTTGGTTCGCTAGAGATTAATCTGCGGTGGGGAGTAGTTGTCTGGGTTGGGCCCGGGATCCGAGTTCGAGCCAGCGCAGACGTGTCGCCTCCTGCCGGGGCCGCAACAGTGCCCCGACTCACGCTAACAAAATCGCTTCTTTGGCGCTCTTCGTAGAATTACGGATGCGGAGCGGAAGACGGAGGGAAAACTCTGCTGTTCGTGTGGACGGGAGCAGGATAGCAGCGCTCGGTTGTGGTAGCCGATCTGGTGGCGCCTTAACCCGCACCCTCGCCTGCGGCCGGCAGGCTTTGGTCGCTAGCGCGCTACCGCTTCTACTCGGCGGAACGAGCCGACCACGTCGTGTAATCAGCGCAGGGTGAGCATGGCCTAGGCGCCGACTCCGGCCATTTTGCGAAGTCGATCATTCGCGAAATACTGCGCCTGGCCTTCTTGGACTGCCTGCAGAACGAGGCCAGCGACGAATTCGGGCTTGTCACCCTCGGCGTAATGGGCCGCGGGTCCGCCTCCTGCCGGATTACCCATTCTGTTCTTGCCGAAGTTCGTCGCCGTGATGTATGGGTAGATTTCGCTGACGACGATGCGGTCCTTTTCCAACTCGGCGCGCGCGGTGAGACTGAAGCCGAGAAGCGCGCGCTTGGACGAGGAGTAAACACTGTATTGCGGAACGATCATGAAAGCAGTTCCGGAATTGATGTTGACGATGCTGCCGCCGCCTTGCGCGCGCATCGGCGGAATCACCGCCTGCATGGCGACGATTGGTCCCAGGACATTGAGATGGAAGATTTCGTCAAAAACCGCAGGTTCGATCTCCTCGATTGCGGCCGCATAGCTGCGGCCTGCGTTGTTTACGAGCCCGTCGATGCGGCCGTAATGCTGGCGCACAGCGCCTACCGCCTCCCGCAGTTGGTCAAACTGCGTCATGTCTACCGTTAACGGCAAGCTGCCTGGAAGCTTGTGTGCTAGTTCTTTCAGCGCGTGTGTGCTGCGAGCGAGAAGGGCGACTTTCGCGCCGCGATCTGACAAAGTGATCGCCGTCGCCAGCCCGATCCCCGAGGAAGCGCCGGTCACAATGAACACGCGATCTTTGATTTCCATCGTTTGAACCTCCCAATTCCCAAGCCCAATTCCCGGGCTTAGCTGCGTCGCGCCGCAGACGCGGCAGCTCGATCATCTTCGAGATAGTTCATTTGTTCAAGATCGGCAATCAGTCCAGGTCCGGTTGGCTGCCATCCGAGACGTTGCTGGGTCTGCGCGCCTGAAGCCGGCAAATCCAAGCCGGCGAACATGGCCAACCATCCAAAATGTGCCGCGGCCTTTTCCGGCGACAGGGAAACTACCGGAACCTTCAAGCCGCGACCTATGGTTTTGGCAATATCTCGCATCGGTACGCCTTCTTCGGCCACTGCATGATATTTCGCGCCTGCTTTATGCTTCTCCAGCGCAAGCCGGTAAAGGCGGGCGACGTCCGAAACGTGCGCTGCCGCCCAACGGTTGCGCCCTTCCTCCACGTAAGCCGACACGCCTTTCTCACGCGCCACAGCAATGACGTAAGTGACCAGACCTTGCTTGATCGTGTTGTGAACCTGCGGAAGGCGCATGACCGAAGCGCTAACGCCCTTCAGCGACAGAGCCGTTTGCTCCGAAACCCGGGGGAATGGGAAATCCGGCGGCACCACGTAGTCTTCGGTAGCAACCTGACCCGGCGCAGCTAATCCAGCCGTCCCCGATGTAACAATCAGGGGCCGATCTGAGCCGGCAAGCACGGAACCCAAGGCTTCGATGGCCTGTTTGTCGGTCGCGCAGTTCTCTTTGAATTTCGAGAAGTCGTGAATGAACGCACAGTGGATGACAGCATCCGACATGGCCGCTCCGGTGCGGAGGCTTTTCAGGTCTTCAAGACTCCCGCGATGCGCTTCGGCTCCGGCGGCAATGAGAGACCGGGCGCCTGCATCCGAGCGCGTCAGTCCGAGCACCTGATGACCCGCTTTGATTAATTCCGGCACGATCGCCGAACCGATAAATCCCGTAGCACCTGTTACGAAGATGCGCATTTTCTCTCCTCCTTGTAATTTCGATGATTGATGATCCATGGGCCCGGTCTTGCAAGATGGATGGCCACGATTACGTGCAGCTACGTCGCATTTCACGCGCTCGAGACTATGTCACCACGGCAGCGGGCCGTCCTCGTTCGAGAACGTGCCTGTGGGACCATCCGGGCCGAGCAGCGCGAGCCGCACGGGCTCGCGCGCGCCCTCGCCGACAGTCCGCGTGCCTGTATAGTTGTTGAGGTTCGTCTTGGTGTAGCCCGGGCAGGCGGCATTGACCTTGATCCCGGTCGACTCCAATTCGATCGCCATGGCGAGCGTCATGGCATTCAGAGCCGTCTTGGACGCAGCGTAGCCGGGGCCGAAGATCGAGCGGTAGGCATAGGCCGGGTCCGAGTTCCTGGTCAGCGAGCCAACGCCGCTCGACACGTTGACGATGCGGGCCGCCGGCGCCTCGCGCAAAAGCGGCAGCATCGCCTGGGTAACGGCGAGGACGCCGAATACGTTGGTGTCCCAGATCGCATGCACTTCATCGAGAGACACGTTACTCGGGCGGGTCAACTTCGCATACTCCTGGACGGACATGTCCGGCTGTTTACTCGTATTCGAGATAGCCGCGTTGTTGACGAGCACGTCGAGGCGGCCAAACTCCTTGCGGATGCGCTGCGCCGCGGCGGCGATCGAAGCCTGATCCGTCACGTCTAGCTGCAGCGCGCGTGCGTCCGGCCCAACCTGCTCGGCTGCAGCCTCGCCGCGCTGGAGATTGCGTGACCCGAGCAGCACAGTGAAGCCATGTGTCACGAGATCCTTTGCGATTTGAAGACCGATTCCCTGATTAGCCCCGGTGACCAGGGCGACACGCTTGTTCTGCATCGTAATCTCCTTATTCAATCGTTCCCTTCGTGTCAGTATCGAGGGACGGCATGATGCGAGTGCAAAATCCCGTTGCTCTCGTCACCAGCGCTCTCACCGTTCCTGCTTCCTAACGCGAAAAAGACTCCCCGACCATTTCTTCGCTTTTCTTCCACAGCGCTTCTGCGTTGTTTGAATCGAGTGCATAACCGCGCACGCCTTCGCTGACGCCGCTGATCGTCGCGGATTCCGCTACGACCTCGCCGACATGGCAGTTCTCGCAATATTTGCCGCCGATCTCTCCAGCCGGCGCAACAACACCCGCCCATACGGAAGTCGCCGCCCCCTGCGGGATCGTCTTCCACGCGAACGGCCCCTTTCCCTGCGCGGCGAGCTGATCATTCATCTGTTTGATCATGCCGTCGAGGCGGCTCGGGTCCATGTGCCGGCCCAGCTCGGTCTGGATGACTCCTGGATGCACGGCCGCGGCGCGCACCCCGCGTTCGCGGTGCCTTCGGTCAAACGCGACGGCGAACAGAATGTTCGCCGTTTTCGAACGGCCGTAGGCGGCGAAGGGTTCGTACGGCGTTCGCTCAAAATTGGGATCGTCGAGGTCAACGTTGGAAAAACGGTGACCTGCGGAAGAGAGGTTGATCACTCTGCTGCCTTTGCGCAGGAGCGGCGCAATGCGGTTGATCAGGACAAAGTGGCCGAGATGATTGGTGCCAAACTGTGTCTCAAAACCATCCGACGTGTGGCCAAAGGGAGTGGCCATCACGCCCGCGTTGGCGATAACGACGTCGAAGAACCACCCTTTCTCCAGCAGCTCATCCGCACATGCACATACGCTCTTGAGGCTGGCGAGATCGAGCGCGACCAGATCGAAACTTCCGCCGGCAATCGCGGCATCTCTGCTGACCTGTGCGGTCGCCGCTTCGGCCTTTTTCAAATCGCGCGCGGCGCCAACCACGTGCCCGCCATGCGCTGCCAGCGACCGTGCCGTCTCAATGCCCAGCCCCGCCGAAACGCCGGTCACGAGGATTCGTTTGCCCTGCAGATTTATGCCGTATAGAACTTCGTCCGTTGTCGAGGTCGCTCCAAACACATCCACCGTATTCGTATTCATATTCTTTCTCCTTCGGGTGGCTCGCCCGGGTTGAGGTCCCAGTTCGCTATTGACAAGCCGCCGCAGTTCGCATAAAACGGAGAGTGTCTCCGCAACCATGAGATTAGCGGAGACCGTCTCCGGTTGCAAGTATTTTTTTGATCATGCCCAAAAAACATGCAAGACAGATGCAGCGTAAGCCCCGCGCCGACGCGCAGCGGAATCGCGAACGGATTCTGGAAGTGGCTAAGGAAGCGTTTGCGCGGCACGGCGCAAACGCCAGTCTGGACGAGATCGCGAGGCAGGTGGGAGTTGGACCGGGAACCTTGTATCGCCACTTCCCCACCCGCGCGGAACTCCTACAGGCGGTTTATCGCGCTGAGCTCGAAAAGCTGGCCGCCGCTGGACAGAAGTTCTCGCAAACGATGGCGCCGACGGACGCACTGCGAGCTTGGCTGTTCTTGTTCGTTGATACCATCGCAGCGAAGCAGCTGATCGCGCCCGCGCTGAATACGCTGCTCGGTGATCCCAAGAAGGTGTTCGAAGCCTCTTACGCGAAGATGCATCAGGCGATTCGCGCGCTGGTGAAGCGTAGCGTTGAGAGCGGTGACATTCGCGGCGACCTCGACCCGATGGACTTACTGCGCGCTCTGATCGGCGTCTCCAATGTCGCCTCCGCGCCGGATTGGCAGGCGAGCGCCCGAAGATTGGTGGATATCCTGATCATCGGTTCCCGACCCGTCGAATAGCGGTGTGCCTCCTGCCACACCACCCAGACGAACGCAGTTGAATCTCGGGGTGCCCCCCTCTCGTCTTCGCGCCTCTTTCTCGTGCGAGGTGGGGGTTTAGAAGCGCCGCTACAGCCGCCCCATTGCATCGCTAGTTCGGTTGGCGATTTACGCGGCCGTCCGAAGCGGGCGATTCGCGAACCACCCTTACTAAATAAGGAGCCTCGGCGGGCCGACTACGACTGCGCTAGGGCCTCGATGAACTTCTGGGGCTTGGCGTCGAACGTCGCTTTGTGCTGATCCATGCAGAAGTAGTAGGCCTGCCCTTTGTAAACCTCGGAAAGCGCGATCTTACGATCCACTTGCATCCAGCAGACCGCACAAATGTCGCCGGCCGGTTTCACTGCGAAAATGGAATTGGACTTCGCGTCCAACCAGCCCTGGCCTTGATATTCCAGCTGAAAGGCGGTGCGTTCGATGGCTTGGGCTCCGAAATATCGGCCGACGACGCGCAGTGCGAGATCCATGCCGGAGGTCAAGCCGCCGGCGGTGGCGAGATTGCCTTCCTCGACGAAGCGCGCGCCGCGCTTCACTTGAATGTCCGGATATTGCATTTCTAAATCGGCATAACCTGCGTGGTGCGTGGTGGCGGCTTTGCCATTCAGAAGTCCGGTGGCCGCCAGGACGAAGGCGCCCGTGCAAACCGACATGGTTATGTCCGTGTGCTGCGCTGCTTTGCGAATCCACTGCAGCATCGCATCGCTGGATCCGCCTTGCGCGGGAATCACGATGATCTTTGGCTGCGGGGCGTTCTGAAAAGTATAGTTGGGCACGATCTTCATGCCGCCGCTGACCGTGATCGGCTCGAGTGTCTCCGCAACGGTATAAAGGTCGAACGCGCTGTCCATCATGTCGCGGCCGGGGATGTTCGCGCTTTGAAATACTTCCCACGGGCCGGCAAAATCGATGACCACCGCGCCTTTGGAGATTACAAATGCCACCGGTATCGCGCCGCTAGCTGGCGGCTTCAGCGGACTGAGCCCGACCGCTGACTCTGCGGAGTTGCGTCCGCTTGAGGATTGATGTGCTTCAACGACTCGCGGCGCTGCGAGTGTCAGCGGAAGAGCCGCCGCCAAACCAAATGCGCTCGATGCCTGCAGCAATTCCCTGCGAGTAAGATTCGCTTTCTTCATGTGAGACTCCCTCCCTTTGCTTGAGTTGCGGTAACGTAGAAATCATTCGTTGCGCAGCGCGACGATGGGATCGATGGATGCGGCCCGGCGGGCCGGCAGAAAACTGGCCAGCAGCGCGCACGCGATCAGCACCAGCGCGACTACGATAAACGTCATGGGATCGGTAGGTGCGACCTGGAACAGCAGCGACCTGAACAATCCAGTCAGCGCCAAAGCCCCGAGTGCTCCGATGGCCACACCTGCCGCCGCGAGCAGCAGGCTTTGGCTCAGGATCATGCGCAGGATCGCGGACGGCTGAGCGCCCAACGTCATGCGCACGCCGATTTCCTTGACGCGCTGGCTCACAGCGAGCGCCATGATTCCGCCGATGCCGGCGCCCGCAATCAGGAGCGCCAGCGCGCCAAAAATCGCAAGCAGGCTGGCGATTACGCGCGGCGCAGCGGTCGATTCCGAGCGTGCTTGTTCCAACGTCAGGACGTGCGTAACGGCGGCTTGGGAGTCAACTTCGTGAACTGCGCTCGCCACAGCGCTCGCTACGCTCGCCGGGTCCGCTGCGGTCCTTACCAGCAACGTGTTGGGACTCGCTGCTTCGCCCTGCGGTACGTAGAATTCGGCAGTCGCGGGGTGCTCCAAGCCGAAGTCGCGGACATCTCCGACTACACCGACCACGGTCGTCCACTCTGTCGAGTTCTCGCCCTTGACGCGCTTGCCGATGGGATCTTCGTGCGGCCAGAACTGGCGCTGGGCCGCTTCATTGATCAGCGCCACGCTCAGGTGTTTGCCATCGTCGGCATCGGTGAGCGGACGGCCGGCACGCAGAGGAATGCCGAGCGTCTGGAAATATTCTGGTGAGACCACCACTTGACCCGTGACCGGGGGAGCTTCACCCGGATTGAGGTCGCGGCCCTCGATGCGGAACGGGCCGGAAAATGCGCTAGCTCCCGCGACGATCGCTTCGTGTTCCAGCGGATAGACGGAGGAGAGCGAAGCGGACAACACGCCGGGCACGGCTTGCACGTGGTCCAGAACTTTGTTGCCAATCACGGTCAGCTGATCGCGCGATGCGTATTTGCTGAAGCTGAATGTGGTGCGCATGGCCAGGACGCGTTGCGCGGAAAATCCCGCGTCAACCGTGAGAAGCTTCTGTAGACTTCGCAGCATGAGTCCCGCGCCGATCAGCAACACGAACGAAAACGCAATTTGCGAAATGATCAGCGCGCCGCGCACGCGATCCTTGCGCCGTCCGGTGCCGGCGCCGGAAGTTCCTTCTTTCAATCCCGAGGTCAAGTTCGCGCGGGAGACGAGCGCCGCCAGCGTGCCGAAAACCAGGCTGGTTCCCAGCGCCGCGGCCAGCGTGAAGAGCAGCGCGCCTGTATCCATGCGAATTTCGTGCGCTCGTGGCGTCAGGCGAGCGGCAAAATCGGCCAGCAATTGCAAACTGTTCGAGGCGAAGACAAGCGCCAGCAGGCCTCCCATTAACGCGAGGATCAAGCTTTCGGTGAGCAGTTGGCGCAACAAGCGGCCGCGGCCTGCGCCCAATGCGGTGCGCACGGCCAGTTCGCGTTCGCGGCGCGACGTTCGCGCGAGAGTCAAATTCGCGACGTTGGCGCAGGCGATCAGCAGGACAAACCCTGCCGCGGCCAGCAGGATCAGTAGCGTCGGACGCGCGTCATGCGTCAGTTCTTCACGCAGCGGCGAGGTTACCGCAGCATAGCCCATTTGCTCCGGGTACGATTTCGGATATTCGGACTTCAGCCGATCGGAAATCGTCGCCAAATCCGCGCGCGCTTCGCCAATCGTCACTCCCGGCTTCACTCGGCCGAAAGCTTCCATCATTCGCAGATCACGATTTTCGATAAAAGTTTTCGAGGAGCGAAAGGGGCATGCTGCGGTCGGCATGTACACGTCGCTTTCCACTGGATATTGCGGCACCGGCGGCAGGACGCCGACTACGGTGTGGACTTTGTCGTTCATCTCAAACGTCTTACCGACGATGGCGGGATCGCTGCCGAAGTTGGTCTTCCAGTAGTCGTAGCTCAGGATGAGCACGGGAGGAGCGCCGAGCGTATCGTCATCCGGCAAGAACGTGCGGCCGAGCAATGGCTTAACGCCGAAAAGGTCAAAGTAGTTCGCCGAGACCACCGCCGCGCGAACGCGATCCGGATCGCCGTGGCCAAACAGAATGAATGACATGTTGTGATATTCAGCGACGCCAGACAGCGTGCGATTCTGTTCGCGATCGTCTTGAATTTCGTGCGCGGAGAACCCGATATCGTCGATGCCTTCCCGCTGGGCTTGCTGACGAATGAAAACCAGTTGCTGCCCCTGCGGATAGGGGAGCGGACGCAGCAGCACGGCGTGCACTACGCTGAATATCGCGGTGTTCGCGCCGATGCCGAGAGCCAGCGTCAGCACGGCGATCGTTGCGAAACCGGTATTGTTTCGCATCATGCGGAAGGCATAGCTGCAATCCTGCTTGAGGATGTCCCAATGCTCGCGCGGAGCTGTGTGGAATATTCCGCTGAACGTCTCCCACCACAACCTTAGAAAATCCAGCGGCCCACCGCGCTCATCGACATCGCGTTTCTGTTCCGCAAAAACGCCTTCCATCTCATGGCCGAAGTTCGCGCGAAAATCGGCAGGCAACGCGCGCAGCAGGGCGCGAAATACTCTCTGCGAGAGCGAAATATTCGATGCTGGCGTCGTAGGTGTCATGCCTTCTCCTGTTGCGCGTGCTTGTCCGTGTTCGCGCTGCGTCGTGTTCCGCCGTGCTACGCCAATCTTGGCTTGCGAAACAGTTTCTTCGCGCGCGCTTGCGAAAGCGCCGCATCCATTCTTTCTGCTTCGGCAATCGCTACTTCCCTGCCGAACTCCGTCAGGCGGTAATAGCGGCGGCGCTCGTCATCGAGTCCGATCGCTGGCCGCGCGTCCGATTCCACAATCAGCCCGGCACTTTCCAGTCGCGCCAGGTTTCCGTACAAAGTCCCCGCGCTCAGCCTCACCTTGTCTTCCGTCCGGCGTGCCACTTCCTTCAAAATCGCGTAGCCGTGCTTCTCACCGTCCGCCAGCGCGATCAGCACGTGAAACATGGCCGGCGTCATCGGCAAAAACGACTCAACGTTCTTGTTCCTGGTCATCAAAATCCCGCCTCCGTGCGGGTCGCACTACTCCGGCGCGCATTGCACTCTATCGCACTCAACAGGACTATACCGTCGCGCGGTATAGTGCGTGGCACGTTGGCAGCCATCGGCGGATTCGGTTAAGTGCTGGAAAATCAGTGGAATTGCGCGGCGGCTTTTGGGGCGGCGTGGCGCCTGCTGTGCGCTCGTGGGACGAAGGGATTCCGCCAGCGGACAGCGGCGCAGAGCTTGCTGGTTATGGCCCCGCTTTACTTCGCGGGCGGCAGTAGACCGAACGCCCGCGACTGAAATTCAAACGACGCTGGCAGGTGCTCGGCGAAATAATCCCAATCATGGCCGCCGGGGTAAAGGTGGAACTCGTGAGGAACGCCGCGTGCCGTCAGCAACTGGTGAAATTGTTCATTGCCCTTGTTGAAGCCAAACTCATCGTCGGTGCCGCAATCAAAATAAATTTGTAAGCCCGCGGGGCGTGGGCCGTCCTTCACAATGGTGAACGGACTCTCGCGCTGCCAGAAAACGGCATCGACCGGCGAACCGAACGCCTTGCCCAGCACCTCGGCCACGGCCGTAGCCTGATCGCGCGACACCTTGATGTTTGGCAGCGTTTCAATCAGCGCCGGACTGTGTGCGCTCACCGCCACGAACAAATTCGGATAGCGCAGCGCAAAGCGCAGCGCGCCATACCCACCCATCGAAACACCCGTGATACCGCGCGATTTTCTTTCCGCGCGCGCGCGGTAGTGGCTCTCAATGTACGGCAGAAATTCGCGGATGAAGAAATCCTCGTAGCGCACTTTCCCGTCGCGCGAATTGATGTAGAAGCTGCGGCCGGCGTCGGGCGCGACAATCAGAAATTCCCCGATCCGTTTCGAATCGCGCAAATCCTGAATCATGTTCAGCCCGCCGGAATTCAGCAGCAACTGCTCATTACCACCCAATCCGTGGAGAAAATAGAGCGCGGGATAATCGCTGGCCTTGTTGGAGTCATAGTCGGAAGGAAGAATCACGCAATACGGAACGGGATGCCCCAGAATCTGGCTCGGCGCCGAGCGGCACTCGGCGCGCCCCGGCGCGGCGGACGCTGACGAAGCGGTAAGCGCGGCACAGGCGATCAGCACAGCGACCAATCCGAGCGCCCGCCGGCGGGCCCTATTCATACCGCAGTGCCTCGACGGGGTTCAGCCGCGCGGCCCGCGACGCCGGATACATTCCCGCCGCGAGGCTCACGAAAAATGAAACTCCAATCGCCAGCGCCACCATCCACCAGTGGATCGATGATATGTCGATGGCCGGCAGCTCCTGTCGTTTCAGGTACGCATTGGTCCCGATCGTGAGCGCGCGGCCAATCAACCATCCCAGCGCCACGCCCAGCACGCCGCCCAGCAATCCCATGGCGCCCGCTTCGACGAAAAACAAGCGGCGCACATCGCGATCCGCCGCTCCGAGCGCCTTCAAAATTCCAATTTCGCGCCGCCGCTCCAGAATCGCCATTACCAGCGTATTCACGATTCCTAGCGACGCCACCGTGAGCGCCAAGCTTCCGAAAATCAGCAACAACGAATCGAATACAGTGAAGAACAACATCATGTTCTTTGTCGCGTCCAGAATCGAAAATGTTCCGAAGCCCATTCCCTTGATCGTATCCTCTACGGACTGTACGACTTTGGGCGAGCTGACGCGGACCGTCAAAGTCTCATAACTTGGCTTTCCCGTGTTGCCGCGGAGCATTTCGCGCATGTCCGTGGGCTGCGCGATACGCAAATTCTGCGCGATCTGCAACGGGATCAGCAAGCGGCCACGACCGAAGCCGCCGAAGCCTGTGGCCGGCTCGGTTTCCACGACGCCGATGATGCGCAGCTTCAATTCCCGCGGAACGAGTGAGAATCCACCGGATGCTGGGGCGTCGTCCGCATCGGAACGATTCGCTGCGGACTTGTGCGCTGCGTTTTCCGGCGGAGCATCCGCTGGCAACGGTTCCTTTTCTGCGTAACGCAGCACCAGATCCTTGCCGAGCAACGAGTCCGTTTGCTTAGCTAAGTCCCGCGCAAATTCGATTTGCAGGATCGCTTCATTCGCCTCAGGCCCGGAGAAAAAATTTCCTTTCATCTCGTCGAACGCGCCATCGCGGCGCGCCGACGCCGGGATCCCCGCCACGGTCGTCATGAAAGGCTTGCCCTCGAACTGTACTTCCGTCGGGAAGCGCACCTCGGGGTACACTTCCACCACATTTTTGATCTGCGCGAGCTGTTGCCGCGCATCGTCGTCCAGCCTTCGCGCCGGCTGCGTCGAAGTCCTTTCGGCCATCGGACGCGGAGGGCCGCCGAAGGCGCGCAGATTCGCCTGCGTGGTCACAAACACGGCATCGAACAACCCCGACCGCGACAGCCGCGTGCTCGCAAGTTCCTGTAAGCCTACTCCCAGCGAGAGCATTGCGACGAGCGAGGCCACGCCCACCGCGATTCCCAGCGTGGTGAGCGAATTGCGCAGCACCGCTTCGCGCAGATTGCGTGCCGCGAGTTCTGTGAGGTCACGCAATTTCATCGCTGGCTCCCTCGGTGACTAGTTTCCCGTCGCGCATCGTGATGATGCGATGCGCATAGCGCGCGGCGCGCACTTTGTCGTGCGTCACCATGACGATGGTCATTTGCAGCGTGCGATTTATTTCTTGTAGCAGATGCATGATCGCGTCGCCCGTCAGGCTATCGAGGTTTCCCGTCGGCTCGTCGGCCAGCAGAATCGTGGGCCGATTGACGAGCGCGCGCGCCAACGCGGCCCGCTGTTGTTCTCCGCCCGATAGTTCGCTGGGGCGATGCGTTAAGCGCGCCGCCAAGCTCACGCGTTCCACCGCCTCGCGCACGCGCGCCGGCCGCTCGGCGCGATCCACTTCGGCCAAACGCAAAGGCAGCTCGACGTTTTCTTCGAGCGTCATGCGCGGGAGCAGATTGAATGCTTGAAAGACCATGCCTACGGTGTGGCTGCGATGATGCGCCAGCTGCTGCGAACTCATTTCGGCTAGATTGTGCTCGTGCGCGTAGATTGCGCCGGAGGTGGGGCGGTCGAGGCCAGCTAGCAGATTCAGGAGCGTGGACTTGCCCGAGCCCGAACTGCCGAGCAGCGCCACAAACTCGCCCGGCTTCACCGCGATCGAAACGTCGTCCACTGCGTGCACCAGCGCCTCGCCCATCGCATACTGCCGCGACACGCCTTCGGTGCGCACGGCAAATCCGTTAGAAGTCCCAGTCATTTCACCCATACCATTATTACGCACACTTCCTGCCATTCGTTACACACAAAGAGGAGCAGCCGGCCAGCCTGAAGCCCATTGGATGCACGGGATTACAGGTTTAGATGCGAATACTTGGATCGAGCTGTAGCCTGCGCGTGTTGGTAAAGTTTCTGCGGAGTCTTGCCGTGAGGATTGGCCCAACGCCCCGGAATTGCGGCGCCGCATTTCGGGCAACGCCCGTCTTGGAGCCGATTCAGTTGCACATCGTGCCAGGAACGCCTCACCAGCAGTGTGTTGCAGTGCGGGCAAGACGTATGCGCCCCGTCGCTATAAATATTACCTTCGTAGACGTAGTGCAGCCCCGCTTGCAGTGCGATGCGCCGCGCCGCGTGCAGAGTTTCAGGCGGGGTGCGCGGCTTATCCTGTAATTTGAAGTCGGGATGGAACGCTGTGAAGTGGAGCGGCACGGCCGGGCCCAAATTTTGCAAAATCCATTCGCACAGCTCGCGGGTTTCTTCGGCGGCGTCGTTCAATGTGGGAATCATCAGGTTGGTGATCTCAAACCACACGTTCGTTTCGTTCTTCAGCCACAGCAGTGCATCGAGCACTGGATGCAGATGCGTGAGCGTAATCTTTCCGTAGAATTTCTCGGTGAAGGCCTTCAGGTCAATGTTGGCCGCGTCAATGTGATCGTAAATATCGTGGAACGCGTCGTAGGTGATGTATCCGTTCGAGACCATGACCGTGTTCAAGCCCGCCTCTTTCGCCGCGTGGCAGATATCAATCACGTACTCGCCCCAAATCGTCGGCTCGTTGTAGGTGAAGGCAATCGAATCGCAGTGATTGCGAATCGCGAGCAGCACGACGTCTTCGGGCGGCACGTAGGACGAGCCGACCTGGTCGGCGCGCGATTTCGAAATGTCCCAGTTCTGGCAGAAGAAGCAGCCCATGTTGCAGCCGGCCGTGCCCATGGAAAATACGCGCGTGCCGGGGAGGAAATGGTTCAGCGGTTTTTTCTCGATGGGATCAATCTGCATTGCCGCGGGGTGCGCGTAGCCCAGGCTGTAAAGTTTTCCGCCTTCGTTAGCGCGTATATAGCAGAAGCCTGCTTGCCCTTCGCCAATATGGCAGTGCCGCGGACACAAATAGCAATGCACTTTGTCGCCTGGCTCCGCTTCCCACCAGCGGGCTTCGTGCAATTCCGCCGATTTTTGCAATATTTTCAAGCCCTGCATCGCATTCACCAGTTGCCGCGATTATACGCCTTAATTATGCGGTGGGTTCTTGCCTTGCGCACCACGGTGCACCGTGTTGGCAACGAGCGTAGGGGCCAGCCCCTGCCGGTCGTGAACAATGCTTCGGAAATTGGACTTCCAACCATAGTTGCCAGTCCTCGACGCCGCGTTATATCGTGGCAGCATGGAATTTCGTGCAGTTCTGCACCCGTTGCGAGTCACTCGCTGCAGATGAAACTGACTCGCCCAGTCGCGTGTTGTTTCGCGGCAGCTTGTCTGCTGCTCGCGCCCATCACGCGCGCGCAATCGGAAGGCAATGCCGGACGAATGCACGAATATAGGGACGACGTCGCGCTCTCTACCGGACAGATACGGGCGGGCGACGTTTGCGTGAATTTCATTCCTGTGCTGCAGTCGCTGGGCTTCTTCAATGGCCTCGAGAGAATTGACACGGCACAAGGGTCCGAGTTCCGCAGAAATTCGCAGACTGTGGACTTCTTCCCTGATTACCTAACCCTCGAAATCAATATCCGGATCGAGGTATGCGACGCCAACATCTATACCCCGGCCAAAACTCCGGACATCATCCGAGGAATGCAATTTCGCGTGGAGTGGAAACGCGGGCTATACCTGCGGCCCGCCGCGAATGTGACCATCGAGCGCAAGACTCTGCAGATGGAAGAGGGCGACAATCGCATGTTGTATGTGATCAAGCTTCGCGACCATCGCGTCCCGCTGAGCGACCACCTGATTCTTTCGGTCATCTCCGCGAGCGGAAAGATCATGTCGCGCATGTCCGCGCGGCTCTAGAGTCCGTATGAGAACCGGAAACTCATGCCCTCAGCGGCTGAAGCCGCTTCGATGTCACGCAGCTTACGGCACGGCTGAAGCCGTGCCCTGACGAAAAGCAGTTCCCTCACTTGCTGGCGCGGGTTCGGGATGACACCCGGCGCTTTTCAAAACGGCTACGATCTCTGCTCGCGCCGCCGGTCGGCCACCCATTCCAAAAACCGCTCCATGCGCGCGCGTTCGCGCCACATCAGGCTGAAGAATTTGGCCGCGTCTAGGCCGGCTGCGTCCTTGCCGCAGAAAGTTTCCAGCCTCCATTGCAAATAGGGCGACGCCCACGGGCGGAGGCGGTAGCCGCGCGCGATGATCCAGTAATAGCGAAGAGCGTTCAACATGGCGAGACGGGTGTTAGAATCGCTGCGTGAATAGTCAGGCTCCTCAAAACGCGGAAGACCATTACTACGCGGGCATTGATTTTTTCGGTGACGGAAAATTGCCGGAAGCAATCGCGGAGTACACGCGCGCGCTGGAACTGGATCCTAAATTTAGCGACGCGCTGCATGGCCTGGCGCAAGCCTATCACGCCCAGCAGGATTTTGACCGCACCATTGAAACCGCGCGGCGCATTTTGGCGCTGGTCCCCGATGATATTCTCGCCTGGACAACCATCTCACGCGCTTATCAGCGCAAAGGCATGGTGCCGGAAGCCGAAGAAGCCGGCAACAAAGCGCGCATCCTCGGCTGGAAGCAGCAGTTGAAGGAACAAAAGGCGAGCGGCGGAAAAGGCTAGGCTCGGTACGCGCGATCAGAAAATCACTTTGACGCTCCGCGGTTCGCGGCAGCGGCCCGGCCAGCGCATTTCACCGCTTCGGCGACCAGCTCTCCGTTGCCCTTGGCCTGGCTGCCATCCGGCAAACTAAGCACATCCTCGAACCCGATGCGCGTGCCGTAGCCGCGCTTCACCGCTACCTCGATAAAGTCCCACGCTGTGCGATTCAATCCGTGCAAAATGATCGGCAGTGCAATCCCAGCGCGGCGCAACAATGCTTCAACCTTTCCGACAACCTCGAGCGCCTCATCCATTTCCTGTTGCTCTGGCTCCAGCAACACCCACCGGCAGCGCGCCGCAAGATTGCTCTCCAGAAATTTCTCGGTCGCGAGCACGCTGCCCATTCCTGCCTCTACGCCCACGCCTTTCGATAGCAGCAACCCGGCTATCGCGATTCCGCCTTCTTCGTTGAAGTTCACCGAAGCAAAGTCCGGGAAGGTTTTCCATGCCGCCACTTTTTCATGCCGCTCTTGCGCATCCCGCACCATCCACAAACCCGTGCTAACGCCAAAGGGAATCCCCGGAATTGCCGCGCGCACCGCCGAGACTGCGCGCGCTACGTCGTCCGCGTCTATACTTTCGCGGCCATCGGCGGCGCGCACGTGAAAATGCGCTGCGCCGGCTCCTGCGGCTACAGATTCTTTCGCCGCGGCAGCCATTTCATCTGGCGAACGAGGCAGCTTAGGATGCTCGGCGCGCGTTCTGCGGCCGTTCAGCGAAACTTCGATCAACATAAAGAATTCCTCTGGGAGTGCGGCGGCCTGGCGCAGCCTTCGCTCGCGCGAGGCTTGCCTCGCGCTGATAGCCAGGCAATACAGAAAGAAAAACGGCCGAGCAACATGCACTCGGCCATGACAGAAGTTCTCCCAACGAAACGCTCAGCTTGCTCACAGCTACAGTTGTAGGGGAGGGTCTCAGACCCGCCCCTACAACCACAGATCCATCACACTACCTCGACAACCGCAATGCGCGCAGTTCAGCTAATCAGCCACGATGCCCGCTGCGCATTACAGAGCCGCGCAGACCGATTTGACTTCGGTGTAATGCTCGAGCACCTCGTGCCCCATCTCGCGGCCCCAGCCTGATTGCTTGTAGCCGCCGAACGGAAGCGAGGCATCGAATATGTTGTAGCAATTGATCCAGACCGTGCCAGCTTTGATTTTGGACGCGAGGCTATGGGCTTTCTTGATATCGCGGGTCCAAATGCCGGCGGCCAGGCCGTAGATCGTGTCGTTCGCAGTGGCGGCGATTTCGCTTGGGTCGCTGAACGGAATCGCGGTGACGACCGGTCCGAAAATCTCTTCCTGCACCACTTTCATTTTCGGGTTGGTGTTGATCAGGACGGTGGGCTTCACGAAGTAACCAGTGGTACCTTCGCGCGAGCCGCCGGTCACTGCCTTCGCGCCTTCCTTCGCGCCGCTCTCCAGGAAGCCACACACGCGATTAAGCTGCTCTTCGGAAACGAGCGGGCCCAGATCGCTGTCCGGATCGAATCCCGGACGAACGCGGATTTTCGACGCGTTGTCGGCGACGCCTTCCACGACCTTGTCGAAAGCCTTCTTCTCGATGTACAGGCGCGAACCGGCGCAGCAGCACTGGCCCTGATTGAAGAAAATCGCGCTGGCCGCTCCGGGAATGGCGGAGTCCAAGTCGGCGTCGTCAAAAATAATGTTCGGCGACTTGCCGCCCAGCTCGAGCGATACCTTCTTCAGATTCCCCGCAGCGGCTTTCAGGATCAGCTTGCCGACTTCGGTGGAACCGGTGAAGGCGACCTTGTCAACATCCGGATGCGCGGCGAGTGCGGCGCCGGCGGTTTCGCCGTAGCCCGGAACGATGTTCACCACGCCGTCCGGAATGCCCGCTTCCTGAATCAATTCGCCCAGGCGCAGTGCCGTCAGCGGCGTCTGTTCGGCAGGCTTCAATACGATCGTGCAGCCTGATGCCAAAGCCGGACCGAGTTTCCACGCCGCCATCAACAGCGGGAAATTCCACGGAATGATTTGCCCCACCACGCCTACCGGCTCACGCACCGTGTAGGCGTGGAACATGCCCTGCTTCCAGCCGGACATCGGAACGGTGTTGCCTTCGATCTTCGTGGCCCAGCCGGCGTAGTAACGGAAATGATCAATCGAAAGCGGGAGATCGGCCACGCGCGCAATCTTCAGCGGCTTGCCATTATCGAGCGACTCCAGCTGTGCAAATTCTTCCAGGTGCTTTTCGAGCAGGTCGCCGAGCCGCCAGATCATGCGGCCGCGTTCGGAAGGCGAGATCTTTGACCACGGACCGGTCTCAAACGCCGCGCGCGCTGCTTTTACGGCGCGGTCGATGTCTTCCTTATCACCTTCGGCGACGTGCGAGAGCACTTCTCCCGTGGCAGGGTTGTACGTTTCGAATGTCTTGCCGGATGCGGAGTCAACCCACTTGCCGTTGATCAGCATCTTGCGAGTTTTGGTCACGTACCCGGTTACATTTTCATGCGGTCTTACAGCTACGGATGCAGTTGCCATTTCGTGTTCCTCCTTCGGTTTGCGGTGATTTTCTGGGAAGCCAAAATCTCGTTCGCGAATCGGTTGACGTGCGTTGTTTCTCGAGTCGGCTTATTGCGAAAAGCCGAGGTAGAAACGTCCGTCCTCATCACACCTGGCTGGAAGCTGCGCGAAGAAATCAAGGATTTCTGGACCATTCCAGTCACCCTGCGGGGGGCCAGCACCGTGTATCATAGTCGCCCAGCCCGCCTCGTTGCAATAGGCCACGCAAATGGCCGCATCATTATTTTCGATTTTCGGGCAGCGGCCTGATGTCGCATTGGTGGATCGGCGGGCTGCTCGGAGCTTGGTGCTTGCTGCTTCGTGCTTTCTGCGAGCACCTGGCGGAAGCTACAAACTAGGCGGTGTTGCGAACCCAAACCCTTTGCGTCGCGGGTTTCCCTAAATGAATGCGGGCGGCGTGGCCCGCAACGGACAAGACCATCGTCTCGTCGTATTCGCGCTGGTGGACGCGCACTTTCGTCCCGGGATGCAAGCCGAGGCCGGTTAGAAACTCAAGGAACTTGGGATCCTTCTCATAGACGCGCAGAACTTCGTACGTCTTCCCGACCGAGACATCCGATAAGCGCACCGCGCCAAATTTCCTGCGCAGCTTGGCCATTCCGCCGAGCAGGGGCACGCCGTGCGGGCAACGGCTGTCGCGCCCGAATCGCTTCAGCAGCAGTTCGGCCACTTCCGGAGAGATGCCGTGCTCCAGGCGCTCTGCTTCTTCATGCGCGCGCGCCCACTCGAGACCGATCACATCGGTGAGCAGCTTTTCCGCCAGCCGGTGACGCAGCACCAGATGTCCTGCAATTTCCTGCCCCTTCGCCGACAGTTCGATGTGCCCATCACGGCGCACGCGCAAATATCCGCCGCGCGTCATGCGTTTCAGAGCGGCCGTCACCGCCGGAGGAGTGACGCCCAAATCTTCAGCAAGCCGCGCGCTGATCGGCGCCTGCTCCTCCTGCACCAGTTCCCAGATCGCCTTCAGATAATCTTCCTGCGAGACGCTAGTAGTTTCGCGGCGCATTGTTCTTTGCCAAGTGTCGGGTTCGTTTCCCGTTACCAAGTTAATCAGAAGTTGACTGTCGTAGCTCGTATGTCTGAAACAAAATCAAGCCTTGCGCGCCGTAGGACGCACTTAGTTCCAAAAGCTGAAATCCTTGTTCGCGCTTCGCCCTCAATAAATCTGTGGCCTGCGGAGCATCGGCATCCACGCTGTACAATTCCGCCATGTCTGCGCGGGTTAATTCACCGGCGCTGCGGAAAACCAAGTCGAGTATTATGTTGCCCTGTTTAATTTCCGAGAGTGTCAGACGATCCACTTCTTCCAGAATCACGGCGAACGATTTGCCGTCTTGTGTTCTAAGGAAAAGATTCACCATCTTGTTTGGGCCTATACGCAGACCGTCGAAATGGCCATCGTGGAAACTCGGCAGATTCATCGAAGCAGTTCCTAGTCGGCGCTTGTCGCTCTTGTCCGCAAACGCGCCGCCAGCAACGTCACGCGCGCCTCGATGTCATCGAAAGTCTTGCGATGCCGATCGATATCTTCGCCGAACGGATCCTTCACCGGCCATTCCTCTACGTCGTACGCCGGAAACAGCGCCTTGCTGTGAATCCCGGACATGTTTATCACCACGTCCGGTTTGCGCAGCTTGTGGCTGTGCAGGCCCTTCGAGAATTGGCCGTCGAACGGAATGCCGTGCTCGCGCAACACCGCCTGCGTGGTGGTATCAATGAAACCGAGCGGCGAAACTCCCGCGCTTTCCGGCGAAATGATATCCGGCCAGCAATGGCGCGCGATCGCCTCCGCCATTTGGCTGCGCACGCAATTCCCCACGCAGACGAACAGCACTTTCACCGGGGGTTTCATTAGGGCGACAGAATCTCACAAATTGGGGAGGGATTGAACCGTCAAACCGCGCGCTTGAATTTGTGAGTCGCTCTGCATCACGGTCAGCGCGCGACGGCCGAGCCATTCCGCGCCATGCGCACGAAATACTCATGCACCGCCGTGTCGTCGCTCAACTCCGGATGAAACGTTGCCGCCAGAATTTTCCCCTCGCGCACGAGGACTGGATGCCCGGCATCGTCTGCCAAGATTTCCACGTTCGCGCCGACCGATTCGATGATGGGCGCACGAATGAAAACCATTTCGAGCGGCTGGGCGCGCAATTTGGTCTGGCCCATGTGCACGTCGCTTGCGAGCTGCCGTCCGTACCCATTCCGCAAGACCGAAGCATTCAGCAAGCCGAGCGATGCCTGCGCCGGCCCGTGCACTTCCTTCGCCAGTAGAATCGCGCCAGCGCAGGTGCCAAAAAACGCGCCATCCGCTGCGGCGAATTTCTTTAGCGCGTCGAACAGGCCCTCTTCGGTCATTACCTTCAAATGAGTAGTGCTCTCGCCGCCTGGGAGAATCACGCCAGCCAGGCCTGCCAGATCCGCCGGAATGCGCACGAACATATAGGAAACACCCAAGCGCTCCAGTACCTTGGCATGCGCCTCGTAATCACCCTGTATCGCAACAATCCCGATTTTCACTGGTTTCCTGAGATTCCGGAAAGCTAAAGTAGAATCGTTTTTCTTCCGTGCTCGTGGACCGCGCGAAAAATCGACCGATTCTCCTCGCCGCAGAATCCAAATCGAACACAGATCTCTTCGGAGAGCGACGCTTCTGGCACCCGACTCCGTTCCAGCCGCGAATTAAGGAAAAGATCGAATGTGCCGTCGTCCATTCTCACGAGTTCAAGAACCGTCGCGGCATTTTCACTTGAATCTCTACGAGTCCGACTCATTCGCGCTAACCTGCTTATCGAATTACCATCCCCGCGTCTGCAACAAATCCTTCTCGTCCATCTGGCGAATGTCGAGGCCCTTCATCGCGTCGCCCAACTCTTCGGACGCTTCCAGCACTACCTTCGGATCTTTGTAATGCGTCGTGGCCTTCACGATTGCGCGCGCGCGCACGGCCGGATCGCTGGACTTGAAAATCCCCGACCCCACAAACACCGCTTCGGCGCCCAGCTGCATCACCAGCGCCGCGTCGGCAGGAGTAGCAATCCCACCAGCCGAAAAATTCGGCACCGGCAATTTGCCGTGCTGCGCCACCCAAGCCACCAGCTCAAAAGGCGATCCAAGCTCCTTCGATTCGTGCACCAACTCTTCCTCGCCGAGTAGCGTGAGGCGCTTGATTTGGCTCACGATGGTGCGCATGTGTCGCACCGCTTCCACAATATTTCCCGAGCCTGCTTCGCCCTTGGTGCGCACCATCGCCGCGCCCTCCGCGATCCGGCGCAGAGCTTCGCCCAGATTGCGCGCGCCGCAAACGAACGGCACTTTGTAGCCGTGCTTCCAGACGTGATGCTCTTCATCCGCGGGCGTGAGCACTTCGCTCTCGTCGATGTAATCCACTTCCAACGCTTCGAGCACCTGCGCTTCCGCGAAGTGGCCGATGCGCACTTTGGCCATCACCGGAATCGAAACCGTGTCCATAATTTCGCGAATGATACGCGGCGCCGCCATGCGCGCCACTCCGCCTTCCTTGCGGATGTCCGAAGGGACGCGCTCCAGCGCCATCACGGCGCACGCGCCGGCGTCCTCGGCGATCTTGGCCTGCTCGGCGTTGGTCACGTCCATAATCACGCCACCCTTCAACATCTCCGCCAGCCCCACTTTTACACGCCACAAATTATTGTTCATCAGTTCCATCGAGTTTCTCCCTCGGTTTTGCTTGCGAATTTCACTTTTCGAGCGGCTTCCCTGCGAATTCTTTGGGCGCGTCGTTTGTAGCGGCTTGCTGGGTGTGGCGTTTCGGATCAACGATCACGAACCGCCCCTTGCCGCGCGCTAGAACCTGTCCCGAAACATTTCGTATCTCGCCAACCATAAGCAAATTTCGGCCTGTCATTTCCGTTTCGTGCCCTTCCACCACCAAGTCCGCGTCCACGGGCACCGGCTTCAGATATTCGATGCTCAGCTCGGCTGTTACGGCGTGCACTCCGCGGAACCGGCAGACCTTGCCCATCACTTCATCCAACACGGTAGCTATGATACCGCCATGAATGAATCCCGCCCCACCCTGATATTCCGCGCCCAGGCGAAAATTCCCGCGAATTCGATGCGCCGCGTCGTCCTGTTCAAACGTCAGCAGCATTCCGCGCTCGTTCGCGCCGCCGCAGCCGAAACAAAGATTCGCCGGATTCGGTTTCAGTAGCACGATTTCCCTAGACCAAGGCCACCCGCGAATGCAATTCACTGCGCGCCCCGCGCTGCCTTTTGCGAAATTCCGTTTTCACTACCTCGCCCAAAATCTCGATTCCCCGCGTAATCCGCTTTTCGTCCAAGCTCGCAAACCCTAAGCGCACGGTATTCGGTTGCGGATTCTGGTGATAAAAATACCGTCCCGGCACGTACATCACGCCGCGTTCCCGGGCGTGAATGAGCAGTTCGCCTGCGTCAAATCCCGCTGGCAGACTGAGCCACACGGACATCCCGCCTTCTGGCCGCGTCCAGCTGCTTTCCACGGGCATGAATTTCCCGAGTGCCGATTCCATTGCGTCCAACCGGCTGCGATACACTTTCTTCATCTTCACCAAATGCCGCGCCAAATGCCCGCGCCGGATGAATTCCGCCAAGGTCGCCTGCGCCAACTGGTCCGTATGCAGGTCAGTGGCCTGCTTCACCAGCCGCAAGCGCTCGATCACGCTTTCTGGTCCGATGCACCAACCCACGCGCAGGCCCGGAAACGCAATCTTCGAAACGCTATCAATCTGAATCACGCTGCCCGTGCGATCGAGCGAACGCAGCGAAGGCGTCGCGGCCGCGCGCAAGCGCAGCCGTCCATAGATGTAGTCTTCAATCACTGGCACCTGATAACGCGCGGCCATGTCCAGCAAGCGCCGCCGCTCGCTCAGCGGCAACGCGGTCCCGGTAGGATTGTGAAAATCGGGCGTCGCGAATATAAATTTCACGCGGTTCTGCATCAGGACGGATTCCAGCGCGTCAATATTCAACCCGAGACGCCCACCTGGGGCGTCATCCGTATCCACCGCGACCGCGAGCGTGCGAATCCGTGCTGCGCCAAAAGTTGCGAGCGCTCCCGGATACGCTGGATTCTCCAGCGCCACTGCGTCCCCAGGACGCAAGAACGCCTTGCACAGCAGATCGATCGCCTGCTGGCATCCGCCCGTTATCAATAATTGCTCGCTGCGAACGCTGAGGCCTTCGTCGCGAAAGAAATCAATCAACGCGCTCTTCAGCGGCTCGTATCCATCCGACGAACCGATCTGCAGCACCTTTCGCCCATCGCTGCGCAAGACCGCGTTGCAACAGGTGCGAAATTCTTCGAGCGGAAAATATTCTTCCGGCGGACGCGCGGCTACAAACCCGATTGCATCCCTCGGCACTTCCGGAGTTAGGCGGCTCAGACCATCCTCGCCGCGCTCGTCGGCGAAGAGCGTCTCCCAGCGCACCGAGCCGCCATTTCCATTCGAGCGCGGCGGCGGCGTGAACTGCCGGGCTGGCGCGCCGCAAATATAAGTCCCCCGCCCCACGTGGCCCTGGATCAAGCCCTCGGATTCGAGTTCCGCGTACGCGTTCGCCACCGTAGTGCGATGCACGCCGAGCTGCATAGCCAACTCGCGGCTGGCAGGAATGCGGTCGCCCGTGCGTAGTTCGCCCGAATGCACCAGGGCGCGCAACTGATCGCGCAATTGCACGTACAAGGGAATGTGGCTTTCCGATTGGAGCTGCAGCGGCAGCATTGGCTCACTCCTGCAGGCCAATATACAGGGACAATTATAGACGTAAAGAGCCAATATGTCTCTGGCCTGGACTCTCCGGCGGTGCTGGGTGTTTGCGGAAGGGATCGCATCGTGCTCCAGAAGTCGAGAATCTTGGTAAGCAAAGGGAGAGCGGGCGTTATCCCGAACTCGCAGCAGAAGCGACAACAACGGCTGCCCGGTCCCGCAAGACGGGACCGGCCGCTGCAAGTTCAACGTCATCGACGCCCGCCTCAAACGCAGGCGGCCGCTACAAATTCAGAAGCAACGGCGAAGTCCCTCCGCCGACATCGTCGACACGGCGGGCGGCGGGTGCGGGATCTGCTATTCGGTTCGCAGTCCCTGCTGGGGCTTTTGCCCCCTGACGTTCGAGTGTCAACCCTGTCCCATCAGCTCGGAATGCCCCCGCAACAGATACCTCTGTACTTTCCCGGTCGCGGTCCGCGGCAACTCCTTCACGAACCGATATTCCTGCGGACACTTAAAACTTGGCAAGCGCGTGCGCAGCCAGCCATAAATCTCGCTGTCGAGTCCCCCTGCGGTATTCGTCACGCTTTGCCGCAAAACGATATAGGCGACCGGCCGCACCAAGCCCACCGCGTCTGTCTTCCCCACGACAGCGCATTCCGCGATCGCCGCGTGGCCGAGCAATGCATTCTCCACTTCTCCGGGCGACACCCACATCCCCGAAACCTTCATCATGTCGTCCGCGCGTCCGCGATAATAGAAATATCCATCCGCGTCGCGCGAAAATTTGTCTCCCGTGTTCACCCAGCCGTCGCGCTTGGTCCGTGCGGTCAATTCCGGAATCCGCCAGTACTCCGCGAACGCGCTCTCGCCCTTCACCCAGAGGTTCCCGGCTTCGTCGGTCCCGGCGGGCTCGCCAGCGTCGTTCAAAATGCGCGCTTCGTATCCGGGGACTTCGCGGCCGCAGCTGCCCGCGCGCGCTTCGCCCGGCGGCGAGGACAAAAATATGTGCAGCATCTCGCTCGAGCCGATGCCATCCAGAATTTCGATGCCAAAACGCTTGCGAAACTGGTCGAAGATTTCCCCCGGCAAGGATTCGCCCGCGGAAACCGCCAGCCGCAGGGAAGAAAAATCCAGCGCCAAGCCTTTTTCAGACTCGCGCAGCAACGACACATAAAAAGTGGGCACCGAAAAAAACACAGTTGGCCGGTACTGCGCAATCACCGCCGCAATTTCATCCGCGCGAGGCCGCTCGGGATACAAAATCGTGGAAGCCCCAGAATGCAGCGGAAAGTACATCCCATTGCCCAGGCCGTAAGCGAAAAACAATTTCGAAACCGAGAACAGCCGGTCGTCCGCGCGCAAACCCAGCACTCCCTGCGCATAATTCCGCGCGGCAACAGCCATATCCTGCTGCCGATGCACGACTGCTTTCGGCGTGCCGCCGCCGCCTGATGTAAACAAGAAGAATGCCGGGTCTGTCGCAACCGTCGGATGCGTCGCGACCATGCCAACATGCGAGGGCAGCCAGTCGTCCCACGCAAGAATCCGCCGCGCCACTGGCTCCGGCTTCTCAGTTCCCGGCGTGCCTTCGTAAACCACAAGAAGGTCGAGCGCCGCATCACCCGCGATGCCAGCGCAGAACTCGCCCAAAATCGGCGCATGCACGATCGCAATGCGCGCGCCGCAATTTTCCAGCCAATGCTGGTAATCCGCAGCGCGCGCCATCGGATTCACCGGCACGGCAATCGCACCAATTTTCGCCGCGCCAAAAAACGCGCCAACCAGCTCCGCCGAATCCGGCAAGGCAAGCAGCACCCGTTCGCCTGGCTGGCAATTCGCATCGCGCAAGGCCTGCGCCACGCGATGTACCAGGGACTGCAAATCTGCATACGTGCGCGCGCGTCCCGTTCCCAGAATTGCCAGTTTTTCCGGCTGCTCGCGGGCCGGCCGCGAGACAAATTCATCCGCGATGTTGTAAATGGGTCCGTGCGCGGTGGACGATGCAAAAGCAGGCAAGGAAGACGGTTCCGGCATGGCAGGATTCTACCCTAGAACAAAACTTGCGCAGCAACGCGTTACGCTTTCACGCGTCGCCAGCGCACAGAACTCACTCCAAAATAAAAAGGGGCGCCAAAACAGCGTCCCGAAGCAAGGCGATCCATCCGCTGGGGAAAAAGGCAGTGGCCCGTGACAAGTGGTTCGTGGCTAGAAACGGCCATAAACATTTTCGGGTTCACGAGCAGGATCTGAAAGCGCGAGCCTCTTGCTCGGTAATTCACGAAATGGCATTGAACCACTTGTCGCTGGGCGATCGTTATCGCTCTACTGGGTCGCGGACTTCTCGCCCAGCCTGCGCATGCGTTCCTGCAATTTCTTGCGCAGAGTCATCGGCGCGTTCGGATTGAACGCCACCAAATACCACAGCGGCTGCGTGCGGTCCTTGCTCAAGCGCGACAAGGTCGCCGCGTCGCTGTTGGGATGGCGCGCGATATTCTCCCGAATCGCAGAATACGGATGATGCGACAGGCGCCCCAGCGTCTTCGCCGAAACTTTCGGATGCTCGCTGATTAACCGCAACAAATAAAAATCTTCCTTGGGAGCCTGCCGCGAAAGCCCGTCCAGAGTTTCCGGCTTCACTTCCGCGCTCAACACGACTCCGACTTTCTCATCCCAACCCGGGTTAATCCGGTTCAGTTCCTGCGTGCGCGAGTGGATCAGTTGTTCGATCACGCGGCGCTCCTGCTCCAAACGCGCCGCCGGCAAAGCGCTGCGCTCCACCGAATCCAGCACGCGCAGCAAGTGCTGGCGTTCGCCGAAAACGATCTGCGAAGTTCGCACCGCCTTGCTCTTGCCGGGACTGCGTACCAAGTCTGAACGTCTCATCGTTTGTTCACCCCGCGGATCTGAGGAGCCGCATTCATCCCAAGCAGCGGCCCCGGTACAATTGCAAATATTGCTGAAAGCGTTGGCAACGGGCCGATTGGCGTTCCAGGAAACGCGCTTGCGCAGCGTGAACCATCACCTTCGTTGGCGATAGTATAGCGTCGTTTGCAGCGCCAGCAAACGCCGCCCCGTTATGAAACAGCGACTCGGAGAAACCACGCGATCCCCTGCATCTCTCGCAACGTCAACGCAACGGCCCAGATTATCTAATCTCACCAGGGCATAGTAAAGGATACTGGCCGCGCGTGTTCCGTAGCGCGCAACAGATGGTCCTAGAACCATCCCTACCAAGGCAAGAGCAACAGCAACGGAGCCGCCGGGACGCCCCGGCGCCGCCAGGGACAACAGCAAGCGCAAGAGCACAGGCAAGATTGCCTATGCTAGGATGGCGCTCATGCCGGCCTTTGACGAACATAGGGACGAACTGGAACATTACGAAACCATGATGGGCCCGCAGCGCGGCCGCCTGGCCGTCGCGCTCGACCTGCTGACCAACGCCCTGGTTCTGGTAGGCCAACATGGCGTCTATTGCCACACCAATCGCGATCCCGACGTCCCCGTCATGGACATCCGCATCATCCAGGCGGAAATCGGCAAGGCCAAAGAGCTGATGCAAAGCGTGATGGAAGCGATGCGCGCCGAGCGCGACAAGAAGGGCTGATTTAACGCAAGAAACCACGATGGTTTCGTTGCGCTGGCTTGAATCCTACGGGGACAAATTTCTTCAAAGCTTCAGCTCCCAAGTCTCCGCTAGCAGGTCATGACCGAAACTATGGTGCCGTTTCTTCGCCACGCAGCGAAACCCAGCCTGCTTATAAATGCGCCGCGCCGCAAGGAGAATGCTCTGCGTCCACAAAGTAATCCTCTTGTATCCCACCCTGCGAGCAAACCGCAAGCATTCATCGACTAATCTCTTACCGATTCCCAAACCGCGCGCCGAAGCCTCTACATGCAGCAAGCGCAGCTTCGCGACGGTCTGCGAATGTTTCACCAGGAAAACCGCGCCCACAGTCTCGCCCTTGCGTTCCGCAATCCAGCACCGTTCGCGCCGCGCGTCGAACTTCTCGATGAAATTCGCGACAATCTTCGCCGCGAGCGCTTCGTACTGCTCGTCCCAGCCGTATTCCTGCACGTACAGCAGGCCCTGCCGGCTCACCACCCAGCCCATATCTCCCGGCTGATGCGGTCGCAGAATATATGGCTCGCTTTCGACGGCCCGTGGCGCCAGTACCGACTCAATTTCGTTCATGGCCGTCAGCAACCGCTGTTGCTCCGCCTCGGAGACGCCCTGCAATCGCGCCGTCACATCTTCATTCGATCGCTGGTCCAATGTCGCAATCGCTTTTCGCCCCCGCGCTGTCAACGAAAGCAGCGTCTCCCGCGCGTCCTCCGCCGAGCGCTCCGCATGAATCAGCCCATCCTTCTTAAATGCGCGCAAAATGCGGCTCAGGTAACCGGCATCCAGTCCGAGTTCAGCGCCCACCGCCGTCGCGGTAGGCTTCTCACGGTGCGCGACCTCGTACAACACGCGCCCCTGCGTCAAGGAAAACGCGCTGCCGAGAAGCCCTTCCTGCAGCACGCCAATCTTCCGCGTATAAAAACGGTTAAACCGCCGAATTGCCTCGACCCGCCTCATCCCCGCCGCTTTATTTTTCACGGTTGCACCGTTTCTCACGGTCGCACTGCGAGCCTGTGCCATGCGTGCCATTGTCATCCAATTGGTTGCTTCTGTCAACTAATACGGGACAGACCTATCGCTCGCCATCGCGATCGGTCCCCGTCGACCGACGGAACCCGCCTGGCCCGTTTTCGAGTGCGGCGGCTCAGCGCCCCGCTTTCGTCAGAGCCAAATGTCCAGCGAGAAACGACCTGGGCGAGGCTTGCTTCGCCCGCTGCCCGTCAGTTCCCCTCCGCGCAGACGACCCATTAAATTCTCAACTCCGACCGTAACCTTTGGCCCGGCCGACAGTTCTATACTATGGCAGCAAGAATTCCGGAGCTCTCGTTGAAGGCCGTACAAGAACCGAGCGAGCGTCGGCTGATCGAAGCGGCTCAGCAGGACCCTAGCCGCTTCGCCGCGCTCTACGAAATTCACTTCGAGCGCGTGTACGCGTACGTCTCGAGGCGCTTGGGCCATCGCGAAGCGACGGAAGACGTTACGTCCGAGGTGTTTCACCACGCCCTTGCGAATCTCCCGCGCTTCGAATGGCGCGGCGCTCCCTTCGGCGCATGGCTCATGCGCATCGCCGCGAATGCCATCGCCGACCGCTGGCGGCGCGGCGCGCGCGAACAAAGCGACGCGCTCGCAAACGATCCAGCCAGCGCCGAGCCGAGTCCGGAAGAAATCGAAATCCGCGCGCAGCTATTCCGTCTGGTACAGGAACTTCCCATCGAACAGCGGAAGGTCGTCGAGATGCGCTTCGCTGAAGAAAAAAGTATCCGTGAAATCGCACTAGCCCTCGGGCGCACCGAAGGCGCCGTAAAACAACTGCAGTTCCGCGGCATGCAGAGCCTGCGCGAAGAAGCCGCAAAGGTTTCCGGCAGAAGCGCGGCCCTGAAAACGTCACAGAAAAAGAATCGGTCGGGTGCAGCCAATGCCTAAATCAAACCTGAGCGAACAACTCGATCGCGCCATTCAGGCGCTGCTCACGCCGGGCGCAGCGCCGCGCCGCCGCGATGGCGCAGTTCCCAAAGCGCCCGTCGCCGCACTTGCGCGCGTCGCCAGCGAACTCCGCGGCCTGCCCCGCGCAGATTTCAAAGCATCACTACGAGCAAAGCTCGAAGGAGGAACTCCGATGGCCAGCAAACCAGCAGCAGCACCTGAACCGCAGCAGACCGCGACCGCATACTTGATCGTGAACGGTGCTGCCAGCGCTCTTGAATTCTACAAGAAGGCTTTCGGTGCCGTAGAGACGATGCGCCTGACGGGTCCGGATGACAAAATCGGCCACGCGGAAATGCGCATCGGCAACACGACCATCATGCTCGCCGATGAATTTCCGGACCACGGCGCCATCAGCGCCAAGACTCTGGGCGGCTCACCCGTGAAGCTCCATCTGCATGTCAGTGACGTGGACGCCGTCGCCGCGCGCGCCATCGCGGCCGGCGCGAAAACTGTCCGCCCGGTGGAAGATCAGTTCTACGGCGAACGCTCTGGGCAATTTTCCGATCCGTTCGGATACACCTGGATGATCGCCACGCGAAAAGAAGAGCTCACCCGCGAAGAAGTCCAGCGTCGCTTCGCAGCTTTGCAGCAGACATCGCCCGCTGCATTCGCCGAAGAACCGAAGCGGACTCTGCCGGTGCCCTACATCCGCAAAGGCTTCCGTACCCTCACGCCCTATCTGCTGGTTCCGGGTGCGGCAAGACTCATCAACTTCTTCAAAGAGGCTTTCGGCGCTGAGGAAATTTTCCGTGTTCCGCGTCCGGGCGGGAATCGCATCATGCACGCCGAAGTTCGCATTGCCGGCTCGATGGTGGAACTCGCCGACGCGAGTGCCGAATTCAAGCCCCGAGCGTCGACGAATATTTTGTACGTGCCTGACGTGGATGCCGCCTTCCAGCGCGCCTTGGACGCCGGCGCTACGTCGCTCTCTGCGCCCACGGATCAGCCCTACGGCGACCGCCAGGGCACCGTGAAAGACCCCAGTGGCAATTCCTGGCACATCACTACGCACGGCAGCGGGCAGCACATCGTCGCGAACACCCCTGCGATCGTTCCGATGTTCCACGTCCGCGATGCCGGGAAATATGTCGAATTCCTGGAGCAAGCCTTCGCCGCTCGCGAGATATTTGCGGCCAAGGATCCGCAAGGCATCGCGCGGCATGTCCGGCTGCGCATGGGCGATTCCATCCTGGCGGGCGGTGAAGCAGGCGAAGAATCGCAGTCCGCTCCATTCCTGCTGCACATGTACGTACCCAACACGGACGACCTGTACGCGGCGGCTGTCCGCGCCGGCGCCACCACCATTCGCGGGCTCGAGGATGCGCCCTATGGCGACCGCACCGCTACCGTGCAAGACCCGTTCGGCAATCTGTGGTCTCTTGCGACGCATATCAAAGACGTGAAGATTTAGTTTGCGGTGCGGTTAGCGCAGGTAGGGATTTTCAGCGCGTTCTGCGCCGATGGTGGTGTTGTCGCCATGCCCGGGGATCACCAGCGTTTCGTCGGGAAGCGCGAGCAGTTTTTCGCGGATCGATCTCAGAATATCTTTCATGGAGCCGCCCCACAGGTCGGTGCGGCCGATGCTGCCTTGAAACAAGGTGTCGCCGGCCACGAGAAGCCCCGCTGCCGGCGCGCCTTCGCGGGACGGCGCAAGTTCGCCTGCATGCGTTTTCAAGTGTGCATGCAGATGCGCTTGCGCCGAAGCCTTGGCTGGTTGCGGCTTCACTGGATCAGCGCGGGCCTGCTCGGAGGGCTGCCCCGTTTCCACTAGCAGGCTGATGCTTCCCGGCGTATGTCCCGGCGTATGAATCACGCGCGCCGCATAACCGCCCCAGCGCACGCTGTCGCCTTCTTTTACGAAGTCCTCGATGCGCATACTCTCGGGCGTGCGCATCCCCAAAAATTGCGCCTGCATGTCCAGATGCCGGTACAACTCCAGATCGGCCTCATGGATCAGCACGGGAGCTTTCGTCGCGGCATGCAGCCGCGCCAGGCCCCCCACGTGATCAATATGCGTGTGCGTGCTCACAATCGCGCGCACATTCAGCCGGTGCGCGCGCAAGATTTCCAGAATCCGTTCGACCTCGTCGCCCGGATCCACCACGATCGCCTCGTGCGTCTCGGGATCGCCCAGGATCGAGCAATTGCACTGCAGCATTCCGACCGGAATAATCTCGTGAATCAGCTGTTCGCTCACACCGAAAGTATAGCAACTCTTTCGGCGGCGGGTCAGGTTCCGGATCGTGCGTTCACCAAGACCTAGAAATTCCACGGTGAAAATTGTTCGGCCTTTTTGCGGGATTCATGGGTAACCTGGAGTTCCTGAGGAACGGGAGAACGATGCTAAAGGATTCTTTAATTGCCCAGCAGGTTAGCGATCTGATGATCGAATTTGGGGGGCGTCTGAACGAGTCGATCATCGCTGTGCAGGAACAATGCTCGCCCGAAGAATTCAACGCCTACCGACTCGCTGTTGCAAAAATTATGGCCGCGATGTTGCTTGAGGTCATGAATCCCTTGTATGCGCAGCATCCTTCCATCAAACCGCCAGAGCTAGAGTGACGCTGATCCGATTCCGTTCATCGGCGGTATAATCGGTTCCGCTGCAGAACCGTGATCGCCCGTGCGTGGGCGAGAGGAGGACAATACTATGCATTCTTTACGGGATCTCTTGCAGGAAGCGCAACAAAGTGGAAAGGCGATCGGGCATTTCAATATTTCTGACCTGGTGCTATTGAAAGCGGTGTTTGGCGCTGCGCGCGAACTGAACGTGCCGGTGTTGGTTGGTTTGTCCGAGGGGGAGCGCGAGTTTGTAGGAGCTCGCCCGATAGCGGCATTCCTGCGAAGTCTGCGCGAGGAATTCGACTACCCAATTTTTCTGAACGCCGATCATACCCACTCCCTTGCAAAGGCGTTGGAGGCTGCGAAAGCTGGTTTTGACTCGATCGTCTTCGATATGTCCGCCTTGCCCTTTGACCAGAATGTCGAGCAAACCAAGCAGGCTGTCGAAGCGCTGAAAGCGATCAATCCTGCCATGCTCGTCGAGGGAGAAATCGGCGACATCGGTTCCGGCTCTGAGATACACGACCAGGCCCCCGACCTCTCGAAGGGACTCTCTACGCCGGAACAAGCGCAACAGTTTGTGGAGAGCACTGGAGTGGACGTCCTGGCCCCCGCGGTGGGCAACATGCACGGCATGCTGCGCAGCATGGTAAGTGGAGAAACCAAGAAGCGGCTCGATATCGAGAGGATCGCCGGCATCAAGCGAGCGGCGGGGGTTTTCCTGACGCTTCACGGCGGCTCAGGAACCGATGATGAAGACTTGCGCAAGGCAATCGCGGCGGGAATCAACATTGTCCACATCAATACGGAACTTCGCGTCGCATGGAGACACGGTTTGGAACAGGGATTGGCCAAACATCCTGACGAAGTTGTACCGTACAAAATTCTGCCGTCCGCCGTGGATGCGGTAAAACAGGTGGTCAGCTCGCGCTTGCGGTTGTGCAACGGCGAACGGCATTTCGCTCAAGGAGTCTAGGCCCGGTCTGCGGCTGTTTCACGAACTCCTGATGCGAGCCCATCCGTTCGTCCGATAAACACTTCGTTCATCCGACGCGCGCCCCGCCCGCCGTCAGCAATCGCCGTAAGGTTACGGCTCCCTGGCACGGGAATTCGGGCGCACTGTCACTATTAACACTATGCACTGGAGCGTCCCCGCTCTAACTTGAGGTGTGGCTCACACCCCTGCTGCTAGCGGCCAAGTCGTTTCGCGCTACCTCGTTCTGGAGGAATTAGGTAGCGGTGGCATGGGCGTAGTGTACAAAGCGCAGGACAATGAGCTCGGGCGGTTTGTCGCCTTAAAGTTCCTGCCCGAAAACGCAGCCGAAGCCCCGCTTGCCCTGGAACGTTTTCGCCGCGAAGCACGACGTGCATCGGCGCTCAATCACCCGAATATCTGCACCATCTACGAAATTGGGATCCACGAAGGGCATTCGTTCATCGCGATGGAGTATCTGGATGGCGTGACCCTGAAATATTGGATAGCCGCGGGCACGTTGGATATAGAGCGAATTATTTCGATTGCCATCGAGGTCTGCGATGCGCTCGACGCCGCGCATAGCGAGGGCATCATTCATCGTGACATCAAGCCCGCCAACATTTTCGTCACGAAGCGTGGTCGCGTCAAAATTCTCGACTTTGGTCTGGCGAAGAGCATGCGTCCGGAGGGCCGCGCAAGCCAGATGGCGACGCACTCGACACAATCATTGTCCTACATGGCCGAAGAACATCTCACCAGCCCGGGAACGGCCCTGGGTACTGTGGCTTACATGTCTCCGGAACAAGTGCGGGCCGAGGAATTGGACGGCCGCACGGATCTGTTCTCCTGCGGGATCGTTCTCTACGAGATGGTGACGGGGAGGCTGCCGTTTCATGGCGCCAGTTCAGGCATCCTTACAGAGGCCATCCTGAATCGCCAACCGGTGGCTCCACGACAGCTGAATCCCAACGTTCCGCCGGCCCTGCAGGAGGTGATTCGCAGAGCGCTGGAGAAGGACCGCAATCTGCGCTATCAGAACGCGGCCGATATGGGGGTTGAGCTGCAACGGCTGAGGCGAGATTCTGATTCGAGCTGGAGAAGTGGGGAAGAAGGAACGGAACCGCTCCCGGCACCAATCGCAGGTCACTTATCGTCGAGCGGCAAGCGCAGGGCGCAGACTTCGTCGACGCAAACAGCTGCGGTCCGTCCACAACGAGTCTCCAAGATTATTCATTCGCTTGCGGTTTTACCGTTCGAAAATGCTAGTGGCGAGACCGAGCACGAGTATCTGAGCGACGGGATCACCGGGAGTCTGATCAATACGCTGGCAACGGTTCCGAAACTGCGCGTGATGGCGCAGAGCACCGTATTTCGGTACAAGGGCCGGAAAATTGATCCTCAGGCCATCGGTCGCGAGCTAAATGTGCGCGCGGTGCTTACCGGAAGAATAATGCACGTCGGCGGCTCGTTGCGCATCGGGACCGAATTAGTGGATGTAGCCACAGGTTCTCAATTATGGGGCGCGCAATACAATCGCAAGCATGACGACATCTTCGTGGTGCAAGATGAGATTTCCAACGAGATATCCGGAAAATTGCGGTTACAGCTGACCCGGGCCGAGAAGAAGCGGCTGACCAAACACCACACGGAAAATGCCGAGGCCTACCGGCTTTACCTGCAAGGCCGTCACCACTGGAACAAGTGGACCGAAGAAGGGTTCTATAAGGCGATCCATTACTTTCAACAGGCAGTCGAGAAGGATCCCAGCTACGCGCTCGCCTATGCCGGCGAGGCCGATTCCTACGTACTGTTGGGATGGAACAGTTATCTGCCGCCGCAGGAAGTGTTCCCTAAGGGCAAAGCCGCGGCAAGGATGGCCCTTCAGCTCGACCCGGATCTCCCCGAAGCGCACGCGTCCTTGGCGGCACTGTTGTGGCTGCACGATTGGCGGTGGGAAGAGGCTCAGGTCGAATTCAAGCGCAGCCTTCAATTGGACCCCACCTATCCAACTGCCAACCATTGGTACGCCGAGTATCTGATGACCATGGGGAAACACGCAGAGGTTATGGCCAGGGTGAAAAGAGGCCAGGAGCTCGATCCGCTGTCTCTAATTATCAACGTGGCCGTCGGATGGGCCTTCTATAATGACCGCCGCTACGAGGAAGGCATCGAACAACTGCGCCGAACTGTCGAATTGGACCCAAACTACCCTGTCACGTACTGGATTCTCGGTCTGCTGCTTAGGAAGACGGGCCGCTACGAACTGGCCATGACCGAGGGCGAAAAGGGGGTCAAGCTTTCAGGCGGCAGCCCTCTGATGCGCGCGGCGTTGGCGCACACTTTTGCCGCGGCGGGTAGGACAACCGAAGCAGGTCAGACGCTCGATGAGCTGACAGAAATAGCAACCCACAGGTATGTCGCACCCTACTTCTTCGCTGGGATCCATGTCGGCTTAGGAGAAAACGACCGCGCTATGGCATACCTGGAGAAATCGTACGAAGAGCATTCCCACTGGCTCATCTATCTTCATATCGATCCGAGCATGGACGGCCTGCGGGAGAACCTACGTTTTCAAAACCTGTTGCAGCGTGTCGGCCTTCCTGCGCTGACGGGCGCGAACCCCGCCTGAGGAAAGTGGGCTCGGAGTGTGCGGAGTCGCGAAATCGGAAGCTGAGCCGCGGCCATTGTCACGCGCGTTGACTTGTCTCCGCGCGGAATCTAATATGTCCACGGAATGACAGACTCCCAGCCCCTTATCGGGCAAATCATCTCTCAATATCGCGTGATTGAACGGCTTGGTGGCGGTGGCATGGGCGTGGTGTACAAGGCCGAAGACACCAAGCTCGGGCGCATGGTCGCGCTGAAATTTCTGCCGGACGAAGTTTCCCAGGACAAGCTGGCGCTCGATCGCTTTCTGCGCGAAGCGCGCGCTGCCGCGGCGCTGAGCCATCCCAACATCTGCACCATTTTTGAAATCGGCGAATACCAGGGCCGCAGTTACATCGCCATGGAATTGCTGAAGGGCGCGACGCTGAAACATCGCATTACCGCTGGCCCCATGGCGTTCGATGCCCTGCTCGATTCTGGCATTCAGTCCGCCGACGCGCTCGACGCCGCGCATTCCGAAAGCATCATCCATCGCGACATCAAGCCCGCGAATATTTTTCTCACCGACCGCGGCCAGACAAAAATTCTGGATTTCGGCCTGGCCAAAATGATGGCCGCCCCCGGCAGCGATGGCCATACCACTTCGGGCAGCGCCACCCTCGACGACGCCAACCTAACCAGCCCCGGCATCGCCGTCGGCACCGTCGCATATATGTCGCCGGAACAAACGCTCGGCAAAGAACTCGACTCCCGCACGGATATTTTTTCGCTCGGCGTGGTGCTGTACGAAATGGCCACCGGGCGTCAGGCCTTTTCCGGCTCCACTTCCGCCGCGGTTTTTGACGCGATCCTGAATCGCGCGCCCGTCGCGCCGGTGCGCATCAATCCCGACGTTCCGCAAGAACTCGAGCGCATCATTAATAAATCGCTGGAAAAAGATCGCACCATGCGCTACCAGACGGCCGCGGATCTGCGCACCGATCTGAAGCGCCTGCAGCGTGATTCGGGCTCGAGCAAAACGCAAGTCAGCACCGCGGAGCATTTCAGCTCTGCGAATCTCGGCGCTACCACTGCCGCTGCCGGCTCATCGGGCGCGAACGCCGCCGCCGTCGCGCCGCCATCGCCGCGGTCAGGATCGGGTTCCTCGGCGAAAGTTTCCTCCAGCGGCTCCGGCAGCGCGGCGATCGTCCTGGGTGAAGCCAAAAAGCACAAAGGTAAACTCATAGCTGGGATCGTGGTCCTGGCGCTCATCGCCGCCGCAGCCGTCGCGTTCTTCCTCTTCAAATCGCACGGCCACGGGAACGCTCTCACCGCACAAAACATGCGCCCTGAAAAACTCACCGAATCCGGCAAAGCAGCCGGCGTCGCGATTTCTCCCAACGGACAATATGTGGTCTATGTCTTGCGCAATGGTGAAATGCAAAGCCTGATGGTCCGCCAGGTCGCTACTGGCAGCGACGTGCAAATCCTCGCGCCCGCCGTCAGCATCTTCTACGGCCTCACTTTTTCCCCCGACGGCAACTACATCTATTACTGCGAAGCCTCGAAAGAGAACCAGCTCTTCAGCTCGCTGTACAAAATGCCCGTGCTCGGGGGCAACCCGCAGCAAATAGTGCGCGATATAGACACATCCATCACCTTTTCTCCCGACGGCAAGCAGTTCGCCTTCATCAGAGGAATTCCAGACAAAGGTGTCTTCAATCTGCTGGTCGCGAATGCGGACGGCTCGGGGCAAAAGGTTCTCATCTCTAAGAGCGGCAACATATCTACAAATGGCCTGCTGGCTCCTGCGTGGTCCCCGGATGGAAAGACGATCATCTTTGCCTCATTGCTGCCTTCCGTCAGCAGTCAGCTCAACGAACTCAC
>Ga0308309_10000140_pt1 | contig 61299 bp, 56 predicted proteins | sample HubBroMetageWFT5_FD_192491 | JGI IMG/M metagenome (GOLD analysis project Ga0308309, IMG submission 192491) | Warmed and freeze-thawed soil microbial communities from the Hubbard Brook experimental Forest, New Hampshire - Hubbard Brook CCASE Soil... | ecosystem: Environmental > Terrestrial >...
CTCGCCGAATACGACATCGGCGAAGCCGACTCCTTCAAGGGCGTCGCCGAAGGCGTCGAGAATTCCAACTACCTGCTGACCACGACGCGTGGCCAATATTTCCTCACGCTCTACGAAAAGCGCGTCGACCCCCGGGACCTGCCGTTCTTCCTCGGCCTGATGGACCATCTGGCGGCGCACGGCATCACCTGCCCCAGGCCGATCCACGGCCGCGACGGCAACGCGCTGCGCACCCTGGCCGGCAAGCCCGCCGCGATCACGACCTTCCTGCACGGCCTGTGGCCGCGCCGCACCGCACTCCATCACTGCGGACCGGTCGGCGAGGCGCTGGCGGCGCTTCACCTCGCCGGCCAGGATTTTGCGCTGAAGCGGCCCAATGCACTGTCGGTCGCCGGCTGGCGGCCGCTGTTCGACGGTTCGCGACGCCACATCGACAATAGCCTGGCGCGGGAACTGGAGAGCGAACTCGACTTCTTCGAAAAGAACTGGCCGAGCGACCTGCCGTCCGGCGTGATCCATGCCGACCTGTTCAACGACAACGTGCTCTTCCTGCACGACAAGCTGTCGGGGCTGATCGACTTCTACTTCGCCTGCAACGACGCCTTCGCCTACGACGTCGCGATCTGCCTCAACGCCTGGTGCTTCGAGCCCGACAAGTCGTTCAACGCGACCAAGGCGCGCGCACTCCTGCAGGGCTACGGCAGGGTGCGCCCTCTCGATGACCACGAGCGCAGCGTGCTGCCGCTGCTGGCGCGCGGCGCCGCCCTGCGCTTCCTGCTGACGCGCCTCTACGACTGGGTACACACCCCGGCCGATGCCCTGGTGAAGCGCAAGGATCCCCAGGAATACCTCGCCAAGCTGCGCTTCCATCGCGGCACGGCTTCGATCGCGGATTATGGGCTGTGAGCCCAGGAACCGTAAGCGATCGGGCCGAGGTCGAGATCTTCACCGACGGCGCCTGCAGTGGAAATCCCGGACCAGGCGGCTGGGGCACGATCCTGCGCATCAAGAAGGCGGAGGGGGGAAGCCGCGAGCGCGAACTGTCCGGCGGCGACCCGGCCACCACCAACAATCGCATGGAGCTGATGGCGGCCATCCAGGGACTGGAGACACTGAAGCGGCCGTGCCGCGTCCGCCTCTTCACCGACAGCACCTACGTGCGCGACGGCGTTACCAAGTGGATCCACGGCTGGAAGAAGAACGGCTGGCGCACCGCCGACAAGAAACCGGTGAAGAATGTCGAGCTGTGGCAACGCCTCGATGCCGCCCGGGCGCCTCACCAGGTCGACTGGATCTGGGTGAAGGGTCACAGCGGCCATGCCGAGAACGAACGCGCCGACCAGCTGGCGCGCCAGGAGATTGACAAACTGCGGACCGCGGGCCTCCAGGCCCGCTCATGACTTATGAGGCGGGCCTGGAGGTCCGCGGTCCGATGACTCAACCGCGCTTCGGCTGGGTCGGCACGGGCCTCTTCTCGACCGGCTTTTCGTAGACCAGATCGAAGTTCTCGCGCGCGCCGTCGCAGGGATTATCGCCTTCCGCCAGGCGCCACACCTGCGACTTGCCGGAGCGGCGGAAATTGAGCACGCCGCCCACCTTGCAAGGCACGCCTTTCTCGACCTTGGCGATGCGGAAAGCAACCTCGCCGCGGATCTGCACATGGCCGGCCGAGATGCGCTCGACGATGCCGTCGATCGACGCCCAGTCGCCCTCGGTGCCGGGCGCCACGCTGTCGATGCGGCCCTTCACGACCCAGAGGTTGCCTTGCTTGGTCACCGCGACGTCGCCGGGCTTGGCGCCCTTTATCTTGGCGTAGCGTCCCCACACGATCTTGCGCGCGTCGGCGAAGAGCTGGGCCTCGGTCTCCGAGGCGATCTCGGTGCGGTCGATCTTGGGCGCGCTGGCCGGCAGCGGCGAGGACAGGCCGGTGAGCGGCGCACCTTGCTGGACCGTGGGCGCTTGCTCCGGCGGTGGCGCCGGATAGAACGAGGATGGCGGCTGCGGGGCCTGGGCGAAAACGGGTGCCGTCGCAAAAAGCGCGGCGATCACGAGGGCGATCGACGATGAGATTCGGTTCATTCCTGTGGCTCTTACATCAGTGACGGGACGGACGCTACCGCTTGCCGCCCTTCGGCGCGGGCGGCGCCGGCGGCGGCGTATCGGCCGGCGGCGCAACCGGCTGCTCGCCGCGCAGGCCGGCTTGCGCGCGCCGGGCCGCGGCCGAGTCCGGCGGCACGAGGCGCAGCACCTTGTTGAAATCGTTGTTGGCCTGGTTGCGCTCGCCAAGCACGAGGTTGGCAAATCCGCGCTCGAGCAGCGCCTCGGAATGATCCGGCGCGATCCTGAGCGCGTGCGCCGCATCGTCGAGCGCGCGCGTCGGATTGCGCGCATTGCGCCATGCCGCGGCCCGCAGCACCAGGATCTCGACGTCGTTGGGCCGCAGGATCAGCGCGCGGTCTAAATCCGAGATGACGCGCGGCCAGGCGCGCATGGCGGCGTAGCTCAGACCGCGATCGACCCACAGGTCGGGGTCGTTGCCCTTGAGTTCGATGGCGCGGCTCTGCGCTTCGGCTGCCTTGTCGGCCGCACCGGCTTCGAGGAAGGCCTGGCCGGCCTGGCCCCACAGCTCGGCGCGCAGGCCGGGACGATCGCTGCCCATGTCACGGGCGATCGCCTCGAACTGGACCGCCGCCTGCTCGAAGCGGCCGGCCTCGAACATGGCGACGGCGACGCAATGGCGCGCCGCCAGGCCGCCGCCTTCGCCATGCCACTTCTCGGCGACCGGCAGCGCCTTGAGCGGCTCGCTGCGCGCCAGGGCAATGCACTCGCCGTAACGCTTGAGGTGATCGGGCGCACTGTCGAGGGGATTGAGCGGGCTGAGCGGGCCGAGCCCCTGCGGCGTGGGGCGCTGCGCGGCCGCGGGCGACGTGGCCGCAAGCGCCAACAGCAAAGGCAAAACCTGGCGGGGCAATAACATCCTTGAAAAGAACTGCGCCGCGATGATCCTGACAAGATGACAGAACGTCTTTTCATCTTCGGCCTGGGCTATAGCGGCCTTGAAATCGCCCGACTCGCAAAGGCCGCCGGCTGGAGCGTGGCCGGCACCTGCACCAGCGAGCAAAAGGCCGCGGGATTGCGGGCCGGCGGCATCGAGGCGCACTGCTTCGACGGTACGGCGGCGCTGCCGCCCGAGGCGATGGACGGCGCCTCGCACGTGCTCTGCACCATCGCCCCCGGCACGACCGGCGATCCCGCGCTCAGGACCTGCTCCAGGCTGCTCCGGCGGGCGCGCTGGCTGGGCTATCTGTCGACGACCGGAGTCTACGGCGATCAGGGCGGCGGCTGGGTCGACGAGGAGACGCCGGCCAGGCCGGGGCAGCCGCGCAGCGTCGAGCGGCTGGCCGCCGAACGCGCCTGGCAAGCGCTCGGCCTGGAAGCCGGCGTCGCCGTCGACGTCTTTCGGCTGCCCGGAATCTATGGCCCCGGCCGCAGCGCGGTCGACCAGGTGAAGGCCGGCACGGCACGGCGCATCGACAGGCCGGGCCAGGTCTTCTCGCGCATCCATGTCGAGGACATCGCCGGCACCGTGCTGATGGCGATCAGCAGGGCGCACGCCGGCGCCATCTACAACGTGGCGGACGACCTGCCGGCTTCGACCAGCGACGTGGTCGCGTTCGCCTGCGAACTGCTGGGCAAGCCTGTGCCGCCCGTCATCCCGTGGGAGCAGGCCGGGCCGACGATGAGCGCCCTGGCGCGCTCGTTCTACGCCGAGACGCGGCGCGTGAAGAACGACAGGATCAAGCGCGAGCTGGACGTCGTGCTGCGTTATCCGACCTATCGCGAGGGACTTCGCGCCATCGCGGCGGCGGCCTAACTGTCATCCCGAGCGCAGCGAGGGACCTTTAAAGCCGCATTAAAGGTCCCTCGCTGCGCTCGGGATGACAACGGTGTCGTAACGACCGCTGTGCGCCCCCAGCTAAGGCGCCAGCTCCTCGATCGTCGCGATGAGGCGCGCGATGTCGGCCGGGGTGCTGAGCCGATGATCGCCGCCCTTGATCAGCGTCGTGATCACCTCGGGCGCTTCGAGATGTGCCGCGATCTGCAGCGAATAGTCCCACGGCACGTCGGGATCGCTCTGACCATGCAGCAGGCGCACCGGACAGGGCAGCGACAGTTTCCTGTCGAGCAGGAGATGATTCCGTCCGTCCTCGATCAGCTTGAAAGTGAAGACCGAGGGTTCGGGCGAATATTGCGACGGCCGCTCCAGCCTGCCGTCGCGTTCGAGCGTGGCGCGATCGGCCGCCGACAGGCCCTTCAGCAACATGCGTTCGGTGAAATCCGGCGCGGCCGCGATCAGCACCAGCCCGGCCAGGCGCTCGGGCCGGGCGCGCGCCACCAGAAGCGACAGCCAGCCGCCCATGCTCGAACCCACGAGCACCAGCTTACCGGTGGTGAGAGCGTCGATGACGGCCAGCGAATCGTCGAGCCATCGGCCGATCGTGCCGTCCTCGAAACGGCCTGACGATTGTCCGTGGCCGAGATAGTCGAAGCGCAGATAGGCGCGGCCGGTCGTTTCGGCCCAGGCTTCGAGCGCCAGGGCCTTGGTGCCCGTCATGTCGGAGCGAAAGCCGCCCAGGAACACCACCGTCGGCGCGCGACCCGGCGTGGTCGCATAGGCGACGGTGTTGCCGTCGGGCCGCGGCAATCGCTGCACTGTGGCGTGGTCGTTCATGCCATATTACCTGCCACAGCAACAAACCCACTGCCAAGCTCACGTGCCTGCTCCGACCCTCCTGCAGATCGTCCCCACCCTCGCCGGCGGCGGCATCGCACGCGCCACGCTCGATGCGGCGCAGGCCGTGATCGCGGCCGGCGGCTCGGCCATCGTCGCTTCGCCGGGCGGCACCATGGTGCCCGACCTGTTGCGGCTGCGCGCCACGCACCTCGAGTTGCCCGAAAGCCGTCATGCGTTGTGGCCGCGGCTCACCTTGCCGCGCAAGCTCGCCGCCAGCCTGCGCGACGCCCGCGTTTCGCTGATCCAGGCACGCTCGCCGGCCACGGCGTGGGTGGCGCACGCGCTCGCCCGCCGGCTCGAGATCAAATGGATCGCCACGCTGCATTTGCCGTTCATCGCCAAAAGCCTGGCGAGTCGCTTCGTCGAGCGCCGCCAGGTGCGTGCCGACGCGGTGATCGCCGTGTCGGAATATGTCGCGCGCGATGCGCTGCATTACTTCCCTGCCTTGGAAGCCCGGCTGGAGACCCTTCCGCCTGGCATAAATTTCGACCGTTTCGATCCGGCGATCATGCGCGCCGACCGCGTGATCAGACTGGCAGGCGAACTGCGTGTGCCCGACGGCAGCCATGTAATCCTTTGTCCGGCGCGTTTCGACGAAGATCGAGGCCAGAAGATTCTGATCGAGGCGGTGAAGCGACTGGGCCGCGACGACGTGTTCTGCCTGTTGCTGGGCTCATCGGGCCAGCCCACGCCGTTCGAGAAGGAACTCGAACGCACGATCGAGGCCGCCGAGCTGCATGGCCGGATGCAGATCGGACCCTATGTCGACGACATGCCGGCAGCCTACATGCTGGCCGATGTGGTGGTGGCAACCGGCGGCGCCCGCCAGGGTTTCAGCCGCGCCCTGGTCGAGGCGCAGGCGATGGGTCGGCCGGTGGTCGCCGAGGACGGCGGCGGCGCGGCCGAGACGGTGCGCCCCGGCGTGACGGGCTGGCTGGCGCCGCAAGGCGATCCGGCGGCGCTGGCCGAAGCGCTGCACAGCGCGCTGTCGCTCTCGACCGAGCGCCGCGCCGAGCTGGCCCGCGCGGCGCAAGAGCAGGTGCGCAGCCGCTACGGTCTGGCACAATCCAACCGTCAGTTGCTCCAACTCTACGAACGGGTGTCGCAACGATGAAAACGCGGCCTCTCCTTGCTCTTCTCTTCGCCGGCGGCGCCCTCGGCCTGGCGGTGTCCGATCCTGGCCTGGCCCAGATCGCGCGCCCGCCGAGCGGTGGGGTGGACAACCGTTTCCTGGCACCGCCATCGGGCGTCCAACAAACCTTCCTCGGCACGTGGAACCTCACGTGGGACGACCCCGGCGACCCCAAGTGCCCGTGCCGCGGCACGCTCACGGTGGACACCCAGGCCGATGGCAGCCTCAAGGGCTATTGGTCGATCAAAAATCCGCCTGTGATCCTCGAGGGCGGGATGGCGTTCGACAACAACGTCTGGGCCGGCCGCTTCGCACAGCCCGACGACAATGTCGATTATCCCCTAAAAGGTCATTTTCGCCTCGAGACAAGGGGCGGAACGGCGCTCACCGGCTCATATCAGCGCGACGGGACGGCGATTCCCCGCCGTTGGAGCGCCACCCGGCAGTAAGGCCGCAACTTGACTCCAGCTTGACTCAGGGGGCCTCCACAACTATCTCCAGCCCCATGGAACGCCGGTTTTTCACCGCTCCAGACGCCACCACCGTCCGAACTTGATTCGGCCGGGCGCGCGCACTTGTGCCGCTTCCCGGCCCGTCGCTGCCGACACAACGTGTCGGCCGATGAGGCATGTTCGGAATTTTCTTAAGCGGTGGTAGCCATGATCAATATTTCCTTACCGGACGGGTCGGTCCGATCGTTCGAAAAGCCGGTGAGCGGCGCCGATATTGCGGCGTCGATCGGCCCCGGTCTCGCCAAGGCAGCGCTGGCGTTGCGCGTCGACGGCAAGATGGTGGACCTGTCCTCCATCGTCGATCACGACGCCAAGATCGGCATCGTGACGTCGCGCGATCCGGAGGCGCTCGAACTCCTGCGCCACGACGCGGCGCACGTGCTGGCGCAGGCTGTCCAGGAACTCTATCCCGGCACGCAGATCACGTTCGGTCCGGCGACCGAGGACGGCTTCTACTATGACTTCGTGCGCGCCGAACCGTTCTCGTCGGAGGATTTCGCCAAGATCGAGCAGCGCATGGCCGAGATCGTCGACCGCAACCTGCCGATCGTGCGCGACGTATGGGATCGCGCCAAGATCAAAGACTACTTCAAGAAGCACGGCGAGAGCTTCAAGGCCGAGTGGGTCGACGAGTTGCCCAAGGACGAGGTGATCTCGGTCTATCGCCAGGGCGACTGGCTCGACATGTGCCTCGGTCCGCACCTGCCGTCGACGGGCAAGCTCGGCAAGGCGTTCAAGCTCACCAAGGTGTCGGGCGCCTACTGGCGCGGCGATGCCAAGAACGCCCAGCTCCAGCGTGTCTACGGCACGATCTTCTTCTCCGACAAGGAGCTGAAGGAGTACCTGCACCGCATCGAGGAAGCCGAGAAGCGCGACCATCGCAAGCTCGGCCGCGAGATGGGCCTGTTTCACCAGCAGGAAGACTCGGCGGGAATGGTCTACTGGCACCCCAAAGGCTGGACGTTCTGGCGCACGCTCGAGGGTTACCTGCGGCGCAAGCTCGAGGCCGGCGGCTATGTCGAAGTCAAGACGCCGCAGCTCAACGACCGCAGGCTGTGGGAGGCGTCGGGCCACTGGGAGAAGTTCCGCGAGAACATGTATCTCAGCGAAAACGAGGAAGGCCTGCGCGAGTTCGTTGCCGATCCGGACAAGCGTATCTTCGCGCTGAAGCCGATGAACTGCCCGTGTCACATCCAGGTCTTCAATCAGGGGTTACGCAGCTACCGCGAGCTGCCGCTGCGCATCGCCGAAATGGGCTCGTGCCATCGCTTCGAGCCGTCGGGCGCCCTGCACGGCATCCTGCGCGTGCGCAACTTCACCCAGGACGATGCCCACATCTTCTGCACGGAGGAGCAGATCGAGAGCGAGACGATCCGCTTCTGCAAGCTGCTGGGCGAGGTCTATCGGGACCTCGGCTTCGAGTACTTCGTGAAATTCTCCGACCGCCCGCCGGTGCGCATCGGCTCGGACGCCGTCTGGGACCAGGCCGAAGGCGCCCTTCAGTCGGCCTCGAAGGCGGCGGGCCTCGAGCTGATCCTCAATCCGGGCGAAGGCGCGTTCTACGGTCCCAAACTGGAATTCGTGCTGCGCGACGCCATCGGCCGCGATTGGCAGTGCGGCACCTTGCAGGTCGACTTCATGCTGCCCGAGCGGCTGGGCGCGAGCTATGTCGCCGAGGACGGTGCCCGCAAGGTTCCGGTCATGCTGCACCGCGCCATCTTCGGCAGCTTCGAGCGCATGATCGGCGTGCTGATCGAGCACTATGCCGGTCGCTTCCCGCTCTGGCTGGCGCCGACGCAAGCCGTGGTAGCGACGATCGTCAACGACGCCGATGCCTATGCGGCCGAAGTCACCGACGAGCTCAGGGCCGCCGGCCTGCGGGTCGAGATGGATCTGCGCAACGAGAAGATCAACTACAAGGTCCGCGAGCATTCGATGGCCCATGTGCCGCTGATCCTGGCGGTCGGCCGGCGCGACATGGAGGGCCGCACGGTGGCGGTGCGCCGGCTCGGCTCGGAGAAGCAGGAGGTCCTTGAACTCGCGGCCGCCGTCACTAAACTTTCTGAAGAGGTCCGGCCGCCCTTCTAGGGCGGACGCGGTCTCGCTACCCGCCCCATCCCGGGGCTCTAACGAAGGAGAATGAAGCCATAGCCAGACCTGCTCAACAAAGCGCGCCCACCCGCGAGGGTCCGCGCGTCAACGGCGAAATCAAGGCGCCGCAAGTCCGACTGATCGACGAGAACGGCGACATGGTCGGCGTCCTCAGTACCCGCGAGGCCATCGAGATGGCCGAAGAGGCCAGTCTCGATCTGATCGAGATCTCGCCCAATGCGGTTCCGCCGGTCGCCAAGATCTCCGACTACGGCAAATACAAATACGAAGCGCAGAAGAAGGCGCACGAGGCGCGTAAGCACCAGAAGGTCATCGAGGTCAAAGAGATCAAGATGCGCCCCAACATCGACAACCACGATTACGAAGTGAAGATGCGCGCCATGAAGCGGTTCATCGAGGAAGGCGACAAGGTGAAGGTCACCCTGCGCTTCCGCGGCCGCGAGATGGTCCATTCCGAGCTCGGCCTGCAGGTTTTGAACCGCGTCCGCGGCGAGATGGACCCGCTCACCAAGATCGAGTCGATGCCGCGCATGGAAGGCCGGCAGATGATCATGGTGCTGGCGCCTAAATAGGCGCCACACCGCGGCCTTGGGAGTCCGCCTACTTCGGCTTCGGCACCCTCAGATGCAACGTCACGGTGCCGGCGCTGCGCGATTGCTCGGGGTCGAAGCGGCCGCTCGCGGTCGTACCGTCTGACCAGCGCACGAAGTAGACGGTCTCGCCGGCGAACGACATCGGCCCATCGGTCTTACCATCCATCCAATAGTCGCACCGCACCGGATCGTCGGCATCGAGCTGCTGGTTCTGGCAGATCTGGTGCAGCACATAGGGGATGAACCGTGCTCGGCCCTCCTCGGGCGCCGTCGTGTAGTTGAGACCAAGGGAGCGTTTCTGGCCCTCGCAACGCTGGATCGTGCGGACCTGCGCCGCGCCCGGTGTCGTATGCTTGAGTCCGTCAAGGTCGGTCACGAGTCCCTCGAGCGCGCGGTCGCGGGCCGCGTCGGTGAAGCCGAACGCCACCAGCTTCGCCTCGTAGCGGCCGATCGCCTCGTTGAGCGGGTCGGCCGCGTAGCCGGCGCGCACCAGGTCGCGTGCCCAGGCACTGGTCTCCAGCGCCCGCACGACCATCGCGCCGGTCAGTCCAGCGCGCTCGGCCCAGTCGCCCAGCACGTTGGACGCCGTCCAGCAGTATTTCAGCAGATTATAGCCCTCAGGCTCGACCGGCAGCGCCCGCACATCGATCGTGCCGATCACCTTGCCGACCACCGTCTTCACCAGGATGTACTGGTTGGCCGGGTTGTCGCGCACCTTCTCGGAGCTCGACTGGACGGCAACCGCGGCGGTCTGAGCGGAGCCAGGCGATTGCGCCCACGCCGTCGCGGTCGTCAGAAACGCCAGAAGAGCAATCGCTGCAGTCCTTGTCATCATGGGATAGCCTCTCCACCGAGGGGTAACGAATGAAAGGCCTGATCGTTGCGGTTGCGGCCTTGGCAATGGGACCGGCCGGCATGGCGGCGGCCCAGCCGGCCACACCGCCGCTCAACGCCGAAGCGACGAAGAGCTTCGCCGATTTCGAGAATTTCGGCCCGCACCGCGCCTTCGTGGTCGGGCCTGACGGCAAGGCGACATGGTGGGCGGGCGTCAGCGGCCCGGACCCGGGCGGCGCGGTCGCCTCGGCGATGAAGCGCTGCGCGGAGAAGACCAAACAAGGCTGCGTCCTGCACACTGTCAACAACTACGCGGTTGCCGGAGGGGAGTGGCGCCAGCTGGTGCCGGCGCGGGCCGCCGATGCACCCAACATCGGCCGGCTGCGGCCCGAACCCTACTGGTCGATGCGCGGCCCGCAGCGCGCGACCGGCCTGATCGTGTGGAGCCACGGTTACATGGCGGGCAAGAACTCGACCGAGAGCGCGCCGCAGCCTTGGATCGGCCGCTTCACAAATCTCGGCTACGACCTCTATCGTTTCGATCGCGAGTGGATCAACGACTGGCCGGGCGATGCCACCGCGCTTGCCGACGCGGCGGCCAAAGCCCGACAGCTTGGCTATCGCCGCATCCTGCTTGCCGGCCAGTCGGCCGGCGCCTGGGTGTCACTGGCGGCGCTGCAGCGCGGCGCACCGGTCGACGGCGTGGTCTCGATCTCCGCCGCCCACCATGGCGAGGTGACGAAGATGCAGGACCCCACGCGCGCCCGCTCGGAGTGGCAGCACATGATCGAGGCGCTGAAAGCGGGGCCGAAGGTCGTGCTGGTGAACTTTGCCGACGATGCTTACGACGTCGGTGGCCGCATGGCCGATGCGCGTTCGGCCTTCGCCAAGAGCGGCGTGGAAGCCGTCATCGTCGACGCTCCGGGCGGTTTCAAGGGTCACGGCGCCGGCGGCGACTTCTCCTTCGTCCGCAAGTTCGGACCCTGCATCCAGGCCTTTATCGAAAGCGGCATCAGGCAGCCGCCCTGCTAGGGAGTCTGCCTACGGCATGTAGGCACCGCCATTGACGTGCAGCACCTGGCCGGTCGTGGCGTTCGAGTCTTCGGAAGCGAGGAAGACGGCAGTGCGCGCAATCTGGTCGGGCCTGAGCAGCTTGCCGCCGAGCGGGATGGTCGTGCGCGCCATTTCGATCAGCTCCTCATCGGTGTTGCCGTAACGCGGCTGGGCGGTATCGGTGGTCCCGGGCGCGATGGCATTGACTCGGATGTTGTAGGGCGCGAGCTCGAGCGCCATGGCGCGCGTCATGGACACGACGCCGCCCTTGCTCGCGCTGTAGTGAACGCCGCGCACCGCCCCGCGGACCGACTGAGACGAAAGGTTGATGATCGACCCGCCAACCTTGCCTGCCGCGATCAGCGCCTTGGCGACGGCGATCGCCGCGAAGCAGCCGGCCTTGAGATTGATGTCGAGGACATAGTCCCAGTCGCTTTCGCGCATCTCGAGAAACCGGACTCGCGGATAGACGCCGGCGTTGTTGACCAGGATGTCGGGAGCCCCCAGCACCCGCACGGTCTCGGCCGTCATGGCCTCGATGTCCGCGAGCCTGGCGACGTCTGCCTTGATGAGATGGGCGCGACGGCCTGCCTGGCGGGCATAGTTCGCGACCGCTTCGGCGCCCGGCTGATCGTCGAGCCAGGTCAGCGCCACGTCGGCGCCCTCTTCAGCCAGCGCCCGGCCGATCGCCGCCCCGATGCCCTGTTGCGCGCCGGTCACCAGCGCCACTCTGCCTGTCAATTTCATCGAGAAATCCCCCGTTCCGGAGCCGACTTTGCCATATCCGCCCGCGCTTGCGTGCGCAGACCCTCGCCGCTATAAGCCCCGTTCCTTCGAGCGGTCTGGCCAATAAGGGCATTGCCTCGGCCGCTTCGTAAGGACTTTCCGGCCTCGGGTCGGGACCGGCGCGAAAGCGCTAACCCTTTGAAAAGGAACAAAAATGCCCAAGATGAAGACCAAGAGCGGGGCCAAGAAGCGTTTTCGCTTCACGGCCACCGGCAAGGTGAAACATGGCGTCGTCGGCAAGCGCCATGGCATGAGCAAGCGGGGCAACCGCTTCCTGCGCCAGCAGACCGGCATGACGATGGTGTCGGAACCCGACACGCGCATCATCAAGCGCAACTTCTTTCCGTACGAGAGGTAGGCCATGGCACGCGTCAAGCGGGGCGTCACGGCACACGCTCGTCACAAGAAGGTCCTCAAGCTCGCCAAGGGCTATCGCGGCCGCGCCAAGGCGGCGTTCCGCGTCGGTATCGAGAAGGTCGAGAAGGGCCTGCAATACGCCTATCGCGATCGCCGCAACAAGAAGCGCGCGTTCCGCGGCCTGTGGATCCAGCGCATCAACGCCGCGACGCGCGAGCACGGCCTCACCTACTCGCAGTTCATGAACGGCATCCTGAAGGCCGGGATCGAGGTCGACCGCAAGGTCATGGCCGATCTTGCGGTGCGGGAGCCGGCGGCGTTTAAGGCCCTGGTCGACCAGGCCCAGGCCGCCCTCAAGTAAACTTTGTCGTGCCGCATGAGGCGGCACGGCCAAGAAATCCAAAAGAGGGAGCCTGGACCGCAGGCTCCCTTTTTCGTGTTTGGATCGGAGTAGCGAAGGATGGACGATCTTTCGACGATACGCAGCGAGGCGCTGGGCGCCGTGCAGCAGGCGGCCGACCTGGCCGCCCTCGAAGTCGCGCGCGTGGCCGCCCTCGGCAAGAAGGGCAGCGTCACCGGCCTGATGAAGACCCTGGGCGGGCTGGCCCCCGAACAGCGCAAGGAGTTCGGCGCGCGGGTGAACCAGCTCAAGGGCGAGATCGAAGCCGCGCTCGAGGCGCGCAAGGGCGCGCTCAGCGCCTCGGCGCTCTCGGCCAGGCTGGTCAACGAGAAGATCGATGTCAGTCTGCCGACGCGGCCCGAAGGTCAGGGTTCGTTGCATCCGATCGGCCAGGTGATGGACGAGCTCGCCGCCATCTTCGGCGAGATGGGCTTCACCTGGGCCGACGGTCCCGACATCGAGGACGACTGGCACAACTTCACCGCGCTCAACATCCCGCCCGACCATCCGGCGCGGCAGATGCAGGACACCTTCTATCTGCCGCCGCGCGCCGACGGCGCGCCGATGGTGCTGCGCACCCATACCTCGCCGGTGCAGGCGCGCACCATGCTCGACAAGAATGTGCAGAAGATGCTGGCCGACGGCGGGGCGCTGCGCATCATCGTGCCGGGCCGCACCTTCCGCATCGACAACGATGCCACCCATACGCCGATGTTCCACCAGGTCGAAGGGCTGGTGATCGACCGCACGACGCATATGGGACATCTCAAAGGCTGCCTGGTCGATTTCTGCCGCGCCTTCTTCGAGATCGACGACCTGCCGCTGCGTTTCCGCCCGTCCTACTTTCCCTTCACCGAACCGTCGGCCGAGGTCGATATCGGCTGCTCGTGGAAGGATGGCGAGCTCCGCATCGGCGCGGGCGATTCGTGGCTGGAGATCCTGGGCTCCGGCATGGTCCATCCCAACGTGATCGCCAATTGCGGGCTCGACCCCGCAATCTACCAGGGCTTCGCCTTCGGCATGGGCATCGACCGCATCGCCATGCTGAAATATGGCATTCCCGACCTGCGCAGCTTCTTCGATTCGGACCTGCGCTGGCTGCGCCACTACGGCTTCTCGGCGCTGGAATGGCCGTCCCTCACCGGAGGGTTGGGCCGATGAAGTTCACGCTGTCCTGGCTCAAGGAACACCTCGACACGAAGGCGACACTGGCCGAGCTGCGCGATGGGCTCACCATGCTCGGACTGGAAGTCGAGGGCATCACCAACCCGGCCGAAAGCCTCAAGGGCTTCGTGGTCGGCTACGTGGTCGAGGCGGTGCAGCATCCGAATGCCGATCGGCTGCGGCTGTGCCGGGTCGATACCGGCAGCGGCCTGGTACAGGTCGTGTGCGGCGCGCCCAACGCGCGCACCGGCATGAAGGGCATCTTCGCCCCGACCGGCAGCTACATCCCGGGCACGGATATGACGCTGAAGGCGAGCAAGATCCGCGGCGAGGAGAGCAACGGCATGCTGTGCTCCTTCCGCGAGCTGCAGCTGGGCGAAGACCATAGCGGCATCATCGACCTGCCGGCCGATGCGAAGACCGGCGCGCCGGCGGCCGAGGCGCTGGGTCTCGACGATCCGGCGATCGAGATCAAGGTAACGCCCAACCGCGGCGATTGCCTGGGCGTGCACGGCATTGCGCGCGATCTCGCGGCGGCCGGGCTGGGCACCCTGAAGCCGGTGAAGGCCGACAGGATCGCCGGCAGCTACCAAAGCCCCATCAAGTGGACGCATGGCTACGCGGCGCGGCCCGACAGCCCCTGCCCCCTCGTGGTCGGCCGCCATTTCCGCGGCTTGAGGAACGGCCCGTCGCCCGACTGGCTGCAGCGCCGGCTGAAGGCGATCGGCCTGCGCCCGATCTCGACCCTGGTTGACATCACCAACCTCGTGACCTTCGACCTCAACCGTCCGCTGCACGTGTTCGACGCCAAAAAGGTCGCCGATGACCTCGTCATGCGCCAGGCGCGCGAGGGCGAGCAGATCCTGGCGCTCGACGGCAAGACCTACACGCTCGATCCCACGGTGTCCGTCATCGCCGATGCCAAGGCCGTTCACGGCATCGGTGGCATCATGGGCGGCGAGGATACCGGCGTGCGCGAAGACACGACCGAAGTGTTCCTCGAGGCCGCCTACTTCCAGCCCATCGGCATCGCCGCCTCGGGCCGCAAGCTCGGCATCCTGTCCGACGCGCGCTACCGCAACGAGCGCGGCATCGACCCGGAATCCTGTTGGTGGGGTGCCGAATCGGCGACGCGCCTGATCCTCGACCTGTGCGGCGGCGAGACGAGCGAGATCGTCTCGAGCGGCGTCATGCCGGAATGGCAGCGCAGTTACACGCTGCGCGCCGATCGCGTGAAGACACTGACGGCGATCGACGTGCCCGCCAAGGAGACGGCGGCAATCCTGGGCAAGCTCGGCTTCGGCGTCGAAGGCGCCGGTCCGTGGACGGCCGCGGTGCCGTCGTGGCGTCCCGACATCGTGGGCGAGGCCGATCTCGTCGAAGAAGTGACTCGCGTATGGGGCTTCGATCGCATTCCGACGACCTCGCTGCCGCGCCTGACGCCGACCTCCCGGCCGGTGCGCGATGCCTTGCAGCGGCGCGTGCCGCAGGCCCGCCGGGCGCTGGGATCGCGTGGCCTGGCGGAGGCCGTGACCTGGTCGTTCCTGCCACTGAAGCAGGCCGAGCGCTTCGGCGGCGGTGGCGCTGACCTTCGCCTGTTGAACTCGATCGCTTCCGAACTCGACACCATGCGGCCGTCGATCCTGCCCAATCTGGTCGATGCCGCCGCCCGCAACGAGGCGCGGGGACTCGCCGATCCGGCGCTGTTCGAGGTCGGGCCGCAATACAAGGACGCCACGCCTGGCGGCCAGCGCACCGTCGCCGCCGGCATCCGCCACAATATGGCGGTGCCGCGCAACTGGGCGGGCCCGGCACGGGCCGTCGACGCCTTCGACGCCAAGGCCGATGCGCTGGCCGTGCTCAGCGCCGTCGGTGCACCGGTCGAGAACATGTCGGCCCAAGGGGGCGCGCCGGACTGGTATCACCCCGGCCGCTCGGGCGCGATCAAGCTCGGCGATCGCGTGATGGCGCATTTCGGCGAGCTCCATCCGGAGATCACCACGTCGGCCGGCCTCCGGGGACCGGTCGCCGCCTTCGAGGTCTTCCTCGATGCGCCGCCGCTGCCCAAGGCCAAGGCGACCAAGGCGCGCGCGAAGCTCGTGCTTTCGCCCTTCCAGCCGGTCGAGCGCGATTTCGCCTTCCTGGTCGATGAGGGCGTCGAGGCGGAAAAGCTGGTGCGCGCCGCACGCAACGCCGACAAGGCGCTGATCACGGGCGCGCGCGTCTTCGACCTCTATGCCGGCAAGGGCGTGGCCGAGGGCAAGAAATCCATCGCCATCGCAGTCACCCTGCAGCCGGTCGAGCGCACCCTGACCGATGCGGAGATCGAGGCGGTGAGTGCCAAGATCGTGGCGCAGGTGGCGAAGGCAACTGGCGCCGTGTTGCGTGGTTAGAATGGCCGTCGATACGATAAAGCTGTCATGCCGAGCGCAGCGAGGGACCTTTCGCAGCGCCTCAATAAAGGTCCCTCGCTGCGCTCGGGATGACAGCGTTTTCTGCATAAACGTCCGTGTACAAGTCTGAGTGAAATGACCGACCTGTCGTTGATCCGCAATTTCTCGATCATCGCCCACATCGACCATGGCAAGAGCACCCTGGCCGACCGGCTGCTGGTGCGCTGCGGCGCGGTGACCGATCGCGAGTTCCACGACCAGATGCTCGATTCCATGGATATCGAGCGCGAACGCGGCATCACCATCAAGGCGCAGACCGTGCGGCTCGACTATCCGGCGCTCGACGGCAAGACCTACGTGCTGAACCTGATGGACACGCCGGGCCATGTCGACTTCGCCTACGAGGTCAGCCGCTCGCTGGCGGCCTGCGAAGGCTCGTTGCTGGTGGTCGATGCCAGCCAGGGCGTCGAGGCGCAGACCCTGGCCAACGCCTATCACGCCATCGACGTCAATCACGAGATCATTCCGGTCCTGAACAAGATCGACCTGCCGTCGGCCGACCCCGTGCGGGTGAGCAAGGAGATCGAGGACGTGATCGGCATCGACACCTCGGACGCCGTGCAGGTGTCGGCCAAGACCGGGCTTGGCATCGACGAGCTGCTGGAAGCGATGGTCAAGCGCCTGCCGGCGCCCAAGGGCGATCGCAATGCGCCCCTGAAGGCGCTGCTGGTCGACAGCTGGTACGACCCCTATCTCGGCGTCGTCACCCTGGTGCGGGTGAAGGACGGCGTGCTGAAGAAGGGCCTGCGCATCCGCATGATGGCGGCTGCCGCCTCCTACGATCTCGACAAGGTCGGCGTGTTCACGCCCAAGCCCAAGGACGTGGCCGAGCTGGGGCCGGGCGAGATCGGCTTCATCATCGCCGGCATCAAGACCATCGCCGACTGCAAGGTGGGCGACACCATCACCGACGACCGCAAGCCCGCGACCGAGATGCTGGCGGGCTTCAAGCCCTCCGTGCCGGTGGTGTTCTGCGGCCTGTTCCCGGCCGATGCCGCCGAGTTCGAGCAGTTGCGCGAATCGCTCTCCAAGCTCCGACTCAACGATTCGTCGTTCCATTTCGAGCCGGAGTCGAGCGCGGCGCTGGGCTTCGGCTTCCGCTGCGGCTTCCTGGGGCTGCTGCATCTCGAGATCGTGCAGGAACGGCTGGAGCGCGAGTTCGACCTCGACCTCGTCACCACTGCGCCCTCGGTCGTCTACAAGCTGAAAATGACCGACGGCACGGAACGCGAGCTGCACAATCCGGCCGACTATCCCGACCCGGTGCATATCGAGACCATGCAGGAGCCGTGGATCAAGGCCACGATCATGACGCCGGACGAGCATCTCGGTTCGGTCCTGACGCTCTGCCAGGAGCGGCGCGGTCAGCAGATCGAGCTCACCTATGCCGGCACGCGCGCCATGGCGATCTACCGGCTGCCGCTCAACGAGGTGGTGTTCGATTTCTACGACCGGCTGAAGTCGGTGACACGCGGCTATGCCAGCTTCGACTACGAGATGGTGGGCTATGAAGAAGGCGAGCTGGTGAAGCTCACCATCCTGGTGAATGGCGAGCCGGTCGATGCGCTCAGCATCATCGTGCACAAGAACCAGGCCGAGAGCCGCGGCCGGGCGCTCTGCGAGCGGCTGAAGGACCTGATCCCGCGCCAGCTCTTCAAGATCGCCATCCAGGCCGCGATCGGCGGGCGCATCATCGCGCGCGAGACGATCAGCGCGCTGCGCAAGGACGTGCTGGCCAAGTGCTACGGCGGCGACATCAGCCGCAAGAAGAAGCTCCTGGAGAAGCAGAAGAAGGGCAAGAAGCGCATGCGCCAGGTCGGCGACGTCGAGATCCCGCAGTCGGCCTTCATCGCCGCGCTTAAGATGGATAGTCGGTAGCGTTTCGAGTTTGAAGTTCATCGGATCAATTGAAAAAGCTACATCGCCCAAACCGGATGGGATCAAGCGCCAAGTGCAAATCACACGAGCTCCCAAATCGGGACACTCTCGCCTGCTCCGCGCCCATGAGGTGCAGTTTGGCAGGGGGTTTCCGACCTTTCCGACCTTTCCGCCCACGGTTTGATTTTCCACCCATGGTCGGCGGCCCCAAGTTATCGCATCGCACACGGGACATGGGTCATCACCTTCCTCGGGCCACCCTTTGGAATTCCCGGCATTTGCCGGTAGAGCGCTGGTCGCTTTTTCTTCACGCCTGGACCGGCGTTGCTGCCGGCCTGAACATGACACTTCGTACCGTCGAATCGCGACGTGGCTGACCACGATGGCGCCCAGTCGGATCCGTGGAAGAGAGATATAGGGGACTTAAGTGAAAGTCAAGTACTATTTAGTTTAACTTTCGGCAATGCGGCAGGAGTTGGCGGGCGCGCCTGAATAAGTAAGCACCAGTGAGGGGGTAAAGGCCTTTTCCTGCCAAACCAGCGCCACTCAAACCGCGCCGCCGGGAGGATGGGTCCGTTCCCGTCCGAGCGGGCGTGACAGGCTCAGGAGAGCCCACCTCGGGGGCGCCGGCGCCGAGGCGGCCGCGAGCCGCCGAGGTAACCGGGCTCGGCATCGCCGCCGCTGCGATTGCCGAGCCAGAGCAGGAGGACGCCGAGCGCCAGGAAGGCCGGCAAGGCAGGGATCATCAGGACCGGCCGGACGACCCAGTTCCATAGCGCGCCCGACAGGTGACGCTGCACCGCGCTCTGCGTATCGCCGAGCGAGCGCATGTCGAGATGCGACCACAGGTCTCCCAGGCCCAGCAAATGGAAGGAGCCTTCAGACCACCAATTCAGCCCATCGTGCACGATTGCTGCGAGCGCCATGGCCAGCAGCAACCACCCCAAGCCCCGAACCACCACCATCGATCCCCCAAATGGCGGCACGCACCCTAACCAAGCGGGTGGGACGGGGGAAGATGCCGTTGCCCAACCTATCCACCGCGCTATAAGAGCGGCCGTTCTGCCCTCCGAAGCCTTGGCGGAGGAGGGCCGCTCTCAGGACAGGTGGCCGAGTGGTTTAAGGCACACGCTTGGAAAGCGTGCGTGGTGTAACAGCCACCGCGGGTTCGAATCCCGCCCTGTCCGCCAATCCTCCCATATTTTGCTGAATTTATTACCATTTTACATGCACCCACAAATAGGTGCCCTATGCCTCTAGTTGTTGGGCGCCGACATTGATAGGCGTGCAGCGACTGATCGCTCTCTTCTCTCACTGAATGACTGATCGTCGCTCTAGCTCTGATCGCTCTCTGCGCGCGGATCGATTGATCGTCGCGCGCATCGACTGCTTGCTCACTGCTCTCGTGGATCGATGGACGACAAATTCTCGCTGCCGATCGTTCTTTCGAAAATGACCGGGGATACCGTGGGGGTGGGGCAAGGACGAGCTGCGCAAGCGTTGATGTGCGTGCTCGTTCTCTGCCGAGACGGCAGGGAAACCTACCCTAATCCAGGATTAGTGCCCTCTAGGGGCCGGCGGACCGAGCTTCGATGCTGATGGTCTGCCCTTTGGCGTGGTAGAAAAGCCCGACATGAGCGGGGGATACATGCCCAGCACTTTGCACCGGACGATAGTTTCTCTCTATTGAATTCGGAGGGAAAGACTATGTCATCGACACGCAGTATTGCGGTGAAACTTCCCCATATCAGGCTTCCCGACGCCGATTGGGCGGACTGTTTCGAAATCGATATCAACAACCGGCGTCTGACGGCCATCGAAGCCGCCCGCCTGTCGATGGGCCGCATGCCGAGCTGGGTGCGGCGCCTGGTGGCGCTTCGAAACTTTCTCGGACACTTCGTCGGGCTCAAGGCCGGCTCGGAGTCCGCGCCATCGCCCCACCAAGACAAGATCGGCATATTTCCGCTGCTCTCACAGAGCGAGAGGGAGGTGGTTCTCGGCCTCGACGACTGGCATCTCGATTTTCGCTTGGTGATCGAAGTTGCTGATCTCGGCGAGCACGGCACGCGGGCTAGGGCAACGACCCTTGTCCAGCGCAAGAACCTCTTCGGGCGCTTCTATATCGGGCTGGTGACACCCTTTCATAATGTGATCGTGCCAGTCGTCCTTCGCGGAGCGAGCCGGCCGCTCACCTCACCACGGTGACCGCGACTGCACGTGGGTTCGATTGCCTTCTCCCCTCACCGGAGAAGCCGGTTGCTCGGCGGCGCGCTCGGCCTGTTGTGCCGGCATCCTCTTGAGGCGTCGATCACATAGGCGGCCTCGGCCTCGAACTGTGCGACCGCCGCGCTGCGCGGCGCATACTCGTCGTCGAGCTTGGCGACCTGATCGCGCGCCAGTGCGAGTCGGGCGCGCAGCTTTCTGATTCGGGCGCTGGCCGTCTGCGAGCCGGGATTGCTCGTCGCTCATGCGGCGTTCGCTCATTGTGCTTCGTCAAGTATATTCACTTCAAGGCTTGCAATGGCTCCGCGGCGGGAGACCTGTTCTTGACACACACAATACCGCGTTCGGCTTGGTCGGGCTTCGCTGCCGTGACCGCGCTCGCGCTGGCTCTGTCGACCGAAAGCCCGGGTGTCTCGGGTCAAGAAGCAAAGGCGAGGCCGTTGCCGCCAGGCGTCGCGGCATGCAACTTCGGCGCGCTTGCCAACGATCACACGCGCGAAGGCCTCAACATTCGCGCGGAACCCCGCGCCGACTCGGCCATTCTCGGCCGTTTGCCGGTGATTGAAAACGCCTACCACGAAAAGATCGCCGCCGATGTCCATGTGATCGGCGTCAGGAATGGTTGGTTCCTTATCGAGGACGCAGGTTACGGCGACTACGATCTTCCCAAGAAACTTCCGCCCGTTTACACCGGCCGTGGCTGGGTTTCGGGCAAGCTGCTGACGACCCAATTGCGTATGATGACCCTCAAAGCGGCGCCCGACGAAAACGCCGCCGACGTCGTCGAGATGGTTGATTACTACGGCGTCACGGCGATACTCGATTGCAAGGGCGATTGGCTCCGCATCGAAACGCCACTCTCGACAAAAGATTACACTCTCAAACCGAAACTGCTCTCCAACGGTCCCAGTGGGGCCGTGCGCGGCTGGACGCGCCGGCCCTGTACTAACCAAAGAACTACATGCGGCGGCTGAGAGTACGGTGATCCGCGGTCTGAGAGAGTCCTGTGGAGTAGAATTAGCCGAGGCCGCTCGCTGGCCTGCCGGCGTAGGCGCTCACGGACGATTTCGCCCCCGCCTGGCACCCGGCACCCGGCCGCCCGCCGGTGCCGGCCGCCGGCCCGGCCGCTCCCGCCGCCTCGCGCTCGATCTCCCCGGCCCCCGTCACCAAAGCGGACGTTGGCTCCATTCTTCTGTCGAAGCCCCTTTATCACGAGCCGCTGCTGGGCGAGCATACGGACGAAATTCTCGGCCGCTGCCTGGCCCGCCAACCTTCGAGGAATGTCGCCATGACCGATACGCAGACTCCAAATGCCGCGCTCGAGGGCGACGAGCTGGCGGCGACGCGCCTGAAGGCCGGACAGCCGATCATCACGCCGGCGACAGAGCGCGATCGCGGTGTCGGCCCCTTCAAGCGCCTGGTGCTGCGCGGCGCGACGGTGATCGAGGGCACGGGCGCGCCGCCGATCGGGCCGACCGACATCGTGATCGAGAACAACCGCATCGCGCTGATGAAGAAGGCCACCGGCAATCTCGCCACCGCGGCGAACCGCGTGCCGCCCGGCGATCACGAGATCGACTGTCGCGGCAAATGGGTGACGCCGGGCTTCATCGACTGCCATGCCCACGCCGGCGTGGCCTATCACTCGGCCAACGGCTGGGTGCCGCCGGTCGACTATGTCTACAAGCTCTGGCTGGCGCATGGCGTCACCACGGTGCGCGAGATGGGCTCCATGAACGGCTTGGGCTGGATGCTCGACCAGAAGAAGCGCTCGGCGGAAAACACGATCGCCGCGCCGCGCCTCTTGGCCTACGCCTATTTTCCGGCCGTCAACGACATGCTGAAGGTGATCCACACGCCGAACGAGGGGCGCGCCTGGCTGCGCAAGCTCAAGGAGCGCGGCGCCGACGGCGTGAAGTTCTTCGGTGCGCCGCCCGCCATCATGGAGGCGGCCCTGGACGAATGCGGCAAGCTCGGCCTCAGGTCCGGCTGCCATCACGCGCAGATGGCCGTCACGCGCATGAACGCGCTCGCGACCGCGCGTTGGGGTCTCACGAGCGCCGAGCATTACTACGGCCTGCCCGAAGCGCTGTTCGAGGACCGCGTGGTCCAGCACTTCCCGCTCGACTACGACTACAACGATGAATATTTCCGCTTCTCGGTCTCCGGCCAGATGTTCAAGCAGGGCGCCAAGCCCGGTTCGGCCAAATGGAACGAGGTGATGGAGAGCTTCCTCCAGATCGGCTTCACCTTCGTGCCGACCTTCACGATCTACGACGCCAACCGCGACCTGATGCGCGCGCGCCAGGCCGACTGGCACAAGGAATACACCTGGAAATCGATGTGGAACTACTTCACGCCGCAGCGCGGCGGGCACGGTTCCTACTGGTATCGCTGGTCGACCACCAACGAAGTCGAGTGGAAGGAGAACTACCGGCTCTGGATGACCTTCATCAACGAGTACAAGAACCGCGGCGGCCGCGTCTGCACCGGCAGCGATTCCGGCTTCATCTATCAGATCTTCGGCTTCGGCTATATCCGCGAGCTCGAGCTCCTGCAGGAAGCGGGCTTCCATCCGCTCGAAGTCATCCGCTCGGCCACGTCGCAGGGCGCAGCACTCTGCGGTATCGAGAACGAGATCGGCACGGTCGAGGTCGGCAAGCTGGCCGACGTGCTGGTGCACGACCACAATCCGCTGACCGACTTCAAGCTGCTCTATGGAACGGGCGCGATGCGCTTCAACGACGCGACCAACGGGGTCGAGTGGCATCGCGGCCTCAAGTACACGATCAAGGACGGCGTAATCTTCGACACGGCCGAACTGCTGGCCGACGTGCGTGAGCTGGTGAAGGCGAGCTGGACCGAGGACGTGCCGGCCAAATATGCCAAGGACGCGCCACAGAAGAAGGCGGCAGAGTGACCGGACCCGAATTCATCGTCCTGACGGGCTTCCTTGGATCGGGCAAGACGACCCTGTTGCGCGACTTCCTGGCCAGTGCGGAGGGGGCGGACACTGCGGTCATCGTGAACGAGGCGGGCGAGATCGGTCTCGACGGCGTGATCCTGCGCGAGGAAGGCGGCGGCACGCCCATCGCCATGTTGTCGAACGGCTGCATCTGCTGCCAGGCAGGCAGCGACCTCGCCTATACGATCGACCGCCTGCTCGCGGCCGAACGCCCGGGCGACGCCGGCCCGCTGCGCCGTATCATCCTGGAGACCAGCGGTCTCTCGAAGCCCGGCCCCGTCCTGCGCCAGCTCGCCGGTCTCGCGGCCTATCGCATGCGCGTCTCGACGGTCGCCACCTTCGATGCCACGCGGGGCGCGGAGACCGCGGCGTTCGAGGAAGCGGCGGCACAATGGGCGGCGGCGCACCGCATCGTCGTCACCAAGACCGATGCCGTCCCGGCCGAGATACTGGCGCGCGCGACGGAAGAGGTCGCTGGCCTCAATCCGCTGTCGGAGATCGTGGCGACAACCGATCGCGATCGCGCGGTAGCCGCGGCCTTCGCGCCGCTGGCGGGGGCCGGCCCGATGCCCGCGCTGCCCGAGGTCGCGGTCCCAGCGCTCCATCCCCGCATCGCCGTGCGCCTGGCGCGCCCGACCGCTGTCCTGGCCTATGACGACCTTGCGACCTGGCTCGACAATCTTGCGGGCGCGCTGGGCGAGCGCCTGTTGCGCCTGAAGGGCCTGGTGCGCATCGCGGAAAGCGAGCGCCCGGTCCTCGTGCAGAGCGTCGGCACGGCATTCTCCGCGCCTCGGCCTTGCGGCGAACCTCAATCGGCGCTGCCGCTGTTCCTGGTGATCATCGCGCGCGACCTGCATGCGGCTGAATTGGAGGCCGTATCGCCGGCCGGGCTGTTCGCGTTTTCGTCGTGGGCGGAGCCGTCGACTCTGCCGCGCGCGGGCGCGCTTTCGTCGGCTGCAGTGGCCTGGCTCTGACCTGGACAGCACCATCGAAAGGCAGGCAAAGCTCGATTCTCACACGATGCTGTTGCCAATACCCTGCAAACCCCAGAAACTATCCGCCTGTTCAATTTCAGTTGGAGAAGCGTCGGCGTAGACCAAAAAGCAATTCAGGAGGATTCGCCAATGTCGGCATCTAGTGTACCCGCGTCCGCGTTGCCGTGGTGGAAAGAACCCACCAAAGATCAGTGGTACGCCTATTGTGCGGCATGGATGGGCTGGACGCTGGACGCGTTCGACTTCACGGTCTTTCTTCTGATCATGGCGCCGATCGCGCAGGAATTCGGGGTTCCGCTGATCGACGTGACCGCAATCTTCTCGGTCACGCTGATCATGCGCCTAGGCGGCGCAACCGCGTCCGGCTGGTTGGCCGATCGACTGGGGCGTCGGGCGCCGCTGATAATCTCCATCCTTTGGTACTCCCTCTGCAACCTCGCCGCGGGGCTCTCGCCCAGCTTCACGTTTCTGTTCGTGGCCAGGGCCTTGCTGGGCATCGGCATGGGCGCGGAATGGCCGGCCGGCGCGGCACTGGCGATGGAATCCTGGCCCGTGCGCTCGCGCGGCTTCATGTCCGGCGTGTTGCAGGGCTCGTGGGGCCTGGGTTTCGCGCTGTCGGCGCTGGCCTACGGCTTCCTTTACGGCCCGCTCGAAAGCATCGCGCCCGGCTGGGGTTGGCGCGGCATGCTGATCCTGGGCGTGCTGCCGGCCTTGGCGTGCGTCTGGATCCGCATCTATGTGAAGGAGCCGGCTGTCTGGACGGAAAACAAGAAGATCCAGAACACGACCAAGAAGCAGGTCACACTTCCGCTGTTCGCGATCTTCAAGCGCAAATATCTATGGAACACCTTCACGGGTTGTTTGTGGATGGCGGCGAATTTCTGCGTCTACTACGCGATCTGGGCCATGCTGGGCACCTACTTGCAAAAGGAGCTGGGCTGGACACCGGCCCAGGTGGCGGTCCCGGTCTTCTGGGGCAACATCCTGACCTTCCTCGCGTGCAGCTTCTGGGGTGGGATGTCGGAACGGATCGGCCGGCGTTGGGCGCTCATGCTCCCCTGCGCCGTCTCCATCCTTTTGGTGCCGATCTATCTCACCACAACCGATCCGACGTGGTTCCTCGCGTCCTTCCTGCTGTTCATCTGCTTTGTCGGTGGCAAGGATGCCCTCAACCCGGGCTGGTTGTCGGAACGTTATCCGACCGAGGTCCGGGCAACCGCGGCAGGCTTCGTCTATCACCAGGGGGCGGTTTGGGGGGCGGCTGTTGCGCCGCTGCTGACCTATTTCGCGGTGAACCAGGGCATGGGCTTCGCCAAGCCGATGATGTACGGCACGATCGGCTCGCTGGTCGTGTATGTGGTCGCGGTCTTCCTCGGTCCCGAAACCAAGGGCAAGGTGATGACCGCCGATCTCGAGGTGATCGAGGTCGAAGTGCCGGCCTGACATCTGGGTCAAGTTCAGAGAGCAGGACGATCGGGACACCTGTCCCGGTCGTTTCGGTCACTGGAACCCGTGATATCGGCCGCCGCCATCTCCTGCGTCAGTCGTGTAGGTGTTCGCGTAGCGTGCGGCCAGTGTAGTCGGTACGGAACACCCCACGCTTCTGCAGCTCCGGCACGACGCTGCGCGCAAATTGCTCCCAGGTGCCGGGAAAGACGGTCGGCGTCAGGATGAAGCCGTCGCAGGCCCGCGATTCGAAATAGTCGTGAAGCTGGTCGGCCACCGACTTGGGCGTGCCGACGATCTGCGGCGCCAGCTCGCTGGTGGCAAAGCGCTTGGCCGCCTCGCCGAGCGTCAGGCCATGAGCTTTCGTACCCTGCAGGATGACCTCGAACGAGCCGCGTGCACCCTGCTCAATCTCGATGTTTTGCAGCGGCTGGTCGATGGGATATTTCGACAGATCGACGCCGATATGCGTCGAGACCAGCGCCAGCGCCACTTCGGGATCTACCATCTCGTTGATATAGGCCTGCTTCTCGCGGGCGATCGACTCGGTCTCGCCGATGATCGGATCGACCGAGGGCAGCACCGAACAGTCCTCCAGCGGACGGCCGAACTTCGCCACCCGTTGCTTGATGTCGGCGTAGAAAGTCTGCATGTCGGCCTTCGAATGCTGTAGCGTGAAGATCATCTCCGACCAGCGCGCGGCGAAGTCGCGGCCGCGATCCGAGGCGCCGGCCTGCATGATGACCGGATGGCCCTGCGGGCTGCGGGGCACGGTGAGCGGCCCGCGCGTCTTGATCCATTTGCCGACGTAATCGACGTAATGCACCTTGGAGGGATCGGCGAAGATACCGCTTTCCTTGTCGACGATCAGCGCGTCGGGCTCCCAACTTTCCCAGAGCTTGAAGCACGCCTCCATGACCTCGTCGGCGCGGTCGTAGCGCACGTTGCGCGGCGGCAGCTCGTTCTGGCCGAAATTGTGCGCCTCAAGGTTGCTGATCGAGGACACGACGTTCCACGCCATGCGGCCCTTGCTCAGTACGTCGAGCGTGCCCAGCGTGCGGGCGATCTGGTAGGGGTTGTGAAAGGTCGTCGACAGGGTGGCGCCGAGCCCGATGTACTGGGTGGCCCGCGACATCACCGCCAGCACCGGCAGCGGATCGAGCAGGCCCATCTGGCCGCCGCCGCGCACGATGGCGTCGAAGTTGCCACGGTAGTTGTCGAAGAGGCCGAGCGTATCGGCGAAGAACAGGCAGTCGAACCTGCCCTTCTCCAGTACTCGCGCGACATGCTCGTACCAGGCGGGATCGAGGAAATCGTTGTCGGTCTCGGGATGGCGCCACATGCCGTGATGATGGCAGGTCGGCCCAGTCTTGAGGAACGCCACCAGGCGCATCTTGCGCGTTTGACCCATTTCACACTCCCGACACTCTTCGCCCCGGCTGTCCCTATCAGAAACTATCCGACAGTATTCATGATGAAGTCCGCCAAGGATCGGCTGGCTGAACACCGAACCCAGTCGACTGTCGATGAACGGGTGAATCCTTAGCCAGCGACAGATGTGGCCCGATGTCATTGTAATCGGCGGCATACGCAGCGAGAAGTCAGCCGATCACCTGTCCACGGCCGCCCGACCCCGGCGCAGGAGACAGGGCAATTGAGCAGTGCGAAGAAAGCCCGATAACACGGGCATTTGTCGAGTTGTGACGAACGCTTAGCCATGCGTCGAGCCCGAGAGTATCATGCTGCGATGACAAAAAACCGGTCGATCCCCACGGCTCCTCGCGGCGTTAACGCTCACGGCAGCTTGTTCTCTTCTGTTTTCCCTGAGCGTAACCGAGGCTTACGCCGTCGATGCGTCGACGTGCGGCGCTCTTATGGGCACGTACTCGATCGTGCCTTACAGCAGCTGGGGCACCGCTCCATTCGCCATCCAAAAAACCTGGGACGAGTCCGACTGCAATCACAAGATTTGCGAGTACATGCAAAGGACGTTCAACGTCGTTCCCCATCTGTCGTGGGGCTCGTTGCCGGTTCGGCTTCAGAAGGTCTGGGACACGCCGCAGGTCAACTGCAATGCTCAATTACAAAATCCACCGCTGCTCAGGAAATAGGCCTCCGGACTTCGGCTGGTCGGGGGCGAGGATTCGATCAAGCTGCACCTAGTCGCTGCTGCTGGCAAACTCGACTAGGGTGCCGTCCCGTCCTAAGCATAGAGTGGCACGACATAGGGGAACGATATGCAGCCAAAGACACGATTCATGATCCAGGTCCCGGGAGGCACCAGCATCGGATGCGACACGGCTGAACAAGTCCTGGACGCGCTAAATGATCTCAAGAATGCCGAGGGGGTCACCGTCGCGGACTTGCAAACTGGCATGAGCGGGTTGACCCGGGCAGCGCTTGAGGAACTTGCGAATAGCGAACGCGAGTAAATCAGGTCGACCAGGGCCGGTCATCGGCCGGCCAAGGCGTTCCTGTAAGGTCAAAAACCCGCGCGATCCCTTGCGATTTCGGTTGAAAGGAGCCTCACAGACTTTCCAAAGATCATTTTATCTACTGCATGCCAGTAGCCCTTGGCCACGCGAGGATCATCGGCCGCCAGTTTGCTGGTGACAGCCATTTCAGGCCCGAACTCCGCGAGCATGGCCGTCAGGCTCACCATCATATAGTGGAAGACGATCGGCTCCATGGGCGGCAGCTGCTTCGCATTCTGGAGGGACGCAATCTGGGGAAGCAGGCGATTGATCAGCGGCACAACAACCGTCTTTGCAACCCACCTCAGTCTCGGATTGTTTGTCGTGCACTCCTGACGCATGAATCGATGGAATTCCGGAAAAGCGACGGTATACCTGAAGAGGGTCCGATACTCCGATCGCAGGCGGTCAAGCGCCGACATCCCAACATTTGTCTCCTCAAGACCATCCCACGCCTCTCGGATCTGGCCGAAAGCGTATTCGGCGGTAGCACGCCACAGAATGTCCTTATTGCGGAAGTGATAGGTGATAAGCGGGTGCTGGAGCCCCGTCCGCTTCGCGATGGCACGGATGCTGGCCGCGTCGAAGCCTTTTTCAGCGAACTCCGCCAATGCAGCCTTCAGGATAGCGAGCCGCGTTTCCACGGCTCGTTGTTGCTCGGTCCGCTTCAGCGGTCGACCGCGAGCGCCGGGACGCGGAACGGCAGTCTTTTGTCGGACCGACACACTTTGCTTCATTGATCTCCGTACCATGGTCGTCCTGGCCCGTTAAGCCGAGAACGCAGTCAGGATCGCTGCCGACTATTTTCCCGCGAAGACCATGGGTGGCGGTTCGATATCGGCGTCGAACGCTTTCGCCGTGTTCACAAAGCCGCGTTGCGCGTCCTGGCCGTTGTAGAGCTCCATGGCGATGTCGAGCATCACGAGGTCCGCGGCACTGACGCCGCCACTCGACCAGGCCTTGAGCAGGGTGCGGGTCGCCGCATACGAGCGGGTCGGACCCGTCGCGAGCTGCCGGGCAAGATCATTCGCCGTGTCGGCGAGCTCAGCTGCCGGAACCGCATGAGTGGCGATGCCGAGCTTCAATGCCGCAGCCCCGGGGATCGGCTCTCCAAGCATGGCGAAGCGCGATGCCCGGGCGCGGCCGACACGTTCGGCAAGCCGCTGCAGCGCGCCGGCTATCGGGAGCATGGCCGTCGTCACCTCGACACATCGGAAGATTGCATCGGGGGTGGTGACGAGAAAATCGCAGGCGAGCGCCAACTCGAAGCCGCCCCCGAGCGCCATGCCCTGGACGACCGCGATCGTCGGAATGCGGAGCGCTTCGATCGCCCTGTAGGATTCGTTGACGTCGGCGACGAATTTCCTGAACCAATTGACGTCCTTTCCAGGCCATTCGCGGACCTCGCCGCCGAAGCTGAAGTGGGGACCCTCCGACCTCACGACCAGCACGCGGATGTCGCTGACGCTTGCCTGGTGAACGGCCTCGCGAAGTGCCGCGGCAAACCGACTGTCCAAACGGTTGAATGGCGGATTGGCGAGGACGATGTTGCCGATTGATCCGTCACGTTCGAAACGAATTGTGCTCATCCTGCAACTCCTATCGTGATTGGTTGGATGGGTCGGAGCCCGCGCCGGGATCCGGTATTACCGGCAGCAAGAGATGCGATGGACGCTCGGTGTCCCGATAGATCCTGTGGCTCACCGTCTTGCTGCTGCAGACGTGGTAGGGAATGTATTCGACATTCGTCATCGCACCCGTTCCGGTCGGAACGTCCATGCATGTAATGTCGAGACAGATGCGGTGACCTGCTTTGAACCGGTTTGCCGTTGCAAGTATTTGGATCCGGTATTCGACGATCTCGCCCGGCACCACCGGCTTGATCGCCTCGCGCGTGAGCTTGTGGAACGGCGCCCATGGCTTGGAGCGCCCTTCATCGAGTGCTCGGTAGGAGGCTTTCAACCAGCCGCGGGTCAGTTCGCGCTCCTGAAGCGTGGCCGGCACATCGCGCTCGCCCTCGCGTGCAGTGCGCACCGATACGTCGGGTCCCACGTCCTTGAGCACGACGATCCAGTTCGTGTCGTCTGCGTCGATGGCCGCGTAGAGTGTCAAGGCAATCGGCCCAACGACGGTCATGTCGACCGCAAGGGGATCCGTCATGTAGCGTAGCCGCTCGATCCTGGTCGTCTTTGTGAGCGGCATCTGCATGAAAGCATCGGGTTCGTGAGCGGAGGAACCGACCTCGGCCGCGGGTCGCGGCGGGGTGGTGCTCAGCTCTTCCCAGGACGAAAGATAGAATTTCGTCCAGTGCGTTTGCGGCAGCGGCCAATCCGTTGCGGTGCGCCACTCGTTCGCTCCCATCAGCCAGTAGCGAACCGGCGGCTCGTCCATAATGCCTGTGTCACGCCCCTTCAACCAATGGTCGTACCAGCGGATGACCTCGTCATGGTACTGGTGGAACGGTCTCTCCAGGTGCGCCGGGCCGGTGAAGAGCAGCTTCTTCGGCGCCTTTATGTTCTGGAAGTAGTTCTGAGCGCCGAGCCAGTGCAGCTTGTAGGTGTACGCGTAGGCGCCCGAGCCCGTATAGAATGGGATCTTGATTTTCCTGAAGATTTCTTCGGCCCGCTCGACAGTACCGTCGGCTTCCCATGGACGTGTCATCATCAGGTACATGACAAACGTCCGCTGGCCCTTCTGAGTCAGGATGTTGTACAGATTGACGTACTGCTTGAAATCGCGATTGCTCATGGCCTTCTGCCATAGAGCTTCTTCTTCGGCGGGCAGTTTGCCCGGCTTGCCCCGTGGCTCGTGAACGGTGCTGAATACGTCCAAGAGATACGGGAAAGTGTGGAGCACGCCGCCTGGATTGAAGTCGCGAAATCCGAACATTCCGCCGTAGGCGCTGCAGGCATCGTACGGAAAGATCGCCTTCAGTGCCGGATGTCCTTGTGCAGCCGCGCGCCACTGCTCGCCCGCATAGCCGGAAATGCCCACCATGCCGACGTTTCCGTCCGACCAGGGCTGCCGAACGATCCATTCGATCATATCGTAATGATCGGAGTCCTCATTGCCGTAGTGGCCTTCCGACTTCGCCGAGCCGCGCGGCTGCGCAATGACATGCACATAACCGTTGGCGACGAACCGCCGCGTGTCGCCGGCCTCGATCGGACCGAACCAGAGGGGGGCGTGCGCGGGTTGGGGCGGCAGCACGTCCGCGATGTCCGGACCTTGGATGTCCTTGTTGTGCAGGGCGCTGGCGTAGAGGACCGGATATTTTCCCGCGGCTTCCGGGCGATACACGTCAACAGCAAGCTTCGTGCCGTCACGCATCGCCACTTCGATGTCGCGCTCTGCCATGAGCTTGACGACGTCGCTCATCGACTCCTCCCGGCTTTCTCGCCGAACCCGCCACGCTGGTCTGTTGTTTATCCTTTACGACTGTAAAGTACCGTCGTTCGATTACAACGGAAATGGCTGCACGTTCGTAAAATTTAACTCAGCCTCGCAAAAGAAGTTCTCAAACGCTCAGGTCGGGCGATGGGACACACTCCGGCCGCCAGTGCGGTCGCGTGACAGATCCTTGCCCGAGATCGCTTTCAAGCGTCGGGGCCTGGGCATGACCGGTATCCTACATAGTCTCGGAATACCGGCCGATTATTGATCTTATTCCAATCCCGACTACGCGGAATAACGCCTGGCACGCAACGGTAGTAGCTTCATTGATCACCGTCTGCGAGCCAGCGTCATGTCCCACAAGGTCAAGCAGATCGCCCTCATTCTGATCCTCGCCGCGAGCCTGGTCGGCTCCGCCGCCCTCCATGCCGAGAGCATCATACCGGCCCTGCACGCGACAATGCGGACGATGCGCGCGTCGTTGGCCCAGATCGGGGACTTCGCGAACGGAGACGGCGAACCTGCAGCCGCTCTCGATGCGGCAACGAAGGTCGTGACGCTTGCCAAGTCGATTCCCTCCATCTTCCCGCCGGGCAGCGAGTTGACGGAGCTGCCGAGCAAGAACGGCGCGCCGCCCACCACTTGGAACGACGTCGAGCGCTTTCTCGACGCTCAGAAGCATCTCGTCATCGAAACCAGCAAGCTTTTGGCCACGGTCAAGGACGGCAACAAGGAGTCGATTGGCCAACAGCTGGCGAATACCCGCAAGGCTTGCTCGGCCTGCCACGATCAGTTTCGCGAGGAGTGACTATCCCGGCGCATATCGCCCGAGGTTCGCATGAGCTGGCGCATTCTCACGACCGTAATCGGCTTCGGCCTGCTGGCGAGCCCGGGGCTCGCCGCCGCCCCACCACCGGCGATGCAGGAAACCCCGGCGCTGCTCGAGCAAGTGCAATCGGGCGCATTGCCGCCGGTCGGCCAGCGCATTCCCGAGCAACCCCGGATCCTCAGGCGATTCGCCGGCGGCGACGGCCCAGGCCAGCCGGGCGGGCAGCTCAACATGCTCGTGGCCAGTGCGCGCGACACGCTCCTGATGACGGTCTACGGCTACACCCGGCTGATCGGGTACGACGACAGGTTCGAGCTCCACCCCGACATCCTGGAAAGCTATGACGTCAAGGACGGCCGCGAGTTCACCCTGAAGCTGCGCGCCGGCCATAAATGGTCGGACGGCCAGCCCTTCACCACCGAGGATTTTCGCTTTTTCTGGGAAGACGTCGCCAACAACAAGGAGCTGTCGCCGTCGGGCCCGTCGGTCGAGCTGCTGGTCGACGGCAAGCCGCCCAAGGTCGACATCATCGACGAACGGACCATCCGTTACACCTGGGACAAGCCCAATCCCTACTTCATCGCGAGCCAGGCGCGCGCCGCGCCGCTCTTCCTCTACCGGCCGGCGCACTACCTGAAGAAGTTCCACATCAGGTACACGCCCGAGAAGGAGATCCTGAAGTCGGCCAAGGGCGGCGAGCGGGTTGGCCGCTGGATCGAGATTTACCGCCGCCTTGACGTGATGTACGCCAACGACAACATCGACCTGCCGACGCTCAACCCCTGGGTCAACACCACGCCGTCGCCGGCTCAGCGCTTCGTCTTCGTGCGCAACCCGTACTATCACCGCATCGACGAGAACGGCCGGCAATTGCCCTACATCGACCGCGTGATCTTCACCGTGGCGGCGACCAATCTCATCCCGGGCAAGGCGGGCCTCGGCGAGGCCGACCTTCAAGTGCGCTATCTCAACATGAGCGACTACACGTTCCTGCAGAAGAGCACCAAGTCAGCGGGCGTCGCCGTGCACCTGTGGGAGGCGAGCGTGGGCGCGCAGATCGCCTTCTATCCCAACCTGAACGCCGATGACGAGGTGTGGCGCAAGCTGATGCGCGACGTCCGCTTCCGCCGGGCGCTGTCCGTGGCCATCGATCGCGACGAACTCAATCAGGTGGTCTTTCTCGGCCTCGCCAAGCCCTCGAACAACACGATCATGGACCGCTCGGAGCTGTTCAGGCCCGAGTATGCAAGCAGGTGGACGAACCACGATCCCTGGCTCGCTGACAAGCTGTTGGACGAGATCGGCCTCACCGAGCGCGATCCGCAGGGCATCCGCCTGCTGCCCGACGGCCGGCCGGCAACCATCGTGGTCGAGTATGCGAGTGAGGAGACCGAGGACATCGATACCCTGGAACTGGTCGCCGACTACTGGAGGGATGTCGGCATCGAAATGCTGGCCAAACCGCAGACGCGCGAGACTCTCCGCCGGCGCACGTTCTTGGGCGAGGCGATCATGACCGCCTTCGAGGGCGTCGTGACCACCGTGCCGACCGCCGACACCAGCCCCAAGGAGTTCGCACCCACGACGAGGGGCGCGCTCCAATGGTCGCGCTGGGGCATGTTCGTCGAATCCAATGGCAAGCAGGGCGAGAAGTGCGACATGGAGCGGGCCTGCAAGCTGCTCGATGACTTGAAGGAGTGGGAGACCACGACGGATCCAGCAGTGCGCCGCAAGGCCTGGGGCGCGATCCTCGAGGCCAACGCCGACGAGGTGTTCTCCATCGGCACCGTGAACGGCATCCGCCAGCCGATCGTCGTCGGGCTGAAAGTGCGCAACGTGCCGAAGGAAGGCTACTATGCCTGGGAGCCCGGCGGATATATCGGGCTCTACCAGCCGGACACGTTCTGGATCGCGCCGTGAGGAGATAGCCCAACGCTCAGGACCTGAGATCAGCATAGTGAGCCAGGATCAATCGTTGCATCACCGCAAACACCATCGCGGTCGAAACACCGAACATGAGCATCCCGTTCGCCGTCTCCAGCGGTCCCAGCAACCGCCACGACGGTGTCATGAGCAGATCACCGTAACCCAACGACGTATAGTTGACCGCTGAGTGGTAGAAGGCACTTCCGAAGTCCTGAAACTCTCCGCAGATGACGAGTAACACGGCCCATAGTGCGATCTCGATCAGGTGCGCCACGAAGGCGAGCAATATCACCTGCGCGACGATTACAAGATCAGTCAGGGCGCCTGCGCCTGCGCGCCCGAGTCTCCTCTCGCGGCGAAAAAGGTTCAGTGTCGCGAATACAGCGAGTGCATGGACGAAAATCGTGCAGGCGACTGCGACTGCGCAAACCACCAAAGGAGCCAACATCGCGAATTGATGACTTTGTGGCATCTTTCATAACCTTGCCTTTGCAAGCTCAAGCCTTCTCTAATAGGTTCGCCGTGGATGTGAATCAAATACAAGGCCTCCACACCATCCGAGAAGACGAAGCGGGTCATAGGGACTCCGAGACCTCGAACCTGCCGATCACCGTCCGAGTCCCATCATGTCGGCAACACTAATTATGCCGCTACGGTAGTCCTCGCTGCTGGCGCTGCTGACAATTCTGCCCCGGTCCATCACGATGCATCGGCTCGCCAGATCGAGGGCGATGTCAACGCGCTGCTCGACCAGCAGCACTGCAAGCCTGTGACCACCGACAAGATTTCGCACGGCCGCGACCAACTGCTCGACGACCACGGGCGCCAGTCCTTCGGACGGCTCGTCCATCAGCAGAATTGAGGGGTTCGTGACCAGGGCACGGGCAATGGCGAGCATCTGCTGCTCGCCGCCCGACAGCTGCGCACCCAGACTGTCGAGCCGTGCCGACAGCGAGGGAAAGAGCTCGAGCACCTTGTCTTTCGACCAGTGGCCGGGCCGTGCGGCTATGGTCAGATGTTCCCTGACGGTCAGGCTGGGGAAGATCTCGCGCTGCTGCGGCACATAGCCAATTCCCGCGCGCGCCCGTTCATGGATGGGCAAGCGGCTGATGTCGCGGTCGCCCATGCAAATCTGACCGGCCTGCCACTGGGCCCGGCCGGCGATGAGTTCGAGCAACGTCGTCTTACCCACGCCATTGCGTCCCACAATGGCGACAGTTTCACCGGCGCCGACCGACAGGCTGAGGCGTTCGACGATAGTCGTTGGCCCCCAACCGCCTGTGAGACCGACAAGGTCAAGCATCGCGCGCCTCGCCGGCGAAGCGCGATTGCCCCGCACTTCCCAGATAGACGGCGCGCACATCTGGCGAGGCCATCACGTCGGCCGGCGGGCCGGTCATCAGCACCCGGCCGTGCACCAGCACGCTCACCTCGGTCGCGAAGCGGCGCACCACGTGCATGTCGTGCTCTATCATCAGGACGGCGATGTCGCGCGGCAGGGAGTCGACGGCGTCCAGCAACACGGCCACTTCGGCGGCGGGAATCCCCGCTGCCGGCTCATCGAGCAGCAGCACCTTCGGATCGAGCGCCAGAGCGATGGCGATCTCGAGCAGGCGTTGCACGCCGTACGAGACTTCCGTCACCAAGTGACGACGCTGATCGCCGAGGTGAAGGCGCTCCAGGATGGCTTCCGCCCGGCTGATCAGGTCCCGCCGCCGGCCGGCCGGCCGCCACAGGTCACGGCTGGCACCTGCATTCTCACTCACTGCCAGGAACACGTTCTCGAGCAGCGTGAGCTTGGCGAACAGGCTGCTGACCTGGAAAGTGCGAACCAGGCCGCGCTTCACGCGACGCGCTGGCGTCTCCGCGGTTATGTCGTGGCCGATCAGATCGATGCGACCTGAATCGGGACGGATGGTGCCCGATAACAGACCGACCAGCGTGGTCTTGCCCGCACCGTTGGGTCCGATCAGCGCGGTGCGCGCTCCCGGACGCAGGCGAAGCGTGACGTCGTCGGTCACCTTGAGCGCGCCGAAGGATTTGCGCAGCCCGACGGCCTCCAGGGCGAGGTCGCTCATCGACGGAGCCTTTGACGGGCACGGGCGAGCAGGTCGTCGAGCAGGCCGATCAGCCCGCGCCGGCTGAAGCGGACGACGATGATCAGCAGCGCGCCGATCAGGAACATCCAGTAGTAGGGATTCCACTCGCGGGCGAAGTGCTGCACGAACATGTAGACCGGCGCTCCTACCAGCCCGCCATAGAGGCGGCCGACGCCGCCCAGCACCAGCATGACGAGGCCATCGATCGAGGTGTTGAGGCTCAGTACCTCGAGGCCGACAAAGGCGTTGGTCTGGGCCGAAAGTGCGCCGGCAATGCCGGCGATGGTGGACGCCAGGCCATAGGCCACCACCAAGTGGCGCAAGACCGGCGCTCCGACCAGCTGCATGCGACGCGGATTCTCACGAATTCCCTGCAAGGCCATGCCGAAAGGCGAGGCCACCAATCGCCGCGTCAGGCAGAACAGCGCGAAGAGCCAGCCGAGCGCGTAGAGATAGCCAGTCTGTCCGAGCACGGACCAGCGGAAGACCCCCAGCAGCGGGTCGAGCGTGACGCCCGGCAGCCCGTTGTCGCCGCCCGTCAGCCACACCGCCTTGTTGGCCGCCTCGTAAAGCACTGCGCCGATGCCCAGTGTCACCATGATGAAGGGAAGGCCGCTCAGCCGCAGGATCAAGGGACCGATCAACAGCGCGAACAGGCCCGCTATGGCGCCGCCGGCCAGCGCGCCGCTGATCGCCTCGTGCCAGCCGGCGAGATTGATCAGCGCACAAGCGTAAGCGCCGATGCCGAACGGCACCGCATGTCCCAGCGACAGCACGCCGGCGAACCCGAGCAGCAGGTCGAGTGACAGCGCGAACAACGCCATCACCAGCACCGACGTGGCGACGGCCAAGTATTCCGGGAACACGAAGAAATAGCCGAGTGCCAGGAGCCACCAGACGAGTTCCCGTGGCCGCAGGCGGCGACGATCCAGCAACGGCGACGTGATGGCGCTCATCGGCGGGCCCGGCGTGCCAGCAATCCATCGGGGCGCCACACGATCAGGACGATCAGAAGGACGTAGAGGGTGAACGACCCTGAATCGGGCAGGAAGTACCGGCCGGCCGTATCGACGATCCCGACAAAGACCGCCACGAGCAAAGTCGCCCTGATATTGCCGAAGCCCGACAGGGCGACGATCACCAGCACCAGCACGAGGTACTTGAAGGGATAGAGCGGCTCGAGCGGCAACAGCGGCGCACCCAGCGCCCCGCCCAATGCCGCCAACCCGCTGCCCAACGCGAAGGCGATGGAGAACAGGCGCGACACATCGATGCCGATCGCCTGCGTCATGCTGCGGTTGTCGACGGCGGCGCGCAACCGCGCGCCAAGCGCCGTGCGCTCGAAAACCAGCCACAGGGCGCCGATGACGACGACGCCGACCCCCAACACAAGCAGGCGATAGGTCTCGAACGAGCGAAACCCGAGGTCGACGCTTGTCGCGAGAGACGCTGGCAGCCGTGTCGGCAGGACATTAGGGCCGAACGCCAGTGTCAGGCCCGCGACGACGATGAAGTTGATTCCGACCGTCAGCAGGACCTGATCGAGCTCCGACGCGCCGTAGAGATGAACGTACAGGAGTCGCTCGATCACCACGCTGAATGCCGCGACCGCGACCACGGCCAGCACGATCGCCAGACCGAATGGCACGCCGAGCGGCGTCAGCAAGCCCATCGCAAGATAGCCGCCGATGGCCGCGAAGGCGCCGTGGGCCAAATTGACAACACGCATCAGTCCCATGGTGACAACGAGGCCGACCGAGATGATGCAAAGCAGCAGGCCGTACGAAACGCCGTAGAGCAGGACGAAGGCGAGCGTGGACATCAGGAGCGCTGGTGCCGGCTGAAGGTCACAAGCGGACCGCGCGACTCACTTCACGCCCGGCGGCTTGACGCCTTCCAGCGTCTTGATCACGACATTCTGCAACCTGCCATCCTTCTGCTCGACACGACGGATATAGAAGTTCTGGACCAGCTCGCGTGTAGCGGGGTCGATCGTCACCGGCCCGCGCGGGCTCTTCCAGGAAAAGCCGCGCAGACTCTCGATCGCCGTCTTGCCGTCGAAACCCTTGTCTTGCTGCGCCTCCAGCATCCGGTGCACCAGCGTCAGTGCATCATAGGCGCCAAGCGTAAAGGTGCTGGGAAGGACCTTGGCGCCGAACTTCTGCTGCAGCGTGGCCTTGAACGCGTTGTTCTCGGGGCTGTCCACTGTCGACGAGTAGTAGATGATCGAATGGAAGCCGATCACCGAGTCGTCGAACAGGTGCAGATCACTGTCCTCGGCTTCGCCCTGCCCGATGATCAGGATCTTCTGCGTCAGGCCGCGCGCAGCAAGCGCCTTGATGAAGCTCACGGCAGCCGCACCCGGCGGGATGAACACTTCCAACACGTCGGGATCGGCGTTGGCAATCCGCTCGGCATAGGGCGCAAAGTCGACGGTGTTGAGCGGCACGCGGTCCTTGCCAACGACCTGACCGCCGCCGGCCGAGAAGGCCTCCGCGAAGGCGGCCTCTGTGTCGTGGCCGGGCGTGTAGTCGCCAACCACCGAGTAGCCTCGCGCCTTGCCGAGGCTGCGCGCCCACTCCGCGCCCAGGCGCGCCGGCACCGAGATGTTCTGCCCCATCCGCACGAAGAACGGCGAGGCTGGCATCAGCGAAGGCGACGCCGCGTTGAACAGCAGCGCCGGCGTCTTGGTTTCGTTGACGGCCGGCGCGGCGGCCGCGGCCTCGGGCGAAAGATACAGGCCGCCCAGGATCGAGACCTTGTCGCGCACGAGAAGTTCCTCGGCCAGGCGCTTGGCCTGCGCCGGGTTGGGTCCGCCGGTGTCGCGGTAGACCAGCTCGAGCTTGCGGCCGCTCGCCATCGCTCCGTTCTGCGCCAGGTAGGAGTCGAGGCCCTGCTTGTACTGCTCGCCGCTGACGGCGAACGGTCCGGTGAATTGGCCGATGATGCCGACTTTGAGGACTTCCTGGGCGTGTACCGGCGCAAGAGCGGCCGGCACGATGGCGGCGAGCGAGATGAGGGCTAGCGTGGTGACGACCTGCTGACGCCGTTTCATGTCTTTCCTCCCGTTGGATTGGACAAAACGTATGCAGCGCGGACGCCAATCGCAATGGTCTTCCATGGAAGACCATTGACGACGATTATCTTCCATGGAAGACTTGTGCGTCAACCGGGAGAACGCCCATGCTGTCCAGGGAAAACAACGAATTGATCTGCCGGGTTGGGCCGGGAACCGCCATGGGAAAGGCGTTCCGGCGCTTCTGGCTGCCGGCGCTGTTGTCGGAGGAGTTGCCGGGGCCCGATTGCGATCCCAGGCGCGTTCAGCTGCTGGGCGAGGATTTCGTCGCCTTCCGCGACAGCGCGGGCAAGGTCGGCGTCCTCGACGAGAATTGCTGCCATCGCAGCGCCTCGCTGGCGCTCGGCCGCGTCGAAGCGGGCGGTATTCGCTGCATCTATCACGGCTGGAAATTCGCCGTGGACGGCACCGTGCTCGAGACGCCCAACGTCGCCGACCCCACCTTCAAGGATCGCTTCAAGGCAAGGGCCTATCCGGTGCGCGAGGCTGGCGGCCTCGTCTGGGTCTATCTCGGGCCGCCGGCACAGATGCCGGCATTCCCGCGCTGGCCCTTCTTCGAGCTCACGGCGCCCCATCTCCTGCCGGTCTATGCCGTCGTCAACTGCAACTACGTGCAGGTCATGGAAGGGCTGGTCGATTCCTCCCATCTCACCGTGCTGCACACCGCGCCGCTCAGGACCACCGGCGGCTCGGAGCTCGATTTCGCCAAGAAGACTGAGCATCTGCAGTTCAACGCCGCGCCGCGCATCGAGGCCGAGGAAACCGACTTCGGCTTCCATTACGTGGCGATGCGCCCGGTCTCCGAGAATCCGGCCGACGGAACGATGGCGCGCATCGCCTCGTTCGTGCCGCCCTGCTTCATCCTCAATCCCAACGGCGACCTGTTCTTCGCCATCGTACCGGTGAGCGACACCCGAACGCTGTTCTTCCATGTCTGGTGGAACGCCGACAAGAAGATCGGCGAGGAGCCGCTGCGCAGCCAGCAGCTGGAGTTTGTCGGGCTCGACCAGGCGGCGCTCGACGCCTACGGCCTCAGCCTGCGGACCTGCGATTCGCCGCAGGCCGCCTGCCGCGCCAACAATTTCCTGCAGGACCGCGCGGCCCAGCGAAAGGGCCACTTCAGCGGCCTGCCGAGCTTCACCCAGGAAGATGCGGCCGTCGGCATGTCGGGCGGCGCGATCCGCGACCGCTCGAAAGAGATCCTGTCGGTGGCCGACGTCGCCCTGCCCAAGCTCTACCGATCGCTCATGAGCTGCGCCAAGAACGCTGCCGAGGGACGCGACCCGCCGGGACTGCATGCGGACACCATGAACATCGTGGGCGTATCGGGCCGGCTGGCGCCGGGCCTGCATTGGCGCACGTTGGCGTCGCAGCACAAGGTGATCGAGAAAGCGAGCGCAGCCTAGATGGCGGGAACGAACGTGCAATACCTCAAAATGCTGGAGCTCAAGGGCCGCGGGTTTGTCGTGCTGGGTGCGGGCCAGGGCATCGGCGCGGCGGCCGCGCACGCGCTTGCCCAAGCGGGCGCGACTGTGTTGTGCGTCGACAACGACGAGGGCCGCGCCCAGGCCATCGCGCGCGACGTCAAGGGACATGCCTGCCGCGCCGACGTCCTGCAGCGCGCCGACATGGAGCGCATCTTCCGCGAAGCCCAGGCCCGGCTCGGCACGGTGACGGGCATCATCGACATCGTCGGCATCGCCCGCCTCAAGCCGCTTGCCGACTTCGACGATGCCGCCTGGGGTGAGCAGTTCGACCAGGTGCTGCGCCACGCTTTCCTGACCTTGCAGATCGGCGCCGCGGCCCTGAGGCAGGCGGGCGGCGGTACGATCACCTTCGTCGGCTCGCTGGCCGGCTTGCGCGCGGTGCGCGAGGAGGTGGCCTACGGCACCGCCAAGGCCGCCCTGCACTACCTGGTCCTCAGCGCGGCCTCGGAGCTGGCGCGCGATCGGATCCGGGTGAATGCCGTGGCGCCAGGCTTCATCCGCACGCCGCGCCTGGAGCAGATGCTAGGAGCGGAGCAATGGGCAATGGTCGACCGGGCGATCCCGTTGGGGCGCGCCGCGCAGCCCCATGAAATCGCTGCCCCTCTCTTGTTCCTGGCAAGCGAGCTCAGCTCGCACATCACCGGCCAGGTGCTGGCGGTCGATGGCGGGCTGGCCAACGAGGCGGCCCTCCCTGCCCTGACGTTCGCCAAGCCCCGGCCCGCGCCCTAGGACCGACTATCGCTGAAGGGTGAGTCGTAACTGTCACCCCGAGCGCAGCGAGGGGCCTTTGAGGCCGCAGTAAAGGTCCCTCGCTGCGCTCGGGATGACAGCGGGGCCGTCTCCGCTATTCGTGATTCCCAATACGGGTGCCCTGGCCGCGTCATGTTCTGGCGCGCGCGGCGCGGCGAGCGCCCTTCCCTGGCTTGGCGGGGGCCGGTGCCGGGCGGGCGGGCTCCAGGAGCGCGATCAGCTTCAAACAGAAGCGCGTCGCAGCCTCGCGCTCGCTCTTGTCGAATTTCGACGTCGCTGGCCGGATCGCCGAGTCGCGGGCCAGCAGCTCGACGGCGCTGTCCACCATCTCCAGGCCGCGATCGGTGAGCTGCACGCGAAAGCCTCCGCCATGGTCCGGGTCGGGCAGGCGCTTGACCAGCCGGCGCCGTTGCAGCCGGTCGACCTGCTTGGTCACCGCGCCCGAGGTCACGAGGAGCGCCTCGAAGAGGTCGGTGGGACGCATGGCATAGGGCGGCCCGCCGCGGCGCAGCGCGAGCAGCACGCGCATGTCCCAGGCGCTCATGCCGAAGCGCGCCTGGCACAGGCGTTCGTACTCGCTTTCGATGAGGCGCCCCAGGCGACGCAGGTAAATTGCCAGCAGGAAATCACCGAGGTCGAGGTCAGGTCGCTCGCGCTCCCACTGCCGCGTGATATGTTCGATGAAAGTGTCCGGTTCGCCTGCCATCACGCTCGCTGCTCCTGGGCGGGCTATATAGCATTGCCCTCCTCTCCAGTCTGCTTGCCTTCCGTGGAAGATGAATGCCATCATGCGACGATGGCCTGGCAACTCCGCTATGCCTCCCACCTGGGCTACCGCTCGGCGCAGGAACCTCTGTTTCGCGCCAGCGTGGGCACGCTCGATCCGCTCGCCCATGTCGACTACGCGGCGAGCCTCCGCCTTGCCGGCGTGCAGTACGCACTGGCGCGCGGGCGGCCAACCGACGAGCAGGGCGCGGTCGGTGCCGCCATGGCGCGGCGCGGCATGGAAACCGGCTGCGTGATCTACACCAGCTTCGACAATATTCGCCGCCCTTTGTGGGCTGATGCCGGCTCGTCGGCGCGCGAAGCGCTGGCCCACGAACTGACGCTGGCCTTCGAGACCGCGCGCCGCGTCGGCTCGTCCCATATCGCCGTGCTGAGCGGAATCGATCCGCGCGGCAACGCAAAGGCGCAGCGCGCCGCCTTTGTCGACAATTTGCGCTGGGCCGCCGAGCGGGCCGAGAAGGCCGGCGTCGTGCTGCTGCTGGAGTCGGTCGACCGCGCGCGCCTGCCCGACATGCTGCTGCACCACATCGCCGACGCCAGCGAAATCGCCGCGGCCGTCGACAGCCCGGCCGTGCAACTGATCTTCGATACCGGCCACGTGCAGGCGATGGATGGCGATGTCGTGCGCCAACTCGAGGCGGCCTGGGACCACATCGCAATCGTCCAGCTGGCCGACACGCCGGGCCGGCTCGAGCCAGGCAGCGGCGAGATCGACTTCGCTGCCGTGCTGGGTGTGCTGAAACGGCGACGCTTCCACGGGCTGGTCGAACTGGAATTCGGCTGGTCCGTGCCCGGGCTCGAGACGGAGCAGGCCTTCATCGAGCGCCTGCGCCGGCTCGATGCCACCGCCTGACGAATTGGTCCGCCTGGCTACGAGGCGAGCTTGAGCAGCTCGCGCACGGTCTGGCCCTTGCTTGTCGGGATGCCATGGTGCGGCACCACCGCCCGCCAGTTGGTGTCCTGCGCCACATTGACGTCCGGCGCGCCGACATCGCACACGTCGACGCCGACGCCGACCGGATCCTGCCCCTTCTCGAGCGCCCGTGTCGCCTCGAGCAGCCGCTGGCGCACGCGTACCACCGCCTTGTCTGCCGGTACCAGATGCTCCTTGCTGCGGTCGAACATCGGGCCCATCGACATTGCGATAATGGCATCCTCCTGCTCGACGCCGGAGAAGCCGGTCCAGTTCTCGCGCATGCGCGCGCGATCCTGACCGAACCGATCGGCCCAGGTCGCCTTGAAGTCGCAATCGTCGTCCGACCAGTAGTGCGGATCGTCGAGACCCATCAGCGCGATCATCTTGGCGCGGTCGATCGGCGCCTTGCCGTGGATGACGATGAATGTGTTGGTGCTCTCGTCGTCGGCCGGCGTCTCGAACACGGTGAAGTCGAGCGACGGCGCCGGAATGATCCGTGTCGAGGGCATGATGAACGGCACGATGCGCACATTGATCGTGCCGCTACCGTCGCCCGCCTGACGGAAAGCCGCGTAGTAGAAGCCGAAGTCGGTGTTCTCCTGATCAAGCGTCGGGGCGTTGTCGTCCACGGCAAGCGCGGCGGGATTGGTCTCGTCGGTGCTGCGCTGCACGGCGTTTTCCATCCAGCCGGGCCGCGCCACGTTGCTGTGCAGGATGCCGACATGGGAGCTGTCGAAGCCGCCCTCCAGCAGCTGGAGATAGTTGGCTTTGGTGTTCACCCGCAGGATCACGCGGTGATCTTGGGCGGCGTCCATGAAGGCGTAGCGTGTGAAAGCCGGCATCTTGTCGGCCGGGCCCAGATAGGCCCACACCAGTCCACCTTCTTCGTGCACCGGGTAGGCGGTGGCCTTGACCCGCTTCTTGAAGCTTTCGTCCCGGTTATTAGGCGTGTCGAGCAAGCTGCCGTCGACGGCGAACTTCCAGCCGTGATAGAGGCAGCGGATACCGCACTCCTCGACGCGGCCAATCGCCAACGACGCCCCGCGGTGCGGACAGAGCTCCTGGAGGACGCCGACCTTTCCGTTGGTGTCGCGGAACGCCACCAACCGCTCGCCCAGCAGCGAAACCCTAAGCGGATCGCTGTCGGGCCGGGCGATCTGGGTCGAGACGCACACCGGCAGCCAGTAGCGACGGAAAACCTCGCCCATCGGCGTGCTGGCACCAACCCGACAGATCCTCTCATTGTCACTGCGTGGAAGCATGGTTCACCCCTCCTGGGTCTCCAATATCTTCCATGGAAGACGATTGGCGGCGCTTAGTCAAGAGGGTTCATGTGGCAGAGGTATCGCATGTGGCGATTTCCGTCGTCTCGACCGGAGCGCGAAGCGCGGAGTGGAGAGACCTTCTCTCCACGATAAGCAGCTTATCGTGGAGAGAAGGTCTCTCCGCTCGGGCCTGCGGCCCTCGGTCGAGACGACGGGAGGCGCCACATGCGATAGCCCTGGTTCATGCAGCGAGGGTCAGGCGTCAAAGCCGACCCTGCCGGACAAGCTCGGCGCGGATCTCGCGGATCCGGCGCTCGCCTTCGGCCAGCGCCTCTGCGCTGGTGTGAACGGAATAGTAGCCCAGCACGAGATCGTGAGGATGCGGCACCGCCGAGCCCAGCATGAACTCCGTGTCCGCTTCGGCCATGAACTCGACGGCGGCCTCGCCTGGCGCGAAGATCGCCAGCTCGCCCCGCCCGACGCGGTCCGGCGTTCTGACCACGCCGTTACCCAGGGCAATCCAGAGCACCTCGTGCCCGGCTGGCGGTGTGTAGCGCCAGCGCTCGCCGGCGGAGAGGCGGACGGCAAGGTAGTTGATCTCCGCCGGCGATTCGATCGCGCTGCTTACGCCGTCATGGGAACCGAGCAGGACACGCGCAGGCCCGGCCACCGGCACATCGTCAGATCCTTGATAGAGGCTGACCGATGGTCCGAGCTCGAGATGCGGCGGCAAAGCCACCCAGAGCTGGAAGCCGCGGGCGAGGCCGGGCTCGCCCGCGCCACCGCCGTGCCACACGCCGTGACCGGCCTGCATCCACTCGACGCCACCCGCCTTCAGCAGGCCGCGCGCGCCGTTGGTGTCTTCATAGCTGGTGCTGCCCTCAGCCATGTAAGTCAAGGTCGCGATACCGGAGTGGGGGTGCAGTCCGAAGCCGCCGAACTCTCGCCCGCCGTTGTCGAACAGGTCGACGAAGACGAACGGCTTCAGCAGTTTGCCGAGGTCGCCCGGGCTGGCCAGGCGCGTGATCGGGCCATGGGTCTGGCCGGAGGTGCGATGGATGATCGGACGCAGAGTTCCGATATCGTGAATGAGCGAGTCCATGCCTGGTCTCCTGATCAAAAGTGAAGAGGGCAGCGATCAGGCGGCTTGCGCGACGTTGGTCGCCCGGCCGCGGTTGTCGATGCTGAGGGCACCCGCGCCGAACGCAACGATCTGCAGCAGTCCGCCCGCGATCATGACGTTCTTGAGGAAGTGGATCATCTGGTTCTGGTCGGCGAAGTTGCTGTGGAACGACACCGCCGTGGCGAGCGCGAACAGCACCAGCGCGGCCGCAACCAGGCGAGTCCGGAAGCCGGCGATCAGCAGGATGCCGCCGCCGAGCTCGACGGCCACGGCGACGGCGAAAGCCAGCGGCGGGAAGGGCAATCCCACGGCGCCGATCATCTGGGTCGTGAGCCCATAGGCACCGAGTTTGCCGAGGCCGCTCATAGCGAAGGGAAGGCCGATCAACAAGCGGCCGGCGAAGGGGAGATAACGCGTAGCGTTCATGGGATTTGCTCCTTGCTGCTGAGTCAGGCGGCGTTGACCAGGAGGAACTCCGCATCCTCCTCGGCCGTGATGGTGAGTGCGCCCTCGTCGGTGGCGGCGATGCCGTCGCCAGCCGCAACCCGTTGCCCGTTGACGAGGATCACGCCCTGGGCGGGGGCGAGATAGGCATGCCGGAAGCGGTCCAGCGCGTGCGTGCCCGACGTTCCGGCAAGAAGGGTCGCGCCCATGACCCGTGCGTCGGCGCGGATCTGCAGGGCCTCGGTGTCCTGCGGGTTGCCGCTGGCGAGCGCAATCAGTCGTCCTGCGCGATCCGCCTTGGGAAAGCTGCGGCTGTCCCAACGCGGCGCGCCGCCGCGACGGCGCGGACGCAGCCAGATCTGGAACAGCTTGAGCGGGTCTTCACCGTAGTTGTGCTCGGAATGACTGATCCCGCTGCCGGCGCTCATCACCTGGACGTCGCCCGCCACGGTGCGGCCGACATTGCCCGCGCTGTCTTCGTGCGTGACGACGCCTTGGCGGACATAGGTGACGATCTCCATATCCGAGTGGGTGTGATGGCCGAACCCGGTGCCGGGGGCGATCTCGTCGTCGTTCCAGACCACGAGGGCGCCCAGCGGACCGTTCGCGAGGTTGCCCTTCGCTGATACGACGAAGTGGTGACGCGCCGTGAGCCAGCCGTAATCGCCTCGATCGAGCGTCTCCTTGGACCTGAGCTGCAACATCACTGTTCCTCGGCTACGGGCATGGCCGCGACGCTGCGTCCATCGCTTGAGGATGCGCCCCGGAAGGCTGATCGATAATATGGAATAGTTCGAACGAGCCTTGCGGTAATTCAGAATAATGGCGTGCTCCCAATTGTTCTGGAATCCCGCATAGCCCATTCCAACTATTCCGGCTTATGCGCAGGCGACCCCGGGCCCATGTTGCCTTGCATCACAACCCGGAGATCGCCATGAGCAACGTCCTCCTGATCCATTCCAGCGTGTTCGGCGAGAAGTCCCAATCGCTGGGCCTCGCCCGCGACTTCCTGAAGCGCTATCCGCATCGCTCGTTGGTCGAGCGGGCGCTCGCCCCCCACACCATGCCGCATCTCGACGGCGAGACCTTCGCCGCCATGGGCACCGACGCGGGCGACCTCGACGGCCGGCAAAAGCAAGCGGTCGCCCTGTCGGACGAGCTGATCGCCGAGCTCGAGGCCGCCGACACGATCGTGCTGGCGGTGCCCATGTACAATTTCTCGATCCCCTCGACCCTGAAGGCCTGGATCGACCACGTGGCGCGCCGCGGCCGCACCTTCCGCTACACCGAGAAGGGCCCCGAAGGCCTGCTCGCGAACAAGAAAGTGTTCGTGCTGGTGGCGCGTGGCGGCGTCTACAGCAAGGGCGCGCCCCATGCTGCCTTCGACTTCCAGGAGCCGTACCTCAGGACGGTGCTTGGCTTCCTTGGCATGACTGACGTGACCTTCGTTCACTTCGAAGGGCTGGCCATGGGGCCGGACGCGGCGAACGCCAATCGGAGCAAGGCGCTGGCGCACATCGAGCGCCTGACCGGCGGAGCGGTCGCCGAGGCCGCGGACTAGCCTAGGCGCGCTTGTCGCGTTTGCGCAGGAAGTCCACAAGCACCTTGAGCGCCGGCCTGATCTGCCGGCGGCTCGGGTAGTATAAGAAGAAACCGGCGAGAGGCGGCTGCTGGAAATCGTCGAGCACGGTGAGCAGGCGCTTGGCCGCGAGTTCTCTCTCGACCGAACTGCGCGGCATCTGCAGCAGCCCGGCGCCTTCGACAACCGCCTGCATTGCCATCCGATCGTCGTTGACGATGAAGCGTCCCTCAACCGGTACGTCGACGACGCGCCGGTTCAGCCGCAGGCGCCACGATATGAGGGCACCGCTGCCGAAGCGAATCCGGATGCAGTCATGCCCGGCAAGCTCGTGCGGCGTCTGCGGTCTGCCGTGCCGGGCGATGTAGGACGGCGAAGCGACCGTGACGACCGGAATTTCATCGCTGACGCGTACTGCGATCATGTCGCGTTCCAGCCGCTCGGCGTGGCGGATGCCGGCATCGAAGCGGCCGGCTACGATGTCGGTAAGGGAGCTGTCGGCGGAGATCTCTACGCTGATCTCCGGGTAGGCGACGAGAAAGCGGCTGATGTTGGCTACCAGACCCAGATAGGCGACAGGCGGCGCAACGGTCAGGCGCACGACGCCGGCGGGCTTGTCGCGAAAATCGTTCACCAGGTCGAGCGCCGCACGGTAGTCGTCGAGCACCGGCCGCAGCCTCGCCAGCAGACGCTCGCCGGCGAGGGTTGGCGCCACCGACCGCGTTGTACGCTCGACCAGCCGTACGCCCAGCCGCTCCTCAAGCTGACGCACCATCTCGCTGACCCGCGGTGGCGACAGGTTCAGGTACCTGGCGGCCTTGCTGAAGCTCTTCTGTTCGAGCACGGCGACGAAGGCGTTAGTCTCGGCAAGGCTTGGCTCAACCATCGAGTCTCCCTACGTTCGGAAATCCCGAATAGGCGGCCAAGACTATTCCATTTTGTGGACGATATGCGACTCGTCGGCGGGGTCGTTATTGCTGGAGGTCACGGCTTGCTCTCCTTGGGCTTCAGTAGCTCCTGGAAAGCGGCGACGACGACGGGTCGCGGCTGGCGGATCGGCGGCAGCGACTGATGGGCTTCCCAGCCGCCGCCCAGCGCCTTGAAGAGATTGACGAGGTGGTGGGCCGCTGCCTCCTGCGCGATGACGTATTCCCTCTCGAGCTCGAACTCGGCGCGCTGGGCGTCGAGAACATTCAAAAAGTCGGTGAGACCGCGTTCATAGCGCTCGGAGGCCAGTGTCACGGCCCCGAGGCTCGCGGCCAGGGCGTCGTCCAGGTTGCCCAGACGGTCCTGCTGAGCGGCATAATGCGCCATGGCGGTGTCGACCTGCTCGACCGCCCGGATGATCGTCTGCTTGTAGTTGAGGAGGAACCCGCGGGCGCGCAGATCGGCGATGCCGACCATGGCGTCGAGCGTGCCGAAATCCAGGATTGACCACGACACCGACGGACCGACCGCCCCGATGAAGCCGCTGGAAGCGACTCGCGCCGGCGACTGCAGGCCCCCCGCCGCAATCAGCGACACATGAGGAAACAGGTTGGCCGTCGCGACGCCGATTCGCGCGGTGGCGCCGGCGAGATTGCGTTCGGCCTCGCGGATATCCGGCCGTCGCCGCAGCAGGTCGAGAGGCAGGCCGGTGTCGACCTTGCCCGGCAGCGCCGGAATGGTCGCCGGGGGCTCGAGCTCCTCGCGTAGCATCCCAGGATACTGGCCGAGCAGAACCGCGATGCTGTAGCGCGCTGCGTCGATCTCCGACCCGATCGGGGCAAGGCTGGCCTCGAGCGTCGTCAGCTGGCGCTTGGCCAGGTTCACATCCAGCTCGTTGGTCAGGCCGCGGTCGGCGCGCGCCTGCACGTAGGCGAGCGTCTGGCCGGCGGTTGCGACGCTGCGCCGGGCAACGGCCAGCCGCATCTGCCAGGCGCGCAGCCTGAGATAGGCACGCGCCACGTCGCCGACGACCGAGATCAGGACATCGTTGCGGGCCGCGATCGCGGCCTCGGCGTCATAACGCGCCGCTTCGATCTCGCGTCGAAACTTACCGAACAGGTCGATTTCCCAGTCGGTGTAAACGCCGACTGCCTGGGTGACTTGATCAAGTCCCGAGCCATTCTCGCCGGACCGCAGCGGATTGGCCACACGCCCGCGCGTCAGATCCTGTCCGGTGCCCCAACCTGCGCCTTCGCTCGCGATCACCGAGGGCAGCGCCTGGCCCACCGCCCCTGCCACCTTGGTGCGCGCCTCCTGCACCCGGGTGAGCGCGATGCCAAGGTCGAGATTGGCCTCGATCGCCCGGCTGACCAGCGAATCCAGTTGGCGATCATTGAGGCCTTCCCACCATCTGGCGAGATCGACCGGCGGCGCGCTTGCTGTGGTGAGCGACGGCTTCGACTTCGGCTGCTTGGCGGACCCGATGGCGGAAGGCGGCGTGAAGTTCTGCGGAACGTCGATTGGCGGCTCGCGGTAGTCGGGCCCGACGGTGCAGCCGGCCAGCATGAGGGCCGTCGCGGCGGCAAATGGCTTCAGTCGCATCATCGCGAGCGCCGGGCTGCGGCAGGGACGGCGCCGGCAAGGTGACTGCCCTCTGCGTTGGGGCGCACCTTCTGGCCGGCAGTGATCTGGCTGCTGATATTGAGGACGACCCTGTCGCCCGGCACCACGCCGGAGGCCAGCTCGACAGTCTTGCCGTCATCGCGGGCGATCGACACGTCGCGGAACTGGACCGTGTCGTCGCTGTTCACGACGGCCACTTGCGGGCTGGCGGCACGGGCCACGACGGCCGCGGCCGGCACCTGCGCCGTGCCCTGGCGATCGAGATGAAAGCCGACCTTGACGTAGAGGCCGGGCAGCAGGACGTCGTCAGGGTTGGGAATGTCGATCTCGACGCGTAGCGTACGGGCGTGAGTATCGACGGCACGGGCGGTTCGGGTGATCCGGCCGTCGAACGGCCGGATCTGCGCGGCGTTCACGTGGATCCGCACCGGCGTGCCGACCTTCATCGATTCCGACACGGCCTGCGGCGCGTCCACGAAGATGCGAATCGGATCGTTCCGGGTCATGCGATAGAGCGGCGTGTTTCCAGACGTGCTGCCGGCAGTGACGAGATTGCCGATGTCGATCCGGCGCTGCACGATCGTGCCGGTGAAGGGCGCGCGGACTTGCTTGAACTGCTCGTCTGCCGCGAGCCGCTCGACCTCCGCCTCCGCCAGGTTGACCTGGGACAGGGCGGCGCTCACCTTGGCCTTGGCGCTCTCGAAGCCTGCTTTCTTGTCTTCGCGCTCCTGTTCGGAAACGACACCCTTGGGCGAATTCTGCCAGCGCTCATGGGTGGTTCGCGCGAACTCGGCCTCGGCCCGGCGGACCTGCAGCTCGGCCTGGGCGGCATTGAGCCGGGCGCGCGCGGCGACAAGCCTGGCATCGAGCCCGGGTGTCTCGATCGTCGCCAGGACCTGCCCCTCCTCGACATGGTCGCCGATGTCGACGGACCATTGCGCGACATAACCGTCGACCCGCGCGTAGATCGTGCTCTCGTACCACGCAGCCGTCTCACCGGGCAGGCTCAGCACGCTGACCGGTGGGGCCGGCTCGACCGTCGCCACGGCGACGGCGGGCGCCAGGACGGCCTGCGCCTCGGTCGCCGTCGCCAGCCTCTCGCTGGAACGCGACCGCGACGCATTCGTCGCGACAAACCCGATCAGCAGCACCAACACCGCCACGCCGGCAAGGACCTGCACGCGTCGACCGGTGCCGGGCCGTAGCGGATCTCCCGTGGCGGCGGTGTTGGCCGGCTCGGTGTCCGGCCGGGAGTCCTGTTGGGTCATGTGCGCTCACCGTCGATGGCCCGGGTGCCGCGGCGAAGCAGCCGGTACAGGACTGGCACGAATACCAGCGTGGCGAGGGTCGCGAAGGCCAGGCCGCCGATGACGGCGCGCGCCAGCGGGGCATTCTGCTCGCCGCCCTCGCCGACGCCGAGCGCCATGGGAATCATGCCCAAGATCATGGCGCCCGCCGTCATCAGCACCGGCCGCAGCCTTGTATATCCGGCGGCGAGTGCCGCCATTCGCGGCCCTTCGCCGGCCGCGGTGCGCTGATTGGCGAAGGTCACCACCAGAATGCTGTTGGCCGTCGTGAGGCCGATGCACATCAGAGTGCCCATCAATGCCGGAACGCTGAGATGGGTGCCGCTGAGGTAGAGCATCCACATGACGCCGCCCAAGGCGAACGGCACGGCCATCAGCACGATGAGCGGGTCGAGCCAGCTCTGGAAATTGATGACCAGGAACAGGTAGACGAGCACGACGGCCAGCGCCATGCCGGAGAACAGCCCGCTATAGCTCTTCAGCATGGTGTCCACCTGCCCGCTCAGTTGCACCGTGACGGCCTTCGAAGAGCCGGGCCGATTGGCGGCGATCACCTCGTCGATGGCGTCGGCAGCCGATGCCAGATCGCGCCCCTGGACATCGGCGTGGACGTCGAACACCGGCCGGATATTGAGCTGCGACATGACCAGAGGCGTCTCGCCTCGGCGGAGTTCGGCCAGGTTCATAAGCAGCTGGCCGCGGCCGTCCGGGCCGCCGGCCGAGACCGGCAGCGTCCAAAGGTCGTGGGTCGTGTTGATCCGATAGGCCGGCAGCTGGACGACCAAGGGATAGCTGACGCCGGTTCGCGGATCGACCCAGAAATTGGGCGCCGTCTGCGCGCTGCCGTTGGTGGTAACCAGCACGTTGTTGGCCGTAAGCGACTGATCGAGGCCGAGTTCCGCCGCCAGGGTGCGATCGACATCGACGGCGAGCGTCGGCGCATCCGGAACCTGGAAGACATGGGAATCGACAATGCCGGGCACGCTCTGCAGGTCCCGGGCAAGCTTGGTTGCCAGGGCATAGGCCTCGTCGCTGTCCGGCCCCGATACCCGGATATCGATCGGCGCCGGCTGGCCGAAATTCAGCACCTGGCTCACGATGTCGGCGGGTTGGAAGAAGAACACGAACCCGGGAAAGCGCTCCGGCAATTCCCGACGCAACGTCGCCATGAGCAGGGCGGTTGGCCTGTGTTTGGGCGTGAGCGAAATCAGGATCTCCCCATCCATCGGCCCGACGGTGGCCGAATCGCTCAGCGCGATGTTCAGGCCGCTATAGGGCAGCCCGATATTGTCGAGGACGGTGTCGATCTCGCCGTCACCGACGATGCGCCGGATCTCCGCCTCGACGCGGGCGAAGTCGGCCTGGGTTTGCTCGATGCGGCTGCCGATGGGCGCGCGGACGTGCAACCGCATCTGCCCGGCGTCGACCCGCGGAAAGAAGTCCTCGCCAAGCCGCGGGAAGAGAAGCAGGGAGGCGACCATCAGGACCAGAAAGAAGCCGACGGTGGTCAAGGGCCTGGTCAGAGCCCACGCAAGGCTGTTGCGGTAGGAGTCGCGAAAGCTCTTGAAGCCGCGGTCGAACCGGCTGTGCACCGCGCCCAGGGGATTCCAGTGCGCACGAGCTGGCCTTATCGGCTGAGGACGGCCCACCACGCCGCGCATCAAGTACTTGAACAGGACGGGTACAAGGGTGAAGGACAAGGCAAGGCTTGCGATCAGGGACAGACAGACCGAGAGCGACAGCGGCGAGAAGAGGTATTTCGCCGTGCCTTGCAGCAGAAAGACGGGCACGAAGACGATGCAGATGCACAGCGTGGCGAGCGAAGTCGGCAAACCGACCTCGCCGGCACCGTCGAGAATGGCCGTTTCCAGCGGCTCACCGAGCCCGAGATGCCGCTCGATGTTCTCGATCACCACTGTGCCGTTGTCGACCAGGACGCCGATCGCGAGAGCAAAGCCGCCGAGAGTCATCGTATTGAGGGTCTGGCCTGAGACATCCATCGCCAACACGGCGGCGATGATCGAAATCGGGATCGAGGCGAGCGTGATGAGGGTCAGCCGCCAGTTGCCGAGAAACAGCAGGATCATCAGCCCGGTGAGGCCCGCCGCCATCAGGCCGCCCATCACCACGCCGCTCAACGCGGCTTGGACGAAGACCGACTGGTCGAAGAGAGCCTGGATCGACACTTCCTTGGGAATGATGTTCTCGATCTGGGGAAGAGAATTGCGGATGCCGTCGATGACCGAGAGCGTCGACACCGCGCCGGTCTTTCGCACGGTGATCAACGCACCGGGCCTTCCGTCGACCGAGACGGAGTTGGTCTGAACCTGATATCCGTCATGCACATGCGCGATGTCGCGCATGAATATCGTCTTTCCGTCGACCTGCTTGATCGGGAATTCGTTGATCCTTCCGATCACATCAGGGCTGTTGTTCATGGCCAGGATGTAATCCTTGCGACCGATCTTCACGTCGCCGGCGGGCAGGATCACGTTCTGGCGCTGCAGGGCTGCGCTGACGTCGGCGGGCGACAGGTCGCGGGCCGCGAGGGCCTGCGGGTCGAGATCCGCCATGATGAGGCGCGGTTTGCCGCCATAAGGCTGGGGGACGTCGGCGCCACGGACGATCGCCAGATCCGGACGAATGACGTTCTGGCCGAGATCGTTCAGTTCGGTATCCGAGAGCGACTTGCTGAACAGGCTGAGCTGGATGATCGGCACGTCCGTGGCCCCATAGCGCAGGACCAGCGGAGGCGTGATGCCGGGCGGCATGTATTTGAGGACGACCAGCGCGCTGCTCGCCACCTGGGAGACCGCTTGGCCGGCGTCGGCCCCTTCCTGCAGGTATATCTTTTCGACTCCGACGCCCAAATAGCTCGTCGATTCGATGCGGGAGATGTTGTCGACCAGGGACGCAAGTTGGCGCTCATGCAGGGAGAGGATTCGGTCCTGGATGTCCTGCGCGCTCATGCCGTTGTAGGTCCAGACCACGCTGACGACCGGGATGTCGATCTCGGGGAAAATGTCGACCGGCATCCGCAGGGCGGCGCCGCCTCCCAGCAGACAAACGAGGATCAGAACGGCGCCGACCGTGTATGTATGCCTGAGCACAAATCGGACAACTGACATGATCTGACTTCCCTAGCGGCAACGCCGCGTTCCCTACACCTCCTCGGTACGCCTACTCATGCCAGCGCACGGGCCGGCAATCAGACCGACAACAGCGCATGCGAAATAGCGAAGCGAATGGCGAATTCTTCCGCTTCATCTGACCAGAGCTTCCGCTAGTCGATTGTCACCGCACCCCCGCCAGGCGTCTTCCCAACATGTCGCGCCGATTTCGAGTTCGCACGTTGCGGGCTCATGCACCGACGTCGATATGAGGACCTCATACCTTAGTTCGATAGCGCGTTGGCTCATGACAGGGGCATCATGCCCCACCAGCAGGCCAGCGTGCGGGCATTGGCAGATGGGCGAAGCGATGCGCAGGATGATTGGAACTACGCGACGGTCATTCCTGGGACAGGCGGGCGCCGGCGGCCTTGCGCTCGTTTCAGGTTCGGCCTGGATCGCTTCGGCGAGGGCCGAAACGACAGTCGACCTTCCACTGCCCGACGGCCCCCGGGTGCGCGTGGTCACGACGTCCTTCCCGCAGAAGGCGGCGATGATCCTGCAACGCACGCGGCCGCCGCTGCTCGAGACACCGTTCGAGGTCTTCGACCGCGGCGTGTTCACCCCCAACGATTCGTTCTTCGTCCGCTGGCACTGGGCTGTCATTCCGACCGAAGTCGATGTGAATACGTTCCGCCTCTCCGTACGCGGCCATGTCGGCACCGAGCTGTCGATGACCCTGAAAGACATCGTCGACGGGCTGCCACGGGTCGAACTGGCGGCGGTCAATCAGTGCTCGGGCAATTCGCGTGGCTACACGGCGCCGCCCGTCGCGGGCGCGCAATGGTCGAACGGCGCCATGGGCAACGCCAAATGGATGGGCGTCCGGCTGAAGGACGTGCTCGACCGGGCCGGCGTGAAGCGCGGGGCTGAGCGGGTTCGTTTCGCCGGCCTCGACGAGCCGGTAGTCGACGGCGCGCCAAAATTGATGAAGTCGCTCGACATCGACCATGCGCGCGACGGCGAGGTGATGATCGCCTACGCCATGAACGGCGAGCAGCTGCCGCTGCTGAACGGCTTTCCGTTGCGACTCGTGGTGCCTGGCTGGTACTCGACCTATTGGGTGAAGATGCTCGACCGCATCGAGGTGCTCGACGGGCCCGACGATAGTTTCTGGATGAAGAGCGCCTACCTCATTCCCGACACGCCGGGCGCCACCATGAAGCCGGGGCAGACCGGCGTGAACATGGTGCCGATCAACAAGATGGTGCCGCGCTCCTTCGTCACCAACCTGAAGGACGGCGACACGCTCAAGGCAGGCGCCAAGACGCTGGTGCGCGGCATCGCCTTCGGCGGCTCGACGGGCGTGAAATCGGTCGGGATCTCGATCGACGGTGGAGCGAGCTGGTTGCCGACGGTGCTCGGGCGCGACGAGGGCAAGTACAGCTTCCGCCAATGGCAGAGGGAGATCGTCCCCGCGGCGGGCGCTGTGTCCGTCATGGTCCGCTGCACCAACAACGACGGCCTGGCCCAACCGGCGACGCTGAACTGGAATGCGGGCGGGTTCATGCACAACGCGATCGAGATCGTCCACGTGACGACATCCTGAGGGACCCATGAGCCTCTCTGTCACCCCGGTCGGATTCGGCGCCGCCCTCCTGGCGGGACTGGTGCTCGCGATCATCGGCCATCCCGAGCCGCCCGGAGCCATCCTCGTTCCGGCCGCCGCGCCGGTCCCGGCCGGCGCGCCGCAGACCTTCGTGCTGAAATCGGTATCGATCGACCTGCCGACCAGCAACATCGCCTTCCCCGGCGGGACCAAGGCTGAGGCGATCAACGCCAACTGCCTGGCCTGTCACTCCGCCGGCATGGTGCTGACCCAGCACAATCTCTCCAGGGCGACGTGGGCCGGCGTGGTCGACAAGATGATCCACGCCTACAAGGCGCCGGTTGGCGAAAAGGATGTGCCGGCGATCGTCGACTATTTGACGGAGACAAAGGGATTGAAGTAATCCGCGTGGGGGCTCGGATGGATCGGGCCTAGGGGAGAGATATGCCGCCAAAGACACGATTCATGATCTGAGGCCCGGGAGGTACCGACGTCGGATGCGACACGGCTAAGCAAGTCCTGGACGCGCTAAATGATCTGAAAAATGCCGAAGGGGTCACCGTCACGGACTTGCAAACTGGCATGAGCGGGTAGACCCGGGAAGCGCTCGAGGAACTTGCGAATGGGGAGCGCGAGTAATAAGTCGACCGAGGCCGGTCATCGCCCGGCCAAGCCATCGAATTTGCGAAGGCAGTTGAGCCGGTCCTATGCCATTGGCAGGCCTCACCCGGATCCCTGATCAAACAGGAAGCTTCGCCACGTAAGGTGCGATAACTATCCCTCGGGCGCCATCCCATCAGAGGAGCAGGCATGACCGGCTACACTCCGCAGGGCCCGCTCGGCGTCGGCACGGCGCCGTTGGGCAATCTCGGCACCGTGGTGCCGGAAGAGTCTGCCGTCGCCTGCCTGCAGGCCGCGTGGGATGCCGGCATCCGCCACTACGATACCGCGCCGCATTACGGCGCCGGGTTGGCCGAGCACCGGCTGGGCAACGCGCTGCGCAGCCGGCCGCGCGACGGCTACACGCTCTCCACCAAGGTCGGCCGGCTGCTGCATGCTGCTGAGGACAGGCGGCCGATGAACCAGGGCTTCCTGCACGCCCTGCCCTTCCGGCGCACCTTCGACTACAGCGCCGCCGGCACGGTTCGCTCGCTGGAGGACAGCCACCAGCGCCTGGGGTTGAGCCGCTTCGACATCGTCTATATCCACGACTGCGCGGAGGACTGGCACGGGGCTGCCTGGAAGGATCGCTTCGCCGAAGCGATGGCCGGTGCAGCGCAAGTGCTGAGCGCCATGCGCGACCGCGGCGAGATTCACGCCTGGGGCATGGGGCTCAATCTGGTCGAGCCGGCTCTGGCCTGCCTCGAGGCGGCGAAGCCGGACCTTTTCCTGATCGCCGGGCGCTACACCTTGCTCGACCATACGGCGCTCGGGCGGCTGTTCCCCGCCTGCCTCGCCAAAGGCGTGAAGGTCGTGCTGGGCGGGCCCTACAATTCCGGCCTTTTGGCCGGCGGCACGACCTTCAACTACGAACCCGCGAAAGCCGACATGGTGGCGCACGCCGAGGCCATCCGCACCGTCTGCGCGCGCCACGGCACCGACATCAAGGCCGCCGCGCTGCAGTTCTGCGCGGCGCACCCCGCCGTGGCGGCCGTCATCCCCGGCCCGCGCAGCGCCGCCGAAGTGGAGCAGAACGCCCAGCTGATGCGGGCGGAGATCCCGGGCGCCCTGTGGGCCGATCTGCGCCGCGCCGGCCTGTTGCCGGAGAGCGCTCCGACGCCCGACAAATGATCCAGGTCGACGCCCACCATCATGTCTGGACGATCGCGCGCGGCGACTACGGCTGGATGTCGCCCGATCTGTCGATTGCCCGCGACTATGGGCTGGATGACTTGCGCCCCTTGTTGGCCGGCATCACCGCAACCGTGCTGGTGCAGGCGGCGGACAGCGAGGCCGAGACGGCGTTCATGCTCGATGTCGCGGGCACCTCGGCAGGGCTGGTGCAGGGCGTGGTCGGCTGGACGAACCTCGCGGCACCCGGCGCGCCCGCCCGCATCGCCGAGCTTGCCGGCATCCCGCTGCTGAAGGGCCTGCGGCCGATGCTGCAGGACATCGAAGACACCGGCTGGATCCTGCGTCCCGCGGTGCAGCCGGCGCTGGCTGCGATGGCGCGGCACGGGCTGCGCTTCGACGCGCTCCTGAAGCCGCGCCACCTTCCCGTCATCGGCACGCTGGCCGAGCGCCATCCTGACTTGCCGGTGGTGATCGACCACGCCGCCAAGCCCGACATCGCCAACGGCGGCTTACAGCCGTGGGCTCGTCACATCGCCCGCCTCTCCCGCGAGACGCCGTGGTGCTGCAAGGTTTCAGGCCTCGTCACCGAGGCGCGGGCGGACTGGCAGGTCGAGGATCTGCGTCCCTATGTCGACCACTTGTTGTCGACGTTCGGGCCCGACCGGCTGATGTGGGGCAGCGACTGGCCCGTCGTCACGCTGGCGAGCAATTACAGGCGTTGGCACGAGGCTGCGGTGGCGCTGCTGCCGGCCAGCACGCATGCCGCGATATTCGGCGGCACGGCCGCGCGCTTCTATGGCCTCTAGGACAGCTTGGCCCGAACAACCGGCATCACGCCCTTGGCGATAGCTTCGAGATCGCTCACCGCGTGGCGCAACGACATGCCGGGCTGCCGCGCCTGGAAGATGAAATGGTCGAGCGCGAGGCGCGGCAGCCAGGCGACCAGCTTCGCCGCGATGTCGGCCGGCGTGCCGAGGAACCAGCGGTCCTGCATGAAAGTCTCGGACATGTAATGGGGGTTGTCGCCGGTCAGCGGCTTGCGTTCGCCGGTCGCCGGATCGACGTAGGTCTGGCCCGTGCGTTCGGGCGCATATTGCACGCGGTAGACGTGGTCGAGATAGGGTTGGTGCCGCTTGATCGCGTCGGCCGCCGAATCGCCCACGAGAATCTCGCGCATCAGGGCATACGGCAAGCGGCCGGCGTTCTGCCGCGCGGCCTCGTCGTCGAACGAGCGGATCTGGCGCACCAGATGTTCGAGCTCGATCAGCGGCGCAACGAGCAGACCGGCGCGATGACGCACGGCACGCGCGCGAGCCAACGGGGCGGCGGCGCCGATCCACAGCGGCAGCGGACCGGGCTTGACCGGCGGCGGCCGCAGCAGCCCGCCCTTCACCTTGTATACGCGTCCCTCATAGTCGAAGCGCTCGCCACGCCAGGCAAGGCCGAGAATGTCCAGCGACTCCTCGAAGGCGGTCGTGCGCCTGGCATAAGGCCAGCCGAACATCTCGAACTCGGCGGGGCGATAGCCCTGCCCAAGACCGATCTCGACCCGGCCGTCCGAGAGATTGTCGAGCACCGACAGATCCTCGGCGAGACGCAATGGATGGCCATGCAACGGCGCCAGCGCCACGGCCTGGCCGATGCGGCAGTTAGGAGCGGCAACCGCAAGGGCCGCACAGGCGACGACAGGCGACGGACAGTAGCCGTCGGCCTCGCCGTGATGCTCGCTCACCCAGAGGGAGTCGAAGCCGAGCCGGTTCGCTTCGGCCGCCAGTTCGATTCCTTCGCGGTATGACTTGTCCCACGGCTCGCCGATTCCCTGATGCACCTGGAAGCTGAGCGCCAGGCCGAACTTCGGCGCTGTCATCGGTCAGCCGCCCAGTTGATGCCTGAGCTCGGCCCAGCGGTCCATGATCGGCAGGAGCTTGTCTTCCTTCTCCGCCGGCAAGGTGAAGACGACGCGGTCGATGCCGATCTCCTCGCAGAAGCGCAGGCCGTCGATCTTGTCGGGCACGCGGAAGATGCTGATCGGCAGGGTGGCGGGATCGCGGCCCGCCTCCGTCGCCATCTTGCGGAACTGCTCGATGACCACGCCGACGCCGTCCTTTGCCAGGCGGTCGGCGCGGGGAATCCAGCCGTCGCCGTAGCGGATCGCGCGCCGCGCGGCATAGGGGAAGGCGCCGCCGACGATGATCGGCGGATGCGGCTTCTGAGCCGGCTTGGGCCACTGCTTCATCTTGTCGAAGTTGACGAATTCGCCGTGATATTCGGGCTCTTCCTCGGTCCAGATGGTCTTCATCGCCTCGATCCGTTCGCGCGCCAGCTTGTGGCGGCTGCCGAAGACCGTGCCATGGTTCTCGATCTCGTCCTGGTTCCAGCCGTTGCCGACGCCGAACAGGAAGCGGCCGTTGGACAGTTGGTCGATCGACGAGACGACCTTGGCGGTGACGATGGGATCGCGCTGCGTCAGCAGCGCGATGCCGGTGCCGATCTTGAGCTTGGTCGTCACGGTGGCCGCGGTGTTGAGCGCCAGGAACGGGTCCATGATGTCGTAATAGGGCCGGATCAAGGGCCCGCCGGCCGGGTAGGGCGTCTTGCGGGTGGACGGAATATGCGTATGTTCCGGCACCCACAGCGATTCGAAGCCGCGTTCCTCCAGCGCGCGCCCCAGCGCGGCGGGCTGCATGGAGTCCGTGGTAAAGAACATCACCGCGCCGATTTTCATGGTTGGCTCCCCTTTGATGTTTGATTGTGCGCCGCTCTCGGGTGAGGGCGTCAAGGCGCTTGCCTTGGCAAGGCGCCGCAACCTAGCCTCCCCAAGAAGTACAGGCCGCGCCAATTTCGCTAGGGGATGGCTCATGCCTTTGCTGAACGACGGCTTCCAGGGGGACCCGATCTCATGGCGACAATCGATTCCCAGGTTCACTGCTACGAGCGCAATCATCCGGGCCGCCCGTGGACCGAGGTTCTGGCCGGCCCGCCGGCGGTCACGGGCGAGGACATGGTGAAGGCCATGGACGCCGTCGGTGTCGATGGCGGGCTGTTGACCTCGGTGTTCGCCATGTACCGCTATGACGCGAGCTA
>Ga0308309_10000141_pt1 | contig 61226 bp, 44 predicted proteins | sample HubBroMetageWFT5_FD_192491 | JGI IMG/M metagenome (GOLD analysis project Ga0308309, IMG submission 192491) | Warmed and freeze-thawed soil microbial communities from the Hubbard Brook experimental Forest, New Hampshire - Hubbard Brook CCASE Soil... | ecosystem: Environmental > Terrestrial >...
CAAGGCGACACCCAATCGGCGCTTTCAACCGATGCCATCGTACAAAAACTCATGGCGGCAAATGCGCGCCGAGCCTCGCGCTTGCGAGGCTACAGCGGCAGGCGGATATACCAACTGGATTATCGTGGCCTTTTCGGCGGCCACGCCGAGATGCAGGTAGAAGTCACGTATCGTGCTCCGGACGAGAAGGACTTTAGAATTGTTTCCCAGACCGGCTCAAAGCTACTGATTCGCCACGTTCTGCTGAAACTGCTGCAAAGCGAACACGACGCTCAGGAGGAACAGAACCGCAAAGAACTGGAGATCAACCCGGCAAATTATCAGTTCGGCTTGGAGAGCACCCAGCACACTCCGGCGGGCGACTTTTACGTACTCGACGTGAAACCCAAGAACAAGAGCAAATTCGTTTACCAGGGCAAGATCTGGGTGGATGCGCAGGATTTTGCGGTGACCCGCATGGATGGCAGTCCGGCGACAAATCCTTCTTTCTGGGTCAACCACATTGAGATTCAATATCTGTGGGCAAGGATCGACGGATTTTGGCTGCCCATCCACAACCACTCGGTTACCGAGGTCCGGTGGGGCGGCAGAGCCGTGCTCAATATCACTTTCTCGGATTACCAGATCACCGGTGACAGTCAAACCACTGTGCCCAAAGCTGCTGACAAGAGTCTGATCCTGCCGGACCCCTCATCGGTAAGTGTGCAACCACGTTGAAGCGGGATTTCGCGTTTTATCTGGGGTTATTAGCGGGTGACGGGCAAATCGGAAGTTATGGCCAGGACAGACTCTCAACGACGTTGTCCAGAAGTCGGCTTGTAGGAGACTAGTATTGATCTCCTCGAAGCCCGTTTATGGAGCGCAAAGACGAAGCTGCTTAGTGAATGTCATGCGGATCCCGTGCTTCGGCCGCAGGATGACCATCGGGCGGGCTTCGATCTTTTGGCCCGGAGCCAACTGAAAATCGTATTTTCTGAGCAGATCGCTCAAAATCATAAGGATCTGCAGCATCGCGTAATTTCCGCCGATACAGCCTCGCGGTCCGGCTCCGAAGGGAAGATAGGTAAAGGGTGTGCGCAGCTTCTCGTTTGCTTTGGTGAAACGCTCTGTGTCGAAGGTCTCAGGATTCTGCCAGTAGCGCGGAGCATGGTGCGCACCGTACACATACACAATCACCATCGATCCGCGCGGTATGGCGACGTCACCTACGCGGTCGTCCGTGACAGCCATGCGATCGACCATCCAAAACGGCGGGTAGAGGCGCAGCGCCTCTTGAATGACCTGAGTCACAAATTCGAACTTGGGAACCTCGCCGTGGCCCAGGGGCGCTTCGCCGAGCACGGAGTCAAACTCCTGCCGTACCCTCTCGAGACAATCCGGATGCGAGCTCAAAAGATAAAGAAGCCACGATAGCGCATTCGACGATGTTTCGTGTCCGGCAACCAGAAGTTGCATGCTCTCGCTCAGGATGAGCTCATCGGTCATACCTTTGCCATCGCTGTAACGCGCGTCCATCAAAGTCTGGAGCAAATCGTGGCCGGGCGGGTCGTTGCGGCGCTTCCGTATGTATTCGAGCAGAATGGCGTCGGCGCGCGTTCGCATGTCTTCGTGTCTGCGCAGTTCGCCTGAGATGGCGAACCAGGGATTCAAATAGGGTTGAAGGGTTTGCCGGACAATGAATTCCTGGACGGTGCAGATCGTATGGCTGACAAGATCGATGTCTTCATCCTTCAAGCGTGCGCCAAATAGGGATCGGGCGACCATCGCGAAGGTGATTTTCATGAGCTGGGGGTAAATATCCACGGCGCCCGCGTGGATCTGTCTGTCGAAATCACGTAGCGACTCGGCAAGGGAGTCCTGCATGATTGAGGACAAGGCATCGAGTTGCTTCTTATCGAAGCCCGTCTGGATGAGACGGCGCTGCGTGCGCCAGGCTTCTCCTTCGGTCGTAAGCAGGCCTTTACCCAAGAAGTGGCCCATTCGCTTAACTTGAATTTCGGATTTCTGGTAGTTCTCCGCATTGGTTTTCAACACGTGCTGAATGACGTCGGGATCGATGGTTACCATCGCCTCCTTGAGACCACCCAAACGGATCCAGAACGTGTCGCCGAAGATTTCGTTGTAGCGGGACAAAACCTGAACCGGATTGCGGGCCATTGCGCGAGAATCCGCAAAGCAGCGAAGTCGGGAAACAACGGGGACAGGCGTTGATGAACTCATACCCAAACGTCCTGATACTTGCTTCGAAACGAAGAAGATTTCATGTCACTTGAAAGAAGTGCTAGCTGGCCCATACAAGAAAAGCAATGACGCTCAAAATCAGTCTTGATCCCCCAGTTGCTTCAACAGTATCAGATGATGCTGGATTGCCAGGGTCATGGTGGAGTGCTGCCTATAGGGAACCCCAAACTCTTTGGCAGTCTCCTTCACGATCCTAGTCAACGGAGCATAGTGGGTATGACACACGAAAGGACACAGGTGGTGGACGACGTGATGGTTGAGCCCGCCCGCGAGCCAGCCTACAAGCGGGTTTTCCGTGGCATAATCGGCCGTTGTCGCGAAGATGTGATACACGCCGTCTTCAAACTCGCCACGATCCGAGGGAAAATAGGTGCTGTCGACAGTGTGCGTCGATTGGAATACGAGCGTTACGCTTAAACCGACGATCAAATGGACCAGGAGGAACGCACCAGCGACCAGCAGAAGCGATTTTCCCAGCACCATCACCGGCAAGATAAGCATGTAAGTGAGATAGAAGCCCTTGCCTGCAAAGAGAATGGCATATTCGCGCAGCGAATGTTTAGTCCGTCTCAAATATTCATGGGTCGGAAAGAAAAAGCACTGGAAGTCCCTGAAGAACACATAATCGAGAGAGAACATCGCGTAAACGAACAGCGCGTAGATATGCTGAAACCGGTGCCATGGCGCCCGGGGTTCATAGGGGGTAAAGCGAAAAATGCCGCGTCCTGAAAGCGCATCATCTTCAGCGTGGAGATTGATGCAGGAGTGATGACCCCTATGATGGAGGATACGCCACATGTACGAGCTCATTCCGCACAGATCGAAGACGTAGTTCAGGATTTTGTTGACGTGCGACCGGGACGAGATCGCGTTGTGATTGCTGTCATGGGCGATGTTCAGCAAAAGGAATGTCTGCGCGAGGCCGCCTAAAAGGTAGAGGGCGACAAATTTCCATGAGCCGGGCCTGAGCGTATACAGAGCAATCCATGCGCCCACGAGGACAACTAGACCGATAGCGATCTTGAACCACATGGTGCGGTCCGCTTTCGGAGAAATGCTCTGATCGGCAAAAAACCTGTCCAGGCGGCTACGCAAGACTTTCGGGAACGAAGCCGCACCGGCCGATTCGATAATCGGCGAAACTGAAGTTTCTGATGGTGAAAGATCCGCGATGTCCGGCTGATTGGCAATCACTGCTTCGGGTTGGAACGTCACCGGCGCCTCCGCGATTGTGGTAATGGGGCCGATGCGCTCCATATGCTGCATGCGCAGCCCCGGCCCGCAGCGAAATTGTTGCCGCGCCGTCGACAGTCTCGCTGCAATATTCTAATGTGAGCCATTAAGGCAATCAAGAAAATTCAGAACGGGGTAGTAGGCCAGTGGCCCACTACCCAGAACGGACAAGCATGGATGCTGTTGCCTCATCCGGGGACGCGATGACGCGTGGTATTGTGCAAACATTTTGCTAATATACCAACTAGTGAATCCTAGTGAACGGAGCCTCCTTCATGTGGTGTGGGAACTTCACAAGTCTGCGTTGCCTCATGGCGGGAGGTTGGAGAACGTCCGTTCCCCGGTTAATCGAGCACGCTTGTGTTAAGAAAACAATTGCGCGTACATTCTCACAGTCCCGCATTCCAGATCTGCACTGCGATCTGCACTTTGAGACTCAATTATGTTTCACCAACCTCCTCGCTCGCGAGGTATGTTTCGTTTACTGACTAGCGTTCTATGCGAGCTTGGAGGATCGCTGATTGATGACGGCGTCAATTCTGGACCACCTGGATAGGCTGGCGGACGAGCACCCGGACAAACTCCTTTATTCATACCTTGACGTAAACGGCGATCCGATCGAAAGCTACACCTACGCGTCGTTTCTCCACCGAACGCAAGCGATCGCCGGACATTTGCTGAAGGATGGTCGTTTCGCGGCAGGCGACCGGCTTTTGCTTGCCTATCCGCCGGGGCTCGAAATGATCTGCGCTTTTTTTGCTTGCGCGCGCGCCGGATTGATCCCCGTGCCGGTCTATCCACCCAGTTCGCGTGGCTTCCAGAGCGCTCTATATAAGACGGTCCACATCGCAAAGGATTGCCAGGCCGCTGGGATATTAACGAGCAGAGACTACCACGCATCGCTCAAGACGAATCTCGCCAGAAGTGGAGTCTCTGCGTCGGGCGTCGACGTAGATTACATTTCCAGTCTTCCGTGGACCCCGACTGAAGATTTTGTGAATACGATTTCGGACCGTCTACCTGTCGATTCTTCGGAGATATTGTTTCTCCAGTACACGTCGGGTTCGACGATGGAGCCCAAGGGCGTGATCGTTACGCACGAAAATATCCTGACTACCTGTCCGCTGGTGATCGACCATCCAGCACCGGTCGTCGTTTCCTGGCTTCCGCAGTATCACGATATGGGACTGATCGGTTGCTACCTATATCCAGCGCTGAAAGGTGGCACGACGTATGGGTTCGCCCCCATGGACTTCATTCAGCGCCCGATCCTATGGTTCAATACCATAACGACATTCCACGCCACCGCGGCGGCTGCCCCCAACTTCGCCTACGACTATTGCCTGCGCGCTGGGAGGCTTTCTAAGGAAAGCCTGGAGGCTTGTGATCTGAGTTCGCTTCGCGTGTTGATGTGCGCGGCGGAACCCGTAAAGCCGGATACCTACACCCGGTTTCTAGAAGCGTTTCTGCCCTATGGACTCAAGTCCGAGAGTTTCTATGTTGCCTTCGGGCTGGCCGAAAATACTCTGGCGGTCTCGCTGGGTGGTCGCAACATCGTTTCCGTCAACAAGCGTGCCCTCGCGCTGGGAACGGTCCGCATGCCTATTGAGGTCTCAGAGATCGGCGGGGCCACGCAGATTGTCAGTTGTGGAATCCCACTGCCGGGTCTCGACCTGAAGATCGTGGATCCGGAAGGACACTTCGCTCTTAAACCAGATCGCACCGGCGAAATTTGGGTCTCCGGAAGCGGCAAGTGCCAGGGTTACTGGAATAACCCTGAATTGACTCTGAAACAGTTTCGAGCGCGGCTTGTGGACGACACTCCATACGACGATGGCTACCTTCGCACTGGCGACATGGGATTCATTCACGACGGCGAACTCTACGTCTGTGGCCGCATCAAGGACATGATTATTCTCCGCGGGCAAAACTATTACCCGCAAGACATCGAGAACGTCGTGGAGAAATCATCGAATTTGATCCGGCACAATTGCGTCGTCGCGTTCCAGATTCAGGAAGACAGCGAACCCGCGCTGGCAATCGTCGTCGAAGTCAAGAATCCTAAGGCACTCCCCGAAGCACGAAAGATCGCCGCCGCCGTCCGGAATTATCTCAACGCGGAAGTGGCGGTGATTTCCCTCATCGCGCCTCGCGCGATCCCGAGAACGAGTTCGGGAAAAATCATGCGCCATAAAACCAAACAGATGTGGCTGCAAGGTCAATTCACCGTTCTCTCCGACTTTTCGCGGGAGAAGGACGCCGGGAACTCTGCGTCCGATTCCGACATGCATTCCACCTTCGCCGAATTGAAGGCCAGATACAACCTGACAGGTCAGGAATCGTACAACCTCGTCGAAGCCGGCCTGGATTCCCTGGATCTTGTTGTGTTCATGCATGAACTCAAGGAACTCCTGAAAGATAGAGACGCCGAAATGCTGGCGAGGCAGGTAGATATTGGTGTCATTCAGCGTGTCAGTGTAGCCGAGTTGTTTGAACTAGCCGAGCAACTGGAGCGCGCTCCCGAAGAGGCGCTGGTTCATCTGCGCCATTCCCTTGTGGCTTTCCGTGACGAGCAGTCCGGGGTTGAGAAACAAATGATGAGCAATGACAGGAAGCTCATCTTCGAGCCCCCGGTGCCTGCGCCCATGCCGGAGATACCGGTGCTGAAACAGGTGCTGCTGACAGGCGGGACCGGCTTCATAGGGCCATTCCTCATAAAAAGCTTGCTGGAACAGACACGAGCGGCGATCTATGTTCTCGTCAGGTCTTCTGACGAAAAGCAGGGCAAGCAAAGACTGAGAGCTGCAATGGAGTCAATGGGACCATGCGGGGCAGGGCTGATGGAGATGTTCGAGGACCGCGTGATCCCCATCTCCGGTGATCTAGGGCAATCCAAACTAGGCCTGATGCAGGAGGTGTGGGATTTTCTCGCGCATGAAATCGATACGGTGTTCCATAACGGTGCAACCGTGAACTACCTGTTCAACTACGACCTGATGCGCGCTGCGAACGTGCTAGGAACCAATGAGGTCGTAAGATTGGCATTCGAGGGAAGGCCCAAAGAGTTCAATTATGTTTCGACTACGTTCGTGTTTGGCTGGGCGGTCAAATCAGTCCTGTATGAGACCGACCTGAACGAGAATATGGAACTCCTCGATTTTGGATACAGTCAATCGAAGTGGGTAGCGGAACAAGTGGTTGTCGATGCGCGCACGCGGGGACTTTCCGCGCGGATTTTCCGGCCGGCTCTCGTGAGTCCTTCCGTAAGGGGCGGAGGTAACAACTTCGACATCGCCGTTCGCTTAGTTGCCTTTATGGTGAATCACGGTATCGGCGTCGACACTCTCAACCAGGTCAGCTTTGTTCCGGCTGACATTGTGGCGAACAATATCGTTGCGATCTCTACCACTCCCGGTACAGCGAATAAGACTTACCATGTCGTGCGGGACGATTATTCGAACATGATGGATATTACCGCGCTTATTACCAAAGCAACTGGCCGGCAATTCGAAATATTCAGCCTTCCCGATTTCGTTCCCGAGCTGATCCGGAGATGCCGGAAGGAAGATCTTCTGTTTCCCCTTCTCGATTTTCTGGTGGGCTCTGTCGACAACATCTCCGCAATGGAGTTCAAACGGTATGACAACTCTTCCTATCAAATGGCCCGGGATGCCTCTGTCTGGGGCAAACCGGACCCGTCTCTGGAAGATACGGTCAACGGCATTCTGAAATTTATGTATCGCAAGGGGATCATTTCGGTCGCGGCTCGTGAGGTTAACGCGGCGTCACCGATCGGCGAGCGCGAACTGAAGATGGGGACCCATCGGAGAGGCATCGATTGCGGTCCGCATTGCCGTCAATGCTTGGCCGATGCAGGACATCCTGTGTGTATCGAGGAGATTCCGAAGATCGAAGCCTCGGAGCAGGCGTGAGATGATCGCGGGGGGAAATGAGCGAGAGGGCCTCTCGACAACAGGCAACCGTTTATGCTGAGGCAACATGGGTTATCGCGCCGAACGATGCAACCCTACCAAGAGCGATCAGCTTCTGGACTACACAGATACATTCTCCGCTACTTCTTAAACACGAGCTTTTCCGTTAGCCGCTGGCCCGTTTCCAACGTGCCTGTGGCGGTTAGGGTCATCTGGTGCCCATCCGCGGAGACGACCCACCTATCCTTTTGAGTGACTTGATCCTCCCGCCGGTAAGTCGCATCCAGCGTGTGAGCATCGACAAGTTCGAGCGTCACGGTATCGTTGCGCGAATTCTTTAGATCGTATGGCTTTCCGTCGAAACGGGCGGTATAGCTGTAGTCACCCAGAAAACGTACCCCACCGCTTCCGTCCGCCTCGATTTTGAGCACCAACCCTTGCCGCAAACGGGTCTTGCTGAGATCCTGCGTCCACTCGCCGACAAAGGGGTCAGTGATAACCTTCGCACCTCCGGTTCGCGTCCACACCGTGATCCGATCGGGATGGCCCACGGTCGCATTCGTGGCCGTTAGCTCCTTTCCATCCTTCGAAACTTGTTCGCGAACCGTCGCCACCACAGTTCCGTCCTTTTTTTCCGTGACCTCGGACTGCCTCCTATCGATCTTGCGCAGATCAATTTGATTGAAGCCAAGATTGCCGGGTGCGGGGGAATCGTGTCCGTTCCGATTCGCGGTGAAATCGAAATGGGTTTCGCCTGACATGACTACATGCACTCCGTCATGCAGATGTGTAATGGAGAGCCGATTCGGAGGATCCAGGCTGGACTGCGCCGAGATGAGCGTCCAGACGCCAATGCGAGGATCTGGCGCTCCGAGTTGGACGGCGGCAAGCAGAGCGAATAACAGTAAGGTACGAATTGGTCCTCCTAAGCCGATGACGAAAGTTTAGCAGATTCGCAGACCTCGTTATTGTGAGCGGGAGCGAGCGTGTCTAGCCAATACCGCGGGAAAATATGAATTGCTTGCGGATGGAACCGCTGTTGGCCTCAGTGGTTCTCACTCTTCGCAACAGAGCTTTTGTGGCGACGATGTTGTATGACATGATGAGTGCCATGCATGTGCGTCGTGTCTGGGTGTCAGGGATCGTCCTCGTAGCAGCCCTTGCACTTCTTCCATTTTCTTTTCATGCCGAGCGACACTTGGAGACCGCGACCCGCGTCGAAGGCAGCCAAGCTGAAACTGTCCGGCACGAGTTGGCCGACCGTTTTCGGTCGCCGTTCGTGGACCAAGTGGTCCTGGTGATTCAGGGACTCCCGCCTGCCGATTCGCAGGAAGGCGCGCAAGCATTAGAACCCATCGCGACTGCGCTGAGGGAGCAACCCGGCGTTTCGGGAGTCGTGTCCTATCTCGACTCTCGCGATAACATTTTCCTGGGCCGCGGAGGGGGGACGTTTGTTCTCGTGGGACTCACGTCGACCGACGGTCCCGTGGAGTTGCTGGTTCCGAAGCTTCACCAACTGGCAAGCTCGCTTGAAAATCAACTGCGGGGCCGTTATCCGGCAGTAAAGCTCGAACTCACCGGTGAGATTCCACTGAATTTCGACATTCGGAAAGCGAGCTCCGACGACGTGCAACGCGGCGAGAGTCTGGTGATCCCCGCGACCCTCGCGCTTCTGCTGGTGGCTTTTGGAAGCCTGATCGCCGCCCTGATTCCATTGGCGGTTGGCCAGCTTGCCATCGCGACCACTATGGCGATTACGGGATTCCTGGCGCAGCGGTGGCACTTGTCAATTCTGGTTCAGAATTTGGCCACCATGCTTGGCCTGGGCCTGGGAATCGACTACGCACTCCTCATGGTTAGCCGCTTCCGCGAAGCGATTTCCGCCGGGCACAACGGAGCCGCAGCCTCAGTCATCGCGGCACATCAGGCAGGTCGCACGCTCTTGATCTCAGCCTCAACGGTAGCGATCGGATTCTTAGCGCTCTTGACGGTGCCGATAAGCGAAATCCGTTCCATTGGTATCGCGGGATTCCTGGTAGCCGGAATGAGTGTGTTGCTTACAAACACCATCGTTCCGACAGCGCTGGCGTTGCTCGGTCCGCGGATTAATATTGGCCGCTTGCCCTTTACTCCAAAGTTGGATGCGCATCGGGCTGATCGCACTGGCATGCGCTGGCGGCAATGGGGCAAGGTGATCGTCGCGCATCCCTGGCTTGCCCTCTTTGTGGCAGGCACTCCTTTGCTTCTGCTCGCCTGGCAGGTCAGACGATTGGATACCAGTCTTCCGCGAGGAGATTGGCTTCCACCGGCGGCCGAATCTGTCCATGCCCTCCACAGCCTGAGACAAATGGATCGGGAAGGGGTTGTTGAATCATTGCGCGTGATTGTCGAGCTTCCAACCGACTCCATCGCGCAATCCGACGCTGGGTGGAATGTGCTGGATCGTCTCACCAAGCACCTCGCGAGCGACCCTCGTTCTGGCCGCGTGATTTCTATCACTACAATTGCGGAGGGCAACCGGTCTTCCCTCCTTAACATCTCGCGGGAGACCCGTCGAACGTTTCTGAGTAGTGACGGACGAGCGGCGCTGATTGAGGTGTTACCCGCGAGTTCGGTCTCCCTGCGCGACCAGGTCAACTGGGTGCGGGAGCTTCGGGGAACGGGCGCGCTAGCTCTCACCGGAGTGCCTGGCGCAACGCTCCTCGTTGGGGGTATCCCGGCACTCAACGCCGACTATGAAACGATTATTAAAGACCGCTTTCCGTCGGTAACGGCGCTGGTAGTCGGGGGGACGCTCCTTGCGTTACTCGGCGGGTTCCGATCTATCTTCGCTGCCCTGAAGGCCATCGCACTCAACCTATTCTCGGTAGCCGCATCCTTCGGAGCATTGGTTTTCGTTTTCCAAAACGGGCACGGAAGCAGATTCCTGGGAGTTCCCGGAGGTACCGGTAGCGTGTTTCCTCTTGTCCCGATCGTCGCCTTTGCGATCGTTTTCGGATTAAGTATGGACTACGAGGTATTTCTGGTTGCACGCGTTCTCGAAGCCAGAAGGAGCGGGCTAAGTGAAATGGATGCAATCCCGGAGGGTCTGGCTAGAACCGCAGGCCTGATTACGAGCGCCGCTGCGATCATGATCGTGGTATTTGCGGCATTCACTTTCGGAAGTTTTCTGGTGGTCAAAATGATCGGATTTACGTTGGCGGTCGCCGTGCTGATTGACGCCACACTCGTTCGTATTGTGATCGGTCCCGCGCTCCTTCGTATTGCAGGTGATTGGAACTGGTGGCCTGGGGGCTTGCCAAAGCGAGCAAGGCGCGCTTGAGGGCGAGTCGCGGAATACGTCAGCCCGTTTGTTGGGGATGAAACCTGGATTGAGAACATTCCGAAAGTGTTACTCCCGCTTCGAGAGTAACTCCGCCCTTACAGGTCTTCTCTGGAAGCACGGAGCGCAGCATCCAGCGCGTCCAAAAACCGATGTGGCGTAGCGTAGATATGATCGACGGACGCGAGCTTTTTCTGTAGCCTCTGTGAGGGATGATCTGGCATGTCTTTATCCCTGCGCGGCACCCACACGGTTTGCATACCTGCTTTCTTGGCACCCGGCAGGTTACCGATCGTATCTTCTGCCATGATTGTCTCGAACGGATTAATCGGGTCCGCCGGGTCGCGCATGTTGTTAATCGCCGCAAGCGCTTTCTCAAAAACCTGCGGGTGCTTGCCTTTTTTATAGGGAGAAATCTCTTCTAGCCCAAAAATTCTGTGCTCGGGAATCACCCCTCTGAGGCCGAGCTTTTCCAGCTTCTCCATTGCCTGTCCTTCGCCCTGCTTGAGCGAATGCGAGAGAACAGCAACCTCGACCCCAGCTTCAGTTAGCCGCTGTATCTTGCTTACCAGTCCGGCATCGGGCCGGATGAACCCGCTGCCCATGTGCCTATTCCACAGCCGCGTAACCCCTTTTTCCCCCTCTAGGATTTTTCCTCGCAGTCCGTCGCGGGTGAGTCCTGCTTTCTTTTCCCTCATGTGGTCCTGAAGGAGCCTAAGATTAAAGGCCATGGCGATCATGTCTTTGTAAGGTGGGTCAAGGGATTGACCATGCTGCATACCTTCTTCCGCCCCACCCAAGCGCGCGACCCTCCGGCTGCGACGATAGGCTTCCAGCATGCCGATCACGGAGGTGCCGGGGTAGCCCGTGCTTTCTAGGCGTTCCGCCATCTCGCTGATGTACCGGCATAATGCGTCACCTGGATTCTTCTTCGACTTTTCTTTCGCCACTTCAATCAATTTTTGCGCTATTTTCTTCCGGAATATGGGAAGGCCGTATTCCTTTGTTACCGCCCGCCAAGCTCGCAGAACGGCGTTGCGGTATGCCTTATCGTAAGGGTAGAGAAAGGCATCCAGGTCCAAGATAAGGAGCCGCACCTTCTCGGGATAAGGCTTAGGGTCGGGATAGTTTCCAGTTTTCATGGACTCTGACGCACGGGCCTGAGATTGCGCGCAGAATGGTGATCTTCAGTCCCACAGCCATTCTAAAGGGACGGAGCTTATCGCTTCGATGGGCCAGTAGTTACCTAACTGCGGCGCGGGCCGAGCCTAGCCGCTGAAATAGGCTCATATAGATTCCTCCAGACGTCGGGAGACTTCCTGAGGCTGTTAGCGAGGGCAAACTGGCGCGAGACCTTGATCCGCTCTCAATCTCAGTAAACACGGGACTGGATACGCTGTACTACCTCCAGCGTGACTACGATAGAGCGCTGGCACAGTGCCGGAAAGCTCTTGAAATCAGTCCGGATGCAGCAACGATACACTACGATTTGTTTGATATTTATTCCGCAAAGTCGATGCATGGCCAAGCAATTGATGAACTGGAACAAAACATCAGATTGGAAATTGGGCCAGAAGAAGCAGCCTCAATTGATCAGGTTTATAAAAAAAGGGCCACGAAGGGGCGTTGCGCAGGGCGATTGAGATCGCCAGTAATACTTCTGTCGCGGATTATGACCCTTACTTTGCAGCCAAGAGCTATGTGCTCCTTGGTGACAAAGATCAGGCGCTCGTCTGGCTGAATAAGGCCGCCGAGGCGCATTCTCAAATTCTCTTCATCAAGGCCGATCCGTACTGGGACTCCATCCGCTCCGATCCGCGCTACGCCGACCTGCTGCGCCGGATGGGGCTGCCGCAGTGAGCGACCCGACACCCCCGTTCTGAAGGAAGCCAAAGCGGAGTACGCGAAGCTGCAGTAGCGGCGTGGCAATCTTCCAACGAAGCCTGACCCGCTTGCACACCAATTGTCAACTGACGCTATCAGGAGGGTGGGTGTGGTCACGGTGACGTAGCCAGTGGTCGCGCCTGGGGAAACGAGGGCGGCCTGAAGGGTATCGGACCTAACGGTAAAGTTCGCCGGGAGCCGTTCAGCACGACACTACTGCATTGCTGATTCTTCGCCCCGCCAGATGGAGAGGCCCAGCGAGCCCAACGCCAGCAGGCCAAGCATCGCCGGTGCCGGCGTCGGCGCCATGAATGATTCCGAAATAGCACCCTCGTTCGAGTCCTCGGTTTGTCCTGCAACGATCGGTTTGTTCGGGATGGTTTCGTACGCATACCCGGTCAACTCTGCCGTGAAGTGGTCGTGAGTCGTACTCACCGAGATACGTAGCCAGCCATAGTGGACCTGTTGATCGATGTTGAACTTTACGCCCAGGTAACGGTTCGTGAGTCCTCGGCCGAGATTCGCCCACTGGCCGAACCAATTCACCTTGCGGTAATGGAAGCTGTAGGACACGACGCACAAACTGGCATCAGCGCGAAACACCCGACGCGGGCCAATCCGCCCTCCAGCAGGGAAAACCGCCGCGTAGAAACCAGCCCGGAACGGCCTTGTGGCAACAATTCCGTTCGTGGCAGGGGCGTAGGAATTCCCGATTGCCAGGCCCGAGGCCTCACCGGCGCTGCTGCCGTTAGTCCAATGATAGAGGTGGAAGTCCGCCTGCCCATCGTTATTGATATCGATCGGATAATTTCCGTGTTCCAGTTCCAGATGCGTCGGCGTGTACACAATCTTCGCCTCCGCGGCCGAAGCTAGCGCTAGCACCGCTACACCTGCGGCGCCAGCGGACAACGCGTACACGTTCAAATTCCGGGTGAGCGAGGTGGAAAGCGGGGTTCTACTGCGGCGTCGAGCGGAGTTCATTTGAGACCTCCTTACTTTGTGACCAACAGTGGCCTCAAAAAGCAAAGGACTGACCGAGTGAATTCGAGGGCGGCAGTATTTCACGAACGGCACATCGTTTCAAGAGAGACAAAAGTCCCGTGGCGCGACCGTCGCTCCGGGCCTCGAACACATGAGTGCCGTAGAGATTGCCAGCAGCTAAGGACCAGAAACCATGGATGGATGGTTACTCAGCCTGATGGCAGCCAAAGGGCTTTTTCCATGAGTCAGTTTGCCGCCAACCATTGCGGATATCAGAGCAGAATCAAAGCGGTCAGACTGTTGCGGCGTTCGGTCGCGACCGTGGACTTCAGGATTCGCTCTTCTACGATCGGAAAAGACTTCGCGAGGGCGAGACGGCGAAGTTTGTGGAAGTGAAAGTTGTCCCTCTGTGAGAAACCTAGTTTCCTCATGTTCTTTTAAACTCTAGACTGGTTTGTTCGCACTCAGATACGCCATCGTATCTGTGTCAGTCAAGGTCCCCGACTCCACGTGCCTACGGAGGGCATCCTCGATCAGGCGCTGTTCTGCGTCACTGAAATGCGTTGAGAAGATCTCGCGCAGTGTTGGTGCTCCCGGTCGGGGAGCTAAGTCGATGTAGGTGTTCCAAGGAACGGGAACTACCTTCCTGACATCGATGTGCAATTCAAGGTGAATCTCCGTGAATCCCGCCCTTAGAAATATCGAGACCAGATCCCGCTCCGTAAAATTAGTTAAGGGATTGCTCTGTATTTCTGGCATTGTGGAAGGCCATTGCAACGCACGAAAACGTTGTATCAGCCGGGCCCGCTCGCTGAAATCTGCGGGACGAGAGAGTAATTGGGTCGTGAAGGCGGCTAGCTGCAGCGCATTATCTCTGAAGATAGGCTCGGCAATCGAAAGCCGGCCGCCCGGCTTGAGTACGCGATAGAACTGCCTGGCTGCGGCTCCCTTGTCCTCAACATAAGCAAGGACCGCACGAGTGGTAAGCGAGTTCGCACAGTCATCCAATATCCCGTCAAGCCGCTCGGCGGGTGCTTGGAGGAAAGTACATTGGTCTCGCAGGCCGAGCTTCTTCGCACGTTCCTCTGCACAATTCAACAGCGGCTCCGACAGATCGACGAACGTCGCCTGCATCGTGGGCCCAACTCGTTCGAATGCTCCGAATGCGATGAGCCCATCACCGGATCCCACATCAATCAGGACCATATCGGGGGACAGATGTGCCCTGTCAAGGACACGATCCCGAATTCGCTCGACCGCTCTGCGAAGGGTCAACTCGTTTACTGGATCGCCTCCAAACCTCCGCCGAAGAAGCCAATCGGACCAAAGGTCACTTGAGGAACTGGGTTCAGGAGATTGGCTGGTTCGATCACGCATCCCTGTATCGTCGTAACGGTTAATGGCGTCCCTCCGATCTCATTCTTTCTCCACAGTTGAACTACAAGTCAGGCGGATTCAATTGCACGACTTTCTACACAGGACTGGTAGGTTAGCTTTGCGTAGCCGCAACGGTAGCCAACCGAGGAAGCTATACCCGAACGACAGAACCCACAGCGCCGCCTCGGTATGCCGTTTCACATCAGCCATTATGCTCCGAACCTGTGATTGTGTTAACAGGCGTGGCTGTTGAAAAACTCACTCACCTGCAAATGGCCCAAAAACTTTGCGTTTGGAAGTCCTGCAAACGACGTCCTTCAGTTTGTCGACATTTGCGATCCCCCAATTTGTGGCTGTTTTGGGAGGAAACTGCACCTTTTCAACATCCGAGGCAATTACGCAAGTTGGGAATTGGACGAACGTGTCCCGCGAATTCCGTCGGCCTCATGCCGAATTCGTTCTAACACCTGCCGATCTTGCACTACGCAATTCCCTGTTATACCGCTGCAGCGCGGCTTCGATCACCGGATACGCTTCCTGGGCGGGCAGAACATCATCGACTTCGACGGTCTTCCCTTCGAGCTTCTTGTAATCCTGAAAGAACCGCCGCAGCATCAGCCGCCGGTGCTGCGGAATTTGTCCGATTGCACGGTATTCGTTGAATTCGGGATCTCGGGTTGCTACGGCGATGATCTTGTGATCTTTGAGCCCCGAATCGATCATGGTCATGAGACCGATAGTGCGGGCATGAATAACGGTGAGCGGCACAACCGGTTCCTGGCACAGTACCAGGACATCGAGGGGGTCGCCATCCTCCGCGAGGGTCTGCGGAATGAAGCCGTAGTTCGCCGGATAAAAGACGGCGGAATAGAGAATCCGGTCCATTCGGATCATTCCGCTCCCCTTGTCCATCTCGTATTTCACGTTCGATCCCAGTGGAATTTCGATAACGGCGTTGAACTCGCGCGGCAAATTTTCGCCAGGAGTCAGATTGTGCCATGGATGCGGCATGGTGCCTCGCTTCTGTTTGTGACACTCTAGGTCTGGACAGTAGAGCCGTCCCGTATCCTCCGGTAAGGTTCCCCGACGGGCCCCCGATCCGAGTCTGTCTGAACCTCAATTTAGTTTCGCATACTCCGCCTTGGCTTCCTTCAGGATGGGGATATCAGGGTCGGCGTCTTTCCAGTGCGTGAGGAAGGCTTTGTAAGCAGCGAGCGCCCGGACGCGGGCGGCATCGGCCTCCGCTCCTTGCGATGTTCTCCATTGCAGCGCGTTCGCGCGCGCCACGCCCAGATGCGCCAACGCTCCCGTCCAGCAGTTCCAGACGATGCCGTTGTGATCGAGAATCTTCTGAAACTCGGCGGCGGCTGCACTGCCTTGTCCGGCCGCCAAGTATACCTCTCCGCGTACATACGTTGGGTAGAGGCAGGAGATATTGGCGACGAACAGAATTTGCCCGAACTCGATGGGCGGAACAGCGGCTTGCAGCGCAGTCAGGGCAGATGCAGGGTTCTTCTTGTTCAGCGCCAGTTGGGCCTGAATCGCTGACAGCCACAGCGACTGGATCTGCGTGTCCAGCGGATAGCGTTTCCCTAAGTCCTGTGCAAGCGATTCGGCTCGTGCCGTATCGCCCGCCATGGCGTAGGCAAGGGCGGCTTCCACCTCGACGCCCTGACTCGTGGGAACGAGTTTCAAAGCTTCCGTCGCCAACCGCCGCGCCTCCGCAGAATTGCCATAAGCAGCTTCTCTCTGAGCAGCAATCGCCTGAAATATCGCTCCACTTTCCTTGCTGTCCGCCCGGATGGCGGAGTCCACAGCACGCTTGGTCAGTTCCCGTGCCTTGCTCAGATGACCGCCATACGCCTCGGTGTCGGATGCCAGTGCCAGTCCAAGGTTTTCTTCGGGCTTGCCCGCGAACCACTGTTGCTGTTCCGCCATCCCCGCCGAGTCTGACCCGAGAAAAGCAAGAGCGTAGAGAGCATTGTGGAGTATGAAATCATCGGCTTTTCGCGCCTGCGCCGCGTGCATGATCTGCCGTGCTTCGTCGAGGCGCTGCAAGGCAAGGGTGTAGTTGGCGAGATTCCCGTCATTGGTTAACCGATCCGGTGCAAGGCGCCAGGCTTGTCTCGTGACCTCCGTAGCTTTTTCATACTGCCCCTGTGCGGCCAGCACGAGGCCCAAATTGCCGTAGCCGGGCCAGTACCGGGGGTAGCTCTCAATCGCCTCCTGATATATCTGGGCCGCTTTGTCCAGTTCTCCGGTTACACTCTGGTAGTAGTTAGCGGCGATCACCAGCTTTTCCCGTTCGCTGGCGTGTTCCCGCAACTGGAATGCCTTGGTGTAGTAAGCGCTGGCTCGCCCTAACTCGTTGAGATTGGCGTAGTCGTTGCCCAGTACGTTGTAGCCCGCGGCAAAATTCGGATCGAGTTGGATGGCATGTTGATCGTAGGGAAGGGCTGCGGCGACGCCTTTCTCGTTCAAGGCCTTTCTGCCAAGGCTGTACGCTTGCAGAGCTTCGAGCGAGGAAGTAGTGGCCTCCGACAGCGGAACATCTAACTTCTGCACTGTAGCCAGCGATTCGCCCAACCCAGCTCGCAGCTTGGATGCTGCCTGGCCCAGTGCGTCCAGCACCTTCTCCTTGGAGGCCGCCGTCACCTGCTCCTCGGCCACCGGATCTCCGCTCTGGCAGCTCACCCCCTTCAACCCCAGAACGTATTCGCTGCCCAGAGTGCCTATCGACCCCGCAATGTACGCTTTGCTAGCCGCACGCTGGCAAAGCTCCCGCGCAACCTCGGGCGTGAGCTTGGTGTCAGGTGGCTTCTCCATCAGCTTCAGTGTCTTGGTGGCTGCGCTATCCGAGAGAACATTCAGGAACGGCGACTGGTTCAGAGAGATGCTGAGTGCCGTCTTCAGCGTGTCGTCGAACACCGCATCGCCCGTGCTATTCGAAAAATCGGCGAGAACGATGGTGTCTTTATCAGTGAGCGGGTTGCTACGATGGGAGCGGTAGTAAATTCCGCCGAAGAGCAATGCGACGACCACCACGGCCGCAACCACTGACCACGTGGAGACAGCCGCCCTCGGCCGTCCGGTCGAGCGCAGTTCGCCAGCAGCTGAGGAGCTTCGCTCCGCTGCGTCGTCCGTGGCGCCGCTTACCCTAGCGATCCGCCCCGTCTCCGTATCCCGCTTCAGCCGCTGCAAATCCGACCGCATCTCCGAAGCGTGCTGATAGCGAAGGTCCCGGTCTTTCTCCAACGCCTTTTCGATAACCCGCTCCAGATCGGCCGGCACATCAGGATTCAGCCGGACGGCAGGAACCGGATTTCGATCCAAAATGTCCCGTAAGATGACAGCCGTGCTCTCGCCACGGAAAGGCAACTGCCCGGTGGCCATCTCATAGAGCACAGCCCCGAACGAAAACAGGTCGCTGCGGCCGTCCAACTCCTTCGCCCTTGCCTGTTCCGGCGACATGTACGCGACGGTACCCACGGCAGCACCGGGACTGGTCAGATGCTGTTCGTCGATGGTCGCCGTAGCCTCATCAGACCCAACCTCGACGGGCGCGGATGTCACCTTCGCCAGCCCGAAGTCCAGTACCTTAGCGTGTCCGCGCTTGGCGATAAAGATGTTGGCAGGCTTGATGTCGCGGTGGACGATACCTCCCGCATGAGCTGCATCGAGCGCATCCGCAATCTCGATGGCCAGGGACAAAATCAGTTCCGTTTCCATCGGTTGGCCTGCAATCTTCTGTTTCAGCGTCAATCCATCCAGAAATTCCATGGCGATAAACGCTTCGCCGTCCCGGTCCTCAATTTCGTAAATGGTGCAGATGTTCGGATGATTCAGTGCCGATGCTGCCTTGGCTTCGCGCTGAAAGCGGCTGAGCGCCTGCGGGTCCTTAGCAACGTCGTCGGTCAGGAACTTGAGGGCGACGAAGCGGCCGAGCTTTACATCCTCAGCCTTATAAACCACACCCATTCCGCCGCCGCCGAGCTTCTCGACGACGCGATAGTGCGAAATGGTCTGGCCGATCATGAGTGATATCGCGATTTTTCAACAACCGGCGCCTGAGCCGCTCGCCAACTCCATGGGTTTCGTTGACTTGCCCTCGCATCGCGGCTACCATTGCACGATTCCACGACCGCGCCATGTTCGTTGGTCCCAACGAATTAACCTTTGTTTGTGCGCGCGGCGCCTGGCCTACGGGATCGTGGTTCGAGCGCTCGCTGCATGGACCGCGCAAGCTTTCGTCGCGCGCGTGCCAGTTGAGCCTTTACCGTTCCGTGCGGCAATCCCAACACTTGGGCTGTCTCTAAGATCGAGAGACCGTCCACGACGCGTAGCTGAAATGTTCTTCGCAGGGTAGGGGACAACAACGCGGCGCATTTGTGCAAGCGTGCAGAGAACTCAAAATTGCGACACTCCTCTTCAGGGCTGGGGCGCGTATCCGCGAGTCTTTCCCAAACGAAGTATTGTTCCTCCCCTCCCGTCTGCTCATTCAAAGACAAATGAATCTGGCGTGGCCGTCTGCGTAATTGCATCAGCGCACAGTTGCGGACAATCGTGGTCAGCCAGGTAGACATCCGCGACTGCCCCCTGAATTGGTCGATATGTCGGTAAGCGGCCAACAGAGCTTCCTGCACCGCGTCCTCCGCGTCAGCGCTATTCCCCAGAAGACGCAAAGCACAACGATAAAAAGACGGTGAACTGAGCGAGAGCACTTTCTGCAGTTCGCGGGCTACGCTCTGACGGTCGGCGACGTCCGGGTTTTGAGGTGTGTCTGCGAGCGGCATGTTCTTTTCTCCTCACGAAGGGAAAAAGCACGTAACTTGCCAAAGAGGTTCTGGCATCATGGCTCTCCTCTGCGCTCAAAACATTGGAAAAATGGGCTAAAATGGTGTCAATTGAGTCTCTCGAGTGACAGTGTCCTGAAGTTGACACTGCGCGCCCGCGATCTCCTCGCTCGCCCAGTTCCGTCAAACTGAAGCGCTCAGCCAAGCGTGATCCACGACCTGAACTAGTGCAGTGGATTCACTGCATCGGCTTCTGAATTCGTTCGGCCGTTGTGCATCCGTTCGTCCGCTTTGGCATCTCGCGTGCCTTTGTCATGTAGCCGGAAATGGAGTACTTCGGAGGACATATGGCAAAGATAATCGAGTTCTACATACCGCGAGGCTTTCGCAAAGTTTCAAAGTGGGTCCCGTCAACTGAACGTGGGAGAGTGCTGGCATTCCCTCAGGCGGAACGAAAATCGGCGTGACCGGTGCTGAAACGCGTGGCGAAAACGTTGAGCCCGGTGGATGGCCCCCGAGCGATCAGGAGACTTGCGGCGTTCGACAGTTGTCCGCCGCATCGAGCCGCCATTCTCGATGCGCATCGGCTATCAGTCTCCCGCGGGGAGCGGTTCAGGCGTGTGCTCCCGCATCGTCGCTGGTGCTTGCATTAGCTGATCTGCGTAAGCACGACAGAGGCGGAAGATCGACACTGAACCAGCGACCGCGAGCCGCACGCAATCATGATCCGGGTGCATTCAAGCGTCAGATTGGCACGAGCACAAAGCTGCGTGGCCATTCGAACGGATGGCCCCACCAAAGCTCCGGATCAGGTTGCATTTATGCGTCGATGTTCGGGGAGGGATGTGTGGCATCAATTGTTGGCAAGAGATGACTTGCGTCATTGCTGTGACACTAAAGCCGAAGTCAGCAGAATGACGCATCACGCCTTGCGGGCCCGAGGTTTGACGTTAGCGTGCACTGCCCGCTCCCACTCCTCACGCCAGTCGCTGCGACAGTGACCGAGACATCGAAATCCCATCATGCTTGCTCCGCAGAGCGGACAGACCAGGTTACGTATTGCGGCGATGAAGCTCAGGTTGGTGTTTCTAACGACGGCAAACGAAGCCATAAATCTCTCTCCCTGTTACGGCGGTTCTTCGCCGCAGAATGCACAGAACCCTGAGCGTGGGGCCGCAGGGCGCGTTTTGGGGAGAGCGCCCGGCGGATAGGGTTTGCGGCCCCTCGCTCGGTACGCACATGAGAGCAACTGAGTCGCCAAATGCTTTGCTCGGAAGGTATCGGATCGTGGTCCAGTTATGACTGTTGCGAGATCTCAGGTGACTACTCTGCCGCACGCGACAACTGACTTGGGCTGTTTGGACCTCGCGGAGGTTTTTTGGCTTTCTATGGGCGGTGTCGCGTCACTCGATGTGACAGAGATGCCGTGGCTGGTGACATCAGAGGCGGCATTTCTCCGCTTGATCACTCCTCGACAAAACGGATGCCCTTCCAGTACGGGCGGTTGTGGAAGGTTGCATGCAAACAGGAGATTGTCCTGGTCCGGACCAGGGTGCCTCAGGATCGGGAAAGCAAACCGTCGAGAGGCATTTGAGGAGGCTAGAGTTGGGACGGGTTTTGATCACTTCAGAAGGCGGTCTCGGGATCACAGGGAGTTTTTAGTGACCTGGTTCAGGCGCTATGCTTTTGCTTCTCACACTGGGGAGTGGCTGGCGGTAGTAATGGTCGTTTTACTGTCATTCGGGTTATGCATTGCGTCATCGAGACTTGCCTTGTGGCGCCTCACACGCAAACGAAACGCAAACGAAAGCGATAGGGAGTATTGGAGCATACACGGGGGATGAAACAGGACCCTATCGAATGGAAGCAACGCCGACGTCAATTCTTGACGTAGCAAATGACAATAAAAAACTGAGATCGGCGTTACTGAGCCGAGTCCTCCGTTAAACGGTGTCAAGTGTCACTGTGACGTGTCACGGCTTTCCACCGCGAAGAGTGAATTTGTTCCGATTGAGGGTACAAATCACTGATTTGCAACGATTTGCGCTCTGTAGCGATTGGAAGTGAAGTTGCTTAAACGAGAGTCATGCGAACTCTCGCGCTTCCAGATTGCATGATTCTGATGGAGCAAGTTTAATGTCTACCTCTCCAGTGCCCACCGGATCCCCGGCACCAGTAGCGAAACCAGTGCCTCCCAAAATCGATGCAGATCAGGCAGTTCCCCGCCAAGGTGCCAGGTGGCGGAGCTACGTAACCCCAATTCTTGTGGTGATTCTCGCTCTGGCTGTTTTGATCACCATCACACGTAACTGGAATGCGTGGGAAGGTGGCAAGGCCGAACAGGTTACAGACGATGCTTACGTTCGCGGCGACCTTACCCCACTCAGTACCAAGGTAGCGGGAATCGTGCGCGCGGTGGCAGTGGCTGACTACCAACAGGTGCACCAGGGCGATCTCCTCGTCGAGTTGCAGGACGATGACTATCAGGCTCAGGTTCATCAAGCCAACGCCGCAGTTGAGGCTGCGCGTGCGTCCATTGAGGAAAATCTTCGCCAGCGGCAGTTGCAGGATGCCCGTATCGCTAAGGCGGTGGCCGGTATCGATCAGGCAAAGGCACAGATTGCAGCAGCCGAAGCTGGCAAGGAAGCTGTACAGGCTGAGTTGATCCGTGCTCGTTCTGAACGTAAACGCCAGGAAGGTCTTTATCAGAGTCATTCGACTACTCAGCAGAGCCTCGAGGCCGCTGTCGCCGCGGAAGGAAACCTGTCGGGCCAATTTGCCGGCCGGGACGCCGATCTCAATCAGGCCCAAACCATGTTGCGTAGTAGTGAACTCTCTGCCGAAGCCGAGCGGCGTAGCAAAGCCGTCCTCGAATCACAGGGGACGCAGCTTCAGGCCGATCTGCTCGCGAAAAAGGCGAACCTTACGGTGGCCTCGGTGAACATTGGTTACACCAAAATCTACGCTCCGGGCGACGGGACCGTCGGCGAACGACAAGTTCGGCCCGGACAACTTGTCTCTCCCGGCACGCAGGTGATCGCGTTCGTTGCGCTTACAAAATGGGTGCTAGCGAACTATCGCGAAACGCAGTTGACTAATGTGAAGGTGGGGGATCCTGCCGACGTTCGTATTGATGCATATCCGGGTCAACTACTTCGGGGTAAGGTTGTCGAGATCGCGCCAGCCAGCGGATCACAATTTGCTCTGCTGCCACCCGACAATGCGACTGGCAACTTCACGAAAGTCGTACAGCGTATTCCCGTCAAGATCGCGCTGGATGACACGGCTATGGCCGAGAAGCTGCGTCCCGGACTTTCTGTGACCGCAACTATCCGCACGAGACGGTGACCCAGAACATGGCAGCTTCGACGATCGCAGTTCGCCCGTCACCGATGGATATCGCGCGCGCTGCCGCCGCAGCGATACCTGCGGAGGTATCGACCAAGCCACTGCTGGGGATTCTGGGCGTAGTTACGGGCGCGGGAGTTGTCACGCTTACCAGCCGCATGATCTCCCTCGGCATGCCAGATTTCAGGGGCCTCCATGGATTTGGGTACGACGAAAGCGCATGGATCGGCACTGCCTTCGATTTCGGCCTGATGTTTATTGGCCCGTTCACCGTGTATCTCGGGGGTCTGCTGGGACCGCGCCGCATCTTGCTCACCGCCGCCGCGCTCTTCACCATGCTGCTTATCTTTCTCCCCTTGGTGCACAGTTACAGCCTGGTGATCGCGATGACATTCCTGGCCGGCCTGACCTCTGGCACATTTTATCCGCTCACGCTCACATTCGCGCTTCGCAACATTCCGCTTCGATACCTTCCTTTCACACTTGCCTTGTACGCAACCTTCGTGGACGGTGCGGTGAACATCGCGCCTTCGCTCTACGGCTGGTACAGAGACCATCTTTCTTCGAATTGGATGTTTTGGAATTCGGCGGTCATCACGCCCGTGATGATGATTTGTATCTACTACGGGATACCTAAGGCCAGCTCAGCGAAGAAATCCGGGGAAGCGCCGAGCTTCGCAGGGTTTTTGTACGCCAGCTTGGGCCTCGCTATGTTGCTGGCCGCCTGCGAACAAGGCGAAAGGCTCGACTGGTGGCGCTCCGGAGTATTCAACGCATTGTTCGCCGGCGGGGCGTTCTTAGTGCTGTGCGCGCTGGTTCGGAGGCTACTTGGTCCCAATCCTCTGGTTGCGCTGCCTTATCTGCTGAAGTGGAACACCATACTATTGGGCTGCCTGCTCTTCTGGTTCCGGTTCACGCTTTGCACGACTATTATCCTGGTCCCGCAGGCGCTGGCCATTCGCGGGTTCGAACCCGACCAGATTGGACCGGCGATCATCTGGAGCGCTATTCCACTTATTCCCCTCGCCTTCACGGCTGCGCTTTTGTTGCTGCGTAAATTTGATTCGCGTCTTCTCTTCGCCATCGGCCTTGCCGGTACTGCCTTTGCTGCCTGGATGAATGCTCAATACAGCAGTACCTGGGCGGCCGAGAACTTCTACCGTACTGAATTGCTCACCGGCGTAGGGCAGGCATTTGCCTTCATCGGACTTGTCGGCTGCATTGTGCTGCAAGCGATCTTCGCGGGGGCTTTGGCCAAACCTGAGTGGGTCCTGAGCTTTTCAGCTTTCTTTCACACCATCCGTATATTCGGCGGCACTGCAGGCGCCGTCTACATGGGCCACTTCGTAGCGCAACGGGAAAAACTGCACTCGCAGCTCTTGGGACTCCACGTCAGCAGTGAGAGCTGGATTACCGATCAGAACATTCATGCCATGACGGCGGGTCTCTACACCAAATCGTCCGGTATGGCCGCCGCGGGAGCGCGCGCGGTGGATCTGGTTGCAGCTCGACTGCGTCTACAGGCCTACAGCTTGAGCATCAATGACGGGTTCCTGCTGATCGCCTGGAGTTGCGCATGTGCGTTGATCTTCGTCGCTTTGCTGCGCAAATCGCCGTTGGACTATGGCGACTTGAGCGCGCAACAGCGGATACCAGCCTCCGCGAAGGAGTCCAAATAATGAAACGAAACGCTGCACTCTTTCTACTAATGGCGATCGCCTTCTCTCCCTGCCTTGCGGAGGCCGAAGAAAAAGGCAATACGTCGCCTTCGCGCCACATGACACTGCCAGAAGCCGTTCAGTTGGCGCTTAAGCACAACCACGACATTCGCATTGCCGGCTATACGGTCGACGAGAAACAGCACGCGAAGGAGGCCGCGAAGAGTTCATATTTTCCATCGATACGGAATGAAAGTAGCTTCATGCACGCGACAGATACTGAGTTGATTCAGATTAGGTCCGGTAGCCTCGGCGTCGCCGGGGGAACTTCGATTCCACCTGTGAACGCGGTCATCAGCCAGGGCGGCAAGAACTTTACGACCAGCGGAACCCAGATCACTCAACCGTTGACGACACTTCTCAAGATCAAACACGAAAACGATATGGCCCAAGCCGAGCTAAAAGCCTCGCGCGACAAGGCACAGCTTACCGGAAACGACGTAGCGCTCGCGGTCCATCAGGTTTACTACAAGATCCTGATTGATCAGGCGCATCGTAGCGCCACTGAAGCAAGAATCAAAGCCTCCGAGGATCTTCAGAGCGAGCGCGTCGAGCAGGTGAAGTTCGGGAGTACGTTGGAACAAGATTCGATCGACAGCCGCGCGCAATTCTTGCAGTCCAAGCAAGAACTGCTGACCACGGATCTTCAATTGTCAGACCTCGACCTGAAGCTCAATGACCTGACCGGTCTACCGTTGACCACCACCTTGGACCTGGATCCTGCCGTTCCTGAATTTCAGGAAAGTTGCCGGCGCGAGCAATGTGTTAGCGCGGCGATGGCGTCACATCCAGAAATCCTTGCGGCTCGTGCCGAGGTGGAGAAAGCTCAAGCTGCCCTCGGTCTGGCCAAGACCGACATGTGGGTCCCCGATGTTGAGGCCTTTGCCCGCTACAGCTACCAGGAAAATGTCCCGTTCTTGGCACGCAACTTCGGTACCTTTGGTGTTCACTTTGGCTACGACGTGTTCGACTCGGGGCGCAAGAAGGCTCTATTGCGTGAACGTCAGGCGCAGTTGTCTCAAGCGAAAGAGAGTCTCGCGAAGCTGACGGATGAGGTCGAACTTGCAGTCGAAACTGCCTACAACAAGCTCGACCGCACGCAGCAGATGTTGAAGGTCTCCGAAGAAGTCGTGGCACTGCGCACCGAGTCTAATCGCGTAATGCAGCAGAAACTGTTGCAAGGGGCCGCGCTGAATTCGCAGGCGGCTAACGCAACTGCCCAACAGTACGATGCCAAGGCGCTTTTACTGCAGTCACAGCTAGACTGGTTGCAAGCCAACGATGAGCTCCTAAATGCGATTGGCCGCACACCCGACTAACCTCTTTTCTGAGAGCTCTTAATTCTTTACCTTCACAGGTTGAAGAGTCTGCGCACCGTCGCGAGGACAAAGACAGCCTGATGGCCTGCGCTCGCGTTCTTTAACATGGCCAATGGCGCCTGTAGCACCCCTTCGATGAGGGCATGGGTAAGGGAATTGATTGCGTTCTTTTGGTCGGGACTCAAATTGCCGAGGCGTCCGCATACACGTCGAAGTTCACCGCGGCGCACGGCCTCAAAACGCTCTCGTAGCGAAACAAGCGTCGCTGAGATCTCGGATTCAGAAACTTGAGAACCTGCCGTGTCGATGCTGGTCATACCTTGTCTCCCTGATGTATGGGGTAGCAACCCGGTCGCCACACCGACTGGCTCCGGAATCGACGCGGACTGTGTGCTGCTGCAGGACCTGCTGATTGGGGACGATGCTGACATTGGCGGGCGGATACGACAGCCACTGTCAAAGGCGTGACATGTCACCGGCGAAGCAGGGAGCCCTCTTCGGAGGAGATCAGCCAAGTCATTTACTTGCTTACGCTCGCAGAGCGGTTTGGCAGCAAGGGTGATGGAGACGAAATTGCAGTTACTGAGAAATGTAAGGAGCGATCACGGCGTTCTGAAACAACATGGATATGAGCGCACAACGTGGCGGCATCCGTAGGGTGGTCTCCACTCACCTGCCTACGGTTTTTGGCGCCTTCGACCTGATTGGCTTTGAACGAGCAAACAAGGTCAAAGGAGAGCGTGAAACTGCGTTGGTGATGAGGATTGGCGATCTGCAAGACCAGGTACCTTTGCTACGCATTCATTCGCAATGCCTCACCGGCGAAGTGCTTGGATCTCTGCGGTGTGATTGCCGGGGCCAGCTGGAAGTCGCGATGTCCACCATCGCGGAAGAGGGATTCGGTCTAGTCATCTACTTACACCAGGAGGGCCGTGGCATTGGCCTGATGGCGAAGCTACAAGCCTACGCCTTGCAGGATCAGGGTCTCGATACGATCGAAGCGAACGAAGCTCTGGGTTTTGACGCCGACTGCCGTGAGTTCAGTCTGGCCGTGGCTGTTCTGCATGAGCTTAAGGTCCGGAAGGTCCGCCTGATGTCGAACAACCCGCAAAAAGTTGAAGCGTTGGAAAAGGGTGGAATCGAAGTCATCGAACTGATTGTCTGCGAAGCACCGCCGAGCCCTTATGCATTGTCGTACTTGCGGACCAAGAAGGAAAAGATGGGCCATTCGCTCACGATCATGTGACGCTTGATCGTCTGAACGACTGGAGGAATTGCCAGTACTCGGAGCACCTATGTCTAGTCAGCGGCCCAGCGTAGTGGACCTACTTCTTTCGCCCGAAGTTTCGCGTGTGTCCAGCCGTGATGAGCGCTGCCCTGTTGCCCAAGCAGTGGAGTTCGCCGAGATCGAAGAGTCGCTTAGGGAGTTGCGATCGGGCCGCATGATCGTCATTGCAGATGATGAGGATCGTGAGAATGAAGGTGACCTCGTGATCGCGGCAGAGATGGTCACTCCTGAAGTGATCAATTTTATGGCTACCTATGCGCGGGGTTTGATTTGTCTCGCAATGACCGGCGAGCGACTTGACCATTTGGAATTGGGACCAATGGTTCGCCACAACACCGCGAACCTTGGCACAGCGTTTACTGTCTCGATCGATGCACGAGGAAGGGGTGTAACCACCGGAATCTCGTCGTACGATCGTGCGCAAACCATCTTGGCTGCGGTCGATCCCCGAACTCGCCCGGAAGACCTCGCGCGCCCTGGTCACGTGTTTCCCCTGCGCTCCCGGCCCGATGGCGTTCTCGAAAGACGCGGCCAAACAGAAGCGTCTGTTGACCTCGCGCGATTGGCGGGGCTGCGTCACGCCGCTGTGATCTGCGAAATCATGAACCGCGATGGCAGCATGGCGCGCGGCCCCGATCTAGCAAGGTTCTGCTCAGAGTATGGCCTCGCGATGCTGACTGTAGCTCAACTCGTTCGCTACAGGCTCGAAACAGAATTAGATCCTCCCGGCCTGTATCTATCCGGGGCATATGGGCACGGCCCAGGCTGGAAGAAAGTATTGCAGGACGATACGATGCACGGAAATTCACGTACTGGAGACCTGAGATGAGCGATATTTTGACAGACCGCTCTGGAAACATCCTGAGCATTCAACTGAATCGCCCCGCAAAGAAGAACGCGATGACTTCGAGCATGTACATCACGATGGCGGATGTGCTCAACGGTGCGGCCAAAGACGATCAGATACGCGTTGTGCTTTGGTATGGTGCAGGGAATTCGTTTAGTGCAGGCAACGATATCGAGGACTTTATGAAGAACCCGCCAGGAGCGGGCGAAAGTCCTCAGGCGCAATTGATCCACGCGTTGATCAATTTTGAGAAGCCGCTGATCGCCGCCGTGCAAGGCGTAGCCATCGGGGGCGGAACGACCATGTTGGCTCACTGTGATTTCGTGTACGCAGGGGAGAGCGCGAAGTTCCAACTGCCTTTCGTGAACCTGGGGCTCGTCCCGGAATTTGGAAGCAGCTACTTGCTCCCCCTGCGTTTCGGATATGTTCGCGCTGCCGAGTTGATCCTGCTGGCTGGGCCATTTGGTGCCTCGCGGGCAGCGGAGCTTGGACTGGTCACACAGGTTGTGCCTGATCAGAGCGTTCTGGCGGCAGCAACTGAAACTGCGCGGACTCTAGCCAAGAAACCCGCTGCTGCGCTGCAGGCTTCCAAGCGCTTAATGAAGCGCGCCTTACGCGAGCAACTGGAGCTAGCTGTGAAGCTTGAGAACGAGGTGTTCGCGGAGCGAGTGAGGTCTGATGAAGCGAAGCAGGCGTTCACGGCATTCTTCGCGAAGCGCCAGCCAGCATGATACTCGGCAGGCAATTCGAGGCCCCCTCCTTCCTACTGATTGAAGGAATCAGGGAGAGAGCCATGTGGATGAGAGCGTGTGCCATTTGCAAGACGGTTCTTTTCAAACTTCGATGGGTCGAGAATGTGCGCTGCCGGTGCGGATGGGAATGAGGTGGCTAGAGGTTAGTCCCGCGGCCAGTGAAATATTGGGTTCTTCATGCGCGAGTAGATCCGCTCAGTGTTATCAGTATTTGACACTGATCTATTGATGACACTGATTTAGTGATCAAGGCCCACCGTCAGGCTGCAACTCACTTCTTTTCAGCAAGGAATTTCCGGATGCGTTTGGCGGCCCACGTGCTTTATGTGAAGTTGTCGCGAGCAGCGAGACAAAAACAATAAGAAGAGAGAGGTTTTGATGGCAAGCCCAGCAAAAGACAGAAAGCCTGCACCGCTACCCGCACCCAATAGCGACTTCTATCAACTCGTCGAAACACTGCCGGCGGAAGAGTTGGCGATCGTGAAACAAGTGCGCACTTTCATGGAGACGAAGGTCGCACCCATCATCACCAAGTACTGGGTCGAAGATGCTTTCCCATTCGAAATCGTGCCCGCGGTGAAAGAACTCAACATTGGCGGCGTCGGCATGCAGGGCTACGGCTGCAGGGGGGGAAGTGCCCAGCTATTTGGCTTGATCGCCATGGAGATGGCGCGCGTCGACTCGTCGATTGCGACATTCTTCGGTGTGCACAACGGTCTGGCAATGGGCTCGATCTACCTGGGCGGATCAGAGGAACAAAAGCAGAAATGGCTGCCGCCGATGGCTCGGTGGGAGAAAATCGGCTGCTTCGGCCTGACTGAACCGCTGGTTGGATCGGGAACCTCGGGCGGAATGTTGACGACGGCCAAGCGGGATGGTGACACCTGGATCCTCAATGGTCAGAAGAAGTGGATCGGCAACGCTCCGTGGTGCGACATTTCCATTATCTGGGCTCGTGACGTAGCGGACAACCAAGTTAAAGCCTTCATCGTGGAGAACAAGACCACGCCTGGTTTCAAAGTAGAGAAGATCCAGAACAAAATTGCCCTCAAAGTGGTCCAGAACGGGCTGATCACGATGGAAAACTGCCGAATTCCGGAAGCGAACCGTTTGCAACAAGATCAGTCGTTCCGCGACACCGCCCGCGTTCTGAAGATGACTCGCTTCATGGTTGGCTGGGAGGCGACGGGATGCGCCATGGGCGCCTACGAGAACGCACTCAAGTATTGTCAGGAACGCCTTCAGTTCGGAAAGCCCATCGCTTCCTTCCAAATGGTGCAAGACCTCCTCGCCAAGATGATTGCCAACATTACAGCATCGCAATGCCTTTTGGTTCGCATGGGCCAATTGCAGGCCGAAGGCAAGCTGACGGATGCGCATGCCTCACTGGCCAAAGCATTCACCACAGCGAAGTGCCGCGAGACAGTCGCGTGGGCGCGGGAGCTTTTGGGTGGTAATGGCATCGCCGCAGATTACAACGTAGGGCGTTTCTTTGCCGATGCGGAAGCGCTCTACTCCTACGAAGGCACCTTCCAGATACAGAACCTGATTCTCGGTAAAGCGATAACCGGCTTCAGCGCCTTCGTGTAGCGGGATGGAACTGAACTGCAGTTTCTTATTCAACCTGTTTGTCAAAAGCTGAAGCAATCAAGGAGAGAAGAAAATCATGGCTGTTAAGACCTCTAAATCACAAATCAAGAAAACTGCAGCAAAGGCCGCGACGGCCCGCTTGTTCTTTCTCAGTGCGAGCAGTGGGGAAGTGTTTTCGGCGAACCCCGACGGCTCCGACCTTAAGGTCATTGTGAGCGAAGGAAGGCGACTTCCGGACGGCTTGGTCGTCGATGTTGCGGCGGGTCACCTCTATTGGACCAACATGGGCAACCCCGTCGCCAACGACGGCTCCATCGAGCGCTCGAATCTTGACGGAAGCAACATCACCCACATTGTTCCGCCGGGCGCGACTTTCACGCCCAAGCAACTGCAACTCGATGAGAAGAACCGGAAGCTTTACTGGTGCGATCGTGAGGGGATGCGGGTCATGCGGGCGAATGTGGATGGCTCCAACCTCGAGACCCTTGTCGATACCAGCGAAGGCGACACACGTCCTGGTAAAGACCTTAGGAAGTGGTGCGTGGGCATCGTGCTCGACATCGAAGCCGGCAAACTTTATTGGACTCAGAAGGGCCATGACAAGGCCGGTGAGGGACGCATCTTTCGCACCAATCTCGAAATTCCGAAGGGCCAGACTCCAGCGAACCGCAAAGATATCGAACTGCTGTACGAGAATCTGCCTGAACCCATCGACCTCGAACTTGACCTTGCCAACCGGACGATGTACTGGACGGACCGCGGCGATCCACCGCGCGGGAACACAGTGAATCGGGCGCCCATGGAGCCAACTCAGGGAAATGGCAAGAAAGAACCGGTGATCATTTTCAACCATTTGATGGAAGGAATCGGTATCGCCTTGGACCTGAAAGGTGGCCGCATGTTCATGACCGACTTGGGGGGATCCGTCTATAGCGCGAATCTCGATGGGTCGAACAAGAAGACGATCCTTGCGGCGGAAGGGAACTTGACCGGCATCGCGTACGTCGAGATTCCTGCCGCGTAATGGCGAACGCCCCCATACACCTTAACGAAAAGGAGAAGGAAATGAGCTCGTTAGCATCTGCTTTAAATCTCGAGAACGTTGTTTACGAGAAGAAGGGGCCTATTGGGTATGTGACGCTGAATCGGCCCAAGGTCCTGAACGCGCTGAACAAGGCGACGATCCACGAGCTGCGGGCGGCCTTCGAGGACGCGCGTGACGATTCAGCCGTCCGTGGAGTCATCCTCACGGGCGCGGGTGAGAAGGCATTTGCCGCGGGCGCCGACATCGCCGAGATCGCCAACAACACAACTGTAGAAGCAGAACAGGCGACTCGGCGGGGGCAGGCATTGACCGACCTCATTGAGAATCTTGGAAAGCCGGTCATCGCCGCAGTCAACGGTTTTGCCCTGGGTGGTGGGTGCGAGCTGGCAATGGCGTGCGCCGTCAGGGTTGCCGCCGAGAGTGCGAAATTCGGCCAGCCAGAAGTGAAGCTTGGAGTCATACCCGGCTATGGAGGTACGCAGCGTCTGCCTCGTCTGGTAGGAAGAGGGCGAGCACTCAAACTCATTCTTTCCGGCGACATCATCGATGCAGCTGAGGCTTACCGCATCGGCCTGGTAGATGAGCTAGTGCCGGCCGCCTCCTTGATCGAGCGTGCGGAAACCACATTGAAGAAGATCATTGCGAACGCACCCCTTAGCGTGAAGTACGCGCTTGAGGCAGTAAACAAAGGGCTGGAGACGAGCGTGGCTGAAGGCCTACTGATCGAAGCCTCGCTTTTCGCGGTCTGCGCCTCGACCGACGACAAGAAAGAAGGTACGTCGGCGTTCCTCGAGAAACGCGCTCCGAAGTTTCAGGGAAAGTAGAAGTTTACGCGCCACTTCGAAGTTTCAAATGCCTCGCTGGCCTAAGTTGCAATCGTGAAGAAGGAGATGAAAATGGCAAAAGACAACATATTTTCCGGATTGAAGGTCGTGGATCTGTCGAGCTTCATTGCCGGGCCGAGCGCTGCAACAATCTTGTCCGATTTCGGCGCCGACGTGGTCAAAGTCGAGCCGCCCGAGGGAGAGCTGTGGAGAATCGGGCAGAAGATCCCTCCCCAGCCGCATTCGGAACAGCCTTATCCTTTCCAATTGGCCAATCGAAACAAGCGTGGGGTTGCACTCAATCTGAAAGCTGCGAGCGCAGAGCAGGTTCTCGAGCGGTTAGCCAAGTGGGCCGACGTGTTCATCGTCAACACACCGCATCCCGCGCGCAAGAAATTGAAGCTCGAATATGACGATGTCGCGCAGTGGAATCCGCGTCTGATCTATGCCGATCTCACCGGCTTCGGCGAGAAAGGTCCGGACGCAAATCTTCCGGGGTTCGACCTCACGGCCTTCTGGGCGCGAAGCGGTTTGCTATTCATGACGCGCGATGCTGGAGAGCCGCCGACCTGGCCGGTGTCAGGCAGCGGAGACAATGCGACTGCGGTCTGTATTTATGCGGCGATTCTGACCGCGCTTTATCGTCGCGAACGCACCGGCAAAGGATCCTACGTCACGACTTCGCTTCTGGCAGCGGGTGTCTGGTCGGCCAGCGTCTACATCCAGGCCGCTCTATGTGGTGCGAATTTCTATGGGCTGCACGATCGAACACATCCTGCAAACGCAGCTTTGAACACGTATCGCTCTTCCGACGGCACCTGGTTCGTTGTTGTAGCCACTCCGGACAAGATACCCGCGGTTCTGAAAGCAATGAATCGTGAGGATATCCTCTCGGATCCGCGGTTCTCGGATGCTACCAAGCTGGCGCAGAACCGGCCGCAACTGACGGCAATGCTCGATGAGATCTTCGGTTCGCAGCCAATGTCGCATTGGTATGAGGTCTTCAATGGCGTTCATGTCCCCTTCGGCGCCGTGCGTGAGCCGCAGGAAGTCGTTAATGATCCGCAATTGCGTGCGAATGACATCGTCGTTCCGCTCGAAGGAGCCGGCGAGAAGCTGACCTCGACCATCAGCAGCCCTATTCAAGTGCACGGCGTTTCGAAAGTACCTGCAAAACGCGCACCGGGAATTGGCGAACACAACGATGAAGTCCTGAAAGAGCTCGGTTTTGGAGTTGACGAAATCGACGCTCTGCGTACTAGCGGCGCGATCCCGAGTGCACAACCAGTCAAGAAAGTGGGAGAGGCACTCCGAGCCAGCTAAGAGTCTCGGAAACAAACTAGCGATTGAATTAACCCGAATTTATTGGAGGATCAAATGGCAACAACGAAGAACCGTGAAATTCGAAATGTAGCGATTGTTGGGACGGGAGTCATTGGCGCGAGTTGGGCTGCTCTATACCTGGCGCGAGGTCTTAACGTTGTTGCCACAGATCCGGGGCCAAACGCCGAAGCGAATCTACGGCGATACATCGATGCGGCCTGGAAGGACTTGACGGCGATTGGAATTTCGCCCAACGGCTCACGCGATCATTTGCGGTTTACTCTCGATATGAAGGAAGCCGTTGCCGGCGCTGATCTAGTGCAGGAAAACGGACCTGAACGCAAGGACTTCAAAGTCAAATTGTTTGCTGACATGGATGCCGCCGCGCCGAAGGATTCCATCATTGCTTCCAGCTCATCTGGTCTGACGATGAGTGTGATGCAGTCGGCATGCAAGTATCCGGAGCGGTGCGTGATCGGTCACCCGTTCAATCCTCCCCACATCGTTCCTCTGGTCGAGGTCGTTGCAGGTGCCAAAACATCGCCAGAGACCGTCGAGCGGGCCATCTCCTTCTACACCTCGATCGGTAAGAAACCGATCCATGTTAGGAAGGAAGTCGTCGGCCATGTCGCGAACCGGCTTCAGGCAGCTCTCTACCGTGAAGTTGTGTACCTCATCGAGCAGGGTGTATTGGATGTTGCTGACTCGGACACGGCCGTGTGCTGGGGACCTGGACTGCGTTGGGGCCTGATGGGTCCAAATCTGCTGTTCCATCTGGGCGGTGGTCCAGGCGGAATCCAGCATTTCATGGAGCAATTCACAGGGCCACTGGCCACCTGGTGGAAAGATCTCGGCACGATAACGGAGTTCAGTCCCGAAGTGAAGCAAACCATCATCGAAGGTGTGTCCAAGGAGGCCAACGGCCGCTCGATCACAGAGCTCGAACGGGAGCGTGACAGTATGCTGCTGGAATTGCTTGCGACCCGTTCGAAAGATGAAAAAGCCACACACGCTGGCGCAGAAACTGCGGCCGATTAGGCCTGTTTCCCGCAGGTGCGACGCGGAAATGAGAACGGAAGATGATCTACGTTCACTCTCTCGGCCGGGCATTGCGATTCTATCCCGGCCGAGCCGCGCTCACTCGCGACGGCCGGCCCTTGACCTTTCGCGAACTCCACAGTCGCGTCGAAGGCATCGCAGGAACGCTTACCAGCCACGGTTTTGGCGTGGGAGACCGCCTTGCTCTACTGCTGCCTAACGGGCCCGACTACATCGAACTGATGTATGCGTGCAGCAAGCTGGGCGTGATCGCCGTTCCGCTGAACACCCGCTTGCCGACCAAAGAGATCGACCGGGTTCTCGAAGATGCGCGTCCGCATGGGATCGTCCGCCATTCCTCACTCGCAGTCCCCGGAGTCCAGTTGAGCTGGCAACAGGTGATCGACGAGGAACCCCTGCCAATTAGCAGCGACCCTGTTCCGAAGATCTTTTACGATCCCGAGGCTGTCTTGGGCCTGATCTATACGAGCGGCACGACGGGGCAGCCAAAAGGCGTCATGGTCACGCATGGGAATGTCCTTGCTGACATCCACAACTTCAACTACTGGATGCGCTACACCGAAGGGGGAACGTACCTGCACGCCGCTCCGATCTTCCACATAGCGGACTTTCCCAGCATGTTCGCGGCTCCGGCATTTGGCGCCAGCCAAATCACTATTCCGAAATTTAGCGCACAGACTTTCTGCGAGACAGTGGAACGAGAGCATGTGACTCACACCGTGCTCGTGCCCACGATGATCAACTTGCTCACACAATTCCCGGATGCGAGAAAGTATGACTTGGGCAGCCTGCAGGTGCTGGCGTATGGCGGCTCACCGATGGCGCCGGAACTCGTCCATCGGACACGGGAACTCCTGCCAAAGATCAAATTGATTCAAGTGTATGGGTTGAGTGAAACAGGTTTTCTCACGGGCTTGCAGGACCAGGAGCACACCGAAGACAAGCTAATGTCGTGCGGGCGGCCCTGTCCCGGCGTGGATCTTCAGGTGACAGACACTTCAGGCCAACAGGTCGATCCGGGGCAGGCAGGCGAACTGGTCGTACGGGGCGCTAACGTCATGCGCGGCTATTGGAACAACCCTGAAGAAACCGCGGCATCGTTTCGCGACGGATTTTTTCGTACGGGAGATATCGGCCATCAGGAAACTACGGGATACTTTTACATCCTCGACCGGCTAAAGGACATGATTGTCACCGGCGGTGAGAACGTTTATTCGGGAGAGGTTGAAGCAGTTATCTACGGGCATCCCGCGGTTCGTGAAGTAGCCGTCTTCGGAATACCCGATCCGCAGTGGGGCGAACTCGTAATGGCTTGCGTAGTCTTGAAGCCAGGCGCAACGCTTGCCGCCGACGATCTGATTGCTTTCTGCCGGCGAAGTATTGCGAATTATAAGGTTCCCAGGCGCATCGAGTTTTCAGCAACAGATCTGCCTAAGAACAGTTCGGGCAAGGTACTGAAGAAGGCTCTGCGCGAGCGTTTCTGGGCACACCAGGAACGCGCCGTGAGCTGACGCCCCCAGCCCGGTTCGGGACCGTGGGGCAAGTGCATGTAACCTGAGGTTCTCGATCATCTATGCGAACGCGAAGACCAATGTCGAAGGAAAAAGAAATGAGCAAAGTTGCCGGTCAGCCATCAACGAATACCTTAAACAGGGTCGTTAATCTACTGATAGAAAGCCGGATCAGGATTGATGCAATGGAGCAAGTCTTGGTGAAAACGAATCCAGTTGCCTATGAGCTTTACCTTGGTATGATTGAAAACCTGCAAGCCCAAAAGGCGGCGGAAGTGAAAAAATACTTACTGTAGGGTTCGAGTCAACGCTTGGCAAACCCTAAGGGAGAAAGCGCAAGTCGATAACTCTGTCGTTCAAAGATGAGCATTTTCCCGTCGCATGCCTGCGGGAGCCAGAGTGAGCACGTCTGCTTCTTCCTGATGGAGAGGTCGGAAGATCCCCAGTCTTCTCATCTTGGCCAGCAGCGTGGTTCGCTTCAGTCCCAGTTTGGCCGCTGCGCCGCGTGGTCCACCAACGATCCAGCCAACCCGCTCCAGCGTTTCAACGATCAGGACACGATCTGAATCTTCCAATGTCATCGATGATGGACAAGCACAGAGACAATCTTTAGTGATGGGTATAACCTCCGATCGCCTTTTGTGCAGCGGGTTTGCGAGCACACCGTCCCGCGAAAGGATCACCGCGCGTTCCACCAAGTTCTGCAACTCGCGAATATTGCCAGGCCACGAATACCACTGGAAGGCAGCCATGGTTTCCGTAGAAATCGAGTTGATCTGCTTTCCCATGCGATGGCTGAATTGCTTCACGAAATGTGTCACAAGAGGGGAAATATCTGCCCGGCGCTCTCTTAGCGCTGGCAAAAAGATGGGGAACACGTTCAGACGATAGAACAGATCAAGGCGAAATTGACCGCGAGCGACCATCTTCGCCAGATCCCGATTGGTTGCCGCCACCAGCCGGACATCCACTTTGTGCGTGCGGCCGCTCCCTAAGCGCTCGAATTCGTGCTCTTGTAAAACACGCAGCAATTTCGGCTGCACCGCAGGAGGGATGTCGCCTACCTCGTCCAAAAACAGTGTGCCTTTGTCGACCATTTCGAAGCGCCCGACCCTCTGCGCGATGGCTCCGGTGAAGGCACCCTTCTCATGGCCGAACAATTCACTTTCCAACAGATCCAAGGGAATCGCCGCACAATTTAGCTTGATAAATGGGCATCCGCAACGCTGACTGGCGTTGTGAATGGCATGTGCGATAAGTTCCTTGCCTGTGCCGGTTTCCCCCTCGATGAGGACTGTCGAGTCGGTGGGTGCAACCAGCTCCACCTGGTCGAGAACAGATTCCAAGGCGGCGCTATTGCCGATGATCCGATCGAATCTACGTTCGGCCTGGTCCCCCGGAGGGTACATAACTGCTGCACGATCCGCCACAAGTTACTCCTTTCCTGGCACCGCATACGATTGGATGACCTGTTTGCTCACATATCGAGTGCAGCGCGGACCGTTTTGAGCAACAATTGATGATTGAGCGGTTTCGCCAGGAACTCGACTGCGCCCTCTCTCATCGCTTGGATCCGCATCCTGGCATTTCCGTAAGCAGTAATGAAGATGATTGGGATATCGCAATCCTCTTCTTTAAGCCTTGCCTGCAGCTCCAGCCCCGACATCTTCGGCATACGGATATCAGCGATGACGCATGCCGTACGACGATGCAAATCGGATTCAAGGAATTCTTCCGCTGATCCAAAGCACCGCGCCACGAGCCCCATCGACTCGATCAAGTCCTGTAGCGAGTCCTGCATCGATTCATTGTCATCGATGATGGCAATCAATTTGGACGTCTGGTTCCCCCGCATCCCGCGAACCGCATATCATTGATCAATCACGCCTATGTTCGCCTGCTTAACGCAAGAGCGAACGGGTGTAAATGGAACGGCGGTGACTTTGCGATGAAATCGGAGTGAAATCATGGAAGCTATTGATTCTTAAGGAACTTTTCCGGGACGCGTTAATGCACTTTGTTTCGACAATTCCGGGTCGCGTTGGTACAGTTTATTTTCTGCATTTTGTGTACGGTTCCCATGCACACCCCTCCAGAGCGCGTTCGGTTCGGTGCCTTTGAGCTCGACCTCACCACTGGCGAACTGCGATCGACTGAGACGCCCGATGCTAACCATAAGGTTCTCCTCAGAGAACAAGTGTTTCAGGTTTTGCGGATGCTCCTTGAACGTGAGGGCATGATTGTGACCCGCGAGGAAATCAAGGGGAGGCTGTGGGCGAATGATACGGTCGTCGATTTCGACCAAAGTATCAATGCGACCATAAAGGCCCTACGTCGTTCCCTGGGGGACTCAGCGGACACTCCCCGGTACATCGAGACCCTAGGACGGCGTGGCTATCGATTGATGCCGGCCATCGAATCCCTGGAGTCAGCGCCGAGAATCATGCCCGGAGAGATGGCCGCGGAGGCCCATCCCACAAGAGGGAGGTGGCGGGTGTTGGCGGCGGGCGCGCTACTGGCAGTTGTCACGCTTGGGGTCTGGCGCTACCAAGTTTACCGCCATCGCATCACTCTCGCTCCCACCGACACAATCGTTCTGGCCGACGTCGACAACCGAACGAACGACACTGTTTTCGACGATGCTTTGAGTACTGCATTGCGCTATGAAATGGGACAGACGCCATACTTGAACCTCCTGGGATTCGATAAAACGTACGCCACCGTGGGGCAACTGAAGCTTCCACCGACCACCAGGATCACCGCAGAGATCGCGAGCCAGATTTGCAGCAAGACCAATAGCAAGATGGTGATCGCTGATTCAATCGCCGACGCCGGTAATGGATATTACCTGGAGATCAGGGGGCTCGACTGCGGATCACGAGCTACCTTGGCTGAGGAAGGGACCGGCATTAGCTCTCGTAATCAGATCGTTCATGAGTTGGGAGCGGCGGCGGTGCGCCTTCGGAGGAAGCTCGGGGAGCCCGCCGAATCGCTAACACGGTTCAATCAGCCTCTCGAAATAGCGACCAGCGCCTCCCTGGAGGCACTGCAAACGGGAGCCGAGGGAATGAAGCTCTTTCTAGCCGGCAACCCACAGGCAGCGCTCCCCCTGTTTCAGCGGGGAATCGAATTGGACCCTGACTTTGCGCTCCTGTATGAAGATATTGGCAGAGCCAACGGGGCTCTCAGCCATTACGACCTCATGGCCACTGGAATGATGCGCGCCTATCAATTGCGCGACCGAATGACGGAAAAGAACAGGCTAAATACTGAGTATCTCTATTACAGTCACGCGACCGGCGAGCTCGACAAGGCGTACTCCGCTCTGCTTCATGCGCTGGAAATATTTCCTCGCGATGTATCCTTTCATAACAATCTGGCGCACACGCTGCTTGCACTCGGCCAGCTCACTCGTGCGGCCGACGCAGAGGATGAGACTGCGCGGCTGCAGCCAAGTCCGCTCCATTTTTCCTCGGCTGCTGGTGCCAACCTAAACGCAAGCAGATTCAATGAAGCGGAGTCATGGCTGGCTCGGGCGGAAACCTCTAAGTTTGACAGCCCCGACTTGAGGATGCTGAGGTCGCGGCTGGCATTCATTCAAGGTAATCGGGCAGCTCTCGACCAGGTCTTCAATGGCGAAGCGCATGTCCCGGATCGAGTCGTTGTCCAGCGTGAGCGATATGAAGCTCAGCAGGGTCAGTTTGGTCTCTCCGATCGTTGGCGACTTCAGGCATCGAAGCTCTTTTCGCACCCAGTAGATATGTCCCGCGGCCTCGTTTTTTCGGCCCTTGAGAACGCGGAGGCGGGCAGGCTACTCCAGGCGCGCAAAATCGAGGACCGGATGCTTCAGAGCGACTTGGAGCGGGACCAGAGAATGGCTTTAGCTCTAGCGCTTGCCCGGTCGGGGAGAACCGACGAAGCCAGCCGGTTCGCAGACGAAGTCACCCAGGAAGCGCCATTGGACACTATTGTGCAAAGGTATCTTGTTCCCACAGTTCGCGCTGCGGTCAAATTGCAGAGCCACGATCCCAACGCTGCCATCGGCCTGCTGCACGAGACTGTTCAGTACGACCTCGCGTACACCCAGTCGTTCGATTTTCTCTACCCGGCCTACATCCGCGGCTTGGCCTACTTGGAGTTGGGCGACGGCCGATCGGCGGCGCGCGAGTTCCAAAAGCTGATCGACAATCCCGGTTTGTGCCTGGAATTTATCACCGGCGCACTGGCGCGGCTTCAACTCGGTCGGGCACAAAGACTGATGAGCGATGACGCATCCGCCCGCAAATCTTACGAAGAATTCCTCAACATTTGGAAAGATGCCGACCCCGACGTTCCCATCTATCGACAAGCCAAAGCAGAGTACGCCCAGCTCAAGAATTTAGGCAACCAAGGGCGATGACTCCGTCGTCTGTACGGGCAAGGTGAAATGAAAGGTCGCACCTCGTCCATCATTGGCGGTGGCCCACAACTGCCCGCCATGCGATTCGACAATGGACCGGCTGATGGCCAATCCCATACCGCTGCCTTGCGGCTTGGTAGTAAAGAATGCGGAAAAGATCTGATCCGCCTTCTCCGCTGGCAATCCCACGCCGGTGTCGCTGACCGAGAACTGGAGTTGACCGTCCTGCACTTCTGACTTCACCTTAAGCTCTCCACCCGGGTCCTTCATCGCTTCGATACCGTTGAGAATAAGGTTCATAAACACTTGCTGCAGCTGCACACGGTCTACCTTGATTTCAGGGAGTTCAGCGGAAAGGTCCGTGCGCATAACAACCGAGCATTTGCAGGCCTCATCTTGCAGCAGGGTGAGGATTTCCTGGATGATGCTATTGACGTTGACCAACTCCCGTTGTGGAGGAGATTTCTTGTAAAAAGAACGTATATGGTCGATGATTTCAGCCGCACGATTCCCATACTTGTCGATTCTGGCTGCTGCGGCCCGGGCCCGGTCAAGATTGGGCGGTTCGTGCGCAAGCCATTCAATGCAACTGTTGGCGCTGGTGATGGCGGCAGCTATGGGCTGCTTGATTTCGTGCGCCAAAGAGGCGGCCATGACCCCTAACATGCTCACGCGGTTAACGTGCGCCAGCTCGGCCTCCAGTTGGAGCAATCTTTCCCGCATGCCGTACTGGCGTGCTAACTGCCGCACCCGCAGGATGTACAGCTTGTACGCGAGTGTGATTGCGCTAACAATACACAACGTTATGAACCACGCGGTCTGGTAAAAGGCCGGCAGGATGGTGAACTCAGCGGTTGCCACCTTGTCGGACCATGCGCCGTTGATGTCGGTAGCGCTGACGCTGAAGTGATACGAGCCGGGAGCAAGGTTGCGATAGCTCACGGGGTCGGCGGCGGACACCTCGTGCCAGCCCTTGTCGGTTTCCTGCAGTTTGTAGCGAAACCGGATCGTCTCCGGGTCGGACAGGCTCACTGCGGCGTAATTGATCTGCACGCTTGATGTGTGCGCAGGAAACTTCAGAGGCGAAGCAAGCTGATAGCTTTTATCGTCGGCAGAGACCGACTGGATGGTGATTGGCGGTGGAACTTTCTCTTCGGAGCGAGTAGGGTCGAGCCATGCCACACCAGTGCTCCCCGTAAACCATACCCTCCCATCGGTGCCCTCGATAGCACTCTTGAGCGGACGGGCCTGAAATGCTACGCCGGGGACACCGTCACGCCGACCAAAATGCTCCCCCTTGACCTGATAGGCTGAATTCGTGAGTGCTTCAGACATCTCCGATTGGCGAACGTGAAAGATGCCGCCGAGTCCATTGAGCCATAGATCCCCATTGGCGGTTTCCACGATTCCAGAGATTCCACGCAGCCATTGTTCGTTCGTGGCATGGATTTCATGAAACCGACCATGGTCGAACTGCCACAAGCCGAATTCACCACCAATCCAGATCTCCGATCCGCGCCCGTAGATGGCCATGATGTTGCCTACCCGAAGGCCATCGTTTGGACCAAATACTTGGACTCGGTCGCCATCCAGCACAGCCAGCGTGTTCTTGGTATACCCAAACCACACACGGCTCAGGCTGTCAGTAAATTCAATCAGCACACCTGTCTTGGGAAGGTCCTGGCGGCCGCCATAGGGTGTCCAAGCGTCATCGGCAAGGCGATACAAACCATGACGCCCGAACGAGACCCACATTGCTCCGCTGCGATCCTGCGTAATCGTCTGCAGGAACTGAGCCTGGTCGGCCATTTCTCGAGGAAGGTCAACTCGGAGCAAGTTATCCCTTACCAGATGCCAAAGGCCGGTTGAGCTACCGAACCAAGTTGTCTTGTCGCGACCACGGTATGCGAACAGGACTAGGCCAGGTCCTTTCCGAGCCTTTACCTGGGCGGGGCCAACGAGATAGATGTCGAACACCTTGCCGACGCTGGTACCGCCCGTAATCCACACTGCTCCATCCTCATCGGGAGTTACCGTGAAACTTTCGCTCCCCTCGGCGGACTTTGGCAGGGCTTGTCCCGTCAAAGGGCTGTAAAAGTATCGGTGGAGACCCTTCTGGTCGCTAAGCCAGACATTGCCTTCGCGATCGACCAACTCGGCAGACTGATAAGGATTGACGTCATAAGTTTCAGTCTTTGTGGCGGATGCTTTGTCGACGGCATCGGATGACAGCTCACTTGCCGGCAAGCGCAGGACAACGGGCTGTGCGGGAAAAATCCACACACTTCCCGTTCGATCAATGATTTGGCTGCACGCTCTCCTGAATAAAGGGTAAGCAGGCGGTCGATCATCCGCATTAATGCCGGTATCGTCGAAGAGATCTTTGTTCTTCGGGCTGGTCATGACATGCCGCTCAGCGTCCAGCGTAAATCCAGTAAAAAACAATTTGCTCCTAGTCATATGGAACTGCCGGCTTCCCATTCGGAGATAAGCAAGCCGACTTCCGATTGAGGGATCCACAGTGTAGGTCAAAGCCCACAGTGTTCCCTCTCGATCAAATTGCACCACTACGATCGGGCCGGACGGCAGGCCTGTTTCTGGTCCGATGTGCTGCCAGTGAGAATGGTCGAATCTCCAGAGACCAGTGGATGTCGCAGCCCACACCACTCCGTCCTTGCCCTGAGCGAAATTCCGCACATTTCCGGTCGTAGATGCGGTCTCGCCGCCGTAGTTAGTGACCTTTCCATCGTTAAGGAAGCTGAAGCCCCCAAACGCGTATCCGATCCATAGTCCGCCTGACCGCGGAGCGAACAAGGTGAAGATGTACGTCGAAAGGAGTTGATCGCCGAAGGGCGAGTGAAACGGGTCGAACTGGATACCGTCGAAGCGAAACAGTCCTGCGGGACCTCCAAGCCATAGGAACCCATCCCTTGTCTGCGCTAAGGCGTGCACGTCGCCCGGCGCGCCCTCTTTGAACCCCCAGAAATCGTGCCCGACCTGCGAGTTCGCTGGTCGAAGTGTTTGTCCAAACGAAGGGGCCCAAAAACAGGCCACGACCATTAAGATTGCAATCCAGCAATTTTTCGAGCCCGTCGCACGAACGCCGGAAATCCCCGCGCAAACCAGCCGATTACCGAAGCCATCGACCCCTAGACGTCCACCAGGACCGCTGGGAGATTCGACCGTCCGGGTTGGTTCCAATGCATCCCTCAAGCAATATTCCCGCGCCATCTTGTTCAATTTTCCAGCGCCAGCCTTTCGAGATGATTCCGTCACTCGGAAACTGGCAGCGTGAAATGAAAGCTTGCCCCTCGTGCATCATTAGCGCCTGCCCACAACTGGCCGCCATGCGACTCCACAATGGAACGGCTGATGGCCAATCCCATGCCGCTGCCCTGCGGCTTGGTGGTAAAGAATGCGGAAAACACTTGGTCTACCCCCTCAGTTGGCAGCCCCACGCCGGTGTCGCTGACCGAGAACTGGAGTTGACCGTCCTGCAGTTGCGATTTAACCGTAAGCTCTCCGCCTGAGTCCTTCATGGCCTCGATGGCGTTGAGCATGAGGTTCATGAACACCTGCTGAAGCTGCACACGATCTGCCATGATTTTGGGCGGGTCAGTGATCAGCTCTGTGCGCATGGCGACCGAGTATCGAGTGGCTTCACCCATCAGCAGCGTCAGCATTTCCTGGACGACGGCGTTCACGTTGACCAACTCACGTTGTGAGGGAGACTTCCTGTAGAAGGAACGTATACGGTCGATGATTTCCGCCGCACGATTCCCGTATTTATCGATTCTGGCTGCTGCCGCACGGGCCCGATCAAGATTGGGCGGTTCGTGCGCGAGCCATTCAACGCAGCTGTTGGCGCTGGTGATGGCGGCAGCGATGGGCTGCTTGATTTCGTGAGCCAGCGATGCTGCCATTTCCCCCAGTGTACTCACACGATTGATATGAGCCAGATCGGCCTCTAATTGCCGCAGTTTTTCACGCTCTTGCTCGGCAGATTTGAGTTCCGTAATGTCGGTCGAGCTGCCCACGAATTGCTCCAAATCTCCGGTGCTGGAAAGGACGGGATGGCCAACAGTGCGGATCCACTTCACCCTCCCATTCGGTAAAAGGATACGGAACTCCTGCCCGTAATCGCCTTTTTCCACAATTGCCCGTTCGATAATGCCCGCCCACTTAAGGCGATCCTCCGGATGGACGCGTTCGAAATATTCTTCCCAAGTCGGCGCTCCCTCGGCTGGATCGAAGCCGTAAATCCGGTACCACTCCTCGGAGAGGTGCACCGTCTTCCGCTCCGGCAAGTGCCAAGCCCAGCTGCCCGTATGGGTCAGCTTTTGCGCCTCGCTCAAGTGCGCCTGTCGCCGCTCCAACTCTTGGGTCAGCAGTTCTTGCTCGGTGACATCGATCGCGGTGCCGAGAAACCCCTTGAGGACTTCTCCTTCAACAACAGGGATTCCAACGCAGCGAATGTAGCGTTGCTCGCCGTCGGGGCGAACAATTCTCTTTTTCACATCGCAGCCGGTGTGTTCCGCCTGCATTCTTTTTATGGTCTCAGCCATAAAGTCGCGGTATTGCGGGTGAATGGTGGCCAGATACTGTTCAAGTGTAGGGGCTCCTTTCTGCGGATCGAGCCCGTAAATTCGAAACAGCTCCTCCGACCAGTAATCAAAAAAACCTTCAGGGTTATATGCCCAACTTCCCATCTGCGCCAGGCGCTGCCCTTCGCTGAGATACTGCTCACTCAGGCGCAGTTCCTCCGTCAGTCGCTCTTGATCGGTAACATCCATCCCTGTCCCAAGGAAGCCGCGGAAAATGCTCCCTTGCGTGACCGGAACGCCAACACAACGTATATGACGAATCTCTCCGTCAGTCCGCACAATTCGTTTTGTGAAATCAAATGCAAGATGGTCATCCAACATCTTCGCAATGCCATGCTTCATGAACGCGCGATCATCCGGGTGTACAAGAGCCAGGTATTCTTCTGTTGTTGGCGGCTTGCCATTCGGATCAAGGCCATAGATCCGAAACAACTCGGGGGACCAGTATTCGAATCCGGCGGCGTTGAAGGCCCAACTTCCCATATGGGCGAGGCGTTCCCCTTCGTTGATATAAAGCTGGCTTTGCTGAAGCGCCTCCTCGGCGCGCTTTCGGTCGGTTATGTCCTGGACTGTACCGAACATTTGGCAGGGCCGGCCCGACGCATCTTTCTTCACATCGCCCTGGCTATGCACCGTGCGTACTTCGCCGCTGGGACGGATGATCCGGTGTTCTACGTCCGTGCGCAATCCTCCGCCAACGGCCTCCTCGGCCATTCGGAACACAAATTCTAAATCTTCGGGGTGGATCAATTCTCGTATAACAGCCATGTCTATGGGATACTCCTGCGGCCGCAGCCCATAGATGCGGTAGGTCTCGTCTGACCAGTTCACGTGGTTCGACGTCAGGTTCCACTCCCAGTAACCGACATGTGCAATGCGCTGGGCTTCTTCAAGCTTGGCTTTGCTGTCCTGCAAGTCGCTAGACACTAACCGCAGGGCTTCCTCGGCCCGCTTGCGATCTTCGATGTCGGTTGTGACTCCATACCACTTGACGATGTTTCCATCTTTATCTCGAAGCGGCACTCCGCGGTCCAATTGCCAGCGATATTGCCCGTCCGCGCGGCGGGAACGCACCTCACTTTCGTGAGTCTTGCCGGTAGCGACCGCTTCCTTCCAGTTACCTGCATGTCGCTCAAGATCATCAGGGTGAACTAGCGATTGCCACCCTGATCCGGCCACCTGTTCCCCCGATGACCCGGTGTACTCCACAAATCGCTTGTTAACGTAAATATTGGAGCCATCGGGCAGAGCACTCCACACTAATGCCGGAATCGTATCCACAACGTCTCGGAGGTGCTTTTCTTGACTAATGAGGCGGTGAACGCGCCAGCGATGAAGTGCCCAGAGCAGCGCAACAAAGATGGCGACGCACGACAATCGGAACCAATTCGTCTGGTAATAGGCCGGCGCGACGAAGAAATCGAGGGATGCGCCGGCTTCATTCCATAGGCCGCTGTTGTTCGAAGCCTTCACCCGGAAGGTGTAGTTTCGTGGGGGAAGGTTGCTGTAGAAAGCTTGCCTTCGCGTTCCGGGATCCTGCCAATCGCGATCATAACCTTCCAGCTCGTACTGGAAATGCACCTTCTGAGGAACGACAAAGCTCAGAGCCGTATAGTCAATCTCGAGATCGCGTGTCAGAGCGGGAAGATGGAGGCCGTTCTGAGGCGAATATGTCTTTCGATCAGCGATTACATCTTCGATGTGCACGGGCGGCGGAATGGGGTTTCTGAGTGGGCCATCAGGATCAATCATCTGAGCCACAGTGTCATTTGCGAACCATAAGCGACCATCGTTTGACCGCGTTGCGACCGGGCGAAAAGGAGGGAGATAGGGCTGCGCGCCGTCGAAGGCATCGAACACATCGAAATTTACTTTTTGTTCGGGATGTTCACGCCATCGTTGCAGGTCGTCTGACTTGATCTCAATCAGGCCACATTCGGCATAGAGCCAAAGGTCGGAGTGCTTGTCGGTAACCATCGCGAAGATTCGGTTGCAAGGCAAGCCATTGTTTTCATCGAGGGTATGCTGAACATCACCTCGCCGCTCCACCAGGCCGTGGTCGCTTGCCGCCAACACCGAACCGTCGGAATTTGCCAGTACCTGACTAACCCGCGCGTTTGCGTCCTTGAGGGGAATGACTTGCACTTGATCGTTTCTGTATCGACCCAGACCCCCTTTAACCAAGCCTAGCCAGAAACCGCCCTGCGGATCGGCCGCCAGAGAAACGACGTCTAGTCCGAGGTCCGAAATCTCCTTGACGAATCTGCCGTCTCGAAAACAAATCAATCTTGTGGGACGTCCGGGCGGATTGCGGATTACCGAGGCCCAAACATTGTGGTCGATGTCTTCGGTCATCGCCAAAACGATCCCGACGAGTCCACCGTCGGGACGGTGGACGGGTGTAACCCTGCCATGCTCGTAAACAAAAAGTCCATTGCCTAGTCCCACCCAAAGCCGTCCAGCGCGATCTTCTAATAGTGACGTGACGCGATTGCCGCGAAGCCCGTGCTTTGGGTCAATGGATGAAACAACGTTCCCGCGCACAAAATCCAACTGTCCGTGGTTCCCGATCCAGACGGTCCCGTCCCGAGCGGCAAATATGGACTCGACGTTGTCTGCGCCCAGCCCCTCATGTACAGAGAAACTGACAACTGGAATGTTGCGGAAACAATCGACACCCCCGGTCGTGGTCAACCACAAGTTACCTTCTCTGTCTTCGAACCAGCTCTCGGCGGTATCGCTCGAGAGGCCATCCGCGCTTGTAAAATGATCCACGTTGCCATCGTGAACCCGGTAGATTCCGGCTTCGTAAGAAGCAATCCACAATGCGTTATGCCGGTCCAGATGCAAGCTGTCAACACGCAACCTACTGCCATCGAGTGTCGGCGTGATGAATGCCTTCCAGGAGTTATTTACGAATTGTTGCAGGCCCAGCCCGCGGCCCGGCCAGACGCTCCCCACCCATACCGATGCATCAGGAGCGAGAGCCAGGTCTGATATACCAGCCAACCCTGGTTTGGACTTTAGTCCCGGCAACTCGTACGAGGCGGAAGAACCTGGTTTCCATCGGAAAAGCGAGGTGGCCCCTCCAATCAAGAAATACCCAAGATTGTCTCTGATCAACACGCTGGCATTGGGCGGCACTCCATCCTTCGGTGCATAACATGTCGCGACAGACGCAGCGACCTTGCAGATGCCTCCGGCGTCAGTTCGTGAACGTGCTATCCAAATCGTGCCGTCATAGTCCTCGTAGATCGAGTTCACGCGGTGCGCTATCTCCGGGAACGTGACCAATTCTCCGTTTTTCCACTGGGCCAGGCCGGCCCCTGTTCCAATCCACAGGCTCCCGTCCGTCGCGCCCAAGAGTGAAATCACGGCTGGGTTGGGAAGTTGCTTTCCGACAGGCGGAACAAAGGGTACGAAGCGAACGCCGTCAAAGCGCAATAGTCCCGCAAGGGTCCCAATCCACAAGTATCCGTCGGTTGTTTGGGTAATCGAAGAGGGTGCTCCCGCGAAGGCGCCGTCGCGCACGCGCCAGGCAGTGTGGGCATATTGAGAAATCCGTTGGCCCGGATCAAGAGCGACCGCACGGGGAAGCGCTGCGAGCACCAAACTCGCCAACACTGTGCCCAGCACGAAAGAGCGTCGTGCCCGTGTAGGGACGATCGCGCTAGCCGCGGGTAAGCAGGCACCGGAAGATATGTCGTGTCCTCTCATGATACAAGTCCGACAAAACATCCTTAGACAGCCACTGCTGACTCCGTCACACGGGTCGGCAAGGTGAACAGAAAAGTTGCACCCTGTCGGCCGTTAGAAGCCGCCCACAACCGGCCGCCATGCGACTCCACGATGGAACGGCTGATGGCCAGCCCCATCCCGCTGCCTTGCGGCTTGGTGGTGAAGAAGGCAGAAAAGATCTGTTCCACCTTCTCCGTAGGCAGCCCCACACCCGTGTCACTCACTGAAAACAGCACTTGCGAATCCTGCATCTGCGACTTCACCAAGAGCTCGCCGCCCGAGTCCTTCATGGCTTCGATGGCGTTGAGCATGAGGTTCATGAACACCTGCTGCAGTTGCACGGGGTCTGCCGTGATTTTGGGAAGTTCCGCGGCAAGTTCCGCGCGCATGGCAACCGAGTATCGATCGGCCTCACCTTTGAGCAGCGTGAGCATTTCCTGGATAATTCCGTTTATGTCAACCAACTCACGTTGTGGAGGAGACTTCTTGTAAAGGGATCGTATACGGTCGATGATCTCGGCCGCACGATTCCCATACTTGTCGATTCTGGCTGCTGCCGCACGCGCCCGATCAAGGTTGGGCGGTTCGTGCGCCAGCCATTCAACGCAGCTGTTGGCGGTGGTGATGGCGGCCGCGATGGGCTGCTTGATTTCGTGCGCGAGTGAGGCTGCCATTTCCCCCATCATGCTCACACGATTGATGTGCGCAAGATCTGCCTCCAGCCCACGCAACTTCTCGCGCTCTTGTTCTGCATGTTTGCGATCTTCAATGTCCGTGAGCGTTCCGTACCATTTAACAATCTTTCCACGCTGGTCCCGCAGTGGGAGACCGCGCACAAGAAACCAGCGATATTCCCCGTCAGCGGCGCGACGGAACCGTGCCTCGTCTTCGAAAGGCTCGCCGGTTGCAACGGAGATGCGCCACCTTTCCGAATGGCGCACAAGATCTTCAGGATGGATCGCACGCTGCCAACCCGCGCCTGAAGTCTTCTCGACGGAGAGCCCGGTGTATTCGGTCCAGCGCTTATTTACAAATGTATTGGAGCCGTCAGACGATGTGGTGAAAGTCAGGGCTGGAATTGTTTCAACAGCCTCTCGCAGACGCCTTTCCTGGCTCTTGAGTTGATGAACCCGCCATCGATAAAGAGCCCAAAGCAGCGCAATAAAGACGGCGACACAAAAGACTCGGAACCAATTCGTCTGGTAGTAGGCTGGCAGTACAACAAAATCCAACGATGCGCCGGCTTGATTCCAAACGCTCTGGCCGTTGCATGCGGTGACTCGAAAGCGGTAGTGTCCGGGTTTAAGGTCGGTATAGAAAGCTTGGCGCCGTGTCCCAGCATCCTGCCACTCCCGGTCCCGGCCCTCCAGCATGTAGCGGAAGCGAACCTTCTGAGGGACCGAAAAACTGGGGGCGGTGTAGTCAATTTCGAGGTCGCGACTCAGCGCAGGGACCTTGACGAGAGATGTTGCGTCGAACCGTTTGCGGTCCGCCACAACACCTCCGATATAGACCGGCGGCGGAAGCGGGTTTTCATAGAGGTGATCCGGATCCAGCATTTGTACCGAGACGCCGGTTTGGAACCACAATCGACCGTTCGGCGCCTTGGAGGAGTTCGGCTGGGAAGAACCCCCGGTCCCAGCCTGCGCTCCGTCCAGAGCGTCCAGAATCATCACGGACACCGCCATATGGGGATTCCCGATCCACTTCGCCCATTCGGCTTCTGCGATTCGGACCAAACCGCATCGCGTATAGACCCAAAGAGCACCGTGGTTATCCCTAATCACGTTGGAGGTCTCAGGGCAAGGCAAGCCATTGTCGCTGCTGAAGAGGGTCACCTGCCCATGGTTGAGCCTGTAGAGACCGAGCGAACTGGGGACAAGGAGAGAGTTGTCAGAGTCCACGAACAGTGTGCGAATACCCGCCGGGCCCTGGGCAGAACTCAGCGACGTTGTCTGCAAACGTCCGTCGCGGAAATAAGAAACGGCACCGTTCGGAGCGCCGAGCCAAAGACCACCATTCGGGTCTGCGACCAGATATTTATGCCGGCCGAGTCCGTCATTGAGCGAGGCTTGCTTCTCAATCTTGTCCCCGACAATGTTGAATAACTGCCCCTTGCGAGTGAGAAGCCAAATCGTTCCGCCCGAGTCTTCCGCGATACCTGACACCCCGCCCAGGCTCGCGAACCGCTGCCCACCGATTTCCCGAAAACGGCCATTCTGAAACCGCATCATGGCCAAACCCACTCCAAGCCAAACCGCGCCACTGTAGTCTTCCAGCATGGGCTCAACCTCTTGGCCCGACAGTTTTCGGTCGAAAATAGCGGTTTTGCCGTCTTGCTTTCGCAAAATGTTAAGAGCGCCATCGGTACCGATCCACACCGCTCCGTTGCGCAACGCCATAACCGATTGGAAATGGGAGTCCGAGACTCCCTGTCTTGTCGTGTAACTAATCAGGGCCGTGTCGCGAAACATATCGAGCCCCCCATCGGTGATGACCCAGATGTTTCCTTCTCGATCCTCAAAAACGAGCCCCACGTCGTTGCCTGACAGCCCATCCGATACGCTGTAGTGGTCGGCGACACCGCCGCAAATGCGGTAGACTCCATCATTTATTGTGCCAACCCAGAGTGACCCTCGGCGATCAACCAGCAGTGCACTAGAACGGACTCTTGCCCCGTCGAATCCCGCGACAGCATAGCTCGTCCACTTCCCTCCGGAGTAATACCGGACGCCAAGTTGCGGTCCCGTTGCATCTAAGGTCGCCCATATCGTGCCTGACGGACCCAGCGCGACATCGACTACTCCAGAGGTGTTTGCAAGTTTTTCAGCATTTTCACCAAAATATGTTGTAGCCGGAGTGCCGGGCCGCCAGCGAACGAGCACTTTGGACCCGAACCAAATATTGCCCGCGCTATCGCGAGTCAACCCGAGGCCGTAGCCGACGGGGATACCGTCCTTTTTCCCGAAGCAGCGCAGCGTCTCTTCGGAGATGCTGCACAGCGGCGCTTCGCGTGCATAAGGCCCGTAGCGAGTCGCCCATATCGTCCCGGAGGCGTCCTCAATAATTGCGGCTATAGGTGCGGGATGCTGCAAGTCCGTGTAGGTTCGAAGTTGACCGTTCTTCCAGCGAGCCAAACCGCGTGTAGTACCGATCCAGAGGCTGCCGTCGCGAGAGCCGAGCAAAGCCGAGAAATGTGTTCCGGGCAGATTCTGTCCCTGGGGAGGCTGCCACGCCATGAACCGGACTCCATCGAAACGCATCAACCCTTGCGCAGTTCCTACCCAGAGAAACCCGTCGGTGGTTTGAGCAATAGTGGTACCGGGAGAGATGGCGCCATCCTGGACGCGCCACACAGCGTGACCATACTGGGAGATCCGCCGGTCCGGATCAAGAGCGTGCGCACGGGGAAGCGCTACGAGCAACAGACTCGCCAACACCGCGCCGCACGCAAAAACGCGTCCTGCCCGTATTCGGACGATCACCGCCTTGTCCCACGTTGTTTGTAGAACGGTCATGACACGCGTACGCGCAGGCGATTAAACTCACTTGGCCCTAACTTTATTGCATCTGCGGCTGCCAGTTCTACTCTCAAATCAGAGCATCTTCTTACGCGACCCCGGGAACGTTGGTCTCTTCCTGAGTGACCGGCCGCGAGATCCCCAACCTTCTCATCTTGGCAAGCAGAGTGGTTCGTTTCAATCCCAGTTTCGCCGCTGCGCCGCGCGGTCCACCGACGATCCAGCCGGCCTGCTCAAGTGTTTCCAAAATCAAAGTACGATCCGAGTCCTCCAAGGTCATCGGTGACTGGAAAGCTCGGGTACGATGCACACTCGGGATCATGAGCTCTGTCTGCTTTTTGCGAAGTGGGTTGGGGAGCACGCCGTCCCGCGAAAGGATAACCGAGCGTTCCACCAGGTTCTGCAACTCGCGGATGTTGCCAGGCCACAAATACCACTGGAAGGCAGCCATGGTTTCCGGAGGAACCGACTCGACTTGCTTTCCCATGCGACGGCTAAACAGCTTGACAAAATGTGTCACAAGGGCGGGAATGTCTTCCCGGCGCTCCCGGAGCGCCGGCAGCAAGATGGGGAAGACGTTCAGACGATAATACAGGTCACTGCGAAATTGCCCGCGAGCCACCATCTTGACCAGATCGCGATTGGTGGCGGCTACCAGCCGGACATCCACTTTGTGCGTGCGGCCGCTCCCTAAACGCTCGAATTCCTGCTCTTGCAAGACGCGCAGCAACTTCGGCTGCAGCGCCGGGGGGATGTCGCCTACTTCGTCCAGAAACAGCGTGCCCTTGTCAGCCATTTCGAAGCGCCCGATCTTCTGCGCAATGGCACCAGTGAAGGCGCCCTTCTCATGGCCGAACAATTCGCTTTCCAGGAGATCCAGTGGAATGGCCGCGCAGTTCAGCTTGATAAAGGCACGCCCGCAGCGCTGACTGGCGTTGTGAATGGCATGTGCGATGAGCTCTTTTCCTGTACCGGTTTCGCCCTCGATGAGAACAGTCGAGTCTGTGGGGGCAACCTGCTCTACTTGCTCAAGAACAGATTCGAGAGCAGCGCTATTGCCGATGATCCGCTCGAACGTACGCTCGGCCGGATCCGGTGCAGGGTTCACGACCGTTGCATAATTTCCCATAGAAACCTCTTACACTTAAGGCTCCCCCGCGCACTGCAATAGCCGAAGTTGCTCACATCTCAAGTGCAGCACGGACCCTTTTGAGCAACAGGTGATGATCGAACGGTTTTGCGAGGAACTCGACTGCGCCCTCTCTCATCGCTCGAATTCTCATCCTGGCGTCTCCATGAGCCGTGATGAAGATGATGGGAATATGGCATTCCTCTTCTTTCAACCTGGCCTGCAACTGCAGACCCGACATCTTCGGCATACGGATATCAACAATTAGGCACGCAGCCCGAGTATGCAAATCGGATTCGAGGAATTCTTCCGCGGATCCAAAGCACCGTGCGACCATCCCAGCCGCCTCCATCAGGTCGCGCAGCGAATCTTGCATGGCCTCGTCGTCATCAATGATCGCTATCAATCTGGACGTTCGATCCACCGGCATGCGGCTAGGTTAACGAGATTGCTGACTTGGAGCAATCAAACTTTAGGCTGACTGAGCCAGACTTTAGGAGATAGATCCTTACTATCGATACCGGGAGGGAAACATCGATACACGCAGAGTCGGCTAGGTGATGGACTTGAGCTTGTCCGCCATTCTGACGAGTTCAGGCAAGGATTTAGCCTGCATCTTTTTCATTGCCTGGCTCCGATGCATTTTGACAGTGGCTTCACTGGCACCGAGTTCCGCCGCAATTTGCTTATTAAGCATCCCGGAAACGACGAGACTCATCACCTCACGCTCCCGGGCGCTTAATGTGTTGTATCGCTGTTGGAGTTCAGCTGTGCCTCGTTGCTTTTCGCGGACGATGCGATCTCGAGTGAGCGATCGCTGAACCGCATCGAGCAAATCCTGTTGCCTGAATGGCTTGGTGAGAAACTCAACCGCGCCAGATTTCATGGCCCTGACCGACATCGGAACGTCCGCATGTGCTGTGAGAAAGATGATTGGAATACTTACTTTCCCTCTTTTCAGTTCGTGCTGAAGGTCCAATCCGCTAATGCCTGGAAGTCTCACGTCAAGAATTAGACAACTGGGACTATCACTGCGCGGACTCGACAAGAACTCCTGTGCAGTTCCGAAAGCCTTAGAATGCAAGCCGACGGACTCCAGCAACTCCTGGAGAGACTCACGCACATCTCGATCGTCATCGACAATGAATACGGTTGGCACATCTTGCGTGCTCATAGCGACGCGCCTCTGTCAGAAAATCGTCGAAATGAAGTGTGACATCTTGGGTTTCGCAGCGGCCGCAATCGGCCATTATGAGCGTACATGACGAAAGCGGTTTTTCTCGCTGAACTCACTCTGTTAGAGCTAATCGAGATCGCCGCTGGTCGATCTCATGTCCCCTGCAGAGATCCGCAGTTCGGCAGGGCGACGCAATCAGCTACAGTCGTTCACGTCTCGCGTACCCAACTACTGGGAATGAACAGCGCCGGTCTGGCGATATCGGAATAGATTGTATCGGATGTGCAATGCAGCGGTCGCGTAAAGTTGCATTCAAGGAAGGGTTCACGGCCGCTGCATATCACCGATTTCGCGCCGAAAAGCCCGAAATGGTCAATGCGGCGCATTCACCGGCTCAGATTTCGTTTCTGGCATCTGGTGCATTTGCGAGACCTCGCGGTTGAAGTTGAAGTCGGATGGAGCGACACCGGTAATTAACCGTGCACCCCGACTGAAGGTCAGATCCTGTATCGCCCATTGAACGAAAACGAGAATGCGACTCTGGAATGAAACCAGATAGGTTATATGGACAAAAGCCCAAACCAGCCAAGCTAAGAACCCCGAAATGTGAACACCGAAAACATCGGCCACCGCGGCTGCGCGTCCAATCACCGCCAGAGTTCCTTTGTCGAAGTAACGAAAGGGTGGAAGCTCCCGCTGCCCCTTTACTTTTCGCAAGATCGCCTTGCCTGCATAGGCTCCTCCCTGCATGGCGACCTGGGCCACTCCCGGCAAGGGTTTTCCTTTTTCATCCATCGCTGAGGCCAGATCGCCTATTACGTAAATGTCCGGATAGCTAGGAATCGTCAGGTCAGGTTTTACTTTGACTCTTCCTCCTCTGTCGGACTCGGCTTTGGTGTGGCTAGCCAGGAGTTTGCCCAGCGGCGACGCTGCGATACCGCCAGCCCAGATCACCGTTTTCGCGGCGATTGAATCGGTTCGTCCGCCGGAATCAATCGTCAAACCCTCGTTGCCCACCTCTTTGACCATTGCACCGCACCTCACCTCGACTCCAAGCTTGGCGAGCGAACGGCTTGCCTTTTCGGCCAGGTCGACAGGGAAAGGCATCAGCACTCGAGGCGCACCATCCAGCAGGATGATCCGCGCTTCCTCGGGATGGATGGAACGAAAGTCGTTTCTTAGCGTTTGGCGGGCGATCTCCGCAATCGCTCCAGAGAGTTCCACGCCAGTCGGCCCCGCACCCACAATCACGAATGTGAGCCAACTTCGGCGCTGCACGGGATCCGAAAGGCGCTCGGCCACTTCGAATGCATAAAGAATTTTGTGGCGGATGGCGGTGGCTTCTTCAACACTCTTCATGCCAGGCGCCCACTCTTGCCACTCGTTGTGCCCGAAGTAGGATGTCTGCGAGCCGGCGGCAACGATCAATGAATCGTAAGGAACGATGGCCCCATCGGCCAGAAAGACCCGTTTGGAGTCAGGATCGATGTCCACGACGGTCCCCAACCAAACGCGAGTATTCTTCTGCCGGCTTAGGACGCTCCGAAGGGGCGAGGCAACCTCTCCCGCCGAGAGCGAACCTGTCGCGACTTGATAGAGTAGTGGTTGGAAAAGGTGGTAATTTCGCCGGTCGATAAGCGTCACGTCCACCAGATCTGAGTTCAAGTGCTGGGCCGCAGAAAGCCCGCCGAACCCTCCGCCTATGATGACTACCTTCCAGCGTTCGCTCATTCTTTCCTCCTAGTCGCGCAGGCAATTTCCAGACTGCAATCAGGGACCAGCGTCGGCGCAGGCCGGCCGTTCAGCACCGCCTCCACGTTGTCCAGGGCCAGCATGCCCATGCATCTGACTCTCCACTTGCGGTTGGCCTTCGCGACAAATGCCTTGGGAAAGGTGACAGTGTTCATCAGAACAGGCTTTGTAGCAGGTTACCCCTCCGCCGCCTTGATTTTCTTGTTCAGCGCCGAATCCTCGAAGTTCGTCCGGAGGAATTCTGCCGTCGTAGGTAAATCCACCCGAAGGTCGTGCACGGTGCAAATCTGTACCTTTCCTGCTCGAAGCTGAAAGTCGAGTGCATGTCCGCCGGCGTGTTTATCCTGCCGCAGAAAGTGCAAGTGAAACCCCGCCACCCCGATCCCCTGCGCATAAGTTGGAGAACGAAATCCGGCCAAGGTCCCCTCCACATTAGTGAAGATATTCTCCGTTTGCTGTTTCGTTGCTTCTGTAAGCGGAGGAAACGGTCTGGCCTGGCGTTGCACGGTTCGTGTGCGGACTTCATCGAAGACGCCGTCAACTTTCACCGCGTTGAAGAGGTTGGCATCAGTCGCCTTCTCAACCATCGCCAAGAGTTCACTCTTCGTCATCTGCCGTGCTACATCCAACTCCTGCTCCGGCTGAAAAAAAGTAACCACGGCGAAAGGCGTCTTTTGCTTGCCCGTGACGGGGCGAGCGGACCCGTCCGATCGAAGTTGATAAAACGTCCCATCAAAACCGATCATCTCGCCATCGAGCTGGTTGAACGTCCCAAGTCCGAAGTCGCCATGTTTTCGAATCTCGCCGTATGTCGCCTCGCCCTCGTAAATCCCCGCGATTAAGGCGGACATCAAGGAAGTTTGATACAGCTCCCCCGCGCGATGATCGTCGCTTCCTGAGACGTAATGCCAGGACGGCCGGATCATTGCTAGCGCGCCAGAGGCAAGTGAATTCGTCATAAGTATCTTCTCAATTCCCTTTGCTGCAGTTACAGGACGCCCCCCTCGTGGACATCTTCAAACAGCTTGGCATTGTCTCGATAGTCGACGTGTACTCCAACGAGCACCGGGCCGGGGGTATCAAAGGCCTTGCGCAGGGTTGGTGCAATCTCATCGGGCCGCTGAATTCGCAGGCCGGTGGCGCCGAAGGCTTCGGCATACTTCACGTAATCCACTGGACCAAAATCGACTCCCGACGTGCGGTTGTACTTAATTCGTTCTTGCGTGCCCACCATGTCGTAGTGGCCATCGATCCAGATCATGTGAACCAGATGGGAATTCAGACGAACGGCTGTCTCCAGCTCATTTGCGGAGAATAAGAACCCACCATCGCCTGAGATGGAGAGCGCCTTCTCGTGCGGACGGACGATGGTGGCGGCGATAGCCCAGGGCAGAGCCACACCAAGCGTCTGTTGACCGTTGGTGATTAGAAACTGGCGCGCGCGAAAGCTAAAGAGATAGCGGCACAAATACATGCTGAAGCTTCCCATGTCCGAGCACACAGTTACATCCGGCGTCAGTATTTTCTGCAGCTCGCTGATCAGTCGTAAAGGATGAATCGGGACGCCAGACTTTGCCGCGGCTTCAGCCATCAGCCGTTTTCGCTCCTGAGCGATCAACTGCAGTAATTCGGCAGATTCGGCAGCAAGTCGTGGACGACGGAGGAGCGGTGAGAGCGCGTCGAGCGTCTCTTCAATATTCCCAATCAGCTCGACAGCCGGAGAATAGTCATTCTCGATGTTGGCGGGGGTTGCGTCAATGTGAATGATCGGCCTTTTATTGCCCTGATTCCATAGGGCCGGCCAATACTCAACCGCGACATAGCCGATGGTAATGACGATATCGCCTGAGTCCAGCAAGGCATCCGCCGGCTGATTAGCAAGTTGTCCAACGCGACCACCGAAGCGGGGGAAATCCTCCTGCGAAACTGCGCCAGCGGCCTGGAATGTCCCAACGACTGGCAGCGCGGTGGTTCTCAGCAGATCACGAATCGCCTTGGCAGATCTCGGCTTGCTTGCCATCAATCCCAGAAAAATCACCGGGGACTTCGCGGAGTTGATGAGACGAGCTGCTTCAGTAATAGATGCCTTGGGCGCGGGGCCCTGGTCGACAAATGTCGAGAGCGGGATCGGCTTGCATTGCGCCTCACCGGTCATGATGTCCATCGGAAGGCTCACAAACGCCGCGCCGGGCCGGTCAACCTCGGCTGCCCGAAACGCAGCGGACAGCACTTCTGCCGTAGCCGCAGGAGAATCAATCTCTGCCACGTACTTGGTTACCGGCCGACAGACGCCCACCGAATCCAGCGTTTGGTGATGAGACCTCAAGCGGTCGGCAACAGCAGCGGAGCCTCCGAGAGCAACGACGGGGTCACCCTCCGTATTCGCGGTGGCGAGGCCGGTAGTGAGATTCGAGACCCCCGGGCCTGACGTGGCAATTGCAACTCCTGCCTTCCCGGTCATCCGCCCGATTCCACCGGCGATAAACGCAGCGTTCTGTTCGTGGCGGCAGACCACAGTTTTTATGCTGGAGTCTCGAAGTCTGTCGAAAACTTTGTCTATCTTTGCTCCCGGAACGCCAAAAACCTGCTTCACGCCGTTGGCCTCCAGCGTCTCTACGACAATGTCAGCCCCCGTTTTTGTCTCAGTCTCAGGAGAAAGGTTTGCTGGTGGATTTGCGACTTGTTGTGCCGTAGCCAATTTCTTGATCCTTTTCGTTTGATGTAGTGCGCTTTTGCAAGGTCAGAGGCTTAGCCTCTGCTGAGACCGGCCGCCCTCTGCGGTTGTACCAGACTTGGGAACGATAACTGCTCGGCGGTTTGCCGCTTGTTCCTCATAGTCGTGGTAGTGCTCCGTGGTTCGTGGCTGGTGGACGTTTAACATGCACTAGTCGTCCATCGGTGATTGCAACTAGTATTCAGGTGTCCGTCAATACGCTCAGACGATTCCCACGTTTCGCTCGATCTCCTTGATCACCGTATCCAGCCTGCCGTTCAGCACCTGCTTGGCGAAACTGAGAGTGAATCCCTTGACCGTGTGGAATGGTGAATGCGAAGGCATGGCCAGCGCCAGGGGATCGACAACTGCGTCGACGACGACGGGACCATCCTTGTACGCGAGAGCTTCAGCGAGACCTTCTCGGACATCCTCGGGTTCCTCGATACGAATCCCTTTCGCCCCCATCGCCTCCGCAACCTTGGCGAAATTTGGATTCTTGAACTCCACGCCAAAGGGAATGAAGCCGGCCTCCTGTTGCTCGATATGGACGAAGTCGAACTTCTCGTTGTTGAGAATGACTTGAACTACGGGAGTTCGTCGTTCTATCTGCGTCAGCAGATCGCCCAGTCCCAACATCGTGAAGCCGCCATCGCCGCATAACGCAATGCACTGTCTGCCGGGATATGCCAGAGCACACCCGAACGCGTTCGGTGCAGCATTGGCCATAGATGCCCACGAGAATGAGCCAAAGAGCCTGCGGTTTTTTCCACCATAGATGTGTCTCGCAAGCCAGAGACAGGCCGTACCCGTGTCCGCAAAAAACATTGCGTCCTCCGCAGCGAGCTCGCTGAGCGTCGCAACGAGGAATTCAGGACGTATCGGTTTTATCGCCGGTCCCTTCTCGACATAGTGCTGCAGCAGTTTGTGGAAGGATTCTGTGTGAGCAATCTGCCTCGCTAGAAATTCTCCATCCGTCTTTTCACGCACGGCTGGAAGCAATGCACTGACCGTCGACTTGATATCGCCGATCAGACCGAGATCTAGCGCCGTACGGCGGCCGATGTGTTTCGGGTTCTTGTCAATCTGGACCTTTTTCACAGTGGCGCCGGGCAGAAATTCGGAGAACGGAAAATCCGTGCCCAGCAGGAGCAAGAGGTCGGCTTCGTGGAGAGCGTTATACGCTCCGCCATAACCCATCAGCCCGGTCATTCCAACGGCATTAGGATTCTCATGCTCCAGCCATTGCTTCCCGCGGAAGGAATAGCCGACGGGGGCCTTCAGCTTGCACGCCAGTTCGACCACTTCGTCGCGACCTTCTCTGCAACCTTCCCCCCCAAAGATCGCTACTGTTTTCGCTTCATCGATCATCTTCACCAATTTGTCGAAGTCTGTATCGGAAGGTCTGACGATAGCTGGGGCTGCAATGGTGAAGTCGGCAGGCTGGTCCGGAGCGTCGGCGGACGCGACATCGCCAGGTATGGAAAGGACCGTGGGACCCTTTTCCAGAACAGCCGTGAGGATGGCGGTGCTGATGACCGCACGGGCCTGCTCCGGATTAACCAGCCGTGCGGTATAGAGAGAAGCCGCCTCGAAAAACTTGTACGGGTTCAGTTCCTCGAGCGCGGATGTGTCAATAATGCTCGACTCCACATCCCCGGCGATGGCGATAACGGGAGCTCCTTCTTTCCGCGCGTCCATCAATCCGTTGAACAAATGGACAACTCCGGGCCCCGCAGTTCCGCACACCACCACTGGGTTACCCGTGAAATAAGCCTCCGCGACCGCCGCGAATACTCCATATTC
>Ga0308309_10000143_pt1 | contig 59833 bp, 58 predicted proteins | sample HubBroMetageWFT5_FD_192491 | JGI IMG/M metagenome (GOLD analysis project Ga0308309, IMG submission 192491) | Warmed and freeze-thawed soil microbial communities from the Hubbard Brook experimental Forest, New Hampshire - Hubbard Brook CCASE Soil... | ecosystem: Environmental > Terrestrial >...
CTTCGTCTTTGCGGTCGCGGACACCGCGTTTGCGTGCGCTTGCAACAGTCACGGGCCACTCACCGTGGCGGCCGCCGTCGACATCACCTTCGTCGCACCCTCGCGTGCCGGCGATGTCCTCGAGGCGCGCGCAGTGGAGCGCACCCGTTTCGGGCGGTCAGGAATCTACGATGTCACCGTGCGCCGCGGCGACGACGTCATCGCCGAATTCCGAGGCACCAGCCGAACCATCGGTACCGATCGGGCGTGACGCGGCTCGGCACTGCACCCCCGCCCGAACTCCTCGACGCAGGTGAGCGTTTGAGCAGGGACGCGCTGCTAGAACTCCAGCTCGAACGCATGCGCTGGACGCTGCGCCACGCATACGCGAATGTGCCGCACTACCGTCGCGCGTTCGACTCGGCCGGGGTGACGCCCGACGACTGCGCAACGCTTGCGGACATCGCGCGCTATCCGCTAACCACCAAGCACGATCTCCGCGACAACTACCCGTTCGGCCTGTTCGCGGTCCCGCGGTCGGAGGTTCGCCGGATTCACGCCTCCAGCGGCACAACCGGACGCCCGACGGTGGTTGGCTACACGCAGGATGACCTTGTTACGTGGGCGGACCTCATGGCGCGATCCATTCGCGCTGCCGGCGGACGTCGTGGTGACATCGTCCATGTCGCGTACGGCTACGGGCTGTTCACCGGCGGCCTCGGAGCGCACTACGGAGCCGAGCGGCTCGGCTGCACGGTCATCCCGGTCTCGGGAGGCATGACACCTCGTCAGGTGCAGCTGATCCGTGATTTCCAGCCCTCGATCATCATGGTGACGCCGTCGTACATGCTCGCTCTCATCGACGAGCTCGAACACCAGGGCGTCGACCCGCGGACCTGCTCGCTGCGCATCGGCATCTTCGGTGCCGAGCCGTGGACCGAGGCGATGCGCGCGGAGATCGAGGAGCGCCTGGACATGGACGCGGTCGACATCTACGGGCTGTCAGAGGTCATGGGTCCCGGGGTATCGCAGGAGTGCGTCGAAACCAAGGACGGCCTGCACGTCTGGGAGGATCACTTCTATCCGGAGATCATCGATCCCGAGAGCGGCGAGGTGCTGCCGGACGGCGAGCTCGGGGAGCTGGTGTTCACGTCGCTGACGAAGCAGGCGATGCCAATCGTTCGCTACCGGACACGAGACCTGACCCGGCTTCTGCCGGGGACCGCTCGACCGCCGTTCCGGCGCATGGAGAAGGTGACCGGACGCACCGACGACATGATCATCCTGCGCGGCGTGAACGTCTTCCCGACGCAGCTCGAGGAGTTGGTCGTCCGCACGAGCGGACTGTCGCCGCACTTCCAGCTGATCCTCGCGCGCCCGGGCCGTCTCGATACCCTGACGGTGCGCGCCGAGGCACGCACCGACTGCCCGCCGGAGCGTCGCACTCCCGCCGCCCAGAGCCTCGCCCGTGACGTCAAGGACCGAGTGGGGGTCACCGTCGAGGTGGAGATCGTCGATCCCGGCACCCTCGAACGCTCGGTCGGGAAGCTGCAGCGAGTGATCGATCGCCGGTCGTAGACTTCGCCAGCCCGGCGGTCGGCCACGAGTCCGGGGTCACGGGAGGCATATCGGGTGGATCGGTTTCTTCTCTACCGCACCTACGACGAGCTTGAGGTCGGTCAGACCCAGCGCACCCGGGGACGGACCATCACCGAGACGGACATCGTCAGCTGGTGCGCGCTCACCGGCGACTGGTTCTACCCGCACATCGACAAAGTGGCAGCTGAGCGGTCGATGTTCGGGCAGCGCGTGGCGCCGGGGATCATGGTGTTCGCGCTGGGCACCGGGCTCGGCGTGCCCAGTGACGCGACCACCATCCTCGCCAACTACGGCACGGACCGCCTGCGATACACGGCGCCGACCTGGATCAACGACACCATCTATCTCGACATCGAGGTCACCGAGAAGTCGGATCGCGACGCGAGGTCCGGGCTCGTGTCGTATCGGTGGGACGTGCTCAATCAGAACGGGGTGACGGTCTGCGCGAGCCAGTTGAAGATCCTCACCGCAAAGGAGCGCGCGCCATATGCCGGAATCTGACAACCGCGCCACCGTCCGCCTGACGATCGTCGATGGGCTCGCCGAACTGGTGCTCGATCGCCCCGACAAGTTGAACGCGGTGAACAACGCGATGGTCGGTGAGCTCATGGAGAGTCTCGACGCCGCCGAAAAGGGCGGAGCGCGGGCGTTGCTGGTTCGCGGCGAAGGACGTGCGTTCTGCAGCGGGCGTGACCTCTCCGAAGCGGACCCCCTCCACGAGGATGGCGAGGCGATCCTTCGCGACGTGCTCAACCCCCTGATCGCGCGCATGGCCGCGGTCGCGATCCCAACCATCGCCGCCGTTCACGGCGCCTGCCTCGGCACCGGCCTCGGTCTCGCCCTCGCCTGTGACGTCCTTTACGCGGCCGACGACGCCCGAATCGGTTCTCCCTTCGCTCGAATCGGCGCCGTCCTGGACAGTGGCGCGCATGCCGCATTGGTGGCGCGCGTCGGTCCGCACCGCGCTATCGAGCTCATCTATACGGGACGGCTCCTCTCCGGGCGCGAAGCCGCGGAGTGGGGGCTGGTGAACCGCAGTGTTGCCGGCGCCGACCTGGTGCGCCGGACCCGGGAGATGGCCGCCGCTATCGCGCATGGTCCAACGGCGGCGTTCCTCGAGTCCAAGCGCATCGTGCGCCTCATCCAGGACGAGACCCCATCGTTTGAGGGCGTGCTCGCCGCCGAGGCGGCGGCTCAGGGCCGGGCGTCGCGCACCCACGACTACCAGGACGGCATCTCGGCGTTCCAGGAGAAACGCAAGCCCGCCTTCACGGGGCGGTAGGCGGCAACCTCATGACGGACCTCGCGACCTCATTTCCGAGCCTCCTCTTCGAACGCCCCGAGGACGGGATCCTGGTGATCACGATGAAGGCCGAGGGTCGCCTGAACGCGGCCGGCGCCGCCATGCACCGTGACCTCGCAGAGGTCTGGCGCGCCGTCGACGCGAACGCCGCCACCCGCGCCGTGATCATCCGCGGAGCGGGCGGCACCTTCTCCGCGGGTGGAGACTTCGACCTCATCGAGGACATGGCAGCCGACTTCTCGGTGCGTAGCCGGGTGCTCCGGGAGGCGCGCGACCTCGTCTACAACGTCATCAATTGCAGCAAGCCGATCGTTTCGGCGATGGACGGCGTGGCAGTCGGGGCCGGGCTCGTGGTCGGGCTGCTCGCCGACATCTCGATCGCGGGTCACTCGGCCCGGCTGATCGACGGCCACACCCGGATCGGGGTCGCGGCCGGCGACCATGCCGCGATCATCTGGCCCCTGCTCTGCGGCATGGCCCGGGCCAAGTACCACCTCCTGCTCTGCGAGCCGGTGAGCGGCGAGGAGGCGGAGCGCATCGGCCTCGTCTCACTCAGCGTCCCCGACGACCAGGTGCACGTCAGGGCGCTCGAGGTCGCCCGCAAGCTCGCCGCAGGTTCGCCGACGGCGATCAGCTGGACCAAGTACGCGCTCAACAACTGGCTGCGAGCCGCCGGCCCCATCTTCGACAGCTCGCTCGCGCTCGAATTCCTCGGCTTCACCGGCCCCGATGTCGCTGAGGGGGTCGCCGCGAGACGGGCGAAGCGCGCGCCGAACTTCGGCGGCCACGGTCCGCAGGGGTAGGATCGATCTACGTGACTGTGGAGGTGTCGTCGACGGCCAGCGGACCGTCCTCATTCCCGGGGCTGTCGACAGCCGCTTGGCAGGATGTGGCGGCGGAGGGGGCGATGGGCGATCCCGTCGCTCACGACATCGCACTGAGCGACGAACAGCTCCGCAGCCTCTACCGCCTCATGGCGTTGAGCCGGCGGGTCGACCGCCAGGCGATCAACCTGACCCGCCAGGGAGCCCTGGGAGTCTTTGCTTCGAGCCAGGGGCAGGAGGCGGCGCAGGTCGGTGCGGTCTTCGCCCTCGAGGCCGACGACTGGCTCTTTCCCACCTACCGCGAGACGGTCGGCACGTTCGCGCGCGGCGTCGACATCGTCGAGCTGCTCGCGCTCTTCTCGGGGAGCTGGCATTGCGGCTTCGACCCCTATCAGTATCGGGTGGCACCGCTGACCACACCGCTCGCCACCCAGGCGCTCCATGCGGTGGGTCTCGCGATGGCGGCGCGCATCCGTCACGATCCGATCGTCGCCCTGACCTTCTTCGGCGACGGCGCCGCCAGCGAGGGCGATGCACATGAGGCGCTGAACATGGCCGGCGTGTTCGGGGCGCCGGTGGTGTTCGTCGTCCAGAACAACGGCTACGCCATCAGCGTTCCGTACCGCCTCCAGACCAAGGCGTCGTCCATCGCCCTCCGTGCCGCGGGTGTCGGGATGCCGGGCATCCGCGTCGACGGCAACGACGTCGTCTCGGTGTATGGGGCGGTGCGAACCGCGCTGGATCGTGCTCGCCGTGGGGACGGCCCGACACTGATCGAAGCGGTCACCTACCGTCTCGAAGCGCACACCACCGCCGACGACACCACCCGGTACAGGAGCGACGACGAGGCGACGTCCTGGCGGGGGCGCGACCCCATCGAACGCTTCAGCGGCTCGCTTCGTGAGGCCGGGCTTATCGACGATGGGTTCGTTGCGGGGGTCGATGCCGAAGGTGACGCCATCACGGCGCGCATGCGCGACTCGCTGTTCGATGCTCCTGCCGGCGACCCGCGCGAGATGTTCGACCACGTGTACGCGACCCAGACGCCGCTGCTCGAGGCGGAGCTCGCCATCCTCCAGCAGGAATTGACCGCAGCGGAGGAGACGGCCTGATGGAGGTCACCATGGCAGGTGCCCTCAACGCCGCGCTCCGCGACTCGATGCGCGAGGACGACTCCGTGGTCGTCTACGGCGAGGACGTCGGCAAGCTGGGCGGTGTCTTCCGGGTCAGTGACGGTCTGCAGGCGGAGATGGGCATCGACCGCTGCTTCGACACCCCGGTCGCGGAGTCCGGGATCGTCGGCACGGCCATCGGCATGGCGATCTATGGCATGCGCCCTGTCGTCGAGATGCAGTTCGACGGCTTCTCCTACCCGGCGCTCGACCAGGTGATCAGCCATGTGGCGAAGTACCGGAGCCGGACTCGCGGCCGCGTCGGTCTACCCCTGGTCATCCGCATCCCATATGGCGGCGGGATCGGCGCGGTGGAGCACCACTCCGAGAGTCCCGAGGCCTACTACGCGCATACCGCCGGACTGACGGTGGTGACGCCGGGCACGCCGTCGGATGCATACGCGCTGCTGCGCGAGTCGATCGCATTCGACGACCCGGTCATCTTCCTCGAGCCCAAGCGGCGGTATTGGCTGAAGGAGGACCTGGATCTGCCCGTGACCGCCCCGCCGATCGGCAGGGCGGTGGTCCGCCGCGCCGGAACGGCCGCAACGGTGATCGCGTACGGACCGATGGTCACGACGGCGCTGGAGGCGGCGAACCGCGCTGCCGATGAGAGCGGCATCGACCTCGAGGTGGTCGACGTCAGAACACTGTCACCCCTCGACATGCACACCCTGGTGAGCAGTGCCACGAAGACAGGGCGCGCCCTGGTTGTGCATGAAGCAGCACGGTTCGCGGGCTACGGCGCCGAGATCGCAGCCGAGTTGACCGAGCGCGCCTTCGGCTACCTCGCGGCTCCGGTGCTGCGCGTCACCGGATGGGACGTTCCCTACCCGTCTGCGAAGATCGAGCGCCACTTTCTGCCCGACGCCGACCGCATCCTCGATGCGGTGGCGCGGCTGCTCGAGTACTGATCGATGCCTTCGGTTCGCGCCTTCCTCATGCCGGACCTCGGCGAGGGGCTCACCGAGGGAGAGATCAATCGATGGCTTGTCTCCGAGGGTGACGTCGTCACCGTCGACCAGCCGATCGCCGAGATCTCGACGGAGAAGGCCATCGTCGAAGTGCCGACGCCGTTCGCGGGCCGGGTCGCCACCCTGCACGCCGCCCAGGGCGCGAGCATCGCCGTCGGGAGCCCGTTGATCAGCATCGAGGTCGACGGCGCGCCGTCCGCATCGGCGTCGGCATCGGGCAACTTGCTGGTGGGCTACGGCACGAGCGAGGCGGCACCGCGGTCGCGCCGGAGCACGCCGGCGCCGTCAGGGGGCGTTCCGGCTCCGGTCGCCAACGCCTCGATGCCTCCGGCCTCACCGCTCGTGCGACGCCGCGCATTGGAGCTCGGCATCGACCTGAGCACAGTCGCGGGCAGCGGACCGGGCGGGGTCGTGACCCAGGCCGACCTCGAGCGCACACGCAAGCAGGACGGCACCATTGTCGCCGCGGCGGCGCCCGCCGCCCCTGGGGAGTCGGTTCGAGCACCCCTGACCGGCGTCGATCGGGTCGCGGCAGAACGGCTGGCACGCTCGTATCGTGAAACCCCCGCAGCGACGGCATGGATCAGTGCCGACGCAACCCGGCTCATGGAGTTGCGCGCCGAGCTGCCCGCCGGATCGATGGACATCTGGGTCACACCCTTCGCGATGATCGTGCGGCTCTGCGTGGCGGCGCTCAGGACATTCCCCAGACTCAATGCGCATTTCGACGCCGCGGCCAACGAGGCCGTGCTGTTCACTCCGATCCATCTCGGGGTGGCCGTGCAGACCGATCGCGGCCTCGTGGTTGTGGCGATTCGCGACGCGCAGAGCAAGACGCTGCGAGGCATCGCCGACGAACTGCAGCGGCTCGCAACCGCAGCTCGCGACGGCTCGATCAAGGCGGAAGATCTCCGGGGCAGCACCTTCACGGTGTCCAACTTCGGCGCATTCGGCGTCGACGGTGGCATCCCGATCATCAATCCCCCCGAGGCCGCCATTCTGGGCGTGGGACGGATCTCGAGCAGGCCGTGGGTTGTCGACGAGGATGTCGTGCCGCGTTCGGTTCTGGAGCTGTCACTGGTGTTCGACCACCGTGTCGCCGACGGAGGCGTCGCCGGCGGCTTCATCAGGCATCTCGCCGACCTCATCGAGGCACCCGACGAGGCGTTGACCGGTGACTGAAGTCCCCACCAAGGCCTCTGTGGCACCCACCGACCTGCGCCGCGCGCAGGCGGACACGTGGGTCTACTTCGACGGCGAGCTCTGCAGGTACGGAGATGCGCACCTCGGCCTGCTCACCCACGCGCTGCATTACGGTACGGGCTGCTTCGAGGGCATCCGGGCGTACTGGAGCGAGCGCCAGCATCGGATCAACGTGTTCCGCATGGCCGACCACTTCGCGCGCATGACCGGCAATGCTCAGATGCTGCACATGGAGCTGCCGCATCCCGTCGACGAGCTGTGCGACATCACCGTCGAGCTCATGCGCCGCAACGACTTCCGCACCGACGTCTACATCCGCCCGCTGGTGTTCAAGGCGAATGAGGAGATCGGGATTCGTTTCCACAATCTGCGCGACGGTTTCATGATCGTTCCCGTGCCGTTCGGCGCATACGTCGACACCACGGGCGGCATCCGCTGCCAGGTGTCGAGCTGGCGGCGCATCGACGACAACGTTGCGCCGGCACGATCCAAGGCGACCGGGATCTACATCAACAGCGCGCTCGCCAAGACCGAGGCGTTCCTCAACGGGTTCGACGAGGCGATCCTGATGACCCAGGAAGGACACGTGTGTGAGGGCAGTGCCGAAAACCTGTTCATCCTCCGGCGTGGCCAGCTGATCACGCCGCCCGCTTCGGAGAACATCGTCGAGGGCGTCACCCGCGCGGTGCTGATGCAATTTGCGCGGGACGAACTCGGGGTTGGGGTGGTCGAGCGCGCCATCGATCGCAGCGAGTTGTACGTCGCCGACGAGGTGCTCCTCTGCGGCACCGGCGCCGAGGTCTCGGCGGTCATCGAGATCGACCGGCGCACGATCGGCTCGGGGTCGCCGGGCCTGCTCACCCGCAAGCTCCAGGACCTCTACTTTGGCGCCTGCAAAGGCGAGAACGACCGCTACGCGGAGTGGCTCACGCCAATCGTCGAGTAGCGAGCGGTACCGGCACGTCCCTGCATCACTGATCGAAGTCGAGCACGACCTTGGGCGCCGTCGGATGCGACTGGCACGCGAGCACGAACCCCGCGTCGATCTCACGCTGTTCGAGCGCGAAGTGCTGATCCATCTCGACGCTGCCGCTGATCAGCCTTGCGCGACAGGTGCCGCAGACGCCGCCCTTGCACGCGTACGGGGCATCGGAGCGGACTCGCAGTGCGGCGTCGAGGATCCGCTCGCCGTCGGGATCCAGGGGGAAGGTGGAACTGCGTCCGTCGAGGATGATCGTCACCTCGGCAGCACCGCCGGCTCCCGCCGCGGTGGGATGCTCCGCGGCGCGCGGGCGCTGTGCATCCTTGGCGTGGAACAGCTCGGCGTGCACATGGGCGGCATCCACCCCGCGCTCGAGCAGCACCGCTCGCGCTGAGTCGATCAGCTCTCGCGGTCCACAGAGGAACCACTCGTCGACGTTCTGGGGCGGCACCAGCTGGTCGAGGAACATGTTCAGGCGCTCGGCGTCGATGTGCCCGTGGAGCAACTGCACGTCCTGTTCCTCGCGCGACAGCACGTGGTAGAGCGCAAACCGTTGCGGGTAGCGGTTCTTCAGGTCCTCGAGCTCCTCGAGAAACATGATGTCCTTGACCGTCCGGTTCGCGTAGATGAGTGTAGCCGTGCTGTGTGGTTCGACCGCGAGAATGGTGCTGAGATTGGAGAGGATGGGCGCGATCCCGCTGCCCGCCGCGATCATCGCGTAGGAGGTGGCGTGGCTCGGATCCAGCGGCGTGTTGAAGTGACCGATCGGGGTCACCACCTCGACCACATCGCCGGCGCGGAGCTGCTCCAGCGCGAACGCGGAGAAGATCCCGCCCGGAAGCCGTTTCACCGCAACGCGGAGGCGTCCGGAGCCGGCGGCGTCGCATATGGAGTAGCTGCGCCGGGTGTCGTCGCCGGCTGCTTCGCACCGCAGCGACACGTGCTGCCCGTGGGCGAACGAGAATTCACCGGCCAGCTCGGGCGGAACGTCGAACTCGATCACCACCGAGTCATCGGTCAGCGGCTCCACGGCCTTCACCCGCAGCGGATGGATGGTTGCGCGCCGATGTCCCGCGGAGGCCTCCGCAACCGGCGAGACGGTCAAGCGTTCAATGCTCCTTGAAGTGCGGGAACGTCTCGCCGCATGCATCGCACTGACGGACAGCCTGACACTGCGTCGAACCGAAGTGCGCGAGCTCGTGGGTGCGTGCTGAGTTGCACCGCGGGCACTCGATCGCGACCGTGAGCGGAGTGACCTCGAAGTGCTGCTGTCGCGGGGGAGCGATGCCGTAGTCGCGGAGCTTGACACGGCCGGCCTCTGACATCCATTCCGTCGTCCACGCGGGTGACAGCACCACGCGTACCGTCACGTCGGCGTAGCCCTGCTCTCGAATGCGCCGCTCCAGATCATCGCGGATGGTGTCGAGCGCCGGACACCCCGAGTACGTCGGGGTGATGTCGATGTCGACGTGACCGGCCGCGTCAATTCGGACGTCTCGAAGGATGCCCAGATCGGCGATGGTCAGCGCGGGCATCTCCGGGTCGGGAATCTCGCCGGCGACGCGGCGGATCTCGTCGATCGCGGTCACCAGGTGACTCCGGGAAACGAGCGATGGAGGTGCTGCATCTCAGCGAGCATGTACCCAAACGCCTCGGTGTGCAGTCCCTCGCGGCCGCCCGTGGGTTTCCAGCTCGTGCCGGGAACCGCGAGCGTGGCGTCGCCGAGCACTCGGGTGATGTACGCGTCCCACGCGGCGCGAAGGTCGTCCGGATCGGGACCCACGCGGAGTTCTCTCACCTCACGGGTCACGGCATCCTGCTCGAAGAGCTCGATGGTGAACGGCCAGAGGGTGGCGAGCGCGCTCTCCATGCGGCGGTGGCTCTCGTCGGTGCCGTCACCCAGGCGAAGCGTCCAGTCGGTGGCGTGGTCGCGGTGGTACGCGCTCTCCTTGACCGCCTTGGCGGCGATGGCAGCGATCTGCTCGTCCGTCGACGTGGTCAGCGCCTGCCAGAGCGCGAGCTGGTACGTCGAGCAGAGCAGCTGGCGAACGATCGTCTTCGCGAAGTCTCCATTCTCCTGCTCCACGAGCAGGCAGTTGACGAATTCCCGCTCGTCACGCATGAACGCGTAGTCATCCTCGGACCGGCCCGTCCCGTCGAGCTCGGCGGTCCGCGCGTACATCGCGCGCGCCTGGCCAAGCAGATCGAGCGCGATGTTGGTGAGCGCGATGTCGTCCTCGAGGGTCGGAGCCCATGACGACCACTGCGCGAGCCGGTGCGAGAGCACCAGGCAATCGTCGGCGATACGCAGGCTGTACACGGCCGCCGCGCCGGCGACCACGGAGGTCACAGCTGTTGCACTTCCTTCGGTATCGCGTAGAAGGTCGGATGCCGGTAGGGCTTGTCCCCGGCGGGGTCGAAGAACGAGTCCTTCTCGTCCGGCGATGAAGCCGTGATTGCAGCTGAAGGCACGACCCAGATGCTCACACCCTCCATGCGCCGGGTGTACACGTCGCGTGCATCGCGCAGCGCGATCTCGGCGTCGGGCGCGTGCAGGCTGCCCACGTGGTTGTGCGACAACCCACGCTTGCTCCGGATGAAGACCTCCCACAGCGGCGCGGGCGTTTCCGCGCTCATGCTGCGGTGCTGCTCGCTGCGTGCTTGGCGGCGTACGCAGCGGCGGCCTCGCGCACCCAGGCACCGTCCTCGTGAGCCTTCAGATGGTGCGCGGCGCGCTGACGATTGCACGGCCCGTCACCGCTGACCACGCGACGCAGCTCCTCGAAGTCGGGTGTGCCGAAGTCGTAGTGACCGCGCTCCTCATTCCACCGCAGGTCCGGGTCCGGCGGCGTCAGGCCGAGCACCACCGCCTGCGGGGCGACCATGTCGACGAAGCGCTGACGCAGCTCGTCGTTCGTGAAGCGCTTGATGCCCCAGGCCATCGATTGGGTGCTGTGGGTCGACTCCCCATCGGGCGGGCCGAGCATCTCGATCGACGGCCACCACCACCGGTTGACCGCGTCCTGGGCCATCTGATGCTGTGCGCGCGATCCGTGCGACAGCGCATAGAGCGACTCGAACCCCTGGCGCTGGTGGAAGGACTCCTCCTTGCAGACGCGAACCATCGCCCGCGCATACGGTCCGAACGAGCAACGGCAGAGCGGAATCTGATTGGTGATCGCGGCGCCGTCGACGAGCCAGCCGATCGCTCCGACGTCGGCCCAGGTGAGGGTGGGGTAGTTGAAGATGCTCGAATACTTCTGGCGGCCCTGATGGAGCAGCTCGATGAGCTCGGCACGATCGACGCCGAGCGTTTCGGCGGCGCAGTACAGGTAGAGGCCGTGACCGGCCTCGTCCTGGACCTTGGCCATGAGGATCGCCTTGCGGCGCAGCGACGGCGCTCGCGTGATCCAGTTGCCCTCGGGCTGCATCCCGATGATCTCGGAGTGGGCGTGCTGGGCGATCTGGCGGACGAGCGTGGCCCGGTAGGCGTCGGGCATCCAGTCGCGCGGTTCGATCCGCTGATCCGCGTCGATCAGCGCTTGAAACTCGGCTTCACGCGGGTCCGCGACGGCGTGCGTCCCGGCACCGCGATCGATCTGGACGCTCGATCCCATACACCTACAATAGAACCACATGGTCCAGGTCGCCGATGTTGCCGTGCCCGTGCTCGAAGGCACGGACCACGTCGAGCTGTGGGTCGGCAACGCGCGCCAGGCGGCCTACCACTACCGTCAGGCGTTCGGGTTCGACGTGATCGCCTACGCCGGCCCCGAGACCGGCATTCGTGATCGGGCCAGCTATGTCCTGCAGCAGGGCAAGGTCCGCCTCGTCCTCACTGCGCCGCTGCAGCCCGAGGGGGAAGTCGCCGACCACGTGAGGCTCCACGGCGACGGTGTCCGGACGATCGCGCTGCGGGTCGAGGACGCCACCGCGGCGTATGCAGCAGCCACAGCGCGAGGCGCGCGAAGCATCGCCGAGCCCACTCGCTCGGAGGACGAGTACGGCGTCGTCACCTCCGCCTCAATCGCGACCTTCGGAGACACGGTCCACACCTTCGTCGAGCGCAACGAGTACTCGGGGGTCTTCTGGCCCGGATACCGTGCGGACAACCGCAGCGGCGGTGGCGTCGGGCTGCGTTTCATCGACCACACGGTCGGCAACGTCGACACCGGCAAGATGGACGACTGGATCTCGTTCTACTCGGAAGTCTTCGGATTCACCGTGTTCCAGGAATTCGACGAAAAGGACATCGCCACCCAGTACAGCGCGCTGCGCTCGAAGGTTGCGCGTGATCCACGCACGCAGATCACCATGCCCATCAACGAGCCGCACGTCGGACTGAGGAAGTCGCAGATTCAGGAATATCTCGACTACTACCGTGGCAGCGGCATCCAGCACATCGCCGTGCACACCGATGATGTCGTCGGCACCGTGCAGGAGATGCGCGACCGCGGCGTGGAGTTCCTCACCGCCCCCGGCGCCTACTACGACGCGCTCGGCGACCGCGCGGCGGGCATCGACGAGGATCTGGACAGGTTGCGGGCCCTCAACATCCTCATCGACCGCGATGACGACGGTTACCTGCTGCAGATCTTCACGCGTCCTGTCGGCGACCGTCCAACCCTCTTCTTCGAGGTCATCCAGCGCAAGGGGTGCAAGGGCTTCGGGAAAGGGAATTTCAAGGCCCTGTTCGAGTCCATCGAGCGCGAGCAGGCTGCGAGGGGCAACCTCTAACAGTCGAGGGTTCTGGGGCGCCGGCCTACTCGTCGACGGCCAGCATGGCGGCTGCCAGGGCCCACGGATCAGCATCGAACGCGCCGAACGCACCAGGAAATGTGCGATGATGTTCTGGCCTGCCGGCTGGCATGGCGGAAGGGGATGGCGAAATGAACGAACAGGAAGACGCGTGGACGCGCGTCATGCGTCTGATGCGTGATCTCGAGGCGCTTCTGCTGGTCATCAAGGAGGCAGCGGTTCCTGTGCTCACGGGCGGCGAACCGGACCAGGCGTGGCGGACGCGGCGGTTTCTGAGGCTTGCCGACCGGATGATCGAGGACATGCATGTGCTCAACTTCGCATCGGACGAGCCCGTCGGGGACTGACCCCGGGCAGGACGACCATCGTCGTCGCGCACCGACCCGGACCCGCTTAAGGGTTCGCCGATGACGCGTACCCGAGGTTCTTGTCGACGACGTTGAGCAGCGGCTCGCCGCGCTGGAACCGCTCCAGGTTGCTCAGGAACAGCGCGACGACGTCGCGCTTCCAGCCTGCGCGATCGCCGGCCATATGCGGCGAGACGATCAGGTTCGGCACGCCCCACAGTGGGGAATCCGGCGGCAGCGGTTCCGGGACCATGACATCGAGTGCGGCCCCAGCGATGCGTCCCTCGCGGAGCGCCTCGTAGAGGGCGTCCTGATCCAGTGTGGATCCGCGGCCGACGTTGATGAGACGGGCGCTCGGCTTGAGCGCGTCGAGCGCCGCCCGTCCCACCATGCCCTGCGTTTCCGGTGTGCTGGGGAGAACCAGCACGACGTAGTCCGCGTCGGCAAACAACTCCGGGAGCGCATCGGAGGCGGCGATGTCGCCGAAGTCGGGGTCGCCGGCGCGCGCCGTGCGGCCGACACCGCGCACCGACATGCCGATCGCCTTCGCCATCTGGGCGGTTCTCCGCGCGATCGGGCCGACACCGACCATCAGCGCCACCTTTCCTGACAGCGACTCGGACTCGCGCTGTCGCCAGAGATGCTCGGTCTGGTGCCGCACCGTGGTCGGCAGATCCTTGCAGAGCGCCAGCATCAGCCCGATGGCATACTCCGCCAGGGCCTGGTCGAAGACGTAGCGCGAGTTGGTGACCACCACGTCGCTGCCCGCGAGCTCGGGAAACAGCACACGCTCGACACCAGCGGTTCCGGAGTGGATCCAGCGCAGCCGTTTGAAATTGCTCCAATGCGTGCGAGGGTAGGCGCTGCGGACGTTCCAGATCAGCAGCGCGTCGACGTTGGCGAGCTCTGACGGCGGCGCCGCCGAAGGGTCGATGAACAGGTATCGCACGCCCGCCAGCGGTGTCATCAGGTCGCGAGTGGGTGTGTCGTCCTCGACGACTCCGACGAGCCGCGTCACGTCGTCACGCTGCGAAATCGCGGCGGCTCGATCGCACCGATTCGGATGCCTGAGTCGCTTCGTGGCACCGTCATACTGTGCCATGCCGATCACACCTGAAGGAGTCCAGCGAACATGACGGTCCAGGTCGCCCAGCAGCGGATGACCAGCGAAGAGATCGTGCGGCTGTCGAAGGAACACACGTTCTTCTCGTGGTCGGTGCAGGGCGCAGTCGATCCCATCGCGATCGATCATGCGGAAGGGGTCTGGCTGTTCACGCCCGAAGGAAGGCGCATTCTCGATTTCAACAGTCAGTTGATGTCGGTAAACATCGGGCATGGTGACCAGCGCGTCGTCGACGCCATCGTCGAGCAGGCCACCAGATTGCAGTTTGTCCAGCCCGCGTTCGTCACCGAGATTCGAGCCCGCCTCGGCGAGAAACTGACATCAGTCCTGCCGGGCGATATGGACAAGGTGTTCTTCACGCTCGGCGGTGCCGAGGCCATCGAGAACGCGATCAAGATCGCTCGTCAGTACACCGGCCGCTACAAGGTCCTGGCCCGCTACCGCGCGTATCACGGAGCCACCATGGGCGCCATGACCCTCACCGGCGATCCGCGCCGCTGGGCCACCGAGCCAGGGCTGGTCGGCGTGGTCAGGTATCCCGATACCCATCGCTGGGGTGAGCGCGAGCCCCGGCCTGTGGCAGAGAGTCTGCAGGGCCTCGAGGACGTGATCATGTATGAGGGACCGCACACGATCGCGGCTGTCTTCCTCGAGACCATCGTCGGCACCAACGGCATCCTCATTCCACCCGATGGCTACATCCAGGGTGTTCGCGAGCTGTGCGACCGCCACGGCATCCTCATGGTGGCCGACGAGGTGATGGCGGGCTTCGGACGGACCGGCAGGTGGTTTGCCATCGAGCATTGGGACACCGTCCCAGACCTGATGACCATGGCCAAGGGCCTCACGTCGTCGTACCTGCCGCTGGGCGCTGTCGCCATGCGCCGCCACGTCGCCGAGAGGTTCGATTCGACCATGTTCTACGGCGGGCTCACCTATTCGAGCCACCCGGTGTCCCTCGCCGCGTCGCTCGCAACGCTGCGCATCTACGAGGAGGATCGGTTGATCGAACGCGCGGCCGCGATGGACTCAGTGTTGCGCGGCCACCACGAGCGTCTTGCCGCACGACATCCCAGCGTCGGAACCCATCGCAATCTCGGGCTCTTCGGCATCATCGATCTCGTGCGGCACCACGACCCATACACACCGATGACCCGGTTCAACGCGAGCAGCGACGAGATGGCCGCAGTCGGCAGGTACCTTCGAGATCACGACGTGTACACGATGATCTCCAACAACTCCATCCATACCAACCCGCCGCTGTGCATCAGCGATGACGAGCTTGCGCACGGATTCGAGGTCATCGACGGTGCGCTCTCGATCGCCGACCGGGCTGTCCAGGGCTAGAGCCTGATCAGCGCAGCGATCCCGTCGTGAGCACCGACGGCGCCGAGCGCGCGCGGCTGCGCGACGATCCGGCCGGATGGCGTCGCTGGGGTCCGTACCTGAGCGAACGCGCCTGGGGGACGGTGCGCGAGGACTACAGCGCCGACGGGGACGCGTGGAACTACGTTCCGCATGACCACGCGCGGTCGCGCGCCTTCCGATGGAGCGAGGAGGGTCTTGGCGGGATCTGCGACGACCACCAGCTGCTGTGTCTTGGCTTCGGCTTCTGGAACGGCGTCGATGAGATCCTGAAGGAACGGATCTTCGGGCTGACCGGTCCGCAGGGGAACCACGGCGAGGACGCCAAGGAATACTGGTGGTACGTCGATTCGACGCCGACCCACTCATGGATGCGCTGGCGGTATCTGTATCCGCAGAGCGCCTTCCCGTACGACCAGCTGATCGCCGAGAACGCGCGTCGTACCCAGCTCGACGCCGAGTACGAGCTCGCCGACACGGGTGTCCTCGACGGCGGGTTCTGGGACATCACCGTCGACTATGCGAAGGAGACACCCGAAGATCTTGTCCTGGAGCTGCGCGCACGCAATGCCGGCGCCACCGCCCAGACGCTCCACGTGCTCCCAACGCTGTGGTTTCGCAACACGTGGGCGTGGGGTCTCGTCGACACGAAACCGGCGCTGCACGTTGAGAACAACCGGGTTGTCGCTGACCACACGGTGGTGGGCCGGATGTTCCTCGCGGGCGACGGCGACTACACCGTGCTCGTGTGTGACAACGAGTCCAACGCCCGACGACTCTGGGGATCGACGGCGCGGACCAGCTTTCCGAAGGACGGTATCAACGACCACCTGATCCACGGCGCACAGACCGTGAATCCAGCGCAGGTCGGGACCAAGGCGGCGCTCCACTACGTGCTCGCGATCGACGCCGGCGCGACGGCGGTGATCCGGCTTCGCTTCGGCCGTCGTGAAACCGATGTGACTGATTCGGTCAGCGCACCGCTCGAACTGCGGCGCGCCGAGGCGGACGCCTTTTACGCGAGCGTGATCTCCGAGCGGCTCACGGCGGACGAGCGGCTGGTGGCGCGTCAAGCACTCAGCGGCATGATGTGGGGCAAGCAGTTCTACCACTACAACGTCAGCCGCTGGCTTGACGGCGACCCGGCGCAACCCTCGCCGCCTCCGGAGCGGCTCGAGGGACGCAACTCCGGCTGGCGGCATGTTGACGCCGCCGATGTGATGTCCATGCCGGACAAGTGGGAGTATCCCTGGTTTGCGGCCTGGGACCTGGGATTCCAGTGCGTCGCGCTGGCCCATGTCGATCCTGAATTCGCCAAGGAGCAGCTGATCCTGCTGTGTCGCGAGTGGTACATGCACGCCAACGGGCAGCTGCCGGCCTATGAGTGGTCGTTCGACGACGTCAACCCACCGGTCCACGCCTGGGCGGCGCTGCGCGTCTTCGAGATCGACGGGGCGACGGACTACAAGTTTCTCGCCCGTGTCTTCCACAAGCTGCTCATCAACTTCACCTGGTGGGTGAACCGCGAGGACGCGGAGGGCAACAACATCTTCGAAGGCGGTTTTCTCGGGCTCGACAACATCGGGCCGTTCAACCGCTCGGTCCTCCTCCCCAGTGGTGGTCACCTCGAGCAATCGGACGGCACCGCGTGGATGGCCATGTACTCGCTCAACCTCCTCGAGATGGCCTTGATCCTCGCCACCTTCGATCGCACCTACGAGGACGTGGCGACGAAATTCTTCGAACACTTCGCGGGGATCGCCACCGCGATGAACGAGCAGGGCATGTGGGACGAGGAGGCAGGCTTCTACTACGACAGCTGGCATCTCGCCGACGGCACCCGGATTCCGATCCAGGCGCGCTCGATCGTCGGACTCATCCCACTCTGCGCAGCGACGACTCTCGGTCACGACACGCTGCGCCGCCTCCCCGACTTCGCCGCGCGGCTGCGCCTGTTCATCACGCTCAAGCCACGATATGCCGCCGCCGTGTCGCTGGAGGTTGAGGACTCGCGGCGCGAGAGCCGCCTGCTGGCGATTGTCGCCCCCGACCGGCTGCGCCGGATCCTGGACTACGTGCTCGACTCCTCCGAATTCCTCAGCGATCACGGGCTGCGCGCGCTCTCGAAGTTTCACGCCGATCATCCGCTCGAGGTCGACCTCGGCGGCGCCGTCGCGCGGCTCGATTACGAGCCTGCGGAATCAAGGTCACGCCTCTACGGAGGCAACTCGAACTGGCGTGGGCCGGTGTGGTTTCCGGTGAACCACCTGATCATCGAGGCGCTGCGCGTGTACCACCGCTTTCTCGGCGACGCATGGACTGTGGAATACCCGCGAGGGTCTGGCCGTCAGGCTCACCTCGGCGCGGTTGCGGACGACATCGCCGCACGCCTCGCCTCGATCTTCGTCAAGAATGCCGACGGCGTGCGCCCGGTGGTGGCCGGTGTGCAGCCCTACACGCGGCCCGATCTCATCGACGCCATCCCCTTCCACGAGTATTTTCATGCGGAAACGGGAAAGGGGCTGGGGGCATCACATCAGACCGGGTGGACCGGGCTGGTCGCCGATCTGCTGCTCCGCCGGACGGATGCGCGCGATCGTTATGACCTCGGGTCGCTTGCCGAACGCCCGGCTACACTCGGCTGAGACATGGAATCGCCGAGCCGAGTGCACGGAACCCTCGCCGCGGCGGTGACGCCGCTCACCGGCGTCGGTGGCTCCGTCGACGGCGACGGGATCGCAGCCGTGATGGACTTCTATGCTCGAGCCGGTCTCGACGGCATCCTGGCGATGGGCACAACCGGCGAGGGGATCCTCTTCTCCGCCGACGAGCGCCGCTTTGCGGCGGACGAGTTCGTGACGTCGGCGCACCACCGCCTCGCCGTCGTGGTGCACTGTGGCGCGCAGACCACGCATGAGACGGCGATGCTCGCCGAACACGCGGCGAGTCATGGTGCCGCGGGGGTCGCGGTGATCCCACCTCCGTATTTCGCACTCGACGCGGAGGCCGTCTGGCGGCACCTGGATGCGGCTGCGCAGGCATGCGCGCCGCTGCCGTTCTACATCTATGAGTTCGCGGCGAGGAGCGGATACGCCGTTCCAATCGAGGTGGTCGAGCGGCTTCGGTCCACGGCACCGAACCTGGCCGGGCTCAAGGTGTCCGATTCGCCCTTCGACCTCGTCAGGCCGTATCTCATCGACGGCCTCGACGTCTTCATCGGCGCAGAGGGCCTGATCAGTCAAGGACTGAAATTGGGAGGGGTGGGATCCGTCTCCGGTCTCGCCGCCGCGCTGCCCGAATTGACGATCGATGCGGTCCGCACCGCAACTCCCGAGGCGAGCGCTCGCGCGGCGCGTGCGCGAGCCGCGATCGAACCATTCCCGTTTCAGTCTGCCCTGAAGTTCATCCTGCAACGTCGCGGGGTCGCGATCGAGGATGCGGTGAGAGCTCCGCTGCGCACGCTGGACGATGCGCAGCGTGAGTCGCTGTGCGCGGTGATGGACGACCCTGCCGGCGAGATTGCGGCGCTGCTCGCGGTCTAGAGCACCGCTGTCTCGACGATCGCTCCGGGCTCGGTAAAGCGGCTCAGGCGTAAGGGATGCAGGTCGAAGCTCGTGCATTCGCCGTTGATGATCAGCTCGGTCACCGCCTGCCCCGCCGCGAATGAATGCATGATGCCGTGACCGCCGAAGCCGGCGCACTGGATGAACCACGGTGCCGCAGCGGGCGCGTCGACAATGGCGTGGTGGTCAGGTGTTTCGGGATACAGACCGGCCCAGCACTTGTGTGGGCTGATCGGGACGTCCTCGAGAAAGGGGAAACGATTGCCGATGCGCGCGGCGATGGCATCGAGGAACGCGGGGTCGAATGCGGTCTCCATGCTCGGTGGGTCGGCCGGATCGGAGAAGCCGATGAGGAATCCCGCGCCCTCGCGTCGGATGAGCACGCCGGTGTCACTGTCGACGCACATGGGGATCGCGGCCGCAATCCCGGCAACGTCCTCCGTGCACGCGAGATTTCTCCGTCGCGATGTCACCGGAAGGTCAAGGCCGGCGCCTGACGCCAGCTCGCGGGCAAATGGCCCCGCAGCGTTGACGACGAACTCGGTGTCGATGTCGCCGCTCGTGGTATGCACGACCGCGGCTGCGCCTCCGGTCAGGCCGAGCACCTCGGTGCCGAGGAGCAGCGTGGTCTCGAGACGCAGACACTCGCTCCACAGCGCGCTCACCACGCCGTGCGGGTCGATGACTCCATCGCCCGGAGAGAACGTCGCGGCCGCCAGCCCGTCCACCTTGACGAACGGCGCGGTGTCGATGACCTCGGCGGCCGACAGCCATCGAACGTCGACACCGAACGACCGCTGCAGCTCCCAACTCCGCCGCAATCCGATCGCGCCGGCGTCGGTCCCGGTCAGGAACAGATAGCCGACAGCGCGGAACCCGACTCCCGCGTCGGAGAGCTCGTGCAACTCGCGGAGCTTCGCGATCGTGTACTGGGAAAACGTGATGTTCACCGGTGTGGTGAACTGCGCTCTGACACCGCCGTTGGCACGGCTTGTGGAGCCCATCCCGGGGCTTGGGTTGCGGTCGATCACGACGACGCCGTCGACCCCTGCACGGCGGAGCTGCAGCGCGACCGCAAGGCCGACCGCGCCCGCGCCGACGACGACCACGCGGGCCCGGTCAACCGCGCGCTCACTCACGGTCAGCGGTGGCGCGACCCGTCGAGCAGCTGGGTCACGGGGAGCCCGCGGATCGACGCGTCGAGCAACTCCACCGGGTGGACAACGGGCAAGGGATGCCCCGCACGTCGCAGCGCCGCCTGGATCTGCAGCAGGCAGCCGCCGTTGCCGGCGGCGAGCAGCTGCGCGCCACTCGCGATCACGTGTGCCGCCTTGCGATTGCCGAGATCGTCGGCAGCCTGCGGGGCAACCAGGTTGTAGATTCCCGCGCTCCCGCAGCACACGTCGGATTCCCGGAGGTCGACGAGCTCGAGGCCGGGGATCCGGCCGAGCACCGAGCGCGGCTGGATGCGAACGCCCTGCGCGTGCGCGAGGTGGCACGCGTCGTGGTACGCGACACGCGCGGGCAGGGCATGAAGACGGAAGGGGAGTTGCACCTCGAGGTCTGCGATCAGCTCCGTCACGTCGCGAACCCTGGCCGCGAAGCTCGCAGCCCGGGCGGCCCAGAACGGATCGTCAGCGAGCAGCGCTCCGTACTCCTTCATCGCCGAGCCGCAGCCTGCGGTGTTGACCACGACGTGGTCGACGTCGAGCGCCTCCATCTGCCCGATGAGGTTGCGCATTCGCTGCAACGCGGGTCGCTCGCGTCCGGAGTGGAGCTCGAGCGCCCCGCAGCAACTCTGTGCTGGAGGCACGAGCACCTCGCAGCCGTGGGCAGCGAGCACGCGCCCGGTTGCTCGATTGACGTGTGCGAAGAACGCGTCCTGGACGCATCCCGTGACCAGTGCGACCCGCATCGCTCGCGGCCCCACGGGTGTGAGGTGGCGCGGCGCCTGCGTCGAAAGCTCGGCGAAACGCAGCGACGGTGCCATGTCGTCGAGGCGCCGCAGCGTCTTCGGCACCAGACGTTGCAGCCCCCGCACGCGCAGCGCCTTGCGGACTCCGAGAGCCTGGGTGACCGCGACCGCGGATGCGACCGTGCGCATCCGTCGCGGGTGGGGGAGCAGTGCGAAGAGCGCGGCGCGCGACGCGCGATCGCGCCAGCCCCGAGCGAAGCGGCGCTCCACCTGCGGACGGACCTGCTCGATGAGGCGGTTGTACTGCACACCGGATGGGCATGCGTCGACGCACGCCATGCAGCCGAGACAGGCATCCCAGTGCTGCACCACCTCGCGCTCCATGCCGACCTGGCCACGCGCGGCGAGATCCATGAGCAGGATGCGACCGCGCGGCGAATCCATCTCCTCGCCCCAGAGCAGGTAGGTCGGGCACGCGGGGAGGCAGAAGCCGCAATGGACGCAATCCGCGATGAGCGCCGGATCCGGGGGCTGCTGGTCGTCAAAGGCCAGGGTCGCCGCACCCCCGCGCGGGTGCCCCAGGACTCGAGGTGGACCGGAGCTCACCGCCACCATCTCAGATGCCACCCACCTGACGGCCCGGGCTCAACGTGCGTGCGGGATCGAGCTGCTGCTTCACGGAACGCATGAGCTCGAGGGCCACGGCGTCGTCGGGCTCGCCCGCCGGCGCCGCGGCGCCACGCCGGATCATGAGGCGGCCACCGGTCGCGCGCAACGCGGAACGAACCATCTCCACGGCTTCCGGCGGGAAGCGCACCTCTCCGGTGCCGAGCAGCGGACGCAGCGCGATGGCGTCACATGTAGCGGACATTGACGACAGGAACTGACCGATTCGCGAAGGCAGCACGGCGATGGCACCCACCGACCCGGACTCAGTCCAGGGTTCGCGACTGAGAGCCCCGGTGAGTGCCGCCGCTTCATCGGCGGCGAGGATTCGCCCGCCGCACGCGTCCACGACGCGCTCGGCCTGAACCGCAGCACCCTCCTCTGAGCTGTCGAAGCGGGCCACGACCATGCCCCGTGGCCAGTGGAGGTCGACCACGCTCGGCGTCACCTGGAGCCTGCCCACCCGCATTGCGAACTCGCAGAGGTCGCCCGGGGATCGCGACTCGAACAGCACCGTGCGGGACGCAGCCGGTACAGGGTGGAGGCGGAACGCCACCTCGGTGATCACTGCGAGGGTGCCCAGCGAACCCACGAGCAGTTTGGCGACGTCGAAGCCGGCGACGTTCTTCACGACCTTGCCGCCACTCCTTCCCCTGGTGCCATCCGACAGGACGAAGCTCGCCCCGATCACGAGATCCCGTGGGGTCCCGAATCGGGTGCGTAAGGGACCGCTGGCGGCCGTCGCCATCACGCCTCCGATGGTGGCGGCGGTGCTGTGGGGCGGGTCGAGCATGAGGCGTTGCTGGAAACCAGGGGCCGCTGCGAGCTGCTCTTGCACGACGCTGAGCGTCGAACCGGCGCGGACGACGCAGACCAGGTCCGCCGGCTCGTGCTCCACGATTCCCTCGATCCGCGCGGTCGACAGCACGACATCGCACTGTTCCGGCGGCGAGCCCCAGTCGATCTTGGTGCCGCCTCCGCGAGCGACGACGCTCAGCCCGCGGGCCGTGGCGGCCGACAGGACGGACGCGACCTCGCCCTCGTCGCCGGGCGTCACCACCAGGCTCGGCACCACACCACCGACTGCATCGTCCGTCTCCGCGGTCCGAACGTGGGCCGAGCCGACCAGCTCGCTGAAGAGATGCAGCTCCTGCGCCGTCGAGACCGTCACAGGCGCTCCGCCAATCCCGCCACCTCGATCGCATGCGGGCGATACATTCCGGGCACCTCGCCACACAGCCGCGGGGTCGGCAGCGCCTTGCCCGGATTGCAGAGGTCGCCCGGGTCGAAGGCATCGCGGACGCGTCCCATCACCGCGATGGAGCCGGGACTGAACATCTTCGGCATGTAGCAGGCCTTGTCCGAGCCGACGCCGTGCTCACCCGTGATCGAGCCACCGGCGCTGATGCACGACTCGAGGATCAGCCCGGCCAGCTCGAGCGCACGTTCCCCTGCACCCGGCTCCGAGCCGTCGTAGAGCACCAGCGGATGGAGATTGCCGTCACCTGCGTGGAAGACGTTGGCGACGCGGAGCCCGTACGTCGCCGACAGCGCGCTGATGGATTCGAGGACGTCGCGGAGTCGCGTGCGCGGAATCACCCCGTCCTGGACGTAGTAGTTCGGGCTGATGCGTCCCATCGAGGCGAACGCCGCCTTGCGGGCTTTCCAGATCAGCGCGCGCTCTGCTTCGGTCGCCGCAACCCGTGTCTCGGTGGCGCCGCTTGCTGAGCAGATGGCGATGACCTCGCGGAGAAACGCCTCGGCCTCGACACCCGGCCCGTCGAGCTCGACGATCAGCGCGGCGCCGCAGTCCGGATAGCCCGCGTGGACGATCTCCTCGCAGGCCTGGATGGCTAGGCGATCCATCATCTCGATCGCCGCCGGAGTGATGCCGGCGGCAATGATCCGCGACACCGCCTCACCCGCGTCACCCATCGTCGAGAACGCGGCGAGCAGCGTCTCGGTCGACTCGGGGACGCGCACGATCCGGAGCACGACCTCGGTCACGATGCCGAGAGTTCCCTCACTTCCTACCACGACTCCGAGCAGGTCGTAGCCCGCTGTATCGCGCACGGCGCCACCCAGGTGCGCGACCTCGCCGCGCGCCGTGACGAACGTTGCGCCGAGGACGTGGTGGGTGGTGAACCCGTACTTCAGGCAGTGCGCGCCACCGGAGTTCTCGGCGACGTTACCCCCGATGGTGCAGACCTGCTGCGACGACGGATCGGGCGCATAGAAATACCCGAGCGGCCGCACCGCCTTGCTCACCTCGAGGTTGGTGACCCCGGGCTGCACCGTGACCTGCTGATTCTCGAGGTCGATGGCGAGGATGGTGCGCATGCGACTGAGCCCGATGACGACTCCGTCGGCGACCGGCAGCGCACCACCGGACAAGCCGGTGCCGGCCCCACGAGCCACGAATGGAACGTTCGCCTCTGCACACGCTCGCACCGCCTGTGCAACCTGCTCTGTCGTGCGTGGCAGCACGACCGCCGCAGGGGAGACGCGCCGTCCGGTGAGGCCGTCGCACGCGTAGGTCTGCACTGCTGCGGGCGATGTGATGATTCCCTCGCTGCCGACCGCGTCGCGTAGGCGGTCGATCAGTGCGCGGTCAAGCACCCGTGCCCACCGCCGCTGCAGCGGCGTCGATGGTGCGCGCGGCCTCCGCCTCGGTGACCGTCCCCATGTGCCCGATGCGCACGCCGCGTCCCGCCCACGGTCCGAGGCACGGAGCGATCACAACGCCGCGCTCGGCCATGCCGGCGCGGAGCGTTGCGTCGTCGACGCCACCGGGAAGAGCCAGGACGCTCAGTGTCGGTGCGAGATGCTCCGGTCTGGTGAGCGGAACGAACCCGAGTTCTCGCATGCCGTCGCGGATCATTCCGGCCACGCGCTGATGTCGCTCGTACCGCGGCGGGAGTCCCTCGGCGATGATGCCGTCAAGTGACTGCTCGAGCGCGCGCAGCAATGAGACCGAGTGCGTTGAGAAGTACTTGCGCGGGTCATCGACTGATGCGTCCCAGCGGCGGAGGTCGGCATAGTACGCCCGCACGTCACCGAGCGAGTCGCGGCGCCGGCGTGCTCGCTCGGATACTGCGACGATCGCCAGTCCCGGCGGCACGCTGAGCGCTTTCTGCGCACCGGTGATCAGGACGTCAACCTCCCACGCATCCATCGCCTCTTCGATGCCACCGGTCGCACACACACCGTCGAGCACGACGACTGCGTCCGGTGCCACCGCCCGGACTGTGGTGACGAGCGCAGCGCAATCGGCGAGAACTCCGCTGCTGGTGTCGACATGCGTGATGCAGACCACCGCTGGTTGGTCGCCGCGGCTCACGAGCTCTCGCACTGCCTCCGGGTCGGCATGGTCGCCCCACTCGACGTGAAGACAATCGGCGTGCATGCCGAGCGCGCCGGCGACCTCCGCGAAGCGATCACCGAAATAGCCGTGGGTGACCACGACAACGCGATCGCCGGGCGCGGCGTGATTGACGAGCGCCACCTCCATTGCCAGCGTGCCCGCTCCTGCGAAGCAGTACACCCGTGCATGCTCCGAGCCGACGAGTTGACGGATTCCCGCCTGGATGTGGAGCATCGTCGCGGCATTTTCAGGGCCTGTATGGCTCCGCACCGGCTCGGCGAGCGCCGCAAGCACGGCGGGTGCCACAGGCGTCGGTCCGGGGATCATGAGCAGCGGCGGCGTTGTCATGAGCCGCCCCATGCTGCCACAGAGGCCGTGCCGCCGGTGGACGCCCGATTCACGCCGGCGAGACCCCCACGAGGTGGGGGCTCAGCGGTTAGATCGAGTCGCGACGGAAGGCGGCGATCACGATGGGCGCGTCTTCACGCACTGATACGTCGGTACCGTTGGTGAAGGAGATCCGCGTGGAGCCGGTGGAAACCTGGCGCACCTGGGTCACCTCGTCCACGTTGATGTACGTCGACGCATCATCAGAATCCAGGTGGAGCACCACCCATTTCGCCACGCTCGAAGTCTAGCAAGCGTCGGCGGATCACCCAGACACGCGGATGACACGAAACCAGGCAGGGTGATTCCGGTAGCCGGGACGCGCGGGTGACGCTTGTGACAGTGTTGAACGGCCGTCGATGGGCGCTTTCCATCTGTACGCTGTCGAACAGACGGGCGCCTCCGGCTGATCGCAGATTTGCTCTCACAAGGCGGTCGACTGCGATTGCCCCAGACCGCGAGGGCACTCGGAGCACCAGATCGGGCGAGCGGGTCGCGCCGACCACAGGAGGCGTTGACCGTGATCATCCGTAGCGCACGGTCGCCGGCTCGCGACACCTAGGCTCGACGTGTCATCTCGCCGGCTCTTCGGGACTGTGACGGCTGTCACGGTCACTCTGATCATCATCTTCGTCGGCGCATCTCTGCTCGGCGTTGGTGGGGCCGTCTTCGAGGACCGTCTGCATAACGTCGCCGAGGTCGGCGCGGGCGTGTTCGCAGGCGGCATTGCCCTGCTGACGGCCGCAAGGTCGCGCGGCCGGCGGCGATGGTCGTGGTTGTGCTGGTCGGCTTATGGCCTGCTCGAAGCCGGGTCCGACTGGAACGCGCTGGCGACCACCCATACCGCCGCGCTCATGTCGGTTGCGACCCTCGCGGCCCTGGTGCAGTTGCCTCTGGCGCTCGCCGGCGCACTCATCTTCATGCGCGCTGTCGCCTCGAGACTCGCGGTGATCGTTGCCTTATTCGATGGTCTCCTCATGGGTGGCGGTTTGCTCATGGTCGGCCTCGCCACCGGGTACATCCGCCTGGTCGGCGGATCCCATCCAATCCTTGTGAGCGTGGTGAGTCTCGCGGAGCCGGTGGCGGATGTGATCGTTCTGACACTCGTCGCCTCGAGGGTGGCCCGAGTGGGGCCGAGGATGCGGCCCGTGGGGCTGCTCATCGGCGCCGCGATCGTCGGCATCGGCATCGCCGACATCGAGTTGACGCACCAGATCGGTCTCGGTGTCGGAGCGCCGGGGTCGGTGTTCGCCGACGGCTGGGTGGTCGGCCTGCTCTGTCTCGGTATCGCCGCGCTCTATGCCCTGTGCTTTCGCCGCCAAACCGCGGGCGCAGCAGTCGGCACCACATCCACCAGAACCGGTCTCTGGGTACCGATCGTGCCGGTCGCGCTTGCCTGCCTCGTGGCAGTCGCGTTTCGCTCGGAGCAGCGTCAGGTGACCGATGCATTGCTGCTGGTCATGGCGGCGCTGGTCGGACTGACGCTCAGCCGGATGTACCTCGCGCTGTACATGAACCTCGGGCTCGGCCACGCGCTGGCTCACCAGGCATCGCACGACTCCTTGACCGGGCTGCCCAACCGGACGCTCCTTCGGCGGCGTCTCGAAAACGAGCTCGAGGCTCGCGAGACATCAGGCCGTTCGGTGACCCTGATGATGCTCGATCTCGATGGCTTCAAGGAGGTCAACGATACGTTCGGTCACAGCATCGGCGACCAGGTGTTGGTGCAGGTTGGCCGGCGCATCGTCAACTGCGTCCGGGAGGTCGACATCGTGGCCCGGCTCGGTGGCGATGAGTTCGCCATCCTGCTTGCCGCGGGTCCCGGCGACCAGGTCACCGTCCTGGCGAGACGGGTGCTCGCCGCGCTCGAGCTTCCCCTGGCGTTGAAGAGCACGACGGTCGCCGTGGCGGCGAGCCTCGGCATCGCGACCGCTGCACTGGGCGAAACCGCCGACGAGATCCTGCGCAACGCCGACCTGGCGATGTACGCGGCAAAATCCGCCGGCGGCAATGGGTTTGCGCTCTTCAAACCGCACATGCACACAGCCATTGCCGAGAGGATGCGTGTCGAGCACGGGCTGCGCACCGCGTGGCTCACCGGTGACCTGATCGTCCATTACCAACCGATCGTCGACCTTGCCAACGGCCGCATGGTGTCCGTGGAAGCACTCGCCCGCTGGAAGCATCCAGATGGCGACGTGATCCCGCCGGACGTCTTCATCCCGATCGCGGAACGCACCGGCCTCATCATCCCGATCGGCGCGCGCGTGTTGAACGAAGCCTGCCAGCAGCTCGCGAGCTGGCAGCGCCAGTATGGCGCCGCTGCCGATATCACAATGAGCGTCAACGTGTCGCCGCGCCAGCTGCACTCGGACGACCTGGTGGCGATCGTGTCCGAGGCACTGCGCAGCGCAGGGATCCACCCGAGCTACCTGATCCTCGAGGTGACCGAGACCGCCGTCATGGACGACCTGGAAGGTGCGATCCGGATCCTCGGCCGTCTCAAGGCGCTCGGTGTCGGCATCGCCATCGACGACTTCGGGGTCGGGGCTTCTTCGTTGGCGAGATTGCGCCGCCTGCCCGTCGCCGTTGTGAAGATCGACAAATCGCTGGTCGATCATGTCCCCGACGGACACGTCGCGAGCGGCCTGCTCGATGCTGTCGTCGGAATGGTCAGGGCGTTGCAGTTGAAGACGATCATCGAGGGAGTCGAGCGTGCCGACCAGGCGAAGCACCTGCGCGAGGCGGGGTACGACCTGGCCCAGGGCTTTTACTACGCGCGACCGATGGCTGCAGACGGTATCGCGCGGTCGCTTGCCGCCGCAGAGCCCGCCGACGGTGGTCGGGCTCTGTTTCCGGTCGACCAGGGCACCGACCCGATCGCGCATCGCGAGACCACAGGACGCGTCCTTGTCGTCGATGATGACGCGGCGGTGGGCGTCATCGCTTGCCGCATCCTCGAGCAGCATGGGTTGCGCGCCGTGCTCGTGCCGACCATCAGAGAAGCGATGGCCGAGCTGTCGCACAGTACCGATGTGATGGTGGTCGACATCGGCATGCCCGACGGCGACGGCTGGGACCTGATCGGTTTCGTTCGCGCAAGCGAGGCGCACATGCGCATGCCTGTCGTGGTGATGACGGGACTCCTGGACAGCGCCGACGTGCTCAATCGCGCCCACGATCTTTCCTGCGAATACCTGGGCAAGCCGTTCGCGTCCGAAGCGTTGATCGCGAAGATCGAATCGGCTCGACGCCTCGCCGCGGGGATGACACTGTCCGTGCAGGATTCGGAGCTGGGAATCCAGGTGACCGCCATCGCCGGTTGACGGTCGTGCCCAGGACCCGGCGCACCGGGCTGGCGATGCCCGCGTGTGAAAATGCGCCCGGTGTCGCGTCAACTCCGGCTCGGTTACAAGGTCTCCGCAGAGCAATTCGGCCCGGCCGACCTGCTCGATTTCACCGTGTACGCCGAGCAGTGTGGATTCGACACGGCCGCCATCAGTGATCACTTCCAGCCCTGGCGTCACACCGGGGGCCACGCACCCTTCTCGCTCTCCTGGCTGGGAGCGGCGGGCCAGGCCACGCAACGACTCGCGCTCGGCACGAGCGTCCTCACACCCACGTTCCGATATCACCCCGCGGTGGTCGCGCAGGCGATGGGCACGCTCGGATCCCTCTTTCCCGGCCGCATCTGGCTCGGCGTGGGCACCGGCGAGTCGATGAACGAAGCCCCGCTCGGCATCGAGTGGCCGGATGCCAAGGAACGCTTCGCGCGCCTCAAGGAAGCCGTCGAGTTGATCACGACGCTGCTGACCAGCGAGCGAGTCACCTTCAACGGCACGTACTACCGCACCAGGAACGCCACCATCTACGACCGTCCCTCGACGCCGATCCCGCTCTACATCGCGGCTGCGGGCGCATCGGCGGCACGGCTCGCCGGGCGGGTCGCCGACGGACTCATCTGCACCAGCGGCAAGGGCATGGAGCTCTACACGGACACGCTGCTCCCCGCCGTGGCCGAGGGCGCACGCGCCGCCGGACGACACGTTGATGACATCGAGCTCACGATCGAGATGAAGGTGTCATTCGACACCGATTCGCAGCGAGCGCGAGAGGACACGCGTCATTGGGCGGCCCTGGCGCTGTCCGCGGAGGAGAAGACCGGCGTCGACGACGCCGTCGAGATGGAGCGTCTTGCCGATGCCCTTCCGACCGAACGCGCCGCGAGCCGCTGGATCGTGTCATCGGACGCGGCCGAGCACGTCGACCGGATCCGGCCGTACGTGGACGCCGGTTTCACGCACCTCATCTTCCACGCGCCCGGCCCCGATCAGCGTCGATTTCTGGAGCTGTACGGCCGCGAGGTGCTCCCGCGTCTTCGCCATCTCGCCACGCAAGAGGCGACCTGAGCAGCGCTACCCCTGGGTCGTCGGCCCGCTGCGGTCCACCGTCATACGCAGCAGGACGCGCCGCTCAGACGCCATCGCGTCGCGATATTCCTGCCAATCGGGATGCTCGCCGCTGACCCGTCGGTAGTAGTCGACGAGCAGGTCCATCGCCTCAGGAAGGCTCACGACCTCGACGTTGCCTTCCACGCTGTGCCACGCGCCGAAGAAGCGCTCGCCGAATGCGCAGAATGCGGCACGCGGGTTGCGCCGGAGATTGCGGGTCTTCATCGCTCCCTCGCGGGTGCTGATCACAACGCGATCCTCGGCGTCGACGCCGGCAATCACCGGGGACAGTTGCGCCTGACCGTCGCGCCGATAGGTTGCCAGCACGCCTCGCGGATTCGTGCGAATGAATTCGATCGCAGCCTCATGAGCCATCTGGCGACTCTAGGACGTTCAGCAGAGAGGTGGCCAGGCGGCGTTCGCCCGCCGCACCGTCCATGACGATGTCGTCGATCAGCGCCCGCATGCCGAGTGAACGGATCGGCTCGGCCAGCGCCACGTCGGTGCGGTCGATCACGATCGTTGCGGCGACGCCGGCGTAGCGCCGCGCCACGCCGAGTGCCGTCGCCTCCTCGCCAGCCTGCCGGAGCATGTCGACGGTCGGACCCTTGAGCGACCGGCCGCCCACCACGGGCGACACGACGGTCACACGCTCACGGTCGAGGTCGCCGCCGAGGACCGCGAGAATGGGATCGACGCTCAGGAGTGGGTTCGACGGTCCGATGATCACGGCCTCCGCGTTGGTGACCGCAGCCACAGCTTCCGATGCCGGACGAGCCGACTCGACGCCCGCCAGGTGCAGCCCCCGCACTGCGGGGCCGCACCGCTGCCCGACGAACCACTCCTGCATGCTCAGCTCACCTGCGTCCGTTCGGATGCGCGTGCGCACCGGGTCGTCGCTCATCGGGATCACCCGCACCCGGATCCCGAATCTCGTGGCGAGCTCCGCCACCGTTTCGGTGAGGGTCCGCCCGCTGCGCAGCAGCATGGCCCTCAGCAGGTGCACCCCGATGTCCCGGTCCCCGAGTTGGAACCAGGTTTGCTCGCCAAGGCTTCCGAGCATCGCCTGCGCGTTGAACGTGTCGTCGCGAACCCCGAACCCGGTCGCATCGTTGAACACACCCGCCAGCCGGTAGAGGATCGCGTCGATGTCGGGGCTGACGAGCAGCCCCCAGAACTCGTCGTCGTCGCCGGTGTTCACGACGACGGACAGATCGTCGGGGGGCAGCACCGCCGCCAACCCTGTCGCCAGCCGTGCTCCTCCGGTGCCACCCGAGAGCAGAGCCACCCTCATCGCAGAGCCATCGTCATCGCAGAGGCACCCTCATCGGAAGAGGTCGAGGTCGGACGGCCGTACGAGTTCCTGGCCGCTGCCCGGCGGCGCCTCCAGCGCATCCAGTCCATGCACGATCACCGCGGGAACTCGTCGCGTCTTGCCCATCAGCAATTCCGCCGCTGCCGCCAGCTCATCGGCGATCGCCACGACCGTTGCCTGCAGGGGCATCCCGAAATCGTCGGGACGACCCCGATAGTCGAGCATCGCCGGTATCCCGGCGACGCCGAGCGCCACATTGACCAGGCCCATCCGCCACGCACGCCCGAAGGTGTCGCTCACGACCACGCCGACGCGCACCCCAGCCAGCGCGCGGATCCGCTCATGGAGCGCGCGGGCGCTCGCATCGCAATCGACGGGGAGGAGGCAGACATCGTCCTCACCGTCAACGTTCGATCGATCGACCCCGGCGTTTGCACAGACGAATCCCTGGAGGGTCTCGACGATCAGGACGCGGTCATCTCGCACCACCCGCCTGGTCTCGTCAAGGATCACCTGGACGAGGCGGGGATCGGCCTCGAGCCTCTGCGCCAGCGCGATCGAGCGCTCCGACGGCGTCACCTGGGAGAGCGTGCGAATCCTTCCCTCCGCTTTCGAGACCACCTTCTGGGCGACGACGATGACATCGCCCTCCTGGAGTCCGCCCGAGTTCTCGACGATGAGCGTGCCAAGATCGTCGCCCGGACGGATCTCGGGAAGGCCTTCGACGCCGCGCAGCTCCAGGGTCACCCGGTGGGCTCGAGCCGGCGCCAGGTGGCGAGGTCTGACGGCTCGTCGAGGTCAAGGGCGAGGCTCGGATCCTCGTGGACGATGAAGCGACGGCCCCGCAGCCGGGCCTCCTCCTCGAATTTTGGCAAGGATGCGTCGCCGAAATGGAGCGAGAAGTCGCTCGGGGGACGCAGGTAGAGGGCGTTGGTCCCGGCGCGGCCCTCCGCCGGTACGGCGACGACGATGCTGCCCGGGACCTCGGTCGCAGCGAGGACCCGGAGGATCGCCGCCTCGTCCACGAGTGGAAGGTCGGAGCTCAGGAGCAGCGCCGACGCGGCGCCGCGCTGCGCGACCTCTGAGAGACCCCGGGCCCCCGCGGGGTTCTGGCCGCTGGGGGAGGTTTCGACCACCAGCGCAGCGCCACGCAGGCGGGCCAGCTCGGCTGCTTCGACCGACCCGCAGACGGCGAGCGTCGGGGCGACAGCGAGCGCTGCGTCAAGGGCTCGCGCGGCAGTCATCTCGGCCAGCCTGTGGCGGGCCTGAGGCTCGAGGGCCGTCGCGAGCCTGCTCTTCGCCGTGGTGAAGTCCTTGATCAGCACCACGATCCAGAACGATGGCCGCACGGGGTGCCTAGGTCCCGACTTCAGCTGCGAGGCTGACATCGGCATGGCGTGGCGTCTCCACGACGTCGTGATTCTTGAGCAGGTTCAGGGTCGTCACCACGGCGATCAGCAGCAGCGCGCCGACGATCTCGATCCCATAGAGAGGAAGACCGAGACCCACAGGCGGCGGCAGTGAGAAAACCAGAAACAGGGTGCACGGGTACCCGAGTTCCGCGATCGAGGCCATCGAGGCGGGCGTGCTTGCGAGCGCTCGGTAATACAGCAGCATCGCCAGCAAACCCGGGATGAGCGCGATGCCGATGAAGCTCGGAATCTGGTGCACCGAGAATGTGCCGAGATGACCTCCGCCGACACCGGTGAGCATGAGGATGAGCAGCACCGGCAGCGCGAGCGTGAACCGCATCGCGGCGGTGGTCACGAAGGAGACGTTCGAGAGGCTGTAGCGTCCGAAAACCGTCCCGGATGCCCACAGCACCACGGCGCCGAGTATCAACACCGCGGCCAGCAATTGACCATGCTGCACCGAGGAGAACGGCGCCAGCGGATTCTGCGGAAACACGATGAGATACACACCCACGATCGCGCAGAGCGCGAGTGGCCAGAAGTATGGCTTGCGCCGCTCCCTGAGAAAGATGCGCGCCATGGCGATGCCGAACACCGGCTGCAGCATGTAGAGCAGGTAGACCTCGTTCTCGACATTGAAATCCGGTGCGGCGTGCGCCGGGAACGCATAGCTCAGAGCCTGCGTGAAGAGGACCGTGGCAAACGCCTGGGCGCCGATGGCGATGATGCCCATCGCGATCCATTGGCGGAGCGGCAGATGGCGCAACTCTCGACGCACCCGTCCGGCGACCGGCAGGAAGCACAGCGCGATGAGCAGCGACTCGACGAAGACGATCTGGCTGGCGGTCAGCTCCTTGGTCAGCGCGGGTCGGAAATACGGGTCGCTGGCCCACATCGCAGCGGCGATGGCCACGGCCAGAGCTCCCATCCGGCCGATCACGCCGCCGAACCTCGATGCCATGGTCAGACGGCCCCGGGCGCGCGCGGTCGCGAGGACCGCGAATCTTCGAAGTGCACCGGTAAATTACACTCGAAGCCAGGTTTCCCCGCGTCAGGGATAAACGCACCTCCGGAGATGCACTGATGTTGTATGGCAAAGAGCACGTCGATCGATACGTCGAGACAAACGGCGAAGAAGGCTACAGCTGGCACAAGGGGTCGGAGATCCTGATCCTGACGACCAAGGGCCGGAAGACAGGTGAGCCGAGGAGCAACGCGCTGATCTTCGGGCGTCACGGCGACGACTACCTGGTCGTCGGTTCCAAGGGCGGAGCGCCGACGCCGCCCGCGTGGTACACGAACCTTGTCGCCAACCCCGAGGTGCAGGTGCAGGTCAAGGGCGATCGCTTTGCCGCCCACGCACGCACGGCAACTCCCGAAGAGAAGCCGGAGCTCTGGAAGACGATGACCGCAGCGTGGCCCGACTACGATCAATACCAGCAGCGCACCGAGCGAGAGATTCCTGTCGTCATCCTGACGCGCGACTGACAGCGCGATGACTACGACGGTTACCAGCGTTGCGGAGCTGGCAGCGTTGACCGGCAAGCACCTCGGCCACTCCGAATGGCGGGAGATCACCCAGGAGCAGGTCAACCTGTTTGCCGATGCGACCGATGACCACCAGTGGATTCATGTCGACGCGGAACGCGCCGCCGCCGGGCCGTTCGGCACCACGATTGCGCACGGATTCCTCACGCTGTCCCTGCTCGTGCCGATGTGGAGCGAGATCCTCCACTTCGACGGCGTTCGCCTCGGCGTCAACTACGGATTGAACCGGGTGCGCTTTCCCTCGCCGGTGCCGGTGGGGTCGAGAATACGAACGGGCGCAACGCTGGTCTCGGTCGAGACGGTCGCCGACGGCAGCCTTCAGATCGTCGTCGACTTTGTGATCGAGCGAGAAGGCTCAGACAAGCCGTGCTGCGTCGCGCAGGGCCTCTACCGCTTCTACACCTGACCGGCAGCCGGCGTCAGGAAGGTGCGGGTCGCAGGTCCGGAAAGTCCTCCTCCCAGTACTCGTTCTCCGCGCGCGCACCGGATGTTCCCGCGCGCAGGCCGGCCTCCTTCGCGCGCAGGTCGACGCGGCGGATCTTCCCGGAAATCGTCTTGGGCAGCTCCGCGAACTCCAGCCTGCGAATCCGCTTGTATCCGGCCAGGTGCGTCTGCGAGTGCTCGAAGATCGATCGCGCGACCTCCGGTGACGCGACGTGTCCCGCTCCCACCGCGATGAATGCCTTTGGCACCGAGAGCCGGACGGGATCGGGCGACGGCACGACCGCCGCCTCTGCAACCGCGGCATGCTCGATGAGGACGCTCTCGAGCTCGAACGGGGAGATGCGGTAGTCCGAGGATTTGAACACGTCGTCCGATCGGCCGACGTACGTGATGTAGCCATCAATGTCGCGGGAGGCGACATCACCGGTGTGATAAAAACCGTCGCGCATCACCTCCGCGGTGTGCGCGGGGTCGTCGCGGTATCCAATCATCAGCGCCACCGGTCGTGCGGAAAGATCGATGCAGATCTCTCCCGTGTCGCCGTGGGCGCCGGTTGCAGGGTCGATGAGATCGATGACGTAGCCGGGGAGCGGTCGCCCCATGGAGCCCGGCTTGACCAGCTGAGCCGAGGTGTTGCCGATCTGCGCAGTGGTCTCCGTCTGCCCGTATCCGTCACGAATGGTCAGTCCCCACGCGCGGCGTACCTGTTCGATCACCTCCGGGTTGAGCGGCTCGCCGGCGCTGAGCACTTCGCGCAACGGCGGCTGCCACGCGCGCAGGTCCTCCTGGATGACCATCCGCCATACCGTGGGCGGCGCGCAGAGGCTGGTCACCGAGCACCGCGTCAGCGTGTCGAGCAGACGTCGCGCCGAGAAGCGCGCGCCGTTGAGGATCAGCACGGTGGCCTCGGCATTCCACGGCGCGAAAACGTTGCTCCAGGCGTGCTTCGCCCAACCCGGAGAGGAGATGTTGAGATGAACGTCCCCCGGCTGCAGCGCAAGCCAGTACATGGTCGAGAGATGTCCGATCGGATAGGTGACGTGGGTGTGCTCCACGAGCTTCGGCTGCGCGGTCGTTCCGGACGTGAAGTACAGGAAGAGCGGGTCGTTCGCGGGGGTCGGTCCGTCCGCGGCGAACCTTTCCCCGGCGGCCAGGTAATCGCCGTAGTCGAGCCACCCTTCGACCGGCTCACCGACGGCGATGCGGGTGAACGCTCCCGCTATCGGCCCGAATTGCCCGGTCAGCGCGGATTCGGCAATGACATGCGCAACGCCGCCTCGCTCGACTCGATCGGCGATGTCCGCGGTGGTGAGGAGCGTGCTCGACGGGATCATCACCGCCCCCAATTTGGTCAGTGCGAGGATGCACTCCCACAGCGCGACGCGGTTGCCGAGCATGAGCAGCGTGTGATCCCCGCGGCGGACCCCTCGCTCGCGCAGCCAGGCGGCGAGCGAGCTGGAGCGAGCGCTCAACTCGGCAAAGCTGAGCCTCGTCTCCGTGTCGTCGTCATCGACGATCCAGAGCGCCGGTCGTTCGTTGCCGGCGGCGATGGGGTCGAACCAGTCGAGCGCCCAGTTGAATGTCTCGGGGCGCGGCCAGTGAAAGTCGCCGTATGCCCCGTGGTAGTCCGCCCGATGCGAGAGCAGGAAGTCGCGCGCCGCTCTGAAATCCATGTCCAGGCTCTCCTCATCTCCGGGATCTGACCGTCCCGACGACCGCCGTCAGGAGCGCTTCGAGCGAAGCGCGCGGGCAGTATCCATCAGCCGCTCCGCACGTGCCGGGTCGACACGGCTCCAGGTGTCCCCATTGACCTTCAGGCTCGTGCCCACGATGACTCCGTCGGCAACGGCGAAGACCTCCTCCAGCCGGTCCGCGCTGACGCCGGTGTTGGCGAAGACAGGCATATCGGGCACGGCGTCCTTGGCGGTCCTCAGGTCACTCATCACAAATGACACGCCGGCAGCCGGGCCGGAGATGAGGATCGCATCCACGCCGAGAAAGGCCGCGCTGCGTGCGCGATCCGCGATGCTCCGGGTGCCGAGCACGCTGCTGAATTCCGGCGCGATGTTGTCGAAGAAGGCGACGTCGTCAGCCCCGATCGCGGTGCGGTATCCGGAGAGATCGCCGATCGCCGGGGCGATCACCCCGAGGTCACTCTCGTAGACACCGGTCAGCACCTCACGCACGAAGCTCGCACCGGTCGCGCGAGCAAGCGCGATGCTCGCCTTGGCGTCCCAGAGGATGTTGACGCCGAAGGGGACTCGAACCGACGCTCGGAGCTCGCCGATGACCGCCGCCATCGCCGCGGGAATCTCCGGCCCCACCACCAGCTGGTATGGGATGTCGTTCTCGTTGCAGAAGAGCACACCGTCAACGCCGGCTTCCTGGAGGGTTTCCAGGTCGCGGCCGACGACGTCGACCAGATGGCTTCTCCCGAGCTCGCGATTGTGGCGGGGCCGGCCGGGCAACCCCGGGAAGTGCAGCATCGCGATCACGGGCTTCGGGGTGCCGAATCGCTGTTCCAGCGACAGGTTCATCCCATCTCCTCAGTGCACCGTGGCGAGGTGCTTTTCAATGAATGCAACGACGGCTCGATTCCACGGGTCGGGATTCTCGATGAAAGCGGCGTGCCCGCCGGGGACGATTGCCCAGCTCCCATTGGGCAGGTCCTCGTAGAGCCGGTGCGAGAGCGACAGCCGGATGATGATGTCGTCATCGGCTGCGATCACCAGCGCGGGCGTCTGCAACGACGCGAGTCGCTCCGCGCTGTCGTGAGTCAGCAGCGCGGCGATCTGTGCCGCGAACGCGGATGCGGGCTGGGAGCTTCGCTCCATCTCCGCGACGATGCCGGCGAGCCGATCGGGGTGGGCCTCGTAGAAGACGGGGCTGAAAACCCAGGGAGCCTGCTGTCGCATCATCAACCGCATCCCGGCGCTCACGGCAACCTGTCCCCAGGCGTCGAAGGCGGCACGGGTGAACGCATCGGGCCTCGCGTAGGTGTTGGCCAGCACGACCGAGCGGAGATCGTCCGGGTACGCCAGCGCATATTCCTGGGCAATCACGCCGCCCATCGAGACGCCCACAAGATGGAACCCGCGCAATCCGATTGCGTCGGCGAGAGCCTTCGTGTCCGCTGCCATCTCTCTGCTCGAGTACGGACCCGGCGGACAGGACGAGCGGCCCACGCCGCGGTTGTCGAACGTCATCACGCGCAGACCCGCGGCGAGCAGGGCGTCCAGCTGCATCGCCCAGCCCTCGAGGTCATCACCGACCCCATTGACGAGCACGACGGTCTCGGGCCCGGCGCCGGCAATCCGGTAGTGAATGTCGATCCCATTGGCGTGCAACACCGGCATCGGCCTAACCCCTGGCGCCACGAGCGTCAATCGCGCTGCGCCACAGGTCCACCGAGAACAGCAGGTCGGCGACGACGCGATCGTCGGGATCCTCGAACCCTGGAATGATCTCGAAGATCAGATCGACCGTCCCGGCGCCGGCGGCCTCCAGGCTCTCGAGGACCATCGCGGGGTTGATGAGACCGACGGCGTTGTGCTCCTCGGTGAATGCCCAGTGGTGGTCGGCGATGCCGTCCGACTGCTGCAGCTGGACTTCGGCGAGGCGGCTGCCGAAGCGCTGCAGCCATGCGTATGGATCGCGCTCCGCGCCTTCGGTCCCGGGAACACATTGATGGCCGACGTCGAGGCAGAGGCGCCATGGGGCGTGCCCGGCATCGCCTCCTGTGAGGAGGTCCTCGATTCGCGCCATCGTGGACGGCTCACGAACCGACACCAGGTTCTCGACGAGGAGGTACTCGAGTCCCGCCGAGCTCGCGTGGGCGGCGATCGCTTCGAGATCGCGCTTCATACCCTCCCACCGCTCGGCACGGCGTTCGGGGTCGTTCCAGTCGGGAACGCTCATCGCCCCGATGTGTCCGCCGGTGGCGCGAGCCCCGAGCGCCGCGGTGAGGTCGATGACGCTTCGGTACCACTGCACCGCTGCCTCACGCCGCCCCTGGTCGGGATGCATGAGCAGATCGAGCGAGTACGCCGCCAGGCCGGTGAACGTGGCATGCGCGCGAAGGCCGTTGGCGTCCAGTGCGGCGCGATGGCGCTCCACGGCATCGCGGCTGCCGCCGAAGGTCTCGGTACCCTCGATGAGGTCGAGTGACAGTTCGACCAGATCCAGCCCGAGCTCGTTGTGCACGATCGACGCCCAGTCGGCGGGACGCGGCCATCGCTTCAGGGCGAAGCACGTGTTGATGCCCAGGTTGACCTTCACGCGTGCTCCCTCGATTCGCGCCGCGACGGGTTCACAGCGGTGACGGCATCGGCGTGGAGCGTGCTCGATGCGACCAGCTCACGGTAATGCTCGTAGATCGGTGTGTATCGGTCGTGGTTGTCAAGATCTGGCTGGATCGGCGCGTCGGGGCGGCACGCGACCGCGATCGCGGAACGGGCGTCGGGAAAGATGCCGACGCCGAGCCCGGCGAGCATGGCGACCCCGGACGTCGTCGCGTCGCCGGGGACGCGAAGCACCGGGATGCCGAGCACGTCGGCCTTGATGTGGTTCCACGTCCGGAGCGAGGCAGGGCGCCCCGAGACGCGCATCTCCGTGGCGGGCGTGCTGGCCCTCCCGAGCGTCTCCACGTGCGCCCGAATCGCGAAGGCCACCCCCTCGAAGACCGCTCTTGCGAGCGACTTCCGATCATGGCGAACCGACAGGCCGATCGCCGCGCCCCGGAGTGTCGGGTCGTCGCGCTCGCCGTCGCCGAGCACCGGGACGAAGAGCAGGCCGTCCGATCCCAGGTCCACCTCACCTGCCTCGCGGTCGAGCGCGTCGAAATCGGAGTGGCGCAGACGGCCTGACCGGCCGCCGTATGCGAGCGACGCCATCCAGTCCACCGCCTCACCGGCTGTGTTGATCCCCACCTCCGTCACGTAGCCGTCGGGGCTGACAGCACTCGGATAGTGGGTCACCGCCAGATCTGTCAGGGGCTCGGCCACCACTGTGTTGAGGCAGGTCGAGCTCCCAGCCATCTCGCTGACCGGTCCGGAGTTCGTGACGCCCGCCCCGAACGCGCACGCGATGCTGTCGCCGGCTCCGGCGACGATGGGGATGGTCCGAGTCAGCCCGAGGCGCCGGACCAGCGCCGGGCGAAGTTCACCGACGATGCTCCACGACGCGTGCGGGACCGGCAGCTGATCCATGTCAAGGCCCACGGCATCGACGAGAGCCGGCGCCCATCGCCGCTCGCGCAGATGCAGCATCGCGCTGGCCGCGGCCATGCTCCAGTCGGTGACCGGCTCTCCCGTGAGCGTCAGGGCAAGGAACTCAGTCGGTTGCAGAAACAGCTGGGTCGCCCTGAAGACGTCAACCTCATGGGCGCGAATCCAGAGGATCTTCGCAGCGACGTGAAAGGCCGCCGGCACGTGCCCCGTCAGCGCATGAAGTGCCTCGGCGCCGAAGGACTCGCGCAGCGACTCCGCTTCAGCGACCGCCCGGTTGTCCCGGTAGATGAGTCCCGGACGCAACGGCTCACCCCGGCCGTCGACAGGGACAACCGACGGGCATTGCCCGGTCAGGCCGATCGCATGGATGGTGTGCCGGCTGCCGAGGCCTTCGATCAGCGTGGCGAGGGCGGAGAGTGACGAGGATCGCCAGCGCCTCGCGTCCTGCTCGGCCCAGCCGTCGCGCGGCATGCTCGTCGGGTACGGCCGGCGCACCTCGAGGAGCATCGCGCCGGCGGTGTCATATGCGGTGGCACGAGCCCCCGACGTGCCGACGTCGACGGACACGAGCGCGTCGGTGTGGGCGGTGGACGTGGCCATCGCGTTACCCGCGGACCAGCTGCTGCGCCTTGACCTTGTCGCCGTCGAGCGTGATCAGCGCACCGTTGAGCGCGCCCGTCGAGTAGTCGCTGCCCGGGTTGATGACAACCGTGCGCCCGATCCGCCGGATGCCTGAGGATTCGTGGATGTGGCCGTGCAGTCCCAGCATGGGCTGGTAGGCCTGCTCGGCCTCGAGCACAGCGGTGCTCCCCACCGGCACCATGCGCACCTGTCCGAGAGTCGCCTGGACCTGGAGGTTTGCGTCAAGCAGCGGCGCCTCATCGAGCTGAGTGCCAAAGGGCGGTGCATGCAGGTTGAACACGGCCCGCTCCGGGTGCTCGAGCGCCGGCACCATCGCATCGATCGATGCGCGGAGATGACCCTCGTCCTGCTCTCGATACGTGTGCCACGGCGTTACGTTCGAGTACCCGCAACTGATCATCTCGTGCTCGTCGTCGAGCCAGACGACCTTGCCCTCGTCGTGCGTGCCCCACGGGGCGCTGTCGAGGAGAGCGCCGAGCGCCTCGGGGTCGTCGTTGCCCAGCATGAAATAGAGCGGAATGCCGAGCGGGCGTAGGCGCGTATCGGCGAGGTCGAGCCACTCCGTCAGCCGCTCGCGCATCAGTCGCAGAAAGAGGTCGTCCAGGCCGCCGTTCGCTTCCTTGGCCTCGAGCTCGCCGGGGTCGGCGCGATACGGGTAGTAGCCGTGGTCGGAGATCAACTTCTCGAGTGCGACCAGCTCCGGCCCCTCGACGACGTCGTAGTCGGTGCCGACGAAGCGGCACCGCCAGCGGCCTCCGGGCGCGCGAACGATCGACTGGATCGCCTTGCCCGCCACGTCGCCGCCGAGGATGAGGACGTTCGCTTCATAGATCTTCGCGGCATTGATGAACTTCCTGAAGCACACGCTGGACCCATGCAGGTCGCTGACGAAGTAGATCCTCGTCTTCGACACGTCAGTCCCTCCCCATGTCAGGCAGGGACCGCCTCGCGTGCTCGCTGCACCGCGGTCATGAATCGCCCGGCTCGCGCGGGGTCGACCGGGTTCCAGGTGATGCCGTCCTGTTTGAGGCTGGTCCCGACGAAGACGCCGTCTGCGATGGCGAGGATCTCGTTGACCGTCTCCTCGCGGACGCCCGTGTTGGCGAGGACCGGCATCTCCGGCACCGCGTCCTTGGCCTCATGCAGCTCCGAGACGTGGGTTGCGGTCCCGGTCATCTGACCGCTGATCAGGATCGCGTCGACACCCAGAAAGGCGGCGCTGCGGGCTCGCATCGCGATCGAGCGATTCCCCAGGCTGCTCGCGAATTCCGGGGTGATGTTGCTGAACATGGCAACAGCGCCGGCGCCGATCTGCTCTCGATACGCGGCGATCGCTCCGAAGTCCGGCTGCATCAGGCCGAGATCGCTCTCGAAGACCCCGGTGAAGACCTCGCGGACGAACGACGCGCCGGTCGCGCGTGCGACGGCGAGGCTCGACATCGCGTCCCAGACGAGATCGACACCGAAGGGGCGCGTGATCAGATCGCGCACCTGACCGATCACGGCCGCCATGCCCGCCGCCACCTCCGGGCCCACGCGCAGCTGATATGGCAGGTCGGCCTCGTTGCAGAAGAGAAACCCGTCGACGCCAGCACTCTGCAGCGACTCGAGATCGCGTTCGACCGTCTCCACGAGGTGTCGCATCCCGGCTGCGCGGTCGTGCTGGGGGCGGCCGGGCATCGCCGGCAGGTGGAGCATCGCGATCACCGGCTTGTCGACGCCGAATATCCGACGGAGAAGAGTCATGCCTGCCTGCGGGGGTCGGCCACGCGTGCCCTGCCGTTTTCCAACGGCCGGAGCAGGGGCGGCTCGAGGCCCGCAACGACGACTTCGACACCCGCCTGCTCGATGCGCTCGATCTCCAGCGCGTCGGCGCTGCTGTCGGTGACGATCGTTGAGACCTGCTCGATGGGCATCACTGTGCTCATCGCCACCGCACCGAACTTTGACCCGTCGGCGATCACGATCACCCGTTCGGTGCGCTCGAGACCACCGCGAATCACATCGGCATCGCGGTCGTCGAGCTCGGTGATCCCGCGTCGTGCGGAGAGCCCGGCTGCACCGATCACGGCGGTGTCGGTGTTGTAGCGTCGCACGGCTTCCACCGCGGATGCGCCGATGCACGTCAACTCGTCCTGGCGCACCAATCCGCCGGCGATGATGACGCGCACGTTGCGCGTGCCGAGCAGGCTCGCAATGGCAAGCGACGGAGTTACGACCATCAGGTCTTCACGAACGGGAAGCAGCCGGGCAAAGTGTTCGACGGTCGTGCCGATCCCAAGGAACATCGCGCGCACGCCCACGGTCAATTCGGCCGCGCGCTTCGCGATGAGGCGCTTTTCCTTGGCGTGGTGCAGCGTTCGCGCATTGGCGCCGACCTCGAACGTGCGTACCAGTCGCGTGGTTGCGCCCCCGTAGGTTCGGCGGACGAAACCATCCCGCTCGAGCCGGCGCAGATCGCGCCGGATCGTCATCTCACTGACCCGGAAGTCACGCGCAAGCGTGCTGACCTCGATCGCCTGATCCTCCGCGACCCGCTCCAGCACCTTCAAGCGCCGCTCGACGGCTAACACCGCACGCGTCTCCTCCGTGAACTACTTGCGTCGACTGCTCATGAGTTTGTCGGGTCTTGACCGGAAGTTGTCCCTCCGTGTCCATGAGCCTCTTGACACTCGTGTTCGATTGTGTTCAAACTCTGCAGGTTTTCGACGCGTGTGTCAAGTTGGTGGCGGTGGACCGCCGGAGGGTCGCCATGGCAACCGCGAGCAGGCTGTTCGTCCGCAACAGCACGGGGCTGGTGCGCTCTGCGTCGGCAGTCGATGCCACGATCTTCAACGCGGTCATCTCAGCCCCGGTCGGGTCGACGATCGCGTACTCGATCTTCTTCGCGCTGGTCGCGTTTCCCGGTGCCGACGTCGCCGCCGTCATCATCCTCGTCGCGGCCATCAACATCCCGGTGCTCATCATGTTCGCGCTGCTCGGAGCGAGCATGCCGAGAGTGGGCGGCGATTACGTCTGGGTCAGCCGCGTGCTGTCGCCACCGCTGGCGTTGATATCCAACCTCTGCATGATCATGGGCGGCCTCCTTGGAGCCGCCTTCTTCGCCAAGTTCTTCTCGGTGCTCGCGCTCGGTCCAGTCCTGGTCGCGCTGGGGTCGTTCGCCAGCAACAACACCCTCATCAGCTGGGGCACGTCATTCGGGACCAACAACAGCTGGATCCTCGGTGCGTCGCTCTTCATGGTCCTGCTCCAGACCCTGATCCTCATTCGAGGAACCAAGGCCACCTTCCGCTGGCAGAACTATTCGTTCCTCATCGCGATGGCGGGGACGCTGATCGCGTTCGTGGTGCTGCTCATCGGCAGCCAGACCGATTTCTTCTCGCACTTCAACACGCTCAACAGGAGCTTCGGTGGCGGCACCGTTGCTCAGGTCATCGCTAAGGGCGGCGGCGCGAGCGCAGCACCCAACTTCGGGAATCTCAGCGCGACGCTGCCCACGCTGTTCTCGATCCAGGGTTTCATGATGTGGAACTTCTGGTCGGTGTACATGTCGGGTGAGCTCAAGAGCGCGTCCAACCGCCGCCGGCAGCTCTCCGTGATGTTCGGCGCCCTGAGCTGGGACACGGTGTTGCTCGTCATCGGCGTCCTCCTCCTGTTCCGCATCGCGGGGTACAACTTCGTGTACGCGCTGAACAACAGTGCGCTGGTGGGGGCCGGGGCCCATCCGGTGTACGCGATTCCTTCGGGGCCGTTCTACCCCTTCCTCGCAGCGCTCGTGTTCAACACGCCGATCCTCACCATCCTGATCATGGGCTCGTTCCTGTTCTGGTCGCTGCCATCCATGATCGCGAACACCTTCATGCCGATCAGGTCCTTCTTTGCCTGGTCGTTCGACCGGCTCATGCCGGAGAGCCTTGCGAACGTCAACGAGCGCACGCATTCGCCGGTCAACGCGATCATCGTCACCAACGTGATCATCGCGGCGCTGGTGATCTGGAGCGTGTACGGGAACCAGTTCCAGCTTGTCCTCGGGTTGATCGTGCTCGCCGGTGCTCTCGCGGTGATCATCGTCGGCCTCGCCGCAATCGCGCTGCCGATCCGGCGGCCCGACCTGTATCAAGCGTCGCCGGCCAACGTCAAGTTTCTCGGGATCCCGGTGCTGTGGATTGTCGGACCGCTGTCCATCGCCGAGTTCATCTACATCATCTGGATCTCATTTCAATATCCCGCGCTCGTGATGACGGGCAATCCGGCTGATGCGTGGTGGATCTGGGCATGGCTCGGAGGGCTGATCATCGGCGGCGCGCTCCTCTACTACATCCCGCGCTTCATCCGCGCCCAACAGGGCGTGAACATCGGGTTCGTCTACAAGGAACTCCCGCCGGAGTGAGCGATCCTGCCCCCTGGCTGGGAGGGCGGTCGGTGATGCCACCGGCCGCCCTTACTATGTCCGGATGCTGAGCGGATCCTGCTGATGGCGGACCACGAGACGCCGATCCTTCCCGACATCCGCGACGAGGCGAAGCGGCTTGCGGATGCGTCGGTTGCCCTGGGACTCTCGGCGCGGCTCATCGGTGGACTGGCGATCTGGCTGCGCTGTCCGAGCGTGCACGAGGGACCGTTCGCGCGCTCGTACGACGACATGGACTTCGCCATCAGCGCTGCGTCTGCGAACAAGTTCAAGGCACTGCTCATGACCCAGGGGTATCTCCCGGACCAGTTCTTCAACGGCCTGCATGGCGCCACGCGTCTGTATTTCGGGGAGCCGGCGGGCCGCTGGTCCATCGACGTCGTCATCGACGAGCTGGTGATGTCGCACAAGCTCGACCTGCGCGGTCGGCTCGACGGGCCGGCGCCGACCATCACGCTCGCGGATCTCCTCCTCACGAAACTCCAGGTGTGGGAGATCAATCGGAAGGATCTCGGCGACACGCTGTGCCTCATCGCCGACCACGCCATGACCGAGGATGACGGCGATGTGGAGGGCATCAGCCTTCCCCGAGTTCGCTCCGTCCTGGGGCGGGACTGGGGGTTCTCCCACACCGTCGAACGAAATGCGCAGAAGGTTGCGGAGCTGTGGTCGCGCGAGCCCATGTCCGGCGTTCCTCACGATGTCGCGGCTCAGATCACCGCCCTCCTGCAGGCGATCGAGGCGGCTCCGAAGTCACGGGCATGGCGACTGCGCAGCCGCGTGGGTGAACGGATCCGCTGGTACGAGACCCCGGAGGAAGTCAAGCACTGACCTTGGCGGCGCCGCACTAGACTTCCAGCGTGCCCCACACCAGCGCCGCGTTTGTCATCGATGTGCAGGAACCGCGCGCGCTCGGGTTCGAGGAACAGACCGGCGTCGAGTATGGGGCGCTGCGGCTCGCCAAGACCTACACGGGTGCGATCGACGGGACGAGTGCGCAGGAGATGCTGTACACGCGTACCGCCGGTGCTGACACCTCGTATGCCGGCGCCGGGTATGTGGCCCTCGAGCGCATCTCCGGAACCGTGGACGGCCACTCCGGTAGCTTCGCGCTGCTGCACATCTCGACCGTTGTGGGCAACGATCCCCCACTGAGCCGGTATCTCATCTCGCCCGGCTCGGGAACCGGAGCGCTGGCGGGGATTTCAGGTGTTGCCTTGATCACGATTGACGACGACGGCGCACACGTGTTGCACCTCGACTACGAGCTGGGTGCATGACCTCGCCGGGGACCTTGGAGTGAAGTCATCGAACTGAGCGGGAAGGTCGCCGTCATCACCGGTGGGGCCAGTGGCATCGGCGCGGCCTCGTGTCGCGCGTTTGCCGCCGCGGGCGTGCAGGTCGCAGTGGTGGATCGCGACGGGGAGGGATGCGAGGCGGTCGCGGCAGCAGTCGACGGGATCGCCGTCAAGGCCGACGTCGGCAACGAGGCTTCGGTGAACGCGATGGTCGCCGAAGTCGGCGCGCGCCTGGGACCGATCGACATCTGCTTCAGCAACGCCGGCATTGCGACCGGCGGCGACATCCTCACCACCGAACCCGAGGTGTGGAACGAGCAGTGGGCGATCAACGTCATGGGCCATGTGTACGCGGTGAGGGCCGTGTTGCCGGCGATGCTCGCGCGCGGCAGCGGCTACCTGGTGCATACCGCGTCGATGGCGGGCATCCTCACCAGCCACGGTAACGTCACCTATGCGACCACCAAGCACGCGGTGGTCGGGCTCGCGGAATGGCTCTCGATCACGTACCACCATCGAGGTATCGGGGTGTCGCTGCTGGCGCCGCTGGGCGTGAGAACACCGATGCTGGCACGTGCCGATCCGCGCTTCGCAGCCGCAGTGGCGGGACCGATCAAGGAGCCCGAGGATGTCGCCGCATCCGTCGTCGAAGCGGTGCGCGCCGAGCGCTTTCTCGTGCTCTCTGATCCGATCGCACAGACATGGATGCAGCGCAAGACGGACGACTCGGAGCGCTGGTTGCGGGGCATGCGCAGGATGCAGCAGCAATTGGAGGCGGAAGCGCCGCCCGAAGCCTAGGTCGACGGCGCGAAAGCAGCGGGCTCGAGCGTCATGTCGATATCCACCGTGTACCAGCGTCCCGGGATGCCCGGGGGTGCCTCCTCAATCGCCGGGTCGTGCACCACGAGGGCTCGCACGAGGGACGGTTTGACACCGAAGACCGCGTCCGAGCCGAGGTGCGGGCTCTCGGAATCGAAGATGTGGGTGGTCACCGCGTTGTACCCGTCCGCAGACACGATGAAGTGGATGTGCGCGGGGCGCCACGGATGCCGGCCGGTTGCCCGCAGCATCCTGCCGACGGGACCGTCGTCCGGGATCGGGTAGTCCACCGGTCGCACCGTGCGGAAGGAGAATCGACCGGTGGCATCAGTGCGAAATCGCCCTCTAAGGTTTTCCGGGGACTGGCCGGGATCCTGCACGGCATACAGCTGGTTGGTGGCGTTCTGCCACACGTCGACGGTGGCGCCGGGGAGCGGCTGGCCGGCGGTATCGCGTACCTGCCCGGTGACGAGCAGTGGATTCGCTCCGAGGTCGTCGGTGATCGCGTCGCCGTCGGCTCGCCACGGCGAACCCTCGACGTAGAAGGGCCCCAGCACCGTCGAGTCCGTCGCATCGCTCCCCGCGCCGTGGTTGATGAGATCGACGAGCATCGAGAGTCCGAGCGTGTCCGACAGCAGGATGAACTCCTGACGCTGCGCGGTGCAGGTCTGGCCCACGTCGGTGAGGAACCGTATGCCTTCCATCCATTCGGAGTCGGTGAGCGCCTGCTCCACTGCGAATTGGTGCAGATGGGTGACGAGTCCCCTGACCAGCTCGCGGAGCCTTGGATCAGGACACGCGTCGAGCCGGTCGATCACCTGTCTGGTCAGAGCGTTCGCGCTTGCGCCGGTTGCCGTCATGTCGTCGTCCATGCATACCCCACGTCATTGTCCGCGACGTTTGTCGAAGCCGCGAGCCTCCGCGAACGCCGTATTGTAGGTGCGGATACGAGTGTGCGCTACGCGAACATGTTGAATTGCGAACATGGCTGAGATCGTCTCGCTGCCCGAGGGTATCGCCGCGCTGGTGCACGACGGCGACACGCTGGTGATGGAGGGCTTCACCCACCTCATTCCATTCGCCGCCGGGCACGAGATCATTCGCCAGGGAAGGCGCGATCTCACCCTGGTGCGGATGACCCCGGATCTCATCTACGACCAGCTGATCGGCATGGGGTGCGCCTCGAAGCTGATCTTCTCATGGGGTGGCAACCCGGGCGTGGGCTCGCTGCACAGGTTCCGTGACGCGGTCGAACACTCATGGCCGCTCCCCCTGGAGCTGGAGGAGCACAGCCACGCGGGTATGGCAAACCGCTACGTCGCCGGAGCAAGCGGACTTCCATTCGCGGTGCTGCGCGGGTACGTCGGTACCGACCTCCCCGCGCAGACGGACGCAATCAGGCCGATCACGTGTCCCTTCACCGGTGAGGTGCTCACCGCTGTTGCCGCGCTGACTCCCGACGTGACGATCATTCATGCGCAGCGCGCCGACCGCAAGGGCAATGTGCAGATGTGGGGCATCCTCGGCGTGCAGAAGGAGGCGGTGCTCGCCGCGAAACGATCGCTCATCACCGTCGAGGAAATTGTCGACAGCCTCGATCCCAGGCCACAGGAGGTGGTGCTTCCCTCGTTTTCGACCACCTACGTCGCAGTCGCGCCGGGAGGATCGCATCCCTCGTACGCGCAGGGATATTCGCTTCGCGACAACGCGTTCTACACACAGTGGGACACGATCAGCAAGGATCGAGACACCTTCCTCGCATGGATGGACGAGAACGTGATGCGCCGGGCGCCCGCCGCATGACCGCGGCGTACACGTCCGACGAGATGATGACAGTGGCGGCCGCACGTCAGCTCCACAACGGGACGGTGTGTTTCGTCGGTATCGGGTTGCCGAGCACGGCGGCGAATCTTGCGCGCGCGACCCACGCACCCGACGTCGTGCTCATCTACGAGTCGGGCACGCTCGGCGCCAAACCCGACCGCCTGCCGCTGTCGATCGGTGACGGCATCCTCGCGGAAACCGCTGACGCCGTGGTCAGCGTTCCCGAGATCTTCAACTACTGGTTGCAACCCGGCCGGATCGACGTCGGGTTCCTCAGCGCTGCGCAGATCGATCGCTACGCCAATATCAACACCACAGTGATCGGCGCCGACTACCGTCACCCCACGGTGCGACTCCCCGGAGCCGGAGGCGCCCCCGAGATCGCCGCGTCATGTCGCGAGGTGGTGGTCGTGCTCCGCCAGACACCACGGACCTTTGTCGAGCGTGTCGACTTCGTCACCTCGGTGGGATTTGGTCATGGGGCCGGCGATCGTCAGCGATTCGGTCTCATCGGATCCGGTCCGCGGGTCGTCATCACGGACCACGGCATGCTTGCGCCCGACCCCGAGACGTACGAGCTCACGCTCGTGAGCGTGCACCAGGGATCCACTGCCGGCGACGCGTGCGCGGCGACCGGATGGACGCTCGCGGTGTCACCCGCCCTCTCGACCACCGATCCGCCCACCGACGACGAGCTCAGCGTCCTGCGCCGGCTCGAGGCGACCAAGGACGCGTGAGCGGAGAGGTCTTCGTCCTGGACGCGGTCCGAACGCCGATCGGGCGCCACGGCGGTGCACTCGCCGGCGCGCGTCCTGACGATCTGGCAGCCGGTGTCATCTCCGCGCTGATCCGGCGCAGTCCGGCGCTCGATCCGGCCGAGGTTGGCGACGTGGTCTTTGGTGACGGCAACGGCGCGGGCGAGGACAACCGCAACCTCGCGCGCATGGCGCTGCTCCTCGCGGGTGTGCCGCCTTCCGTGCCGGGCACGACGGTCAACCGGCTCTGCGGCTCCGGACTCGAGGCGGTGATCGCGGCGAGCCGGGCGATCGCCGTCGGCGACCACTCCATCTGCATCGCCGGAGGGGTCGAATCGATGAGCCGCGCTCCCTGGGTCGTGCTCAAGCCCGAACGCGGCTACGCGCGCACCAACGAGACGATGTTCTCGACGACGCTCGGGTGGCGCATGGTCAACCCGCGCATGCCCGCGAGCTGGACCATCTCGCTCGGTGAGGGGGCGGAACTGCTGGCGTCGAAGTACGCCATCAGCCGCGACGAGCAGGACGCGTTTGCCCTTCGAAGTCATCGCAACGCGGCAGCCGCCTGGGATGCGGGGAAGTACGACGGTGAGGTCGTTGCGGTGGAGGGAATCGACCTGCGCCGCGACGAGTGCATCCGCGCCGACACCTCGCTCGAGGCGCTGCGCGCCCTCCGCCCGGCGTTCCGTCCCGACGGTACGGTGACCGCCGGCAACGCGTCGCCGCTGAACGATGGAGCCGCGGCGTTGCTGCTCGCCGATGCGGAGGGCGCACAGCGCTTGGACCGCGTGCCACTTGCGCGAATCGTTGCGCGTGGCGTGAGCGCGGTCGAGCCTCCCCTGTACGGCATCGGGCCGGTGGCGGCCGCCAACGCGGCGCTCCGTCGCGCTGGGATCGGGTGGCATGACCTCGCGGTGGTCGAGCTCAACGAGGCGTTCGCGGCGCAATCGCTGGCCTGCCTTCGCGACTGGCCGGAGCTCGACCCCGAGAAGGTGAACCCGAACGGCGGAGCGATCGCGATCGGTCACCCGATCGGATGTTCCGGGGCGCGCATCATCGGTTCGCTCGCCCATGAGCTGCGGCGCCGTGGTGGAGGATTCGGTCTCGCCGCGATCTGCATCGGCGTGGGGCAGGGGCTGGCCGTGGTGCTCGAAGCCTGAGTGATCGCATCGCTGTCGCGCGCATGACCGTCGAGCTCGCGTACACCTTGATCGGCGATCCCGGCAAGCCCATGCTGGTGATGAGCAGCGCACTCGGCACCACCCGAGCCATGTGGGACGCGCAACATCCGCTTGCAGCGCACCACGCGCTGCTGCTCTACGATCATCGCGGCCTCGGCGCATCGCCTGTACCGCCAGGCCCGTACAGCATCGACGACATGGGCGCGGACGTTGTCGCCCTGATCGACAAGCTTGGCGTCCGAACCGTGTCGTTCTGTGGCGCGTCGCTGGGAGGCATGGTCGGCCTCTGGATTGCCGCGAACCACCCGGATCGCATCACCAGCCTCGTGGTGATGGCGACTCTCTCGCGCCTGCACCCGGCGGCCACGTTGATCGAGCGGGCGGCGGCGGTACGGGCGCGCGGCATCGGCTCCGTCGCCGACGGTGTGGTGGCTCGTTGGTTCACCGCGCGGTTTGCGCAGGAGCACCCGGCGACGCTTCGCGGTTATGTCGACAGCCTCGCCGCCATGGACGCCGAGGGCTACGCGCGGTGTTGCGAGGCGCTCGCGTCGTGCGACCTACGGACCACCATTCACAAAGTGGATGCGCCCACGCTGATCATCGCCGGCGCGGAGGATCCCATCGTCCCCGCAGCAAGTGCCGTGATGTTCAGCGCATCGTTCCGCGACGCGAACGCTGCGGTGGTCCCGGATGCGGCGCACCTGATGAACGTCGAGCAACCCGACATGATCAACCGCCTGGTGCTCGATCACCTGTCCATGCGCGAGGGAGTCTGATCGTGCCGGTGACGCACGTCGGCGACATCGACATGTACTACGAGATCCACGGGTCCGGCGAGCCACTCGTGCTGATCGGCGGCCTCGCGAACGACCTGTCCGAGTGGGAGTGGATGATCGACTGGTGTGCCCAGACGCACCGCGTGCTCGCCTTCGACAACCGCGGCGCGGGGCGCTCCGACAAGCCGGACGCCCCGTACTCGATCCCGATGATGGCCAATGACACCGACGGGCTCATGGAGGCAGTCGGCATGTCGCATGCGACCGTGATCGGGGTGTCGATGGGTGGGCGCATCGCGCTCGACCTTGCGCTGGAACATCCGCAGCGCGTCGGCCGGCTCATCCTCGTGAGCACCAGGGCGACTGCGAGGCCACCGGGCGCGCCCACATCCCGGATGGAGATGCTGGGCATCGTCGGGACCGTGCTGTTCCGCGGCAAGCATCCGCAGCCGCGGTACGCGTTCACCCGCCAGCGGGAGGCTTCGCGCGCGTACGACTGCAGCGAGCGCCTCGGCGAGATCCACGTCCCCACCTCCATCCTCCACGGGAGGCGGGACAGGATCGCCCCGCTGCGCGAGGCAGAGAGGATGCGTCACGGCATCGCCGGTTCGCAGATCGTGACCTTCGGCGGCGGGCATCTCTTCTTCATGGCACGCGAGCGCAAGTGGTTCCTTGACAGCGTCGCGACGGCCTTCACCTACCGCTCGCCGCTGCCGGCGTCATGAGCGTCACCTGGGTGGCGCTGCTGCGCGGCATCAACGTCGGTCGAGCCAAGCGGATCACGATGGCGGATCTGCGCGCGATGCTGGAATCGATCGGCCACGGCGATGTTCGGACTCAGGGCCAGAGTGGCAATGCGATCTTCACGTCCGAGCAGCGCACGGCCGGGCCGCTCGAGCATGAGATCTCCGCGCGGATCAAGAGCGACTTCGGCATGGATGTGGTGGTCATCGTTCGCACGGCGCGCGAATTCAAGACCGTGGTCGACGCCAACCCGTTCGTCGCGCCCGGCGCGGACACGAGCCTGCTGCACGTCGCTTTCCTGAGCGCGCAGCCGGCTGCGGCACGGATGGCCGGTGTCGACCGTGATGCGTTCATGCCCGACGAGTTCGCCTTCGGCGAGCGCGCGATCTACGTGCGCCTGCCCAACGGGGTCATGGGTACGACGCTGCCCGACTGGGAGCGCACGCTCGGCGTGCGCGTGACGCAACGAAACTGGAACACGACTCTCAAGCTGCGCGACCTCGCCGGCTCATGACGGCGCTGCAGGCCGCCAGCGGCTGTGTCGCGTCTGTGCCGTGCCTTCGCGGATGAGCTGCAACCTGGGTTTGGGGCCGTCCATGCGCCCGGCCTGCGGCTTGCGACTGCCTGCCTTGAACGGGTCCGGCCACTCGGCGCCTGGTCCGGAGTAGCCCTGGTCGGCGGCGGCGTGGAGCGTCCATTGCGGGTCGTAGAGATGAGCGCGCGCGAGAGCGCAGAGGTCGGCGCGACCGGCGAGCACCAGTGAATTCACGTCGTCGTACGAGGAGATGACGCCCACCGCAATCGTCGGGATGCCCGCTTCGTTGCGGATTCGATCCGCGTATGGCGTCTGGTATGAGCGGCCGAATGCGGGTTGTTCGTCCTTGGTGACCTGGCCCGTCGAGACATCGATCGCATCGGCTCCGTGTGCGGCAAATGTGCGCGCGATCTCGACGGCATCGTGCGCATCGGTGCCTCCGGGCCACCAGTCGGTGGCGGAGATGCGCACCGTCATCGGCTTGTGTGCTGGCCAGACCTCGCGCATTGCCGCAAACACCTCGAGCGGAAAACGCAGCCGGTTCTGCAGGCTCCCGCCGTACTCATCCGTGCGCTGATTCGATAACGGCGAGATGAAGCTGGACAGCAGATATCCGTGCGCGCAGTGCAACTCGAGGAGGTCGAATCCCGCCCGCTCCCCGGCGGCGGTCGCCCGGACGAACTGGTCGCGAATCTCCGCCATCTCATCAGGGCGCAGCTCGCGGGGCACCTGGTTGGCGCGGGAGTAGGGAATCGGCGACGGCCCCATCACCTCCCAGTTCCCGTCCGGGAGGGGCTCGTCCATCCCCTCCCACATGAGCCGCGTCGATCCCTTGCGTCCCGAATGTCCGAGCTGCAGGCCGATCCTTGCGGTGGTCCGCGCGTGCACGAAGTCCACGATGCGTTGCCAGCCGAGCTCGTGTTCCGGTGTGTACATGCCGGTGCAGCCCGGCGTGATCCTCCCGTTCGCGGACACGCAGACCATCTCGGTCATCACCAGAGCGGCTCCCCCGAGGGCCTTGCTGCACAGGTGCACCATGTGAAAGTCATTGGGCATGCCGTCGAGCGCCGAGTACATGTCCATCGCCGATACGATCACGCGGTTCTTCAGCTCGAGGTCGCGAAGCCGGAATGGCTGAAACATCGGCGGCGTCATCGTTCCGGAACGCAGCGCCTGCCGAGTGTCAACCTGACCGGCGAACCAGTCGTCGACATCCCTGACGAATTCCGGGTCGCGCAGGCGGAGGTTGTCGTAGGTGACCCGCCGGCTCCGGGTGAGGATGTTGAAGGCGAATTGCAGCGGCGCCTGGTGGACGTACTGCCCGAGGTTCTCGAACCACTCGAGGCTCGCCTGTGCGGCTCGCTGCGTCGACACCACGACCGGTGTGCGCTCGGCCTCGTACGCCTCCAGCGCCTTGGCGACGGTGCCGTGCTCGTGCAGGCAGGCCGCAAGGGCCAGAGCGTCCTCCATGGCGAGCTTGGTTCCCGATCCGATCGAGAAATGCGCCGTGTGGGCCGCGTCACCGAGGAGCACCACGTTGCCGCGATGCCAGCACTGGTTGCGAACCGTGGCGAAGCTGATCCACTTCGAGTTGTTCGCGTGCACCGCGTGACCGTCAAGGATCGGGTGGAAGAGGCGCTGGATCTCGGCGATACTCGCGAGGTCGCTCTCCCCCGGAGCGAACGCGCGCTCGGCGAGTACCTCAAAACCCGCACGCCGCCAGACCACATCGTTCATCTCGACGATGAACGTGCTGCCCGTGGCGTCGTACGGATACCCGTGAATCTGCATGATGCCGTGGGGCGTCTCGACGATGTAGAACTTGAAGGCGTCGAACACGAGGTCGGTCCCCAGCCACATGAATTTGCAGTGGCGCACGTCGACTGTCGGCCGGAAGGTTTCCGCGTAGCGCGTGCGCGTGGTCGAATTCACCCCGTCCGCGCCGACCACGAGGTCGTGCGTCGCGGCGAGCTCGTCTGCGGATGGTGCCTCGGTGTTGAAGATCAGCGTCACGCCGAGGCTGACACACCGCGCATGCAGGATCTCGAGCAGCCGTTTGCGGCTCATCGCCGCGAATCCATGGCCGCCGGAGGTGATCACCTCTCCGCGGTAATGGATGTCGATGTCGTCCCACCGCGCGAACTCACGGGACATCGCGTCGTGGATCGCAGCGTCGGCGTGCTCGATGCCGCCGACCGTCTCGTCCGAGAACACCACGCCGAACCCGAACGTGTCGTCGTCGGCGTTGCGCTCCCACACGGTGATCTCGTGGCTCGGATCCAGCTGTTTGCTGAGCGCCGCGAAATAGAGTCCGCCCGGCCCGCCCCCGACAACCGCAATTCGCATCTGAGTCTGGGCGCAACTGTAAAGTGTGGACCCTCGTGAATGGGGCGTCCTCAGCATGCCTGCATCGATTCATTTCGCCGATCTGACATCACCGCGGGCGCGGGCGCTGCTCGACGCGGGACCGGTGCCTGTGCTGCTGCTGCCCGTCGGTGCCGTGGAACCCCATGGGCCGCACGCGCCGCTGGGCACTGATTCGATCATCTCCACGGCGATTTGCGAGCGGGCCGCCGTGGCCCTTTCCGACGACCGCTCGGTCCGAGCGTTCGTGCTTCCCGAGATCGCGTTCGGCGTCACCCGGTACTCGGCAGCCTTCACCGGCGCGGTCACGATCAGCGAGGGCACGCTGCACGCGATCGTCCTCGAGGTCTGCGCGTCGCTGCGCGCTCAGGGGTTTCGCCACCAGGTGATCGTCAACAGCCACTTCGAGCCCGCCCAGGTGGAGACCCTGCGCAGGGCGGCGGTGGACGCCAAAGTCGGCCTGCTCGACATCACCCGCCGAGCGGTGGCCGCGCAGCTCACGCCCGAGTTCCAGAGCGGGGCCGCCCACGCGGGTCGCTATGAGACGTCGCTGGTTCTCTCGACTCGGCCCGAGCTGGTGGAGGCCGAGATCATGCGGCGGCTGCCCGCGTACGAGCTGAACATGCCGGCTGCGATGGCCGCGGGTCAGACCGATTTCCTGGCGATGGGCATGGACCGGGCATATTGCGGGGCTCCGGCCGAGGCCACCGCCGCGGAAGGTGAGGCGACCCTGGCAACACTCTCGCGCCTCCTGATCGACCTGATTCGCGAACAGGCCGGGAACGAGCTCACGCCGTGAGCCCCTTGGGTGGGAGCGGGAGCGGCGTGAACCTGACGACCGCATTCCTTGACCGCAATCTCAGCGAGGGGCGGGGCGAGCGAACCGCACTGACCGGGCCGGCGGGGACGTGCACGTACGCGCAGCTCGCCGAGCTCACCAACCGCGTCGGCAATGCGCTGCTGGAACTCGGCGTGGGAGCGGATGACCGGGTGCTCCTCGCGCTTGCCGATTCGGTGGAGTTCGTTGCCACGTGGTACGCGGTCCAGAAGATCGGGGCCGTGACGGCCGAGGTGTACACCTTCCTGCAGGCGAAGGACTATGCCTACTACATCGACTACACAGCCGCAACGGTTGTCGTGGTCGACGGCACCACCATCGAACGGATGCGCGAAGCGTCGGCGGTCGCGCGCAGGCGTCCGCTGCTCCTGGTGGTCGACACAGGAGGAGTCGAGCTCCGCGAGACGGAGGTGTCGTTCGGTTCACTGGTCTCGCGCCAGGCGGCCGCCCTCGACGCAGCGACCCGACGGCGGGACGACATCGCGATCTGGAAGTTCACGACCGGCAGCACCGGCAAGCCGAAAGCGTGTGTGCACACGGCGCGGAGCCCGCTGGTGAGCTACGAGGGCTACGCCCGGGGCGTGCTCGGTATCAACGCCGATGACGTCGTCCTCGCGGTGCCGAAGCTGTTCTTCGGCTACGCGCGTGACCTTGCCGCCCTCTTCCCGTTCGGTGTCGGCGGAACCGGCGTGATCTTTGCGGAGCGAACCACGCCCGAGCTCCTCTTCGACTTGATCGCGCGATACCGGCCGACCATCCTTGTCAACGTGCCGACCATGATGCAGGCGATGCTCGACCATCCCAGCGCTGCCGCGCAGGATCTCAGTTGCCTCCGCCTCTGCACGTCCGCCGGCGAGGCGCTGCCCGAACCGCTCCACCATCGCTGGAATGACGCCTTCGGTATCGAGGTGCTCGACGGGATCGGCTCGTCCGAGGCGTACCACATCTACGTCTCGAACCGACCGGGCCGGGTGCGCCCGGGCAGCATCGGCGAAGTCGTCCCCGGGTACGCCGCCGAGGTCGTCGACGACCAGGGCGAGCTGGTGCCCGATGGGGAGATCGGCCGGCTCTGGGTCCGCGGCGAGAGCGCCGCGCTCATGTACTGGGAGGACGCGGCGGCTTCCGCGCGCACGTTTGCCGGGGACCTGGTCATGAGCGGGGACCTCGTGGAGCGCGAGCGCGACGGATATTTCCTCTATCGGGGGCGGGCTGACGACCTGCTCAAGGTCGGCGGCATCTGGGTGGCGCCGGCGGAGATCGAACGCTGCCTGGTCACGTACCCCGACGTCGTCGAGTGCGCGGTCGTCGCCGTCGAACGCGACGGCCTGACCCACGCCTGTGCCTGGGTTGCCGTCAAACCCGGCGCCACGGTGACCGCGGAAGCGTTGCAGGGGTTCGTGCGCGAGCGTCTCGCTCCGCACAAGGTTCCCCGCGAGGTTCGTCTGGTTCCCGATCTGCCCCGAACCGGCTCGGGCAAGATCGATCGGACTGCGCTGCGCCGGGCGAGCTCCGAAGCCGGCAGCCTCGCCTCGGCGGGGGAAACAGGAGGCGTGCAGGCTTGACCCGATTCCGTGCCTCGGCCGGCTTCACGGAACGCTGGCAGCACTTCGACTTCGACGTCTCGGACGGCGTTGCGACGATCACGCTGGCTCGTCCCGAGAAGCTCGGGGCGCTCACCTTCGACGTCTATGCGGACCTGCGTGACCTGCTCGCCGAGCTCCCCCATCGCGGCGACGCACGCGTTTTGGTGATCACCGGCACGGGACGCGGATTCTGCTCCGGCGGGGACGTGGTCGAGATCATCGGTGCGCTGCAGTCGATGCAGACCGGTGATCTCCTCGAGTTCACGCGGATGACGGGATCCGTCGTTCGGGCGCTCCGCGAGTGCCCGCTCCCGGTGATTGCCGCTGTCAACGGCATCGCGGCCGGTGCCGGGGCGGTGATCGCTCTGGCGTCCGATCTCCGCCTCCTGGCGCGGTCGGCGCGGTTCGCGTTCCTCTTCACCAGGGTGGGACTGGCGGGCGCGGATATGGGGTCGGCATACCTCCTCCCGCGGGTGATCGGGGTGGGCCGTGCCACAGAACTGCTCCTGCTCGGGGATGCCGTCGACGCCGAGCGGGCGCTCGAGATCGGCCTCGCGACGGCGGTGGTCGACGACGGCGCGCTGCCAGAGGCCGCGTTGACGATGGCCCGCCGGCTCGCCGACGGGCCGGCGCTCGCGTATTCGGCGACCAAGGTGCTGCTCACGCGCGAGCTCGACATGGGCCTCACCGGATCTCTCGAGCTCGATGCGATGACCCAGGCGCTCCTCATGGGCAGCCATGACCACGCGGAATTCCACCGGGCCTGGTCCGAGGGCCGCGCCCCGGTGTGGGAGGGACGATGACCCAGGAGGCGCACGAGATCATCACCGCGCCGGATCTGCCCGCCCCCGTCGGCTACGCCCACGCGGTCGTCGCGGCAGCGGGGAGAACCGTCCACCTCGGCGGCCAGACCGCGCAGGCCATGGACGGCGCCATCTTCGGGACGACCATCGTCGAGCAGTTCGACCTGGCGGCACGAAACCTGGTTGCCGCGCTTCATGCCGCCGGTGGACAGCCCGACGATCTTGTCTCTCTGCAGATCTATGTGACCGACCTCGCCGCGTACCGAGTCTCGCTGGCCGAGCTCGGGAGCGTCTGGCGCACCCACTTCGGCCGCAGGTATCCCGCGATGGCGGTGCTCGGGATCACCGAGCTGTTCGACCCGGCTGCGCTGGTCGAGCTCGTCGGCGTTGCGGTCATCGTGTGAGCGCCACGTATGCGCATCTGACCGGATCCCAGCGCGATCTCCTGGCGAGGAGCGAGATCCTGGCGAGAGACGTCCTCGCCCCGATCGCGCATACCGGGGTGCCGGGCACGGTCAACCGGGCGCTGGTTGCGGCGCTTTCGACGCAGGGGCTCGTACCCGAGGTGCTGGAGGCGGGCCACGAGGTACCGGCGCTGACCCTCTGCCTGATTCGCGAAGGCCTCGCGCGGTATTCGACGGAGGCCGAGACGGCGTTCGCCCTCCAGGGGCTGGGCGCGCATCCGATCCTTTCGGCCGGCCGCGCCGAGATCGTCGAGACCTGGATCCCGCGCATCTCCTCAGGCGAGGCGGTTGCCGCCTTCGCCTTGACAGAGCCGGACGCCGGGTCCGACGTGGCCGCGCTCGCGCTTGCCGCAGAGGCCGACGGGCGGGGCTTCCGGCTCACGGGGGAGAAGATCTTCATCTCCAACGCCCCCGATGCCGACATCTACACGGTCTTTGCGCGGACCTCCGCAAGTGCCGGTGCGAGAGGCATCACCGCCTTCGCGGTTCCCCGCGAGAGCGCCGGCCTGTCCGGGGAGGCGATCCCCTTCATCGCCGACCACGCGATCGGCCGGCTTCGATTCGACGCGGTCAGCGTCCCCGCAGGCAGCGTTCTCGGCGAGGTCGACCACGGATTCGGGGTCGCGATGCGCACCCTCGACCTCTTCCGGCCGAGCGTCGGCGCCTGCGCGGTGGGCATGGCTCAGGCGGCGCTCGACGCTGCGGTCACCCACGCCGCGGAACGGCAGGCCTTCGGCAGACCGCTGTCCAGCCTGCAGGGGGTGAGCCACCAGCTCGCCGACGTCGCCACCCGGGTCCAGGCCTCGCGACTGCTCGTCCACTCGGCGGCGGCCGCGCACGACGCCGGCATCAGGCCGAACACCGAGGCTGCCGC
>Ga0308309_10000146_pt1 | contig 59043 bp, 62 predicted proteins | sample HubBroMetageWFT5_FD_192491 | JGI IMG/M metagenome (GOLD analysis project Ga0308309, IMG submission 192491) | Warmed and freeze-thawed soil microbial communities from the Hubbard Brook experimental Forest, New Hampshire - Hubbard Brook CCASE Soil... | ecosystem: Environmental > Terrestrial >...
AGCAGCCGAGCGGATGGGCATCCAGCGCGACACCTACGTCAACTGGGAGAAAGACAAGACCAGACCCGGGGCATCTCAATTCCGGCCCGTAGTGACATTCTTCGGCCACGATCCGACGCCGGCCCGCGAGACACTTTCTGAACGCCAAACGGCGGCAGCTGGGCGTGGCGTGGCGCATGCCACCCAGCCGGGCTGCCCCATTGGAGGCCTCCTCGTCACCGAGCAGGGGGCGCTTGCCGCCGTGCTTCAACTGCCCGAGCGACGATAACGGGTAGGCTCGCCTTTAAGCAGTCGTTGCCGCTTATAGCGGACCAGACCGGCGATGCCATGGAAGACATGTGAGCTATAGCGCGACCAGAATGCCCGCGAAGGCCAGATAGAAAATCGCCATCGATGCGAGGAATGTTCGCCTGATCACGCCGGCGCGAAAGGCCAGAGACATGGCACCCACGGCGACCGCCGTCATCGCGGCACCCGCCAGCAGGGAGGGATCGAGCAGCCAGGGCGTGAAGAACAGGCCCAGTGCGGTGGGTACCGTTGCCTGAATCATCATTGCGCCGCTGATGTTCGCCAAAGCCAGACGATACTTACCCTGGCGCACCCAGATGACGGCGTTGAGAATCTCGGGGAGTTCGGTCGCAATCGGACTGAGGAGCAGGGCCAGCAGCTGCGGCCTGATGCCCAGCGCCGATCCCAGCGTGTCGAGCTGGGTCACGAATACCTGGGACGCTCCGAAGATGACGACCAGCGCCAGAACCGTCTGCGTCACGGCGGCCCAGGTGGGCGGCGTCGCTCTTCGGGGCGCGAGCTTGAGCGGTTCCAGGCCGCCTTCGTCGCCGACCGGCGCCTGGTGCATCTCCTTCCAGAAATAGGCGCCGTAGGCCGCCAGGAAGAGCACGCCCAGCCAGGGCTTGAAGGCAAACACGAAGAGGCCGAGCGCGATCTTCACGACGAAGAGGACGAGGAACCATCCCTGATCGCGGCTGAGATTCGTGAAGTCGCGCCGGACCGCCTCGGTTTGCGGAAGCTGCGCGCGGCAAAGGATGAGCGTCAGCCCGACGACGGCGTAGGCGATCGTTGCCAGAACGAGCGGGCCGCCGAGCGCCGCCCCGACGCCGATCTCCCTCTGCTCCGCTGTCTTACCGAAAACCACCGCCACGAAGGTGACGACGCTTTCCGGCAGCGCGGTGCCGAACGCCGCCAGGATCGTCCCCGTCGCCTGTCCGCCGACCGAGAGGTTGCGGCCGACCCATTCGACCCCGTTCACGAAATACTCGCAGGCGAGATAGATCACGACGGCAGAAGCCAAAAGAAGCGCGACCGTCGGAAAAAGCGGATGCATGAAGAGCCAATGTGGGTCGGACGGACGAGCCAATGGTTCGATGTCCTCGCCCGACCCACGGACGAACATCGATACCAATGGTCTCGCCAAGTCAGACTGACCGCCTGCGCCATGGCCGAAGCCAAGTGTGTTGACGCAAACCCCTCTAGAACGCGAGGGCGACTACTCCCCAAGGAGGCGCCGTTCCTAATGGCGCAGGGAGCGCCTGTCAATTCTGTCCGCGCGCTCGTTCAGTACGAACGTATGCCCTGTCTGTTCGCGACGGTTGCCATGAGCCGTGCCATGGTACCCCACATCATCGCCTGCAACGAGATGTTGCCGAGCGAATGGTTGAGAAATGTGTGCGCTTCTGTGAGTGCCTGGAGCGCCTCCTCGGGGCGATGCGGACGAGATAGGGCTTCAAGGCCGCCCCGCCGCCCCCTTGCGCGCCCGTCGCCTCATTCCCTGCGGCAGCATTGCCTCAAGCGTATCGTCGCGGCGCCAGAAATGGTGGTAGAGCGCCGCCGCGACATGGAGCGCAATCAGGCCGAGAAGAAGAAGCCCGACAGCCACGTGCACCTCCAGGAGCTGCTTGGCGAGCGGGCGGTCTGTGCCGATCAACGCCGGCAGCTGGCCGAGGAAAAACAGATCCACCCGGTCGCCCCGCGCGTTGGTCTGGAGGAGCCCCAGGATCGGCTGGATCAGCAGGAGGGCGTAGAGCGCGTATTCGCTCAACTGCGCCGCAAACCGCATCGCCTGCGGCATGTCAGGGGGCCAATTGGGGAAGCGCGAGAATTGGCGCCAAACGAGCCGACCGAGCATCACGACCCACACAGTCACGCCGAACGAGCGATGCAGTTGGGTAAGCGCCACGGATTGCTCCCGGGACGGTGCGAAATCGATCGAGAAAGCCAGCACGAAGATCGTGACGATGAGGAATAGCGTCAGCCAGTGCAGGAACCGGATCGTCCCGTCGAAAACACGCAGTTCGGGATCGCCATCGTTCCGCAGCATCCGACTATCTCGCTTTCATGCCGTCGCAGGGCAACAGTAGAAGAGACCGATTGGGTGTGCATTTATTCCCCATGAAATGCCGTGAAGTCGGAAATTTTAGGTCGTTTGCCCGGGCGACGGCGCGCACTGCCAGGCGCCCCTGCCGACCGTGGCAGGGATGGCTTGCAGGGTCGCGGTGTTGATCGTGTCGCCGATGACGGTGAGGCGGGAGGTGCGGTCGAAACCCATCTCGCCCACGATCGCCGTGCCGGCATGAAGGCCGATGCCAATGCGAAGGGGGCGTCGAGATCACCCGACATCGACTCGTTGAGACCGTCGAGCGCGCTCGCCGTGCGGCCTGCTGCGTCGAGCGCCTGACGGCAGGCAAGCGCTGCCTCGCCGTCGAGCCCGAACATCGCCATCACGCCATCGTCGATGAACTTGTCGACCCGGCCGCAGGCGGCCGGCTGTTTCCGCCGCTACTTGACCTCGATCGTCCCGGCCATGTATCGGTGAATCGAGCAGAAATATTTGTAGGTGCCCGGTTTGGCGAAGGTGAAGGTGAACTTGTCGTCGGTGCCGAGCGCCGGCGACTTGAACGTCCTTCCGCCATCGACGCTCGTCACCGTGTGCGGCTCGTCGTCGTGGTTGATCCACACCACCTGCGTGCCGGGCGCAACGGTTAGCGTCGCCGGCGCAAAGGCGAAGTTGTCGATGACCACCTGATTGGGCGGGATCGCCGGGGTTTGCTGCGCCGATGCGACCGCCGCAAAAGCAAGCAGAACTCCGGCGGCGGCGAGCATCCGTGCCCGCCGCGCAATCGCGTATTGCATGGGAATCTCCGGATTACGAAGCCAGGGTGGAGTCGGCGATGACGAGGCCGGTGGCCGGCGCGTAAGCGATGTCGCGGATGCCGAGCACCGCTTTCAGGTGGTCAGCTGGAACCTTCATCGGACCCGGGCCAGGACCCTGGCCCGCGGCAAAAATCGGAAAGGCGGTCGACCTCGCGGTCTGGAAGGACACCTTGCCTTCGACCTTCTGCACGACCTGGTGGATATGGCCATTGAGCACGGTCACCGAGCCAAAGCGCTTCAGATAGGCCATCGCCTGCGCCGCGTCGTCGGTCGCCCAGCCCCATTGCGGGTAGATCGGCCACAGCGGCACGTGACCCAAGACCACAATCGGCGTACTCGCGCTCTTGCCCTTAAGGTCGCGCTCGAGCCACTCGATCTGCTCCTTGCCGAGCGTGCCGCCGGTGCCGGGCGTGAAGCCCAGCACATTGACCAACGCGACGAAGTGGACCCCACCCTCGTCAAAGCTGTACCACCCGCCGGGCGCTGCCCCTTTTCCGCCAAACCGTCCGAAAAACTGCTTGCCGTCATCGCCGATGACGTCGTGCTCGCCGGGGATGAAATGGGTGTCGAGCTTCGCCCCTTTGAGGATCTGGGCGGCGGTGTCAAACTCCTCCGCCTTCGACAGGTGGCTGACGTCGCCGGTATGGATCATCATTGCTGGCTTGTGCGGCAGCCCGGCGATCCGGTCGAGGGCTTGCTGCAGGGTCGCCTTCGGATCGGGATTGGCTTCCGCCTTAAAACCGATATGGGTGTCGCTGATCTGGACGAAGCTGAAGCCGTCCACTGGCGCCGCCAGAGCCGTGCCGCCAAGGCCGAGCCCGCGCGGCACGCCACCGACGACGCTCCAGACGATGCCGGTACCGGCCCAGGCCATACATTTCAAAAGGCCGCGGCGTGTGCCGCAGGGATTTTCTGTATCGTGCGAGTCCATGTTCGGCGCTCCTATGCAGGGATGTCAGCAATAGAGACCGGTCGCTGGGGCGATCTATTCCGGTCGGAAGAAATTTTTCCTGCATGACGAATAAGTCAGCCGCCGATTGGATCTCGTAGGAAAAACTAAAACGGCCGAGAAGCCGGTCAGCTAAGCAGGGTCCGCATATTGCCGGCGGAATAAAATCGACGGTCGAGCGGTATTATTGTCCTATGGACGGCACGCCAGACAGGAGCTCGGTCGAGCGGTTTCGCACCGTCATGCTGCCGCACCTCGACGCCGTCCACGGATTCGCGCGTTATCTGACGCACGATCCAGTTGCGGCGCAGGATGTGACACAGGAGGCGATGCTGCGCGCGCTGCGCTACTTTCATGCCTTTCGTGGCGGCGAGGCGCGGCCATGGCTGCTGCGCATCGTGCGCAACGTCTGGCACGACCAGCGGACGCGCAACAGCGCGGCCGATCAGCCGCTGGACGAGATCGAGACTCGAGCCGCCGACGGCCCGGATCCCGAGCAGAGCGCGGTGGCGAGCGACCGGCGCCGGCAGGTCGCGGCAACGCTCGCGGCATTGCCGGTCGACATGCGCGAGATCCTCGTGTTGCGCGAGATCGAGGATCTTCCCTACAGGCACATCGCGGTCGTGCTCGAGGTGCCGATCGGCACCGTCATGTCCCGCATCGCGCGGGCGCGGGAGAAACTGGCGGCCGATTTGCGCGGTCGCCTGGGAAGGAGAGGCCATGGATTGCCCGACTTGTGACGCGATGGTCGACGCCTATGTCGACGGCGAACTGCCGGCGACCGACAGCGCCGCCTTTGAGCGCGCACTGGAAGGCTGTCCGGACTGCCGGCGCCGGCTGGAGGCGGCGCGGACGATGAGTGGACTGCTGCGCGAGTTGCCGGCTGAGCCGGCGCCTGACCTCTTGCGGGCGCGCATCGAGCGCGAGCTGCGAACGATTTCCCTCAAAGCCGTGCCAAGACTTCCGGGTGAACCGTTACGTTGGACCGCAATGGCGGCGAGCCTCATCGTCGCCGTCGGCATCGGCTGGCTGGGTGGGAATCTCTCCGGCCAAGGGGAGCGCGCGACGGACGAGCTGATCTCGGGCTATCTGCGGGTCGCCAGCAGCGAGCACTCGGTCGACGTAGCCTCGACCGACCGCCACACGGTGAAGCCGTGGTTCGCCGGCCGCATCGACTATTCGCCACCTGTCCACGACCTCACGGTAGGTGGTTTCCCGCTGGAGGGCGGCCGACTCGATGTCGTCGACGGCCGCAAGGTGTCGGTCCTGGTTTATCGTCACAACCAGCATCGCGTGGCGCTGACCCTGTGGCCAGCGTCGTCGACTGGCAGCGTGCCCGCCAATGTCACGCTACGCGACGGCTTTGCGCTTGCCGAATGGCGTCATGCCGGATTTGAAATGCGCGCCGTAGCCGATCTCGCGCCGGGTGAAATGACGTCGTTTGCGACGGCGGTGGATCAGGCGATCGATGCTGATCGCTGATTGACCCTCATCCTTCCACAAGCAGCAAAATTCGCAAAGTAGCGACCCAGTCACCAAACTATGCAGATCAAGTCACGCATCTCACCCAAGCGGTGACAGCAACCAAGTTGGCCACTGGAATGGAACGCGCGGCCTCAGGCCGACCGGCCCCACAGCTGGGGCGAGCCCCGTACCACGACCTTGCGCCCCATTGGTGTGATGATGGGATGGCCATCCAGCATTGCGGCAAGCGCCCGTGTGACGAGCTGCTGAAACGCCAGCTGATTCATTCGCCGATAATCCGGATTGGGCGCACCAAGCGCCTTGAGCGTTTCCCACTGAGTCACGTCAAGACCGAGGTCAATTTCCGTTTCCATGCTGCCTCCAGTGTGGGTCTTCGTTGACGAGCCATCTACATCGCGACCATGAGGAGGCTGCGACAGCTATGGCCCATCGATAATCGATACCAACCGACCGTCGATTTTATTCGAGTGAGAAATGGGTATGACCCTGGTCTGTCCGGTGCTTCAGGGGTCGGAAACCTCACTTGAGGTGCGATGGCGATGCGACCGCGCTCCGCCTCAACGTGGCAACACTTTTCGGTAAAGATGCCAGGTGGCGTGCCCGAGCGCTGGCAGGACAATGGCGAGACCGAACAGCAGAGGGATCACCCCGACCGCCAGGCCTGCCGCTATGATCAGTCCCCACATCGCCATCGGGCCCGGATTAGCCAGCACGACGCGGATTGATGTCGACACCGCCGTGTAGACGCCCACGTGCTCGGTCGAGCACTCACTCGCGAAATTGCTCGTGGCAAGCCGAGCAGGCCTTGCGCGTAGTCTCCAGCTGTTGACCAATCGCTTCCTTGTTGCCGCCGTTGACCACCGCCAGCAGCTTGCTGGTTTCGATGACGAGATGCTTCCGGGCGTCGAGAAAGCGATCGACGTCGTCCCAAATGGTGGGCGCCGCGCCACTTTTGCTTGGCAGCTCCGTCAACTCGCTTCCCGGTGGGAAGATCGCCGGAATCGACTTGGCAAGTGTGACTGCCTTTGTTGCCGCGTCGACCGCGGCTGTCTGCTCGCCATTTCCTTTGGCGAAGTCCCCGATCTGGGCCAGCGAAGCGCGCATTGTCCGCATTGTCGCATGCAGAACCGGTACGATGCTCTCGGCGTGGATGGCGCCGGAGCTGACCACGGTCGCAGCTAGAATCAGAACGAGGGCGGGCCAGGTCGCCCAGCCAATCTGCTTGGCTTTCTGAGACATGAAGTGGCTCGCAGGATGTAATCGCTGAAGGTGACTACCGCCGCGTGCCCGGCGCTATTCCGTGCGATCGGGACTGGAATAAATTCGACAATCGGCGGGTATTCCAGTGCTGCCCGCCGTTCGCCTGATTCCACGATCGATCTTGATCAACACTGGGCTTAACAACAATGTTCGATACCGGCTTTGGACAGAACCTGTCGACTCCGACCCTCGAAAGGGATCTCAGATGTCTCTCTGACTGGCAGCGACGATACCTGCCCAATATCCACTCCCTGCTCGGGCAACAGATGCTTGCTTGGCTGATAAGAAATAAAGATCAGCCGAAGCCTTTCAGCCATCTTCTTATTTCAACGAGTTTCAGCCCGACGTCCGTGCGACACTTGCTCAACCAGTTTGCCGTTCTTGGATTGGTCGAGGTTCGGAAAGCCCCGGTTACTCGTCGTCGAGGAGATATCGTCGCCACTCCGAAGCTACAAGAAAGGCTTGAGGAGTACGCCGGGCGCATAAAGGGCATTATTTCGCATCATCGCGGTGCCGGCTCGAGCTCATCTCAATCAATCAGAGCTATCCAAGACATGCTTTGACCAGGTGATTTCAACCTAGCCCATTGCCATGTGCCCGCGTTTGACGAGTGTCTTCCGACTGCAGCCGCTCGCGCACTATCCCTGTCTGCATGCGGATGCGATGCAGGCGAGCCGGAATTTCCATCGCACTTCGCCGGTATCATCTTCAGAAGGAGGTGTCCGATGAAGCACAACCTCTTTGCGCTCGGCCTGATTTCCATCCTGACCGGCCTGGCAGGCTTCTCGTCAGGCTTCGCCCAGGACTCGTCGGCGCCCTACACCGTCAATCCGGTCAGCCCCTCAGACGCCAGCCCGGCCGCGATGGCGATCAAGTCCAGAATCGAGGCCTGGGGCTACGGCGACGTCAAGGACCTGTCGCGCGACCGCACCGGCACCTGGCACGCCCATGTCATGAGGTACGAGGTCGAGATTGCCGTGTCGGTCGACAAGGGCGGCCGGATCACCGCCCCGTCAGCCAACAAACAGCTGGCGGCGCGCTGCAGCCAGCTGTTCGGGATCGCCAACCGCTACGTGTCGGGAGGCGCGGGTGCGGAAGGCTCGTTGGGGTCCAACATGGGCGTGATAGACGCCGGTCTCGATTGCCAGAAAGGCCGCTACGACGAGGGCATCAAGGCGCTGGTGAAAATCCTGACCGGCCAACGCATATCGTACCCGCCGGGTTGATCGGGTACGGCGTGCGAGTTCCTGAAACCAGGCGTCGACCGGCCACAAGACGACGGTACCGGCCGACTGTCGAATTTATTCCAGTGGCCAACCAAAGGGAATAAAGCACCACGTCCATAGGTTAGTTCTCACAGTTCCGATGGTGGAACCTTTGGAGGCTTTCATGTTGAAGGCGGACCGTTGCGCCTCCACAGAGAATCCGTTTCCTCTCCGGTTCGTCGTTCAACGCCCCATTCTCCGAACGCGAACCGGTCGCCCCGGCGCTATGGCCGATCAATGGATCGCCTCCCACTTCGACGCCATAGGCGAGCGCTCGACCATCGACATCAAGGAGAAATTCCTTTGAAAACGAATGGGCCGGCCAGGAACCTCTCGAGTTCCCCCGTCCGTCCGAGGATCGGCGGGCCGCCGGTCGTGGCTGCCATTGCGGCCAGGTGGCGAGCGTGGCTAGCCTTGTCGATGGCCAGTGAGACCGAAGCCCTTGCCGTGCAATTGGTCCGCGCGCTGTATGACGCGACGGACGGGCGACCGAGGCAAGGGCGCATGATCGAGCGACTGGATGGCGCTACTGCCGATGCCGTCGAGTTCGCTGCCGCACGTGGATGGGTACAGGTCGATGGCGGCCACAGCATCACACTGACCGAAGCCGGCCGACAACTCGCGAAGGATCTCGGAAGGATCTAGCGAAAGCCGATTCCATTCCAGTCCCGAACGCACGGAATAACGCCGGATATAGCCAGACTTGCCGACTCACTGAGCGAGGTGTGGGAGGCCGATACGGCGTACGAGTTCCTGAAACCGAGCGTCGGATCGAAGGTTGTCGAACGCCGGACGCAGCAGGATGGACGGGTTGAATCGCGCTTCATAGGCCTTGTTCAACCAGATCACCGCCTGATCCTGATCGCCTAGTCCCGAGTAGACCAAGGCAACATTGGCGTGGGCAGAGGGGTTTTGATCATGCCGAGCCTCCAGGTCCTTGACTAGTTTCATTGCTTCTTCCGTCCTTCCTGAAAGGACGTATACGTAGGCGAGATTCGAGTCGAAGGCCCCACTGTGGCCGGAAAGCTCGATGGCCCTCCGAAACTCTGCGACTGCTTCATCATACGCGTGCTTTTGTACAAGTGCCTGGCCCAGTTGATAGTGGGCAACGGCAAAGTTCGGGTCCATCTCCAGTGTTTTCTTACTTTGCTGCACTGATTCGTCATAGAGATGGGCGATGCATAATGCATCCGCCATGTCCGCGCTGATAATCAGAGAAAGAGGATCAAGGCTTTCTGCTTTTCTTAGCTCGGAGATGCCCTCGCCAGACCGCCCCATCACCATCAGATGCCAGGCATACCAGAGGTGAGCCGTCGCATAGCCGGGATGCAGCTTGATTGCCAGTTTGTATTCCCGAGCGGCGGCCTCCCAGTCCCAGCGATATAGGTCCAAAGCAAAGGCGAGCGAGGTGTGAGCCTCGCCGAGACTATCGTCGAGTGCCAATGCTTGGGTTGCTGCTGTCCGAGCTTTGGCGAATGCATCCTGGGGAGAAAGGACCCCATATGCCCAATCGCCCGACAATGCGTAGGAGTCGGCCAAGCCAGAATATGCCTCGGCATAGGTTGGATCCGTTTCGATCGCACGGCTGAAATACTCGATGGCTTTCTTCAGACCATCTCCGGTTCGCTTGTTCCAGAAGTACCGTCCTTTCAGGTAAGCCTCGTAAGCAGCCGGCTTTACGACCTTTGATTTCACCAGCGCAGCCTGTTCCCGTCGATTCAAGGTCACGCGGATTTGCTCGGCGATGGCACCGGCTACGCGACTTTGGAGAGGTATCGCGTCCTGCAGATCCCCTTCATAACTCTCGGCCCATATGTGCCGTTCATTAGGAACCTGGATCAACTGAGCCGTGATCCGCACTCGTTCGCCAGAGCGCAACACGGTGCCCTCCAACACGGCGTCTACGTTCAGTTCGCGAGCGATTTGGGGCAAAGGCCTGCGAGCGTGCTTATACGTCATCGCCGAGGTGCGGGAGATCACACGTAACGCGCCGATCTTCCCCAGGCGGGTGATCAGCTCGTCGGTCATGCCGTCTGCGAAGTAATCCTGTGACGCATCGCTGGAAAGGCTTTCCAGTGGCAGTACCGCCAGGGAGCGAATCTGTTCAGGGCTTGCTTCGATCACTGCGACGTCCGCCAGGAACCGATAGCCGCGACGAGCGACGGTCTCGACGAAGCGTGGATTTTGTGCCGAATCGCCCAGCGCTTCACGAATCTTGCTGATTGCTTTGTTAACGCCGTGATCAAAGTCCACGGTGATTCCGGGCCAAAGCCGGCTGTGCAATTCCTCCCGGGTCACCAGTTCTCCCGGCTTTTGCACCAGCATGCCCAGCAATTGAACGGGCTGCCCCTGCAACCTGATCCGTCGGCCACCCTTCGTCAGTTCGCCGGCTCGAAGATCAAACTCGAAGACGCCAAAACGCAAACGCCCAGGTCCGTCGCTGGCTTCTTGCATGCCGGACTCCAGTCCGCTTAGACGCCCATGACGATGATCCGCCCGCCGAGGGGTCGAAATCGTACTCCAAGCTTGAGTCGGAGCCTCGCACCGGCGGAGTCGGTGAGTCTCGACTGTGGCCGCGCGATCGCCCGCGTCATTTTGGCGGGAGTGGTTGGAATAATCCAGCAGTAACCCAAAGCGGAGGACAAGTCTCAGTAAGCCGATGATATTGCTGACTTTGTGAAGGGAGCCACGTTCCAGCCAAAGAGGACTGCGCGTCCATTGATGCGACACAGGTATCCGATCAGTTTGGCTGCGTCGCAGTGCGAATCAGCCAGAGGTGTCAGTGAACGAGCGAGAATGCGTCGACGATTTCGAGCGGATCATGCTTCCTCACCTCGATGCTGCCTATAAGCTGGCACGCTGGCTGGTCCGCAACCCGGCTGTGGCCGAGGACGTCGTACAGGAAGCATTTCTGCGCGCTCTGAAATACTTTGCATCGTTTCACGGCGGCTCGGGACGGCTGTGGTTGCTTCAGATCGTCCGCAACGTTTCCTATTCGCACTTAAAGGCAGAGCGGTCGAGAATGGAGGTTCCGCTCGGCAGGCAAAAGGGCGCGGCTGGGGAGCAGGACATAGGCATGGACGTGCCCGATCCGGGCGTCGGTCCCGAGGTGGCATTGATGCACCGACAGGAGCTCGGCCAAATAAACACGGCGCTCAGCGCGCTTCCCGTCAAGCTTCGAGAATGCATCGTTTTGCGCGAACTGGAGGAGCTTTCCTACAAGGATATTGCCCGGATCACGGGCGCCCCGATCGGAACGGTCATGTCGCGCCTTTCGCGCGCGCGGCAGGCGATGTCGAAGGCCACGGCAGCATCGTCAGCCAACCGGCGACTCCCATTGTGCCCTGCAGGATTAGCGCAAGCGTGACGCGTACTCGCCACGCGTCTGGGTTCCTCCTATGTGCCACGTGAATAACCGAGGAATAAAACCGCATGCACGCCGGTAGTTCCTCACAGTTCCGCTGGTGAATCTTCGGAGGCTTTCATGCTGCAGCTGGATCGTCGCAACTTTCTCCAGCATGTCTCGGGGCCCTTCCACAGAAAATCTGCTTCTCTTCCGGTTCATCGTCCTGCTCCCCACTCTCCGAAAACGTGAACCGGTTGCCCCGGCGCTCCCTCCCCCCGCTTGGGAGCGCCGGGGTCTATTTTCAACGACTCGCCGCGAACGCGGGCGCCTCGTCGGCGATGTTCGCTGAATTTATCGAGCAAAAGCATTTTGAGAGGGAACTTAGATGAACTTGCCCGAGCGCAAATTCCTTTGGGTGGCGTTGACCATCGTCACCGCCTTGGTGAGCGGGCTGACGCTGGCCTATGCCCAACAAGAACCGCAGCGCGGGGCGACCAGCTACATGCCGGTTGATCCCCAGGAGGCGTTCGCAGCGACCATGGCACGCATGCGGGCCGCGCAGCCGGCGATCCAGAAGCGTCAGGCCGACCTGCTGGCGGAGCGTTATGACCTTGCCAATAGCGCGGCGGCGGGCGTGACGATGTCGCGGGGCAAACCGGTGCAGGCAGGCGTGCGCGCCAGGCTGCCCGCCGGGGCGACCTGGGAGCAGCTGGCGAACACGACCCCAAACGACATCCGCGAAAGAAACCTGTTTCCCAAGGCATTCTTTCCGCTGCCCCATCCCAATCATCCGGAAGGCGGCATGCTGTTCCCAAAATTCGAGATCGAGGAGATCAAGAAACAGGAGGCGCGCGATCTCACCCGCTTCGATTTGGAATTCGACCTGCCCGACCATTTCCTGCCGGAATTTCCGGCGCCGATCTATCTCACCACGCGGCCCGATCTCGGTGACGTGTCGCAGGGCAAGCTCGTCACCATCGACAATTATTACGAGCTGTTCCGCGGCATCCTGAATCCCAAGCAGATCGAGGGCCTGCGCCTTCTGGTGACGCCGTTCCCTCAGCAGCAATTCAATCAGACCGAGGATCGCCGCTCAGAGAAGGCGAGCCGCGGGGTGGCGTGTCTCGACTGTCACGCCAATGGCCACACCAACGGAGCGACGCACCTGGCAGGCGACATCCGCCCGCAGGAGCATCGCCATCGCATCGAGACGCCGTCGCTGCGCGGCGTGAACATCCAGCGGCTGTTCGGCTCGCAGCGCGCGCTGAAGACCGTCGAGGATTTCACCGAGTTCGAGCAGCGCGCCGCCTATTTCGACGGAGACCCGGTCATCGCCACCAAGAAGGGCGTCAATATCCTGGAGCGCGGCAGCCAGGTTCACGACATGGCCGAGTTCCAGGAATTGCTCGACTTCCCACCCGCGCCGAAATTAGATCTCTTCGGCAAGCTCGATCCCGCAAAGGCGAGCCCCGACGAGATGCGTGGCCAGGAAATCTTCTTCGGCAAGGGCCAGTGCGCGACCTGCCACACGCCGCCCTATTACACCGACAACCTGATGCACAACCTTCAGGTGGAACGCTTCTACAAGCCGGTGATGATCAACGGGATGCTGGCCAGCAGCGACGGCCCGATCAAGACGTTCCCGCTGCGTGGTATCAAGGACTCGCCGCCTTATCTGCATGACGGGCGCCTGCTGACACTCGACGACACGGTCGAGTTCTTCAATCTCGTGCTCGGGACCAAGTTGGCGCCGCAGGAAAAGCAGGATCTGGTGGCGTTTCTGCGAACGCTCTAGCGTGCACGTCAGGTATTGCTCACCGATGCCTTGGCTCGCATGAGGCCATCGAGGGACCAGGCGCCGGCGCCCTTGACCATCAGCACGAACAAGCCGCCGGCGATGGCGAGATCCTTTTCGAAGTGCAGCAGCTCGTCCTTGCTCGCAAGATCGGTGTGGAAGAAGAAGGCAGTCACCAGACAAAACAGGCCGAGGCTCAAAGCGCCAAGACGGGCATGGAAGCCGAACGCCAGCATCAGGCCCGAGCCAAACTGCAGCGCGATCGTCGGCAAAAGCATGAAACGGGGAACGCCGACCTTGGCCATATAGGCGGAAGCGGCGGTGAAGCCGCCCGTCAGCGTGATGCTTTCATGCAGAAAGATCAGGGCGAGCAGCAAACGGCCGATCAGCAACAAGGGATCGGAAAACTTCACGGCGTATTTTTCGAATGTCGGGGTCATCGGCCTCTCCCTGTCGGGTTAGCGAGGCACGGGAATCAGCTTAGCGAGGCGGGGAAAAAGGGCGGGTGATGGAATCGCCCGCCCCGATTTTTCAATGGGCCTTGGCCTTGATCGCCTTTTCGAGATCCTCGCGTTCTTCGCAGCCGCTTGGGCATAGCTTGACGAGGACAGCGAGCTGCTCCTTGGCCTTGTCGATGTTGCCGGTCTCGGCATAAAGCTCGCCGAGATATTCGCGGGCGGCCTTGTGGTCGGGCTGAAGGTCCAGCGCCTTGGTGTAGTAGGACAGCGACGTGGTGTAATCGCCAGTTTTGCGCAGGGTGTAGCCGAGCAGGTTGTAAACATCCGCCTGCTGCGTCTCCTCGGCGAGGTGCCGCAGTTCCTGGATGGCGGCGGCATAGTTCTTGGCTTTGATCTTGGCGCGCGCCGAGGTCAGGTCGACCTTGCTGTTCGAAGACATGTTGTCAACGGCGCTGGCTGCACCGGAGACCAGCATCGGCGCGACCGCCAAACCGGCGACGAGCGCCAAGGTTCGCAACGTCGTATACTTTCTCATGGGATACACTCCTATGTGAGGTTCAGGGCTGCAAAGCGGGCGTGAAGGCGTAGGCGTTCCCGTCCTTGTCTCGCTGAATTGGGCGAACAGCGGGTAGCATTGTAATACCGGCTGACCATCGATTTTATTCCAGTCCCGAACGCACGGAATAACGCCTGGCACCCGGCGGTAGATTCCTCGAGAGGCGCGGGAAGCAATTGGGTGTTCCCGGCAAACTGCGAAGGGTCCCTTCAGATGAACAAGTCCATCTCACTTGTTGCTGCGGCGATAGCCTCCTTGGTCGCCGTCACGTGCATCGCCACAAGCAGCAACGCCCAGTCGACAACGAGCGATGCGGCCTATTGCCAGTCGCTCGTCAAGGCTTACTCGATAGGCGGCAACGCGACGGGTAGCATCCCCGTCGGCAACGCCACCGCCGTCGCGATCAACCAGTGCCGGGACGGCAATCCGCGGCCGGCGATCCCGGTGCTCGAACAGAAACTGCGCGACAACAACATCGCCGTGCCGGCGCGGAGCTGACGCACTCGGCGCCGCTCCACCCTACGGCAAAATGCTTCGCCGCCGCCGACAAGCGATCCGGCGGCGAAGCGCTGTTCAGCCCGCTGAAATCATGGGATGCCAGCCAATCTGGCTTGCGCAAAACTGGCGCGCTTCCAGTCGATCAGAATGCGGCAGTCGCAGGGACTCATTGCCGCCACGACCTGGAAGCGCGCCGGCTATGTTGAACGGTTGATCACCCAGCGCCTGGGCTACTGCAGCTTTTCGCTCAACCGACGTTCCTGTGCTTGGTCGCGTGTTATCGGGTCGCGTGTTATCCCTTGACAGAACTGAGCAATGTTGTGGCGTATGCCTGCCGACTCTCTCTTCGGAAAGATCGGCATCATGTTCCCGCACCTCGATGATCTGCCAGCAGTGCCAGCACGCGATGGCGCAACGTCGCCGCTCACACCCGGCGGCATTCCCGGGCCCCTATACGGTACGCAAGAATTCCCGGTCGCCGGCGGGTGTGTAGGCGCAATGTTATTTCGTGCTGATGCCGGGCCAAGTCCAAAAGCGGTAGCGCCGATTGGCCGAGCGCTTGCGGAAATTGCGCAAATTGGCGCCGCGCCCTCCAGGCGGCCACCTTGACCCCCCGCACCCCCCTCCCTAGATTGCCCGGCCTATGTTTATCGGGGCCCTTCAGGAGCGAATTATCCGCCCGGTCCGCTGACCGCGGCCGGGTCGTGCCTGTTCTTGACCGCTTTTCCGGGCGGTCGCCCATCGCTCCTTTTGCGCCGAGTTTCCCGTGACAACCGACTATAAATCCAGCGTTTTCCTGCCCAAGACCGACTTCCCCATGCGCGCCGGCCTGGCCAAGAAGGAGCCGGAGCTGCTGAAGCGCTGGGCCGACATGCGCCTGTTCGAGCGCCAGCGCGCCGAGAGCAAGGGCCGGCCCAAGTTCGTCCTGCATGACGGCCCGCCCTACGCCAACGGCAACCTCCATATCGGCCACGCCCTCAACAAGATCCTGAAGGACCTGGTGAGCCGCACCCAGCAGATGCTGGGCAAGGACAGCCACTACATGCCGGGCTGGGACTGTCACGGCCTGCCGATCGAATGGAAGATCGAGGAGGAGTACCGCGCCCGCAACCAGGACAAGGACGCCGTCCCGGTGGGCGAGTTCCGCCGCCAGTGCCGCGCCTTCGCCGATCACTGGATCGGCGTGCAGCGCGAGGAGTTCAAGCGCCTGGGCGTCGAGGGCGACTGGGACAACTACTACTCGACCATGGCCTACAGCTCCGAAGCCGTGATCGCGAACGAGCTTGGCAAGTTCCTGATGAACGGCGGGCTCTACAAGGGCTCCAAGGCCGTGCTGTGGTCGGTCGTCGAGAAGACGGCGCTCGCCGAAGCCGAGATCGAGTATCACGACCACACCTCCGACACGGTCCATGTTCGATTCCCCGTCCTGAAATCGAAGGACGGCAAGCTCGACGGTGCGTCGATCGTGATCTGGACGACGACTCCCTGGACCATCCCGGGCAATCGCGCGCTCGCCTACGGGCCCGACATCGCCTACGCGCTGGTCGAGGTCGCGTCAGTGGGCGAGGCGAGCCGCGCCCATGTCGGCGAGAAGATGGTGCTGGCCAAGGACCTTCTAGGCGTCGTGGCCGAAGCCGCCAAGTTCACGCCCAAACTTCTGGGCGACCTCAGCCCCGCCGACTTCGAGGGCCTGATCGCCTCCCATCCGCTGCGCGGCCAGGGCTACGAGTTCGACGTGCGCCTGCTGCCCGGCGCGTTCGTGACGGCGGATGCCGGCACGGGCTTCGTGCACATCGCGCCGGGCCATGGCGCCGACGACTACGAGCTGGGCGTGGCCAACGGCGTGGAAGTGCCCGACACGGTGGCCGAGGACGGCAGCTACTATCCGCACGTGCCGCTGTTCGCCGGCCGCAAGGTCTACACATCGGAAGGCGTCAAGGGCGACGCCAACCGCGCCGTCAGCGACGCGCTCGACAAGGCGGGCAAGCTTCTGGCGTTCGGCCGCATCCGCCATTCCTATCCGCATTCCTGGCGCTCCAAGGCGCCGGTGATCTTCCGCAACGCGCCGCAATGGTTCATCGCCATGGACAAGCCGATCGCCGAGATCGGCGGCACCTTGCGCGAAAAGGCGCTTGATGCGATCGACGCGACCCGTTTCGTGCCGCGCGCCGGCTACAACCGGCTGCGCAGCATGATCGAGCAGCGGCCCGACTGGTGCGTGTCGCGCCAGCGCGCATGGGGCGTGCCGATCGCGGTGTTCGTCGACAAGGCGACCGGCGAGCCGTTGCGCGATCCCGAGGTGATGGGCCGCGTCGTCGAGGCCTTCCGCGCCGAAGGCGCCGACGTGTGGTTCGAAAGCCCGCCCGAGCGCTTTCTCGGCAACAAGTACAAGGCCCAGGACTACGAGCAGGTGAGGGACATCCTCGACGTCTGGTTCGACTCGGGCTGCACACATGTCTTCACGCTCGAGGGCAATCCCGAGCTCAAATGGCCGGCCGACCTCTATCTCGAAGGCTCCGACCAGCATCGCGGCTGGTTCCACTCCTCGCTGCTCGAGAGCTGCGGCACGCGCGGCCGCGCGCCCTATGACGGCGTGCTGACGCACGGCTTCACGCTCGACGAGCAAGGCCGCAAGATGTCGAAGTCGCTGGGCAACATCACCGCGCCGCAAACGGTGTGCGACCAGTACGGCGCCGACATCCTGCGCCTGTGGGTGGTCGGCACCGACTATACCGAGGACCAGCGCATCGGCCCGGAGATCCTGAAGCACCAGGCCGAGGCCTATCGCCGGCTGCGCAACACCTTGCGCTACCTTCTAGGCAGTCTCGACGGCTACTCGGCGGCAGCAGAGAAGGTGGCCTACGCCGACATGCCCGAGCTCGAGCGCTGGGTGCTGCATCGCCTGGCCGAGCTCGACGCGGCCTTCCGGCAAGCGGTGGAGGATTTCGACTTCCATCTGATCGCGACCGAGCTGCACAATTTCTGCGCCGTCGATCTCTCGGCGTTCTATTTCGACATCCGCAAGGACGCGATCTATTGCGATGCGCCCAGGGCGCTGCGCCGGCGGGCGGCGCGCACGGTTATGGCCGAGCTGTTCTCCTTCCTCACCGCCTGGCTCGCGCCCATCACCTGCTTCACCGCCGAGGAAGCCTGGCTCGCCCGGCCCCAGGACGTGCCGGACGGCAGCAAGGAGAGCGTGCATCTGCGCGTCTATCCCGAGATCTCGGCCGCCTGGCTCGATGCGGCGCTGGGCGAGAAGTGGAAGATGGTACGGGCGCTTCGCCGCGTCGTCACCGGCGCCCTCGAGCTCGAGCGTGCCGAGAAGCGCATCGGCTCCAGCCTGCAGGCCGCGCCGCGGGTCCATGCCGCGCCCGAGTACCTGAAGGCATTCGCGGGGCTCGATCTCTGCGAGATCTTCATCACCTCGGACGCCGAACTGGTCGCGGGGGAAGCTCCGCCCGATGGCGCGTTCAGCCTGCCCGACGTGGCCGGCGTTGCCGTCTTGCCGTTGCCCGCGCAGGGCAACAAATGCGCACGCTGCTGGCAGGTCCTGGAAGAGGTCGGCAAGTCCGCCCAGCACCCGCTGCTCTGCCGGCGCTGTGAAGCCGCGGTGACTGCATGATAATGGCTCAGCTTCTCCTCCCCAACGAAGCAATCAGGCTCCTCTCCCCCGCTAGGGGGAGAGAATGGGTGAGGGGGATACGCACGTCGCTTCCCCTTGACCTGGCCTCTCCCCCTAGCGGGGGAGAGGAATTTGAGTTGTGCCCATGAGACCGATCGACCGCCAGGCGATGGTCCTGGTTATTGTCACCCTGATCGTTGACCAGGCGTCCAAGCAGTTTCTGCTCGATCACCTGATGAAGGTCGGCGCCATCGTGCCGGTGATCGACGGCTTTTTCCGGCTGGTGATCGTGTGGAACCGGGGCGTCAGCTTCGGGATTCTGGACGGCGACGGCGCGCTGCCGCCGTGGGTGCTGTCGGCGGTCGCGGTCGCTGTCTGCGTCGGGCTGTTCGTGTGGCTGCGACGAACCGACCGGGTGCTGACCGGATGGGGCATTGGCCTTGTCATGGGCGGCGCCATCGGTAATGTTATCGACCGCGCCCGGTGGGGAGCGGTCTTCGATTTCGCCGATTTCCACATTGGCCACTGGCATTGGCCGGCGTTCAATGTCGCCGATTCGGCGATCGTTGTCGGCGTCGGCCTGATGCTCATCGATTCTCTCGTCGGCGAAAAACAGCGCGCGCCCTGATGCGGCCATGATCAGCGGACAGAAGCGGACACCGAAGGACGAACGATGCGACGCACGAGTCTGATCACTCTTTGCCTTGTTGCCCTGGGGCCCATCGCGCTGGGCGGCTGCAGCATCTTGGAGAATATCGGCGGCGGCAAGAAAGTGTCGCCCGACGAATTCAAGATCGTCTCGCACTCGCCGCTCACCATGCCGCCCAACGCCGAGCTGCGTCCGCCGCGGCCGGGCGAGCCCAGGCCGCAGGAAGTGACGCCGGCCGACCAGGCCAAGGGGGCGCTGTCGCCGGCGCTGGCCGGTCGCCTCCAGCAGCGCGTCCCTGGCGGCGGCGGCCCGCCGCCGCCCGCCGCGACCGGCTCGGAGCAGGCGCTGGTTCAGAAGGCGGGCCAGAGCGCGGGCGGCGGCATCGACCCCAATATCCGCAGCCGGGTCAACCAGGATACCAAGACGCTCAACGACAACGACAAGTCGTTCGTCGATAGCCTGATCTTCTGGCAGGAAACACCGCCATCGGGCACCATCATCGACCCGACCAAGGAACAGCAGCGCCTGCGCGACGCCCAGGCGGCCGGCCAGCCCGCCACCGGCAATCCGCCCACCATCACGCGGCGCAAGCGCGGCCTTCTCGAAGGCGTCTTCTGAGAGCGAGCCCGATGATGCGCCGCCGTGTCTTGCTCGGCGGCCTCGGCGCGGGCCTGGCGTTCGCGCCGCAGGCGCCGGCCTGGGCCAAGCTGTTCGCCGTCGAGCGGCGCCGGGCCGAGACCTTCACGCTCGCCAACGGCCTGCAGGTCGTCGTGCTGCCGTCTTCTCGCGCGCCGATCGTCACCCAGTTCGTGATCTACAAGGCGGGCAGTGCCGACGAGGTGGTCGGCAAGACCGGCGTCGCGCACTTCCTCGAGCATATGATGTTCAAGGGCACGGCCCTCGTGGCACCCACCGAGTTCTCGCGCACCGTGTCGAAGAACGGCGGGCGCGACAACGCCTACACGACCTATGACTCCACCGGCTTCTACCAGACGGTGGCGCCCGACCGGCTCGAGCTCATGATGCGCATGGAAGCCGATCGCATGGCCGGCCTGCGCATCACCGAGAAGGAACTGATCCCCGAGCGCCAGGTCGTGCTCGAGGAGCGGCGCATGCGGACTGAGAATTCGCCCAGCGCGCTCCTGGAGGAGGCGGCGAACGAGCAGCTGTTCGGCCGGCACAAGCCCTACGGCATGCCGGTCAGCGGCTATGTCGAGGATGTGAAGAAGCTTACCGTCGGCGACCTGATGGCGTTCTACGTGAAGTTCTATGCGCCCAACAACGCGATCCTGATCGTCGCCGGCGACACCACGGTCGAGCAGGTGCGCAAGCTGGCCGAGAAGCATTACGGTCCGGTCGCCAACCGCAAGGTCGAGCCGCGCCGCCGTCCGGACGCCGGCGCACCCGATTTGCCGCAGCGCACGATCCGCGCCGATGCCCGCGTGACCGAGCCGCGCTGGTCGCGGCATTACCTGGCGCCGTCCTATCGCAAGGGTGAGACGCAGCACGCCTATGCGCTGCAGGTGCTGGCGCGCCTGCTGGGCGGTGGCGAGACCAGCCGCCTGTGGCGCGCCCTGGTGGTCGATCGCACGCTCGGCCTCTCGGCCTGGGCGAGTTACGGCCCGACCAGTCTCGGCCTCACCTCGTTCGATCTCGGCGTCCATCCCGCGCCGGGCAGCCCGATGGCGGAAGTGGAGAGCGCCGTCGGTGGCCAGCTCGGCAAGCTGATCGACGAGGGTGTGACGCCGGAGGAAGTCGAACGGGCGCAGAACCAGCTTTTGGCGGCCGCGATCTATACGCAGGACTCCCTGGCGAGTGGCCCGCGCACCTACGCCGCCATGCTCGCCATCGGCGGCACGATGGCCGATATCGACGCCTGGCCGCAGCGCATCGCCGCCGTCACGCCGGCCGACGTGGTTGCCGCCGCGCGCCATGTCTGGCGCCCCGACGGCCTGGTGACGGCCATGCTGACGCCACAGGCCGGCAGCCGATGACTCTCTTGCGCAGCCTGCTGGGAGCACTCGTCGCTTTGCTGCTCGGGCTGCCTGCCGCCGGTGCGGTCGACATCAAGGCGGTGACGACGCCGCTCGGGCTCACGGCGTGGCTGGTGCAGGACAAGAGCGCGCCCGTGGTGTCGCTGTCCTTCTCCTTTGCCGGCGGCGCGGCGTCGGATCCCAAGGGCCAGTCCGGCGTCACCAACCTCATGGCCACGCTGCTGACCGATGGCGCGGGGCCGCTTGCCTTCCAGGCCTTCCAGCGCCGCCAGGAGGACGCCGCCGCGTCGCTTGGATTCAGCGCCTCGCTCGATCGGCTGAATGGCTCGTTGCGCGTGCTGTCGGCCAACCGCGAGGAAGGCTTCGAGCTGTTGCGGCTGGCACTCACAGCGCCGCGTTTCGACGCCGACATGGTCGAGCAGCGCCGCGCCCAGATCGTCGCGGCCTTGAACCAGGCAAAGGAGCGGCCGGCAGCGGTCGCGGCCCGCACCCTGATGGCCACCGAGTTCGCCGGCCACCCCTATGCCAACGACCCCGACGGCATGGCGGACGATCTGAAGACGCTCACGCCGCAGATCCTGAAGCAACGGGCGAGCGCACTGCTGATGCGCAGCGGCCTGATCGTGGCCGCGGTCGGCGATATCGACGAAGCCGAGCTCGGCCGCCTGCTCGATCGTGCCTTTGGCAGCTTGCCGCTGGGCACGCCGCTGGCGCTGCCGTCCGAGTGGCAGCCGCCTGCTCGGCCGCGCACCGTCGTCGTCGAGCGTTCGGTGCCGCAGAGCACGGCGCTGATGGCGTTGCCCGGCATCGCGCGCGACGATCCCGACTGGTACGCCGCGCTGGCGCTCAATCACATCCTGGGCGGCGGCGGCCAGCAGTCGCGGCTGTTCAGCGAAGTGCGCGAAAAGCGCGGGCTGGCCTATGGCGCGTCGAGCACGCTCCGCGTCTACCGCAAGGCCGCGCTCCTGGTGATCTCGACGGCTTCCGCCAACGAGCGGATCGCCGAGGCGCTCCGCGTCGTGCGCGCCGAGCTGGCGCGCCTGCGGACCGATGGACCGACCGAGCAGGAATTCATCGACGCCAAGACCTATCTCACGGGCGCGCTGGCGCTGTCGCTCGATTCGTCGAGCGCGGTCGCGAGCCTGCTGCACGCCATGCAGGTCGATAACCTGCCACCCGATCACCTGACCCGGCGCGCCAACCTGATCGGCGCCGTCAAGATCGACGATGTCCGCCGCATCGCCCGCCGCCTGCTGCACGACGAGGCGATGACCACGGTTGTCGTCGGCAAGCCTGTGGGCATCACGGCAGATCCCTAGAGGGTGCCGCATGGCCAGTATCTTTCAGCATGGCGACGGACGTAGACTGAACGCACCATGAGCGCGTTACGCCGCCTGCCGTCCAACCTGGTGAACCGCATCGCCGCCGGCGAAGTGGTCGAGCGCCCGGCCAGCGCGGTGAAGGAGCTGGTCGAGAATGCGATCGACGCCGGCGCGCGCCGCATCGCCGTCACGCTGAAGGAAGGCGGCCGTACCTTCCTTTCGGTGGTCGACGACGGCGTCGGCATGTCTGCAGAGGAGCTCAAGCTCGCGGTCGAGCGCCATTGCACATCCAAGCTGCCCGGCGACGATCTGGGCGACATCCGCACCCTGGGCTTCCGCGGCGAGGCGCTGCCCTCGATCGCTTCGGTCAGCCGCTTTGTCATCACGTCGCGGCCGGCTGACGCTGAGTCAGCGTGGAGCCTCGAGATCGACGGCGGCGCCAAGGGCGAGCCCAAGCCCGCCGCGCATCCACCCGGCACGCGGGTCGAGGTGCGCGATCTTTTCTTTGCCACGCCCGCCCGGCTGAAGTTCCTGAAGGAGCCGCGCACCGAGTCCGGCCACGTCGCCGACGCCATGCGTCGCCTCGCCATGGCCCATCCCGCCATCGCCTTTCGCCTGGAAAGCGAAGAGCGCACGCTGATCGACCTGCCGGCGGCCAATCCGTCGCTTCTGCACGACGCCGACGCTCTGCGGCTGGAACGGCTGGCGGCGATCATGGGCCGCGAATTCGCCGACAACACGGTGGCCATCGACGCCAACCGCGAGGGTTTTCGGCTGACCGGCTTCGCCGGCCTGCCGACGCTCAACCGCCCGACGGGTCAGCACCAGTATCTCTTCGTCAACGGCCGGCCGGTGCGCGACAAGCTGTTGGCCGGTGCGGTGCGCGGCGCCTACCAGGATTTCCTGGCGCGCGACCGCCATCCCATGGTGGCGCTGTTTCTCGAGGCGCCGACCGGGATGGTCGACGTCAATGTCCATCCTGCCAAGACCGAGGTGCGCTTTCGCGATGCCGGCATCGTGCGCGGCCTGATCGTGGGCGCGCTTCGCACCGCGCTCGCCGCCGCCGGCCACCGCGCCAGCACGACCGTCTCCGATGCCGCCCTGGGTGCCTTCCGTCCGCATACGGGTTATTCGTCGCCTCTTCCGATGCGCGGGGGAGGCGGCGTGTCGTCGATCCCGCGCGGTCTGGCCGAGGCCGCGGCACAATTCATGGCGCCGCTCGGCGCACCGTCGGCGCGCGTGGAGGCCGAGGTCGCGAACGGCAACGGCGCCCACTATCCGCTGGGCGTGGCGCGCGCGCAGCTGCACGAAACCTATATCGTCGCCCAGACCGACCAGGGCGTCGTGATCGTCGATCAGCATGCGGCGCACGAGCGCCTGCTGCACGAGCGGCTGAAGGACCAGCTCGAGGCCGATGGCGTGAAACGCCAGACTCTGCTGCTGCCCGAGGTCGTGGATGTGGGCGAGGACGGTGCGCGACGGCTGGCCGCGCGCGCGGCCGAGCTCGCCGAGATGGGCCTGGTGCTGGAGCCGTTTGGCCTGGGCGCCGTGGTGGTGCGCGAGACGCCGGCGGTGCTGGGCGAAGTCGATGTCCAGGGCCTGGTGCGCGATCTCGCCGACGAGCTCGCTGAGCTCGGCGATCACCTGTCGCTCAAGGAAAAGGTCGAGGAGGTGTGCGGCACGCTCGCCTGTCACACGTCGGTGCGCGCCGGCCGGCGGCTCAGCGTCGAGGAAATGAACGCTCTGTTGCGCCAGATGGAGGCGACGCCGCACTCCGGCCAGTGCAATCACGGCCGCCCGACCTATGTCGAACTCAAGCTGGCCGATATCGAGCGGCTGTTCGGCAGACGATGACGCGGCTGCTCGCTGTCCTGGTTCTGCTGACGATCGCCGTTGCCGCCGCCGCCCAGACCCGGACGCCGGCCTCGTCGGTCGCGCCATCGCAAGGCAACGCCGAGGCGGTGCCGACCTCCGCCCTCGACGGCAACTGGCGCGGCACGAGCGACGGCGGCTCGTGCAATGCGCCGCTCGACTACGTGCTCGCCATCGAGAACGGCTTCGTCGACGGCTCGGCCACCGACACCACCGCGCACGGCCCGGTGCCCAACACGCACCACGGGCCGCCGCCTGCGCCCACGCCCGGCCTGTGGCAGATCCACGGCGTGGCCAGGAATAGCGGGCCGTTCTCGCTGATCAGCGTCGCCTCGGTGAAGGGCACCGACCGCCGCGAGGGCAAGCTCTCGGCGCAGAGCGACGGCGGCGGGCTGGTGGTCACCGAGACCGGCGGCTGCCGGCGCACGGCGCGTCTGTCGCGACGTTAATCTTCTGCGGCTACGCCCGCCGCACAGCTGATCCGCTCCTCGACGCCGGCGAGCAGGCGGAAGAAGGCGTCCTGCGGCTTTTCCAGCACGAACATCGCCTTGGCATCGAGGCCGAGATTGATGCCGCGCAGCACCGCGCCGCTCACGCCATGGCCGACCACGACGGTGCGCGTCGCCGAGGCCACGATATCGGCCAGCACCGCTTCCGAGCGCCGGCGCAGTTCGAAATGCGTCTCGCCGTCCGGCGGCGAGTAGCCGTGCGGATCGGCGCGCCAGTCGGCGAGTGCCGTGGGATGCGTCGCCTCGATCTCCTTCCAGCTAAAGCCCTCCCACTGGCCGTAACTGAGCTCGGCCAGGCGCGGGTCATCGCGCCACTCGGCGGCATCGAGGCCGAGCTCGCGGCCGATGATCTCGGAGGTCTCGCGCACCCGGCCGAGCGGGCTTCTGAGGAAGATCGTCGGCCCCGGCGCGCGCGCCAGCTCCGCCTTGAGCGTGCGGCCCATCGCCAGCGCCTGCAGGCGGCCGCGTTCGGTCAGCGGCGAATTCTTGGTGCCCTGCATGCGCCGCTCGGTGTTCCACGCGGTCTCGCCGTGGCGCAGCATGTAGAGCGGGGCGGTAAGCGTCATGACGCGCGCCTCAGGATGACGATCTTGGCCGCGCCGTAGCGTCGTTCGTCGATCGCCTCGAAGCCGGCCGGCGGGACGATATCCTCGTTGTGCGCCAGTTCAATCGTGACGACGGCGCCTGGCGCCACCCAACCGGCCTGCGCCAGTGCCGCAAGCGCAGGCGCCGCCTTGCCCGAGCGATAGGGCGGATCGAGGAAGACGAGATCGCAGGCCTCGCGTCCGGGCGGCGGGCGCGTGGCGTCGCCGCGCACGACCTTGGCCGCGCCGGTCTCGCCCAGCTTGGCGACATTCTCGCCGATCAGGCGGATCGCGGTGGCGTCGTTGTCGAGAAAGGTGACATGCGCTGCGCCGCGCGACAGCGCCTCCAGGCCAAGCGCGCCCGAGCCCGCGAAGGCGTCGAGCACGCGTGCTTCGATGAGCGGTGAGGCGCCGTCCTCGCGCCACTTCGCGTGCACCAGAATGTTGAACAGCGCCTCGCGGGCGCGGCTCGCGGTCGGACGCGTGGCATCGCCTTCGGGCGCCATCAGCGCCCGACCGCGATGCTTGCCGCCCACGATCCTGAGCATCAGTGCCGCCGCTTGCGCGGCTGAGGCTTGGCCCAGCCTGCCTTGCGCGGCGGCCGCTTGACGCCCAGCAGGTTGTCGAGCGCCTGCGCCGGGATCTCGTCGACATGGCTGCGCTCGAGCTCGCCCAGATGGAACGGCCCGAAGGCGATCCGGATCAGGCGCACCACCGGCAGGTCGAGATGGGCCAGCACGCGGCGCACCTCGCGGTTCTTGCCTTCGGCCAGCGCCATTTCGAGCCAGGCATTGGAGCGCTGCTGGCGGTCGAGCTTGGCCTGGATGGCGCCGTAGCGCACGCCTTCGATGGCGATGCCGTTGGCCAGCGCGGCCAGACGCGCCTCGTCGACCGTGCCATGCACCCGCGCGCGATAGCGCCGGATCCAGCCATTGGCCGGCAGCTCGAGCCGGCGCGCCAGCCCGCCGTCGTTGGTGAGCAGCAGCAGGCCCTCGGACATGAAATCGAGCCGGCCCACCGTGACCACGCGCGGCATGCCGGCGGGCAGCGAATCGAAGATGGTGCGCCGTCCCTCGGGATCGCGCGAAGTGACCATCTCGCCGGGCGGCTTGTGGTAGCGCCACAGCCGTGCGCGGTCGGCGCCGGGCAGGGGCTTGCCGTCGACTTCGATCTGGCTCTTGTCGGTGACGGTGAAGGCCGGCGTCTCGAGCAGCTTGCCGTCGACTTTCACCCGGCCGGCCGCGATCCAGCGCTCGGCATCGCGGCGCGAGCAGAGGCCGGCGCGCGCCAGCCGCTTGGCAATCCGTTCCGGTTCGCTCACTTGGAAGCTGCCGCTCCCAGGAAGGCGCGGAAGAGCTTCGCGTCGCCCTCGGAGATCAAGAATTCGGGATGCCACTGCACGCCGATGCAGAAGCGGTAGCGCGGCGCCTCGATGCCCTCGATCACGCCGTCGGGCGCGGTGGCGTTCACGACCACACCGCTCGGCGCATCGGCCGCCGCCTGGTGATGGGCGCTGTTCACCGAAAGCTCGTCGGCGCCCACGATGCCGTGCAGCTGCGTGCCCTTCGCCACCTTCACGAGATGGCCGGGCTCGTCGCGGGGATTGGGCTGCTCGTGGGCGAGCGCCGCCTCGATCGAATCGGGAATGTGCTGGATCAGCTTGCCGCCCAGCACGACGTGCAGGAGTTGCTGGCCGCCGCAGATGCCCAGTACCGGCTTGTCCTGCTCGAGCGCGCCTCGCGTGACGGCGAACTCGAAGGCGGTGCGGCGGTCCTTGGTGATCACGGTCGCGTGCCGCGCGCCGCCGTCATAGTAGGAGGGATCGACGTCGAAGGCGCCGCCGGTCACCACCAGCGCGTCGATGCGCTCGAGATAGTCGGCCACCCGGTCGGGCTCGTGCGGCAGCGCCACCGGCAGGCCGCCCGCCGAGTCGATGGCGTCGAGATAGTTCTGGCGCAGCGCATACCAGGGAAACTTGGAGTAACCGCCGGGCTTTTCAGCATCCAGGGTGACTCCGATGAGGGGACGGGGCATGCAGCTACGATACCATGTCGTCCTGAGCGAAGCGAAGGATGACAGGGATGTCGCCTTACGACGAAGCCGTGATGTTCCTCGGCACGTCCTTGAATGGCTTGTCGGTGTCGACGCTGTGCTCCTTGGGCATCTTCAGCACCCGTTCAGAGATGATGTTGCGCTGGATCTCGTCGGTGCCACCGGCGATCGAGGTGGCGGGGACCGAGACCAGGATCTCGGCAATGACGCCGCCCAGCGGACTGTCCTCGCCGCTCAGGAGTGCATCGGAACCGGTGATATAGGTGTGAACCCGTGCCGCCTGGCGCGCGACGTTGCTCGACACCAGCTTGCCGAGCGATCCCTCAGGGCCTTGCGGCCGGCCCTGTTCCTGCGCGGCGCGCGCGCGTCGGGCGGTCCATTCGGCCGTTTTTGACATGATGAGGAGCTTGGCGATCTCCTGGCGGATCACGGGGTCAGCGAGCTTGCCCGTTTCCTTGGCTCGTTCGAGCACGAGGTCGACCCGGCCGGCGCGTTGCGGATACCACTTGTAGGGCTCCATCGTGGTCGCGATCTCGGCCCGCTCTTCCTCGTAGATACGGCCCTGCTTGTTCGACGCCGTCGCCCAAGACCTGAGACCGTCGGCGCCGCGCCGCTCGTGCATCAGGGTCGTGGTGGCCACCTTCCAGCCGTCGCCGACGTCGGACACCAGGAACTCCGGCTCGACGATGGCATCGGTGAAGAACACCTGGTTGAACGAGGCATGGCCGTTCATCTGCCTGAGCGGATGGACCTGCACGCCGGGCTGCTTCATGTCGAGGATGAAGTAGGCGAGGCCCTTGTGCTTGGCCACGTCCCAATTGGCGCGCGCCAGCAGCAGGCCCCACTCGGCCTTGTGGGCGCTGGTCGTCCACACTTTCTGGCCGTTGATCACCCACTTGTTGCCCTGCCGGTCGGCCCGCGTCACGGCGCCCGCCATGTCCGAGCCGCTGCCCGGCTCGCTGAAGAGCTGGCACCAGGTGTCCTCGCCGGTGAGGATGCGCAGAAGAAACTTTTCTTTATGCAAGTCGGTGCCGTGGGCGAGGATGGTCGCGGCGGCCAGGGTACGGATGCCGGCCTTGGCGACACCGACGGCGCCGATGCGCTGGAATTCCTCGTCGACCACGGCGTTGAAGGCGACCGGCAGGTCGCGGCCGTACCATTGCTTGGGCCAGTGCGGCACGCCCCAGCCCGAGTCGGCCAGCTTGTTGCGCCATTCGACCAGCCCGAGATCGGGGTTCCAGTTGGCCTCCAGCCACGCCCGCACCTCGGCGCGGACCGAGCTCTCCGTGGGTTCATCCATCGCCCGTCCCCTTCTAGTGCTTCCAGTGCTGCATCATGAGCTCGCGATGCTGGTTGGCATCGCCAAACAGGATCTCCGAGCTCTTGGCGCGCTTGAACCAAAGATGCGTGTCGTTGTCCCAGGTGAAGCCGATGCCGCCATGCATCTGGACGGCATGGATCGCGGTTTGCAGATAGGCCTCGGCGGCGCAGGCCTTGGCGAGCGAGGCGATGGCGGGCATGTCGTCGTCGCCCTCATCGAGCGCCGCGGCGGCATAGTAGGCCGCCGACTTCGCCAGCTCGACATCGACCAGCATGTCGGCTGCCTTGTTCTTGGTCGTCTGGAAGGAGGCAATGGCGCGGCCGAACTGCATGCGCATCTTGGTATAAGCCAGCGCGTCTTCGCGCAGCCGTTCGGCGCCGCCTACCATCTCGTTGGCCAGTAGGACGGAAGCCTGTTGCATCGTGCGGGCGAAGGGTGCGGACGCCACTTCCGCCTCGCCCAGGAGCCTTGCCTCGACGCCGTTGAACTCGAGCCGCGCGAGCTTGCGGGTTTCGTCCATCGTCTTGAGGCACCGCCGCTCGAGCCCATGGGTGTCGCCCGACACCGTGAAGAACGACAGGCCGTCCTCACCGCTGGAGCCGGGCCGGCGGGCCAGCACGACAATGAGATCGGCGGTGTGGCCGTCGAGGACGAAGCTCTTGACCCCGTCCAGTCGATAAGTGCCGCCCGAGTGGTTGGCCACGGTCGTCACGCCCGCCGCGTCGTTGCGTCCATCGTCCTCGGAGAAGGCCAAGGTCGCGGTCGTCGCGCCGTCGGCGATCGCCGGCAGCAGGGCGCGCTTCTGCTCTTCCGTTCCGGCATTCAGGATGGCGGTGGTGGCCAGCACGGTCGACAAGAAGGGCGCGCATAAAAGCCCGCGGCCTGCCTCCTCGAGCACGATGGCGAGCTCGCCATAGCCGAAGCCCTGGCCGCCATAGGCTTCGGGGATATGGATGGCGGTGAGGCCGAGCTCCTGGTTGAGCTTTTGCCAGCCCGCGCGCTCGAAGCCCGTCTCGGTCGCCATCAGGCGGCGGACCTCCTTGGTCGGGGATCGGGCGTCCAGTGCCCGGCGCAGACCGGTGCGGAACTCCTCTTGTTCCGGCGTGAAGCTGAAGCGCATGGCATACTCCTCCCGACACCTTCTTGAGGCTATTTTCCCCGATATGGCCGGAACGACAAGAGCATCACCCATGGAACGCGCGCTGGCGCAGGCCCGCGCGGCCGCAGAGCGGGGCGAGGTGCCGATCGGCGCGGTGATCGTGGGCCCGTCGGGCGAGCTGCTGGCCGAAGCGGGCAACCGCACCGAGGAGACGCGCGACCCCACGGCGCATGCCGAGATGCTGGCGATCCGCGCCGCAGCGGCGAAACTTGGCGCGCCGCGGCTGGTCGGGTGCGATCTCTATGTCACGCTCGAGCCGTGTCCGATGTGCGCCCAGGCGGTTTCCTTCGCGCGCCTCCGGCGGCTTTACTGGGGCGCGCCCGATCCCAAGGGCGGCGGCGTCGAGCACGGCCCGCGCATCTTCGACCAGCCGACCTGTCATCACAGGCCCGAACTCTATCCCGGTCTCGGCGAACGCGAGGCGGGCGAGCTGTTACGCGGCTTTTTCAGAGAACGTCGCTGAAATGCATCACAGGTTCGCTCGAAGGAAATCCACGATCTCTCGCCTGAAGCGCTGATGGACGGCGGCGCGGTCGGTACCCGACGGGTCGCTGCACACCTCCGGAGCCCGCGCCGCCAAAATCGGCGAGCATGGATCGACGAACACAAAATGACTGCCGGGTACGGCTACCTGTTGCGGCGGCCTCGGTAGCGCTTGGGCAACAGCCAGGGCGTTGCCCTCGGCCCGCAGATCGGATTGCGACGCGGAGTAGATCAGCATCGGCAGATCGAGCGATCCCAGGCCCTTCCGCTCAAACGGCGCGCCGTACGGTTCCAGGAGAACGAGAGCTTTCAAAGGGAGCGCATCGTCCGATTTCCGGCTGGGCGGCACCTTGGCCCAAGAGCCATCGGTGGCTATGCCTTCGCAGGCCCTGGTATCGTCGGCATGATCATGGCAATAGGCCGACAAGTGCGCCAAATCGATGTTCGCACCGGCGACGATGAGCGTCACCGCGCCGCCGAAAGAGAAGCCCATCATGGCGATCCGGTCGGGATCGGCGCGGTTGGAAAAGCGTGGATCCGCCAACACGGAATCGAGCGCCTTGCGTATCTGTCGCGGCCGATCGACGAAAGGCGTCTCGGTTCCGGGATGGAACGGCGCGATGACGATGAAACCTTGCCGCGCGAGGTGAAGCAGGAGATCGCCATGAACCAGCGGCGTCCCCGGGCCCCTGCCGCCGCCGTGTGAAAACAGGACGACAGGGAAGCGAGCAACGGCGGCGACCGCGGCGTCGCGGCTCGCCAAGAGCCTGATTGGCCCTTCTTCAACGGAGACCTCGGCGGCTTCCGTTGGATAGGCGATCAGGGCCTCGAACGGCGTGGCATCCTGAACCGTGATGCGCGTGATGCCGGCGTGGAATGATCGTGGGTCGGCTGACGCGGTTGATATCCCGGCGATGGTCAGCAGAAGGCTGCAAAGAAGCGAACGCAAGTGTCTCTCCTCACGCCGTTGCAATCTATGAGTACGCGCCCTAGCGCCTGTCTTTTCCACCTTTCGGGTCGAGCGAGGCCTGGGTGATGCGGCCGGAGCCCGCGACGTGACTGGTTAGGCGCGTGGGATGGCTGAGCAGGCGGACATCGCCTGAACCGGAGATATGGATATCGGCGGCGTCCGTGGGTGCGGCCTCGACGTTGCCGCTGCCGGAGATTTTGGCCGTGAGTTCTTTCATCGCCAAATCTGCCAGTCGGGCGTCGCCCGATCCGGCAACCCTGATCGTCGCATGATCGACGGTCCCTTGGGCGCGCACCGCGCCGCTGCCGCTGATGCTGAATGCGAGATCGGGCTGATTCACGTTTTCCATGATGAGCTTGCCTGATCCGGAAAGGCCGATCCTGCGGAAGGCGCGACCAGGCAGGGTGACCTCGATGTCCCGAAAGCCGCCCCATCGATGACAGTCGAGCGTTATCCTGCCGTGATGAACTTCGACATGGGCGATGACGTCGGGCGATCCACGGACAACCACCTCGCTGCCTTCACCGCCCCGGTAGCGCACAGTCGCCGGCAGGGCGATTTCGACCGTGTCGTCGCCCTCCCACGTCAAACGGCGCTCCGGCTGTTTCGCATCGGCTTTGCCACCGCCATCGCCGCACGACTTGGCAAAGAAGGTACCGCGATCCAGCAAGCTATCCAGATCACGGCCTCCCAGAACATAGGCAAGAGCGAGCGAGGCGAAGCCGACACTCAGTCCGCCGACCGCAATCCAGCCAAGGGTTTTAACCATGTGCGCCTCCCGCATCTGCTTGATTCAGCAACGTGTAGTGCAGCCGAGCGAACTTGCCGAGCAGGCGCACCACGTAGTCGATCATCAGCAGCAGCAGCGCGCCGCCGCCGATGCCCATGCCCAGCAGGCCAAGCCCGCTCAGCCTCTGTGCCAGGGAATGAATGGCAAACAAGCCGTGCCAGCTGAACAGTTTCACCAGCAGCGCGATGCCCGCGACGCAGAGCGCCAGCAGGACGATCGCGGCGATCAACGTGAAGAGGGCGAGGCCACCCAGCAGCGGCAGCAGGAACACGAAGTCCACCGCGACCAGCGCCAGAAAGCCGAACAGCACGGCGAAGAAGCTGGCCGGCGTGCGCTCGGTCTCCCAGCGGCGGAAGCCCGCCTCCGCCCGCAGCTCGCGCGCGAGCCGCATGGGATCGCCCAGGGCCTGGGCGATCTCCGCCTCGCTGCGGCCCGCCGCCATGCCGTCGGCGAAATGGGTGGCGTAGTCGGCGACGAGATCGTCGATCTCCGCCTCTGGCAATCCCGCCAGGCGGCGGCGCAGCGTGTCGAGGAATTCGAGTCTGGTCATTTGACGCCTCCCACAGTTTTCGCGGCCGCTGCCGCGACCTTTGCGTCCGACAGCACCTTGGCCACGGACGCGGTGAAGACATTCCATTCGGCCTTTTGCGCGGCCAGGGCGGCGTGCCCCGCCTTGGTGAGCTGGTAGTATTTGCGCGGCGGCCCGCTGCTCGATTCCTCGAGATAGGTCTTTACGAGACCGTCGGTCTGCATGCGCCGCATCAAGGGATAGATCGTGCCCTCACCCATGCCGATGGCCTCGGCCAGGCGGCTCGCGATGTCGTAGGCGTAGCCGTCCCGGCGCTCGAGCAGGGCGAGCACGCACAGGTCGAGCACGCCTTTGCGGAGTTGCACCAACAACGAGTCAGTCACGAAATTGCATCCTTAGTACAGCATATAACATAGTACCTTGCTAAACAAGGTAGCGTGCTGTAGGCTCCTTGTCCAGAACAATGCGCCCGATTGCTTTCCTCGCCGTTGCCATCGTTTGCTGCGCAGCCCCGATGGCCCAAGCCGCCGGCTTGCGGTTCATCGACATTCCTGCCGATGCCGGCGGGCCGGCGCTTAGCGGCGCGGTCTGGTCACCCTGCGCTGCGCCGCCGCAGGAAACAAAGCTCCGCTTCGTCACCATCGCCGCGGTCAGGAACTGTCCGATCGCCGGCGAGGGGCTGCCGCTCATCGTCGTCTCGCACGGCTCGGGAGGCTGGTTCGGCGCCCATCGCGACACGGCCGCGATGCTGGCCGATGCGGGCTTTGTCGTGGCTGCAGTCGACCATCCCGGCGACAACGCGGCGGATAAGGGTCGCAGCGACAGCCTGTCGATCCTGCTCGACCGTCCCGCCGACATCAGGCGCTTGACGGATTTCATGCTCGACGCCTGGCCTGAGGCCGCGAAGCTCGACCGCGGGCGCATCGGCCTTTTTGGCTTTTCGCGCGGCGCCTATACTGGCCTGGTGATCGCGGGCGGCCGGCTCGACATTTCCAGGATCGTCCCGTTCTGCCCGGAAGGATTCATCAACGGGATGTGCGCGCAGATCGAGAAAGGCGAGATCCCGATCCAGCACGCGGCCGAAGACTCGCGTATCAAAGCTGTCGTTCTGGCCGACCTGGAGTTCGGCCGCGCCTTCCCTTCCCAAGGACTGGAAAACGTCAAGGTTCCGATCCAGCTCTGGGCTTCGGCGCGTGGTGGCGATGGCGTGTTACCCGAGGACGGTGCGACGATCGACCGAAGCCTGCCGGCCAAGCCGGACTACCATGTCGTGCCCGATTCGGCGCATTTCGCCTTCATGGCCCCTTGTTCGGCCGAGGCGACGAAGGCCCTGCCGGAGATCTGCGCGGACGCCGGCGGTTTCGACCGCGTCGCCTTCCACAAGGAATTCAACGCTGCCGTGCTCGCGTTCTTTCGCAAACACCTCATCGGAAAGTAGTCGGATGATCGCGCCAACCGCTGCCCCTTCGCGTTACCACGCGCTCGACGCCTTGCGCGCGGCGATGATGTTTCTCGGCATCTACCTTCATGCCGTCGTCGCCTATTCGCCGACCGGCGGCTGGCCCTACAAGCCGGCGCAGCTCACCACGGCGCTCGATGCCTCGGTCGGGCTCATCCATGTCTTCCGCATGTCCATCTTCTACGTCATGGCGGGCTTCTTCACCGCCCTGCTGCTGCAGCGCTACGGCGTGCGGCGGGCGGCCGACAACCGCTTCTGGCGCATCGTCGTTCCCTTCGTCGTGGGCTGGATCATCCTCTTTCCGCTCGTCGTACTGCTGGCGGGAATCGGCCGGCGCGGCCTGGCGCCGACGCTGGACTTCATCCTGTCCGGCCGGTTCCTGGACTACGCCCATCCGCTGCATCTGTGGTTCCTGGAATACCTGATCGTGCTCTACCTGCTCGCGCTCGTCGCCGTGGCGGCTGTTCGCCGCCTGCTCCTGGCGACTGTTCGCGCGCGGCTGCTGCGCTTGTTCCGGGCGGCCGTGCAGTCGCTTTGGGCGCCGCTGATCTTCGCGGTACCGTCCTTCCTTGCCATGTTGCTGATGAAATATCCCTGGCTCGAGGACCCGCCGTCTTTCGTGCCGGCCCCGCGCATCGTGATCGCCTATACCATCCCCTTCGCGTTCGGCTGGCTGCTTTACTTCAATGCCGACCTGCTGGAGACGCTGAGCCGCCGCGCCTGGCTCTATGCGGCAGCTGCTGCGGTCGCAAGTGTCGCCTACCTGGCCGGCTTCAGGCTGCCGGTCGATCGCGAGATCGCCTTCTACCTCATGCGCATCCTGCACTCGGTGGCGTTGTGGCTGCTGATCTTCGCGGTCACCGGCCTGTTCCTGCGCTATCTCGGCCGGCACAGCGCCCTCGGCCGCTATCTCTGCGATTCGTCGTACTTCCTCTATCTCGCCCACATGCCGGTGATCATCGCCTTTCAATTGCTGCTGCGGGATGTTCCATTGCCGCCGCTGGCCAAGATCCCGCTGGTCCTGGCCGCGACCATTGCGGTCCTGCTGCCGCTCTACCGCTATGGCGTTCGCCCGACCTTCGTCGGCGCGGTGCTGAACGGCCGGAAATATCCCGGCGCGTTCACGCCCACGGTCGCCGCTGCCGATTAGGGCTTGACGAACTTCAGCACGAACTCGTCCTTGGGCTGCGGCGGGTCCGGCGTGTTCTTGTCGCGCGGATCGTTGGGATTGCGCAGGAAGGTCCCTTCGGCCGCGAGCTTGAAGCCCGCCGCTTCGACTTCCTTGCGCAGGAACGCTTCCTCGACGCGATGAAGCGTACCGGCTTCGGAGATGCCGGTGCCGGGCCGCCCCGAATGATCGGCGATGACGTAGAGGCCGCCCGGCTTCAGCGCCTGGAAGACGGCCCGGTTCATGGCCGCGCGATCGACGCCGAGATGGCCGAGGTCGTGATAGTTGAACATCAGGGTCACGAGATCGAACGGCGCGAGCTCGGGCGGAACGGGATCCTCGAACGGCCGGACGACAGCCGTGATCGGCGCGGCCTTGATGCCGGCGCTTCTGAGAGCACTGTCGCGGCCGGCCAGGGCGTCGGGGGACGGACGCGGCGCGCCGGCCGGGGGTGGCGGCGTCGCCGCGGGGGCCGCACCGGACGCGGTGGTCGGACGGCTGTTGCCCTCGGGGGCGGCAGGGGGCGTGGGCGCTCGGTTGGGATCACGCGGCCGGCTCTGGCCATAAACGATGCCCGAGGGCCCGATCGCGCGGGCCAGCAGCTCGGTGGTGTAGCCGCCGGCCGCGCTGAGATCGAGGGCCGTGATGCCGGGACGAATGCCGATGAAGACCAGCATCTCTTCCGGCTTGCGACGCAGATCGTTGGTGCGATCGGCGGCGCTGCGATCCGGGCTCGCGACGATCTCAGCGACTTGCTCTTTCGTCAGGGGCGCCGGACTCGGCTGGGCCGACACCGCGTGGGCAGCGAGCACCAAGCCTGCGCCGGTGGCGATTGCTGTCAGGAACGCTTTCCGTCGGGTGTTCATGGGCCTGTCCTTTGCTCTCTGATGGCACGCGCTGCGTTCCATTCGGCGCAGACTGCGGCGTCGGTCTCATGGGTCGTTCGCCGCCGTTGCGCGATCTGGTCGGGCGCGAGACGTGACAGCGCCCACACTGCCGCGCCGCGCACCAAAGGTGAAGGGTCTTCCAGAAGCTTTTCGATGGCCGGCAGTGCGGTCCCGCGGACAGCGCTGTTGCCCAGCGCATAGGCGACGTTGCGCAGAAACCGATCGCGGCCGATGCGCTTGATGGTCGTGCCGGCGAAGCGGCGGCGGAATTCGGCATCATCCAGCGTGGCCAGCTCGGCCAGCAGCGGTGCGTCGAGCGCCGGCCGCGGCGCCAGCGCCGTCTCGCGCGCTTGCTGGGCGAACTTGTTCCACGGGCAGACCGCCAGGCAATCGTCGCAGCCATAGATGCGGTTGCCGAGCAGCGGTCGCAGCGCATGGTCGATCGGACCTTCGTGCTCGATGGTGAGGTAGGAGATGCAGCGTCGCGCGTCGAGCCGGTAGGGCGCGGGAAAGGCGTTGGTCGGGCAGATGTCGAGGCAGGCGCGGCAGTGGCCGCAATGGTCGGTCTCGGGCGTATCGGCCGGCAGCTCGACCGAGAGCAGGATCTCGCCCAGGAACAGCCAGGAACCGTATTGGCGCGACACGAGGTTGGTGTGCTTGCCCTGCCAGCCATGGCCGACCGCCTGCGCCGTGGGCTTTTCCATCAGAGGGGCCGTATCGACGAACACTTTCAAATCGTGGCGATAGGTGTCCCAGATGAAGCGGCCCAGTGCCTTGAGCTTGGTCTTCACCACCGCGTGGTAGTCGCGGCCCTGGGCATAGACCGAGATCGCCGCGCGCTCGCTTGCTTTCAGGACCTCGAGCGGATCGCCGGCCGGCGCGTAGTTGAGCGCCAGCGACACCACCGTCCGGGCGTCTCGCCACAGCCGTTGCGGATCGGCGCGCGCCTCGGTGCGTTCGCCCAGCCATCCCATGTCGCCTTGCCAGCCGGCCTCGACGAAAGCGGAGAGACGCTGCAGGCGCTCGCGGCGCGCCTCGGGCGCCAGGCTGGCCGGCGCAAAGCCCACGGCGTCGAAGCCGAGCCGCAGCGCCTCGTCGCGGATGGCGTCGCGCAACTCGGCTGGCGTCGCCGGCCGCGGCGGGCGTTTGGGGATCGGTGGCGGCCGGCTCATCGCCCTCGACTAGCCTCTGCCGCGATAACCGGCGACGCCCGGATCGGGCAGCCATAGGCCCTTGGGCGGCTGGCCGGTCTGCCAGAACACGTCGATTGGCATGCCGCCGCGCGGATACCAGTAGCCGCCGATCCTGAGCCAGCGCGGCGCCAGCAGCTTGGCGAGTCGCTGGCCGATTGCCAGCGTGCAGGCCTCGTGGAAGTCGGCGTGGTTGCGGAAGCTGCCGAGGTAAAGTTTCAGCGACTTGCTTTCGACCAGCCTGGCGCGCGGCGCGTAGTCGATCACGAGATGGGCGAAATCGGGCTGGCCGGTCATGGGACAGAGGGTGGTGAATTCAGGCGCGGTGAAGCGCACCAGATACAACGCCCGCGGCTGCGGATTGGGCACGGTCTCCAGCACGGCTTTGTCGGGCGAGGCGGGAAGGCCGACCGGGTGGCCGAGCTGACGCAGGCGAGGGTATTTAGTCATGTCACCATCATATGCTAAGCGGACCGCCATGACTCATCGCGTCGCCATCGTGGGCGCGGGCCCGTCCGGCTTTTATGCCGCCGACGGGCTGCTGCGTACCAATCCGGACCTTCATATCGACGTCATCGACCGCCTGCCGACGCCGCACGGCCTGATCCGGGCCGGTGTGGCGCCCGATCACCAGGGCACCAAGGCCGTGGCGCGCCAGTTCGACCGCCTGCTTGCCCGGCCCGACCTGCGCTTCGCCGGCAATATCGAGATCGGCCGCGACCTGTCGTGGGACGAGCTCATTACCGGCTACGATGCCATCATCGTCGCCACCGGCATGGTGATCGACAAAAAGCTCGGCGTGCCGGGCGAGGATCTGCCCCATGTGTGGGGCTCGTGGCGGCTCGTCGGCTGGCTGAACGGCCATCCCGATTTCCGCCAGGGCCCCGACCTTTCCAAGGCGAAATCGGTGGCGGTGATCGGCAACGGCAACGTGGCGCTCGATGTCGCCCGCGTGCTGGCCAAATCGGCTGACGAGATGGCCAAGAGCGACATCGTGCCGGAAGCGGGTGCTGCCATCTCGGCTGCACCGCTCACCGACATTTACGTGATCGGCCGGCGCGGGCCCGAGCACGCCTCCTTCACCAACAACGAGCTGGCTGAAATGGGCAGACTGTCACGCGCGGTGGCGGTGACGGATGCAAAGGGGCTGGATGCGACGCCGCCGGCTTCCGATCCGACGCCTGAGCGATTGCGCAAAGCCAAGAACCTGGAAATCCTGCGGGGCTTTGCCAACAACAAGTCGGGCGCCAAGCCGGTGACCGTCCACTTTCTATTTCAGGCGGCGCCGGTCGCTTTCAAGCCGGGCGTGGTCGAACTCACTCCCAATTCGGTGATGGGCGGCAAGCTCCCGGCCGACCTGGTCGTGACCTGTATCGGCTATGGCGGCGAGGATTTCCCCAGGCGCGAGGATGTTTTTCCCGTGGGCTGGGCCAAGCGCGGGCCCACCGGCACGATTCCGACCAACCGCGCCGAGAGCCACGCCGTGGCCCAGCAGGTCATGGCCTGGCTCAAGGAGCGCGATCCCAAGAGCGGGCCCGATGTGCTGCCGATCGCCGTCGACGCGGCAGGCTGGCATCGCATCGACAAGCACGAGGTCGCGGCGGGCGCCGCGCAGGGCCGGCCTCGCGTGAAATTGACGGACTGGCAGGCGCTGTTGGACGTCGCGCAGGACGGCTGACAGCCCTATGGTTGCTCTTGGCCGGGGGGTCATCAGGGAGCTGTCATGCTGAAAATAGGTCGTCGTTTTGCCTGTGCGCTCGTTGCCGCCGCCGCGTTCGCGGCGCCCGCTTGGGCCCAGACTACACTCAAGGTGGCGCTGCATTCGGATCTCAAGATCATCGATCCGATCTGGACGACGGCGCTGATCTCCACCCATCACGGCAACATGGTCTACGACACGCTGTTCGCCCTCGACGACAAGCTCGAGGTCAAGCCGCAGATGGTCGACAAATGGGAGGTCTCGCCCGACAAGCTCACCTGGACCTTCACCTTGCGCGACGGCCTGGAATGGCACGACGGCAAGCCGGTGACGGCCGAGGACTGCGTGGCTTCGATCAAGCGCTGGGGCGCAAAGGATTCGATGGGCCAGAAGCTTTTGGGCGTGGTGACCGATCTCTCGGCGCCCGACGCCAAGACGATCAAGATGGTCTTGAAGCAGCCTTACGGGCTGGTGCTCGAATCGCTTGGCAAGTCGAGCTCGAACGTGGCCTTCATGATGCCCAAGGAGGTCGCCAGCACCGATCCCAACACCCAGATCACCGACGCCACCGGCTCCGGCCCCTTCATCTTCAAGAAGGACGAGTGGAAGGCGGGCGAGAAGGCGGTCTACCTCAAGAATCCGAAATACAAGCCGCGGCCCGAGCCTGCGTCGGGCTTGGCCGGCGGCAAGGTCGCCAAGGTCGACCGGGTCGAATGGTTGACGATCCCCGATACCCAGACGCAGGTGAACGCCCTGATCAACGGCGAGGTCGACCTGGTCGAGATCGTGCCGCCCGACCTGCTGCCGCTGCTCGCCAAGGAAAAGAACATCAAGATCATGGTGACCAACACGGCGGGCCGCCAGTACGCCATGCGCTTCAACGTGCTTCACAAGCCGTTCGACAATCCCAAGGTGCGCCAGGCCGTGCTCTATGCGCTTTCGCAGAAGGAGTTCCTCGAGGCCAATGTCGGCAATCCCGACTACTACAAGGAGTGCAGGTCGCTGTTCCCCTGCGGCTCGCCGCTCGAATCGACCAAGGGCTGGGAGGACAAGATTTCGGGCAACGTCGCCAAGGCCAAGGAACTCCTGGCCGCGGCGGGCTACGACGGAACGCCGGTGGTGCTGCTGCACCAGACCGACACGGCGGGCCACAACAACCTCGCCACCGTGGCCAAGCCGCAGCTCGAGAAGATCGGGCTCAAGGTCGACCTGCAGCCGATGGACTGGCAGACCCTGGTGACGCGCCGCACCAAGAAGGATCCGCCGGACAAGGGCGGCTGGAGCGCCTTCTTCACCTCGTGGGGCGCGACCGATGTGCTCAATCCGGTATCGGCGGCCTTCCTCAACGCCTCGTGCGACAAGGCGACGTTCGGCTGGCCGTGCGATCCCGAGCTTGAGAAGCTGCGCGACGCCTTCGCGTCGGAAGCCGACCCGGCCAAGCAGAAGGCGATCGCCGAGCAGGTCCAGCTGCGCGTGCTGGACTATCCGACGCACGTGCCGCTCGGCCAGTTCACTACGCCGACGGCGATCCGCACCAACGTCGACGGCCTGCTGCGCACGCCCTCGCTGGCGCTGTGGAACGTCGAGAAGAAATGACCGCTCTCATCGTCCCTCCCCCGTCAGACGGGGGAGGGTACGGGAGGGGGAAGGCGTCGTGGCTGGTTTCTCAAATTTCAGATCTGAAACTTGAGAGACCTCGACTGAGGCTCGCCCCCTCCGGCCCTTCGGGCCACCTCCCCCGTGTGACGGGGGAGGCATGACTTCATGATCAGTCCAGCCGAACGCTGATGCCCTCGAGATCCTTGCGCGACGCGGGGTAGCGCTTCATGACCTCGGCGTCGTGGCCGGGCACCACCATGTCGAGCCGGCCGTCGGCCAGCTTCTGCAGCTTGTCGTAGCCCGCCAGCATGTCGGCGACCGAGTAGACGATCGAGAACAGCTTCTTGTCCTCGATGCCCCAGTAGTAATGGCTGGCATCGGAGGCCAGCACGAGCCAGCCATTGCGGGTCATGACCCGCACCGACTGCATGCCCATCGTGTGGCCGCCGATCAGGTGCACGGAGATGCCGGGCTGGACCTCCTCGTCGCCGTCGTGGAACACGACCCGCTTGCCATAGACCGCGCGCACCATGCCGACGATGTCCTCGATCTCGAAGGCGTGGCGGAACGTGCCGTGGCAGATGTGCCGGCCGGTGGCGAACTGCATCTCCTTGTCCTGCAGATGGAAACGCGCCTTGGGGAAGCGGTCCCAGTTGCCGACATGGTCGTAATGCAGGTGGGTGATGATGACGTCCTCCACTTCCTTGGCATCGACGCCGAGATGCTGAAGGAGGTCGGCGGGATTGGTCTTGACCTCGCGCCCGCGTTTCTTGCCGACCGGAGCGTTGAAGCCGGTGTCGATCACGATCGGTTTGCCGCCGATGGTGCGGTGGCCAGATTCATCGAGCGGCATCGCCACCCAGACGAAATAATCCATTGGGAAGTCGGCGTCGTGCGGGTCCGGGGTGATCTGCACTTCCCAAGCCTTGCGCGGCAGATGGGCGTATTTGACAGCATGCACCTCGTAAATAGGCGTCGAACGCATCTTTATTTCCTTCCCTCCGGGTTCGTTACAGGAGGGTAGCCCGTGCGGCGCCTCAGGCGCTATAGTGTCGCCATGGCCCGCATGGACCTCCTCGGTCGGCGAATTAGCAGCCCGGTTTGCACAGCAAACCGGAGCCCTGCCGTTCGCCCGTCATCCGAGGAGTCGTTCCATGTCCGCCGTACTCGCGCTCAAGCGTAATCCGTCCACCGTCCGCTATTGTTTCGAGGCCGACGCCGAACCCGGCGTGCTGCCGCGCGCGCTCGAACTTCTGGCCAAGCGCGGCCTGGTGCCGGCGCGCGTCTTCGCCCAGGCCGACGCCGATCTCCTGTCGGTCGAGATCGAGGTCGAAGGGTTGGCGCCTGACACCGCCGACCATGTCGGGCGGTGCTTGGGCGAGATTGTCGGTGTGAGACAGACGTTTTAACAAGGCCGTCATCCCGAGCGTAGCGAAGCGAAGTGAAGTCGAGGGACCTCTTCATCTGGTTGGCGCTAAGAATGATTAGGTCCCTCCACTACGCGCTGCGCGCTCCGGTCGGGATGACGGTTAGAGGGTAAGCCTTTCCACGATCGCGTCGATGTGCAGGCGCGCGACGTCGATGGCGGGAAAGCCTGCCGTCGCCTCGTCGAACATCACCGCGAGGTCGGTGCCGGCCAGCAGTATCGCCTCGACGCCGTCGCGGCGCACCAGGTCGCCGGCGATGCGGCGGAGGCTCTCGGCGTCGCCGGCGTCGGCCTTCTGGGTGTCGAGGATGCGTTGATACGCCTGGCCGATGAAAGCGATCTCGTGGGGCCGGGGCTTCACGATCTCGGCGCCCGCAAGCTGACCCCACAACGAGCCTTCCATGGTGAAGGTCGTGCCGAACAAGGCGACCCGCCGGATCTTGCGCGCGCGCAATTCCGCGGCGACCGGGTCGACGATGTTGATGAGGGGCAGAGGCGTGCGCTGCATCAGCTGGGCGATGCAGATGTGCGGCGTGACGGCGGGGATCGCCGCCGCCGTGGCACCGGCGCGTGCCATCCGGCGGATGAACGACGCAAGATATCCCGCCAGCTCGTCGAGCTTGCCGGCGCGGACCAGGCCCTGGCCGTAGTCGACGTCGGCATGGACGATCACCAGATCGGGCGACGTGCCGCGGGCTTTGCAGGCCGCGGCGATCTTTTCGTAGTAGTGGACCGTGGCGCCCACGCCCAGGCCGCCGATCACGCCGACGCACGCCATCCCGTCAGTCCCCTGCGTCTTCAGTTCGTCGGATAGTTGCGCTTCCAGACCTCGGCGAGCTCGGGCACATGGTCGGCGCGGCGGGCGATGGCGAAGAGCTTGGGCGTTTCGTTCTCGAACCAGCCGCGCTTGGGCCGCCAGCGGGTCATGATGCCGGCATAGATGTCGAGCGCCGAGAAGCGCTCGCCCAAAAACCACGGGCTGCCGACCTCGCCCTCGATCTGGTGCCACAGCCGCTGGGCGTAGGCGTCGGTGGCGGCGCGGAACGGATCGCGCGCGGTATTGACCGAGACGAAGCGCGCGGGGTCGTCGGCGTAGGTGAAGGTCGGATAGATGTTGGCGACGATGAACACCAGCCAGCGCAGGAACCTGGCGCGTTCCTGGGCGCCGGGCGGCGGCACCAGCGAGTCCTTGCCCGTGAGATCGGCCAGCAGGATCGTGATCGCGGCACTCTCGCTCATCACGCTGCCGTCGGGCATCACCAGGGTCGGCACCTGGGCGAGCGGATTGACCTTCTCGAGCTTCTTGCGCGCGTCGGGCGACTTGAAGAGGTCGTCGACCGGCTCGAAGGTGAAGGGCAGGCCGTACCACACGAGCTGGGCCTCGACGATGGTCGAGCCCCAGCCGGCGCGGCCGTAGAGCTTGTAGGTCATGTTGGTCCCGTCACGGTTTCTGCAGCAGCTGGATCAGGCTGCAGGTGTCCCAGCGATTGCCGCCGCGCTCCTGCACGCGGGCATAGAACTGGTCGACCAGGGCGACCAGCGGCATCTGCGCCTTGTCGCGCTTGCCCTCGGCAAGACTGATGCCGAGATCCTTGCGCATCCAGTCGACGGCGAAGCCGAACTCGAACTTGCCCTCGACCATGGCCTTCCAGCGGTTATCCATCTGCCAGCTTTGCGCCGCGCCCTTGGAGATGGCGCCGATCGCCTTGTCCATGTCGACGCCGGCCTTCTGGCCGAGATTGATCGCCTCGGCCAGCCCCTGGACGATGCCGGCGATGCACATCTGGTTCATCATCTTGGTGAGCTGGCCCGCGCCCGGCCCGCCGATCAGGGTGACCGCCTTGGCGTAGGCATCGGCCACTGGCTTGGCCTTGTCGAACGGGCCTTGCTCGCCGCCGCACATCACGGTGAGCTGGCCGTTCTCCGCCCCGGCCTGGCCGCCCGACACCGGCGCGTCGATGAAGTCGATGCCCCTCTTCTTGCCTTCGGCATGGAACTCGCGGGCGATGTCGGCCGAGGCCGTGGTGTTGTCGAAAAAGATCGCGCCACGACCCATTCCGGAGAAGGCGCCCTGATCGCCCAGCACGACCGCGCGCAGATGCTCGTCGTTGCCGACGCAGCAGAACACGATCTCCTGGCCGGCCGCCGCTTCCTTGGGCGTCTTGGCGGCCCGGCCCTTGTGCTTCTTGGTCCACGCCTCGGCCTTGGCGAAGGTCCTGTTGTAGACCGTCACATCGTGGCCCTTGGCGGCGAGGTGCCCCGCCATCGGAAAGCCCATCACGCCCAGACCCAGAAACGCCACCTTGGCCATCGTTCTCTCCCGAAAAATCTTGCGGGCGCGATCATAGAGCCAAATCAGGCCGATGCCAGCAGGAGCAGGATCGCCGCCTCAGAGCGACGTGCGCCACGCCGCGGGCAGGCCGAGCCAGTCGCATCGGCCGTGGTTCGAAACGGTGACCGATGGCGGATCGAGCGTTGGGTCGGCAAAGCAGCCGCCGGCGATGCCAGTTTGCCGTGGCCGCCAACCGACCTTCCAGAACAAGGTCGAGCCGCACGCGGCGCAGAACCAGCGCTGCTGCGGATTGGCGCCGGCGATCTCGTAGACCCTGAAATCGCCGCCGCGACCCAAGACCTGACCGTCGGCAAAATAGGCCGACCAGCCGAAGGCGCTGCCTGTCCTCTTCTTGCAGTTGGCGCAGTGGCAGAGAGCGTTGAGCTGGGGCTCGCCCTCGACCTCGATGCTACAGGCGCCGCAGCAACAAGTGGCTTTTCGGGTCATCGCTGAGTCTTCCTGGATGGGCGCTTGCGCGGATTGGGCCTTTCGCCTAGAACCCGCGCCGTGCCCCGATAGCTCAGCTGGTAGAGCACGTCATTCGTAATGATGGGGTCGGCGGTTCGATTCCGTCTCGGGGCACCATATTATCTCAAAACGAGTTCCTAGGTTGTCCAGCATGGTCCGGAAAACCTAAGCTATTTGGTGTCTTTCCTCGTTGGCTACTTGGGACAGCCTGAGAGGTTCATGGGCATCCAGTGTGGGGAGGCCGTGGCGGCCTTTCTGGTCTCGGCCCTGGGCATCACCCGATCGCTAGGCGTAGCGACGCAGGACAGGCCTGGGATGTTGGTGCGCTGAGAGGCAAGCATGCGGCGCACCTCATGCTTACAAATACTGATGTGCTGACGCTCGAATTGGCAGGCCATGCCGTGCCGCTGGTCGAGGTGCTGTCACTGAGAGGAAGGCGGCTGGAATTGCAACGGGAGACGTTGACTGCGTTGACCATCCGGCGGCTGGTGGCGGTACGCGGGAATCTGGTGAGCAGCGGGCTTGCGAATTGCCCGTCTGTGCGAACGGTGGAAGGCACAAGGCCATCGAAACTTCAGAGTGATCGTCGCGAGAGAAGAAGGTCTCTCGGTGGAGACGATCAAGAAGCTTCTCGCCAGAGCCAAGTCCGTGGCCCGGCCTTCGGCGACGACCGGCTTCAGCGTACGGCGCTTGAGGGCAAAAGGATCGACATTGGCGGCCGGGCTGTCGCGCCGCTCGGCGGCGGGGCCGAAGAACTTCGGCATGTCAAGCCCGGCCGTCGTGTGGTCGCCGGCAAAGGCCAGCACGGCGACCCAGAGCGCGTCGTCGGCGTCGAACGCCGTGAAGGCGTTCGAAAGCTCAGCCATCATGTCCGGCGTGAAGGCGTTCTTCTTCGCCACATTGTCGACGACGATCCGGCAGATCCGGCCGTCGACTTCCGTGCGTACCGTTCCAGTCATTGCACGCTCTCCGCCGTCGGAGGCTTGGGCAGGTTGGCGCGCAGGGCCGCCTGGTAGGCCGGCCGGGTGGCGATGCGGTTGGCGTAGTCGCAGCACAGCGGCGGCACGGGGACGCCGTAGGCGATGGCCCACACCAGGCAGGTGGTGAGCAGCATGTCGGCGCTGGTGAAGCGATCGCCGACCAGGAAAGTCCGGCCGTCGCTCAAGGCGTGCACCGCATGGCGCAGCTGAGTCTGGAAATATTCGCTGGCGCTCTCAACCGCCGCCGGCGCCTCGCCGTAGATGTGCTTCAGGTCGCGATGGCGGCGCATGACGTAGAGGCTGCTGGCATCGAGCTCCATGGCGATATGGAAGCACCATTCCAGCCATTGGGCGCGCTGTCTTGGATCGGTCGGGACCAGGCGGTTTTCAGCCGTGCCGTAGGTCTCGGACAGGTAGGCGATGATGGCCGGGCTTTCGGCGATGGTGAAGTCGCCGTCCTGCAGCACGGGAATCTTCTGCCGCGGGTTGATCCGGGTGAACTCGGCGCTCTTGGTCTCGCCGGTGCGCGGCTGGATCGGGCGCGCCGTATAGTCGAGCGCGAGCTCGTGCAGCGCCCACAGGGCGCGTAGCGTGCGGCTGGTGCTGACACCCCATAGAATGAGCCGCGGCGGATCGTTGGTCATGTCATCACCTCTCCTCACCACTTCTCGATGGCGGGACGCAGATCCAGCTCGTGGGTCCAGGCGTTGCGCGGCTGGACGTGCAGGCTCCAGTAGGCGTCGGCAATCGATCGCGTCTGGATCAGGCTGTCGGCCGGAAGGGAATCGACGGCATCGCCGAGACGGGCGCGCAGGCGCTTGCGGATCGCTTCGCTGTCCACCCCGCCGTCGATCACGAGATGGGCGACGTGGACGTTCTTGGGGCCAAGCTCGCGCGCCATCGATTGTGCCACCGCGCGCAAGCCGAACTTTGCCGAGGCGAAGGCGGCAAAGCCCGGCCCGCCGCGCAGGCTTGCGGTGGCGCCGGTGAACAGGATGGTGCCCCTGCCCCGCGGCACCATGTAGCGCGCGGCTTCGCGACCAGTGAGGAAGCCGCCGTAGCAGGCGAGCTCCCAGGCCTTGCGGAACAGCGTGCCGGTCGTCTCGACGAGCGGCGTGTTGACGTTCGAGCCAGCATTGTAGAGACAGACTTCTATAGGCCCGACGTCGCGCTCGACGGTGGCGAACAAGACCTGGATCTCGGTCTCCTGGCGGGCGTCGACGCTGAAGGCGCGCACGCTGCCGCCGGCCGCCGCGACCTCGTCGATCAGCTTCTGCGCCTTGGCCGCGTCGCGCCGGGCGACGCACACCTGAAACTTCTCGGCCGCGAAGCGACGGGCCACAGCGGCGCCGATGGCGTCGCCGGCGCCGACCAGCAAAGCGACAGGTCCGTTCGCTCGCATCCATGGTCCGTGTGAAAATGACACGGACAAGTGTTGACTCGCTTTCCCGGATCGCGCAAGCGGATTTCTAGTGTTGGCTGCGCGAGCTCCGGGCCGGGCGCTGCTGCCTGGCTTCGGCAGCCTGCAGGTGGTGCGGCAGGTGGCGCGGACTGGTGGCGCCAGGGCCACGTTGGACATGAACGTGCTTGGGACTGAGCGGCTCGCCGCACGCCGAGCAGATCATCACCGGGTCGAAGGCCTTGCCGCAATTGACGTGCTGATGCAGCAGGGGACGGCCCTTCTTGCCCGCCATATGCACGTCGCCCCAGTGCACGATCGACATGACGATGGGATAGAGATCGAGGCCTTTTTGCGTCAGCCGGTATTCGTGGCGCAGCGGCCGTTCCTGGTAGGGCACCTTGGCCAGCACGAATTCCTTGACCAGCTTGCGCAGCCGGCTTGCCAGGATCGGCCGGGTCACGCCAAGGCTCGCCTGGAATTCCTCGAAGCGCCGCACGCGCAGGAAGCAGTCGCGCAGGATCAACAGCGTCCAGCGGTCGCCGATGACCGACACGGTGCGCGCCACCGAGCACGCCTCGTCCTCAAGCTTGTTCCAACGCATGTCCACGCTCTCCGACTATACAGCTGGTTGCAGCCTATCGTAAGTTCAATAAAGAAACCATCCCTCTGACGTTGGGATTAGTTTTGGTCGCGCGGTCATGACGTCTCCAACTGTGAAGGTGGCGCCGCGGCGTGCTACCTTTGGAAACGAAACGGGAGGCGATGCATGGCAGGTCCGTTGTCGGGAGTGCGGGTCATCGACCTTACCAGTGTCGTGTCCGGTCCGTTCGCCACGATGTTCCTGGCCGACCAGGGCGCAGATGTCGTCAAGGTCGAGCCGCTGGGCGGCGATATCACCCGTCGCAGCCGCCAGTCGGTCGATCCGACCGGCCAGTTCTCGGCCTTGTTCATTTCGACCAACCGCGGCAAGCGGTCGATTGCGCTCGATATCAAGCAGCCTAAGGGGGTGGAGATCCTGCGCAAGCTGATCGCGCGGGCCGATGTGCTGGTCCAGAACTTCCGCCCCCAGGTGATGGCGCGCCTGGGGCTGGGCGAGCCGGCGATGCGCGTCCTCAATCCGCGCCTGATTTACGTGTCGATCAGCGGCGCCGGCGACAGCGGCCCCTACGCCGACAAGCGGATCTACGATCCGATCATTCAGGGCCTGTCGGGTTTTGCCGACGTCCAGGCCGACGCCAGGACGCGGCGGCCGCAGATGATCCGAACCATTGTCGCCGACAAGACGACCTCGGTCGTCACCGCCCAGGCGGTGGCCTCGGCCCTTTATGCCCGCGAGAAGACCGGCAAGGGCCAGCACATCAAGGTGGCGATGCTGGACGTCATGATCGCCTACCTGTGGCCCGAGGCCATGATGCAGTACACGGTCGTCGGCCAGGAAGCCTCGGCGACGGATCCCAACGCCCGGCCCGATCTGATCTTCCAGACCCTCGACGGTTACATGACGGTGGGAACGATCTCGGATTCGGAATGGCAGGGCTTTTGCCGCGCCGCCGAGTCGCCCGACCTGGCCGAAGACAAACGCTTCAATACGCCGGGCGGCCGTGCCGCCAACGCCACCGAACGCATCCACCTGATGGCCGATATCTTGACCAAGCGGACGACCGCCGACTGGCTGGTCCGGCTCGACGAGGCGGATGTCCCTTGTGCGCCGGTGCTGCGCCGCAGCGAGGTCATGGCCAACGAACAGGTCGTCGCCCGCGAGCTAATCAAGGAATTCGACCATCCCGGCATCGGCCGCGTGCGCCAGCCCAAGCCGGCGGCCGAGTTCAGCGACACGCCCTCGCGCGCGCCGTCGCCCGCCCCGGTGATCGGCGAGCACGGCGAGGAGATCCTGGGCGAGCTCGGCTATGACGCCCGGGAGATCGCGTGCCTGGCGGGCGACAACGTCGTGCGCCTGTAAGTCTGTGCCTGCCCATCGCGGTGTCCACCTTGTACCGGCGCGCGACGGGCACGCCTTGTTCGGGATTTGCGTTTGTTGCGGAGTCTTGCGGCAAAATGCGAGAGGCTCTGACGAATCGCCGAGCGGATGGCGGCGTCGAGCACCCGCGTGATCAGCTCCTGCGGCACCGGGTCGGGCTTGAAACGCCGTCTCAAGGCTTCGGATGCAGGCCCCAGGTTTCTGCCAGTAACGCGCCGATCCGCGCCGCCATCATCCGGTTGCCGGGACTGTCGCCGTCGGTGCTCGAGAGATAGTGGATCTGGTCGGTGTAGATCGTGCCCTTCTGATCCTTGAAGATATCGCCCAGGTCGTAGATCGCCAGGCCGCGCTCGCTGAGCGTCATCATGCCGGCGACGATTCGGCGATAGATGTCGCGGTAGGAAAGATCGCCAACCACGCGCTTCTCCTGCTCGGTCAGCGTCTTGCCCCAGGCCGGAACGGGCTGCAGGAAATAGGCCGACTTCACGCCGTTGTCGTGCGCCACCGCCTCGGCCATCCGGAAGTATTTCTGGTAAAGGCCGAGCTGGACGGCGAACAAGCGCTCGGGGTTGTCGTAGATATCCGCCGGCAGGGCGAAAAGGCTGGGGATCGTCGTCCGCCTGTTCGACTTGAAAACGTCCTGGCCCTTGGCGACCGACTCGATGCCGCGGATGACCATGTAGGCCGCGTGCGACTGGCCGAGAATCGGATTGAGTGCCAGCGTGCCGGCCAGGCGTCCCATCATCCAGCCGATCGCCGCGTCGCCGAAATTGTCATCGGCGGCCAGAGGATTGACCTCCATGAAGTTGGAAGCCGGCTCTTCGAGCCGTTTGCCCTCGCCTCGCACGAAATAATAGTGCTCGTTGAAGCCGCTCAGGTTGACCATGGCGTCGATCGAGCTGGCGTAGAGCGAGAATATGATGAAGCCCTGCGGCTCCTTCCAGGCGCCGTCGGCGCCGACCAACACCATCCACGGCTTGCCCGTGGGGCTGGCATATCTGTTGTTCAGCTCCTCCTCGAGAAAGTGCGGGATCGGCGCGTTCTGGTTGCCGCCCAGATAGGAGGCGACCGAACCGCCGGTCAGCATGACGACGTAGTAGTCGCTGCGCTTGATGACGGGAAAGTCCGGACCGAACAGGCCGACATTGTTGACCCAGGGGATGCCGCACGGCGGGTTGGCATGTTGGACGAACGCCACGTAGGGATGCGGATAGAGTGCGTCGATATAGCGGCAGGCCGTGCCCCTGGTCATGTCGCGCACGTAGGTGTTCTGTGTGCGCTCGAACAGCTCGGCCGCCGGTGTGTAGCGACCATCCTCGACATACAGCCAGGCGATGGCCACGACTTCGACCGTGGCCAGCGCCAGCACGATGCCAATCAGGACCGAGATCCAGCCGAAGATGCGCTGCTTCACCGCCGCTCCCGTCAGCGTTTGGTATTTTTCAGATGGCCCGCCAGACGCGGTATGCGGCGTTGCCGGTATCCTGAGGGTGCGCCCGCCGAGCGACCATAGGCAACCTCGGCACCGTCCTGCGACATTCCGCTCTGGGAACAGGGGCGATGTCGCCAACAAAGCCGCGGTTGCCATGCCGCCCGAGGTGCCGTCACGATGGGGCCGACCGTCTGTCACGGGAGAGAGCGATGGCTGCTCAATTCGACCTGGTGGTGCGCGGCGGCACGGTGCTCGACGGCACGGGCGGCGAGCCGCGCGAGGCTGACGTCGCCGTGCAGGATGGCCGGATCGCCGCGATTGGCCGCATTGCCGGTGCCGGGCGCGCGGAGATCGATGCCAAGGGCCTGGCGGTAACGCCGGGCTTCGTCGACATCCACACGCACTATGACGGGCAGGTGACCTGGGACGATCGCTTCACGCCCTCCTCGGGGCACGGCGTGACCACCGTGCTGATGGGCAATTGCGGCGTCGGCTTTGCGCCCTGCCGGCCACAGGACCGCGACACGCTGATCAAGGTCATGGAGGGCGTCGAGGACATCCCCGAACTCGTCATGCGCGAAGGCGTGCCGTGGAACTGGCAGAGCTTCCCCGAGTATCTCGAGGCACTGGCTGAGCGGCGTTGCGACATCGACTTCGCCACCCAGGTGCCGCATGCGCCATTGCGCGTCTTCGTGATGGGCCGCCGCGGCGTCGATCGCGAGCCGGCCACCGCCGCCGACATGGCAGCCATGGCATCGCTGGTCGAGGAGGGGCTTTTAGCCGGAGCGCTGGGCTTCACCACCTCGCGCTCGCTGTTCCACCGCACGCCGGACGGGGCGCTCACGCCCACCATCACCGCCGCCGAGGAGGAGTTGGCGGCGATCGCGCGCGGCATGGGCCGCGCGGCCAAAGGCGTGATCCAGCTTTTGGACGATTTCCAGGACAGCACGGCGGACGGCTCTACCGAATTCGCCATGCTGCGCCGCCTGGTCGCGCTGTCGGGCCGGCCGCTCTCCTTCACGTTGCTCGACATCTCGCTCTACCCCGGCCGCTGGCAGACCCTGTTGCGCGAGGTCGAGCGCGCCCAGCGCGACGGCCTGCCGATCCGCGGCCAGGTGGCCGCCCGGCCGGTCGCCGTGCTGTACGGACTCGAACTGTCGTTCCATCCCTTCTCGACCTGCCCGAGCTATCGCGCGGTCGAGGGTTTGCCGTTGCCGCAGAAGCTGGCGCGGCTGCGCGATCCCGGCCTGCGGGCGCGCCTGCTCGCCGAGGAGCCGGTCTACAGCAATCCGCAGATGCTGGCCTTCATGCGCAACGTCGGCAACATGTACGTGCTGGGAGATCCGCCGAATTACACGCCACCCGCCGCCGAGCGGCTGGATGCGCGGGCGGCGGCGCTCGGCCTCTCGCCGCTCGAGCTGGCCTACGACCTCCTGGTGACGGGCGATGGCCGCACGATCCTGTTCCACCCCGGCGCCAACTACACCGACTCCTCCGACGCCAACATGGCGAGCATGCTGCGCCACGAGCATACCGTGGTGGCGCTGGGCGACGGCGGCGCGCATTACGGGCTGATCTGCGACGCCAGCTACACCACGCACGCGCTGACCTATTGGACGCGCGATCGCCAGGGCGAGCGCTGGCCGTTGTCGTGGGCGGTCCAGCAGCTCACCGACGTGCCGGCGCGCACGGTGGGCCTGGGTGATCGCGGGCGCCTGGCGGCCGGCTACAAGGCCGACCTCAACGTGATCGACCTCGACCATCTCAGCGTCGCGGCCCCCCATCCCGTGCACAACCTGCCGGGCGGCGGACGGCGGCTCGAGCAGAAGGCCCGGGGCTATCGCGCCACCATCGTCGGCGGCGAGGTGACCTATCGCGACGGTGCGTTCACCGGCGCCTTGCCCGGGCGGCTGGTGCGTGGGGCCAGGGCTCAGTCCTGAGGGCGAGGGTGCGCGATCGACTGCATGATCCTGGAGTAGATCGCATAGTGCCAATACGGTCCGCCGTGATCGTCGAAGCCCATGATGTTGTCCCGCATCGCATAGCTGAAGTCTTCGGGCGTTGCCGGCACAAGCTCGACATTGCCGGGGAGCTTGGTGAGCACCGGGTCATTCTTGGGACCGAAGAAATGGACGAGATAGATCTTCCCGCTGCTCTTCGCCGCGATGGATCGTAAGAGTGCGATCGATACCTTGTCCGTGTAGTCCGCCGTGGGCTCGGCGCCGGTGCAATAATCCGGGTTGAACTTGCAGTGCATCGGAATGGTGTCCAGCACCAGGCGGTTGGCGCTGTCGAGCCGGGCCCGGACGAGCCTGTCCTTGGGACTGAGCTCGACCTCGGGAAAGCTCCTCGCCATCCAGTCGCGGATGTCGCGAAGCCGACCAGGCGTCTCGACATGGCGCTCCTTGTAGTAATAGGCATAGCCCAGAATGACGATATCGTCGGGGCGGATCTGGTCCCTGATCCGCTCCATTGTCACCAGCGCATTGGCCCACGAGTAGCCGCTGAGCGCGTGCAGATGGACGGCGCTGTCCGGCAAGGCCGATTGCAGCAGGAAGCTGAAGGTCTGCTCGTCGTTCACGCCGTCGCCGAACACGAACGAATCGCCCAGGACGTATATCCGCCGCGCGGGTGCCGCCGGCGCGTTTCCGGTGAAGCGCGTTCCATCGCGATTGATCGTGACCACGCTGTCGAGATGTTCGGGAACGCCATCATGCAGGCGGGTATAGCGAAAGACGTAGCGGCCCGGCTTGGCCCGATAGCCCTGCTCGGCGTCCTCGCCGAAGAAGTCCTGCGGGATGCGGGTCATTCGTCTGTAGGCGGCCGGCTCCGGGGCGCTGCCGGGGAGCAGCCAGTTGAGGCCCCGGCGAAGCACCAGGACCGTTGAAGGCATGAGCGGCCCGGCGGACAGGCTCGCGATCTGGTCGCGGTAGGCGAACAAGAGAAATGCCGACGACACCATCTCCGACGCCGCGAGGACGAGGAGCGCCAGGATTGCATAGAAGGCGGCCTTCCTGGGAACGCTCACGAGGGCACGCCCGCCCGACTTTTCATCTCGGCTTCTCTCGGGACGACAAGGGTCGCCGTGATCTTGCTTCTGCCGGTCTCAACAATCCAGCCATTTGGCTGCTTCGGAAATCGGCTTCAGCCAATGATCTCGTAGTGCGCCTCGGTGGGCCGGCCGGCCGTGCCGTTGATCGGCAGGATGTCCTGCGGACAGGCCGACATGGCCACGACGCAGTCGAGCTCCGCCCGCAGGGTGACGAAGTCGCCGGGCTTGGTGGTCGGCGGATCGAAGGCGAGGCCACCGGCCGGCGTCCACGGGATGTTCATGAACAGGTTGAGCGGGCTCGGACACTCCGGCGGCGTGAGCCCCAGCGCCTGCATCGCGGCGAACAGGTTGTCGGTGCAGTTGTCGTGGTATTCCTTCACGCCCAGCAGGATGTAGCGTTCGCTGTCGCAGGCCGCCATTAGCGTGTCGTGGTCGCCCAGGCTCGTGTCTTCGGTCATCGTCAGGATCCTGCGGCGACGATTGGTGTAGAGCCCGTCGCCCGTCTGCGGGCGCATCCGGGTGAGCGTGGCGCGGGTGTGTTCCATGGACATGAACTCGGTGAGCATGCCGGCGGTGAAGGCCCAGGTATCCACCACCTGCTCGCCATGCGTGTTGATGATCCGAATCGACTGGCCCTGCCTGAGATAGGTGGCCTTGCCGCGGCGGGCGGGGATGGTGTCCATCGGTTGGTCCTTTCGATCGGTGATCGCAAATCCAGGTGCTCGGTGAGCATTGAGACAGGTGCAGGCAAAATGCGGACCGACACCGACCGTCATTCCCGCAGCACATGATCGACAGTGAACTGCGGCCCGGACGACACGGCCCGCGGAGACGCGGCGCTAGCACCCCCCGCGGTGTCTCACGATCCGCTGTCGGGAGGCGCCAACAAGGGCGCCCATTTCTGCGGATGGAGCTCGACATACTCGATCCACGGGCCGGTCTCGGCGAAGCCATTGTCGAGATGGCCGACATCGCTCACCCAATAGCCGAACGTGCGGCGATTCGCATCGAACTGCCAGGTCCCGACAACAATCTCCTTGGCGGCATGGCCGGCGAGACGCGGGCAGAACAGCAGGATCGGCCTGTCCTTCGGCGCGCTCTGGATCGGCTGCCATCCGGCGACCGCGGAGCGAAGCTGCTCGATCTCGGCCGCCGCCCGCCACCGGACATCGCGGTCGAGCATCGCCGCCTCTTCCTCGTTCGGTCCATCCGGCCGTGCCGGCAGCTGGCAGGACGTCAGACACTCGGCACGGAGTTCGTCAATGATATCGGTCATCGCTCTACCGCTTCGCTGCCCGGTTCCTGGGCCCGGCAGTCTCCCCGGATGACGACAGCCACTCGCGCGACGGCGTCAAAAGCGTGTCCCTTGCCTGCTCGACCTTCTTGGCGAGATAGGCCGAGCCGCTGTGGTCGGGATGGACGAGCCCGAGCAGGCGCTTGTGGGCGGCGCGGATCGCTGCCTCGTCGGCGCCCGTCTCCAGGCCCAGCACTTCGAGGGCTTCCTGGCGCGACAGGCCGCGCTCGCCCTCGTCACGAGCCCTGCGACGCCCGTCACTCAGCGCCACCAGGGAGGACTTGCCGAGGTAGGCCTCGAGGATGGCAGCGGCGCGGCGCACCGTCTCGGGATCGTCGGCAGCTTCGCTGTCCCGGATCTCCATGTCGAAGGGCCGGGCCTTCGGTCGAAAATAGTCGAACGCCGCACGCAGCGGCGCGAACATCGCGCGCCATTTGAGAAGGGTGGGGACGATCAGCATGCCGGCGCCGATCAGCATCGCGGCCGGCCATTGTTGATTGGCGATCGTCAGGACGAGCAGCGGAATGCAGGCGAGGACCACGAGCAACAGCATCCAGCGGGTGGTGCGCACCATGGTCTTGGGATCGCTGTGGACGAACCAGTCCAGGAACTTCGCGATCGTCGCCAGCACGGACAATCCCAGCACGATGGCACTGATAACGACCGCATAGTCCATCAACACGCTCCCACGACGGTCTGCCGGCTCGAGTTCGCGCCAAGACTACTCCAGCGGCAGCCGGACGCCAGCCCTGGTCTAAAACATTGTGACCTGCAGCCGTGCCGGCATCTTCTGGTTTTCATTCGACAAATGCGTGCTTAGTATCGGAAGAAGGACGCTCGACTATGGGGAGACGGGCAGATGGCGAAGCGCAACAAACCGACGAAAACCAAGAAGCCTCAACATGGAGGTCCCAACGTCAAGGTCGTTTCGGAAGTCGGAAAGCTTCCCGTTGCCAGGAAATCCCCCGACGACTTCGTGCGGCGCCGCACGCAGGTCGAGGAAAAGGACCACGCCGAGTTCCAGACCTACCTCGCCGAGAAGAAGGAAGCCGAGTCGCGCAAGGCCCGGGCCAGCGCGCCCGTTGCGGCGCCACCGAAGAGCCGTGGGATGAGCCGGCGCACCATGCTGAACGTCGCCGTCGGCACGGCGGGCGTCGCGGAAGCGGCGGTGCTCGGCTACAAAGCCCTGGGCGGCGGGTCGGTGTCGGACCACGGCTTGCGCCACGCCGGCGCCGACTACGCCGAGACAGCGCGCGTCGTTCGCGAGGTGGTGGACAGCAGAGCCGATGTCCGGGGACAGAGCCTGGGCAACTGGGTCGCCCTGCTGCCGACCAAGCTGGGCGGCGGCACCTATGCCATCGATCTCAACTCGAACCGCGTGCTGGCCTCGATCTGGTATTGGAACTACGGCGACTACAATCCAATCAGCCACCATCTCTGCGCCTTCCCGAGCGCCGACCCGCTGCACGGCTTCGAGTTCGTCAACTCGACGCAGGGCGGCCAGAACTCGTTGATCTACGGCATGCCGACGCCCGTCACGGCAGAGACCGCGCCGCCGGGCACCAACATCTATCGCGTGCGTTTCGACGGCACGCAGATGCAGCTGATCGAGAACGTCTCGGAAACCACCGGCCTCGGCCTCGGCGTGCACGTCACGGTCAATCCGAAGGACGCCCAGTCCTACTTTGTCACCGACGGCCAGAAGGACATCGCCGCCTGTTTCGACCGCACGACGTCCCAGGTGAAGGCGGCGCTCCGCTTCGACTGGACGCCCAACGTGCCCGAGTTGCGCGACGCCTGGATCAAGGGCGGCACGCTCACCATCAAGAAGATCCATCCCGATCCGAAGACCGGCCTGTACGACTATCGCGGCACCAAGGGCAACAAGATCGACTGGGAAATGGTGCCGATGGGCGAGCTGTTCGTCGAGGAAGGCTCGACGCCCGGCGACGCGCCGCTCGCCCTCACCGGCGCCGACGGCACGGTCTGGCATCCCGAAGGCCGCTGGGCGGCGACCGTCGTGCGCCTGTGCGGCGGCATCTGCATCCTCGACCCGGAGAAGAGCTTCGAGCCGGCCGCCTTCCTGCAGTTCAACAAGGATTCGCAGGACCAGTATCCGGTCGAGCAGATCGACAAGGACACCTGGAAGGTCGTGTTCGACAAGATCCACTCGCCCGGCCACGAGATCGGCTTTTCGCCCGACGGCAAGTTCCTCGTGATGATGAACAATCTGCGGGAAAACAACTGCTCGATCTTCGGCTGTACCGATCCCGACCCGACGAAATGGCGCAAGATCGCGCACGTCGAGGACCCACTGTGGCGTGGCAAGTATCCCAACCCGTTCCACATGGTGTTCTCGCTCGACAGCTCGAAGCTCTATTTGTCGATCCTGCATCCGTCGCCGGCCTTCAGCGGCATCATGGTGGTCGACACCAAGACCTGGACCATCATCAAGGAGATCCAGGGCATCGGTCCCGACCTGCAGACGCCGGCGCTGACCTACGACGGCAAGTATGTGCTGACGCCGTTCAGCGGCTTCCAGCGCCAGTCGAGCGGCATCTCGATCATCGACACCTCGACCGACACCTTGATCGGCATCCTGCCGAGCAACGGCGGGCACCATGATTGCGTGATCGTCCCGACCAAACTGGAGCACATGAAGCACACGCGCTCGTGTACTCTGTGATGGGCACGCTTTGATCGCGCCGGCAATTCATGGCTGGTGAGATTCGGGGGGTGCGCTGGCTGCTGCTGAGCCTCGCCCTCCAGAATCTCGGACGCCGCAAGGCCCGCAGCCTGCTGTTGATCGCTTCCGTCGCCATCGGCAGCGCCGTCGTCTTCACCGGCGCGACCTTGATGCAGAGCATCGACCGCAGCCTGTCGGTCGGCTTCACCCGCCTGGGCGCCGACATGATGGTGGTGCCCGAAGGCGCGCTCACCAACATTACCGCCGCCCTGCTCGTCGTCGAGCCGACCGAGCTCGTGCTCGATGCCGATGCGCTGGCCAAGGCGAACCGGGCCAGCGTGGGACGGTTCGCCGCCCAGAAGATCGTGCGGGTCGAGCATTCGGGCATCGGCAGCCATCACGATTCGGTCGACCTGATCGGCTTCGATCCGGCGCGCGACTTCACGATCCAGCCGTGGCTCGCCCAGCGGGTCAATCGCGGCCTGCAGCCCGGCGACGTGATCCTGGGCGCCGAACGCGATGCCCCGCTGGGCTCGCAGCTCCTGATCTTCGGCAAGCCGCACACCGTCTTTGGCCGGCTCGGCCGCACCGGCGTCGGCACCCACGAGCGCGGTGTGTTCATGTCCTTCGTGACGCTCGAGGCGCTGGCCGGCGTGATCCATGGCCAGATGAGCGCGCCGCCTGCCGTGTTGGCACCCGGCAAGGTGAGCGGCTTCCTGGTCGAGCTGGCGCCGGGCGCCACGGCGCTGCAGGCCCGCTTCGCCATCCTGTCGGCCCTCAAGGGCGCCAAGGTGGTGGCCGGCGATACGACGATGAGCGGCATCCGCCAGGGCCTGGCCGCGCTGTTCGACGGCATCCTCGCCTTGATGGCGCTGATGTTCGCCAGCACCGCCCTGATGGTGAGCGTGCTGTTCTCCGCGATCGTCACCGAACGGCGAGGCGAACTGGGGCTCCTCAAGGCGATCGGCGCGCGCCGCGGCCAGGTGATCGGCATGATGGTGACCGAGGCGGTGCTGGCGACGGGCATCGGCGGCCTTTTAGGCGTCGTGCTGGGCGTGCTGATGATGCGGCTCTTCGAGCGCTCGCTGGTTTTCTACCTCGAAAAGCTGGGCGTGCCCTTCATCTGGGTCGACACGCCGCGAACCATCGCCTTCGCCGGCGGCGCCATCGTGCTGGCCTCCGTCATCGGCGCGCTCGGCGTGCTCTATCCGGCCTGGCGGGCCAGCCGCCGCGACGCCTACGACCTCGTGCGCAGCGAGGGCTGAGCCGATGCTGTCGTGCCGCCGGTTGAGGAAAAACTACGTCACCGAACGCGGCGCCGTGACGGCGGTCGCGGGCATCGACCTCGACGTCGA